>ERZ779876.192-NODE-192-length-74153-cov-11.171692_pt1 | contig 74153 bp, 45 predicted proteins | sample MGYA00511068_ERZ779876 | MGnify/ENA primary metagenome ERZ779876 (study PRJEB29588, sample SAMEA1970858) | human gut metagenome | biome: human gut; feature: human-associated habitat; material: faeces | place: Denmark | collected 2008/2010 ...
GGGTGATATTCCAGAGAAATTTTGTACCTTAGCCATGCAGATTAATTTTTGCGATGCCTCCAAATTCGGCTTTTCCAGGGCAATTGGAGGTATTCTTTTTATCTTTAGCTAAGATACAAATTTTATATTACATTGGCAATCAATTCTTTATAAAGTTTTATTCTTTTTACGACAGTCCCTAACTATGACAAACAAGGAGTTCACGTAGGCGGACATGACTCTGCCAAAAGCCCCCGGCGTTGATTTTTTTGCATTTTTCTGCGAAAATCTGTAAATTTGCAGTCTTTTGACCAATTATATGACAATGTTTATGTGTGGTAATGCGGCTTCCGCAATGCGTGCGTTTACAGCAGCCGCTGCTTTTCTTCTTTTCTTGCCGGCCTGCATGAAGACGGAGGAGCCTGTTTCCGTACAGGATGACGGATTCATTGAACTGGCATTCACCAAAAACGGTTTTGTTGATGATACGCAGGATATGCCATCAGTGAAGGCGGATGTGGATGAAGACGGGAGCGGAACTTTTACGGAAGGGGACAAGGTCGGGTTGTATATATACGGCAGTCCTTCCAGGCATGTCATTCTCACTCTTGAGAACGGCAGGTGGACTCCGGCGCTGAAGAAGAGCGACCTGGGATCCGGCACGGCCAGGCTTTCCGCATATTATCCTGTATCGGAGGCTGAAGGCATCGGGTCAAACGTGCACCGCCATAAGGTGCAGACCGACCAGAGCGGGGACGGCTACATGGAATCGGATCTTCTGTGGAGCCATCTCGACATTGATCTTGGCTCGCTTTCAGGCAACAGGATAGAATTCCCTTTCAGGCATGCCATGCACAGGCTTGTCATAAACATTACGGGCTCTGACGGTACATTGCCCGAAGACCTTTCAGTAAAGGTCCTCAATGAGACCGAGGGGTCGCTTTCAATCTATAGCGGAAGTCTGAATGATCCGTCCGGTGAAAAGGTGAGAATAGATGCCAGAAAAGCGGAAGGGAGTCAGGGCAAGTTTTCCGCAATACTTTTCCCGGGCAGTCTGGGCCCTTATTCCGACGGATGGGTGGAAATAACTGCGGGCGGCAAGACCTCGACCTTCAAGGCGCCGTCGGAAATCGGCGGCAGGGATTTTCTGGAGAGCGGAAAGGAGACTGTGCTGAACCTGAGTCTGAATCAGGGCGGCGTCGGCCCCGGGGAAGAGCCGGAGCCGGAGCCTGATCCCGACTATGCTGGGAAAATATGCTGGGTATATGGAGTCAAGACGCCGGAAACTCCTGACTACAATGAGGAGACCGTGAAAGTGCTGACAGATACGGATAAATTTTATCCGTGGAACTTCCCTTCAGGAGTATGGTTCAAGTTTGACAGCGATCCTGAAACAGCCTATCTGAACTGGCAGGAGGGCTTCCGCTGGTATGACTGCGACAAGGACAATCCGGACGAAAGCAACTCCCGTCCCGGCTATCATGACAGCAACATGTGCTGGGCGGCCGCTTCGGCATGCATGCTCCACTGGTGGATGAACATCAACAGCGACTATATTGCCGCGTATGACCGTAAATATGGAGATGTGTGCCCGAAATATCCGCGCCCTTCATCTGAATTTTCTGGCACTGAAAAAAGCGAGATATTCAATTTCTTCAGGGAGGCAAGCCGTAACCGCGGAGGGGATGCGAGGGACGGCATCAACTGGTTCATCAACCACACTCCCGGATTGGGTCTAAACGACACTTTCGACGACGATGCCTTCGGAGGCTATTTTACGGAGGTTTTCAAGGGAATGAAGATAGCCGACTCTTTCGGGGGCTTCAGCAAGGAAACGTTCAACGAGCTCATAAAAGACGCCCTTGAGAATGACCGCGGACTCGGATTCATACGCTCACACGGACTGACGCATGTCATGGCTCTCTATGGTGTCGAATTCGATGATGAAGGATATATCTCGGCCGTATATTATGTCGACAACAACGACTATTATAATTTTCAGGTCACAGGCAGCAGCACTCCGTTCCAGAGGCATCGCCTGATCCGCAAGAAGATCACCTACAATGAGGGCAGCGGATTCAAGATATTGATCGGGGAGGGTACATCGTATGCGATAGTCGGAGTGACTACGATGGATCTTATGCGTGACGTATGGCGGAACGCCTTTCCGGAAGTGCGCACAGACGACTGAAGCTGAAAAATGATGTCGGGCAGTGCCCGGCAGGATTGCAGACATTTTATTTGACATAGATATTATGATGATTATGAAGAGTTATAAATTTTTTCTATATGCTGCGGCGATTCTGCCGGCGGCCGTCTCATGCGACAGATCCGTCCTTCCCGGCGGGGACGGCGGCAGCGATGAAGTGACGGGAAAAATCGACATAAGGACTGCCGTAGGCCCCATTGTGAAGTCGCCTCAGCTCGGACAGGACGGCTCCGGAAATTTCGTAAGCGGAGACATGTTCCGGCTTACGGTTTCAGGAGAGGGCTTTGATGATATAAGCGAGATCTATACGGTGGGAGAAACGGAACTTTTCTGGTCGGATTTGGAGCTTCCGGATAATTCCGGTACGGTGTATTTTTCAGGATGTTATCCTGATCAGGATGCCGTTTCAGACGGCAGTTTCCGTTTTGACATGCCGGCAGACGGCGAGACGGATCTTCTGCTTGCCAAGGCTGTTCCGGTGGCGTACCAGGCGTCGGCGGTGGAGCTGAAATTCTCTCATGCTTTCCACAGGCTTGCCATAGAATATGTGTCTGACGGCACTTATTCCGATTCCGATCTTTCGCAGGTAGCCACATCCGTCAATGCGATGTCCTCATGCACGGTGGATCTGCGCAAGGGCGAAGTTGAATCAGGCTCTGCTGCCCGTCCGGCAAGATACATGGAAAAGAAGGGGAATTCCGTGTCATATATGCTGATTCCGCAGCAGAAAGACGATGTCACTGTAGAGGTCTCTTTCCAGGGTATGAAAAAGACGTTCACTCTTCCGGACACCACCGGGGACGGTCAGGCGCTCAGTCAGCTTGAAGGAGGCAAAATGCTGACGGTGCGGCTTGAGATTTCTTCGGACGGGATCAGAATGGACGGAGTGGAGATCATAGGATGGGAGTCCCAGGGAACTGTCAACGGAGGCATATCCTTCTGAATCACCTCCGTCATCAGGCATTGATTATGGACAGGACTACAATAGGGACAGTCGTTTAATTACAGGGACAGTCTGCCGATTGACTCATAATGACGGAATTTAACGACAGTCCCTAACTTAATACAACTGATATCCCAACAACTTTATAAATCTGGGAAATTTATAAAGTGCCACTTCCTATTTTGCATCTTTTTCACATATCGATCGTATATTCCACAGCAAATATAAGACATATTTGTTGTAATTGTCTTAACTTTGTATATTTCAAATCAATATGCTGAATGCAGCCCATTATATTGCGTTGCGACATCATCAGCGCTTTGATTATTAATACACAGATATGGCACGTTGTCTATATAATTCCACAATCCGCAAATTTCTGCAGTTGTCCCCCGAGGCACTGTTAGGACATTTTGTGAACAATTACCACGGAGCGGCACTTACCACAACCAATGAAGCATGGGCCAACGAGATCCACATCATGCAGGAGGTTCTACAACCGTGGATGGATGAAGATGGACAAGTGATATTCGAGTACGATATTCCGCGACTTGGGAAACGGATCGATGTCGTTCTTCTGCTCCGTGGATTGATCTTCTGCTTCGAGTTCAAGGTCGGAGAGCGGGAGATGCTTCAATCCAATATAGAGCAGGTCCTGGATTATGCCCTTGACCTGAAAAACTTTCATTTGCTGAGCCAAAACAGGATCATTGTCCCGATTCTCGTGCCTACCCTATTCCGAACAAGTTCAAGCGAGTTCATTCCCTCGGTATACGATGATTCTATATACAACCCATTGGTGACTGGAGCCAATGGATTGCGAAAACTCATTACGGATGTTCTGGCTCATGCCGGAGCAATAGCCCCGGATCCCAGTCTGGGAGCCGACTGGATTATTAGCCCTTATTCACCCACCCCAACCATCATTGAAGCGGCCAAGAGACTCTATGAAAATCACTCGGTAGAGGACATCACCCGCCACGAAGCCGACAAGGTATCAACCGACCGTACCATTGCATATATCCTCGATGTGATCAAGACTAGTCGTGAGAAAGGAGAGAAGAGCATTTGCTTTGTAACCGGTGTACCGGGAGCGGGAAAGACGCTGGTCGGATTGGACGTTGCCGTCAAACAGTCTTATCAGAATGGTGATAAATTGGTCGAGGACGAGGGTGCGGTCTACCTATCCGGCAATGGGCCACTGGTCGCAGTGCTGACCGAGGCTTTGGCCATAGACAATCAGGAGAAATGCAAAGCTCGGGGCGAGAAAAAGAACATGTCAGACTCCAGGAGGGAGGTAGGCAAATTCATACAGATGATTCACCGCTACCGCGACAATATGTTGGCCAAAATCAAGAACCCCGTTGAAAACGGAGTCCTCGAGATTGACCCGCAGAAAGCAATGAAGCTAGCAAAGTCCGGCTACGGTGAGGTGGAGCATGTGGCCATCTTTGACGAAGCCCAGCGTTCATGGACGCATAAAAGGCTCGCAGACTACCTTAAACGAGGCGGTACCTATGGGAACAAACTCAAGGTGCCGAACTTCCCCTACTCTGAAGCCGCATTCCTAATTTGGTCTTTGGATCAGCGGGAAGACTGGGCAACGATCGTATGTTTGGTAGGCGGCGGTCAGGAGATCAATACCGGGGAGGCCGGCATTTCGGAATGGATCAAAGCCCTCAACGAGAAATTTACACACTGGAAGATCTACATCTCCGACAAGTTAACCGAGGCTGAATATGCCGAAGGTCGAGTCAATGAACTATTAGCCGACAATGACAAAGTCACGTTCTCTCCGGAACTCCATCTAGGAGTCAGTCTTCGTTCGTTTAGAGCCGAGAATCTTTCCGCCTTCGTACACTCTCTACTCTCTTTCAATCCGGATGCTTCCAGCTGGTACAACACAATAAAAGGGCGCTATCCAATCGTGCTGACAAGAGATATGGCCAAAGCAAGGGCATGGCTACGCAAGAACACCCGAGGTTCCCAACGATCAGGTGTTCTGGTCAGCAAGGCTGCGGCTCGGTTCAAACCCTTAGCCGTCGATATTCTGGATCAAGGCGACGAAAATGCCGTGCATTGGTTCCTGGAGGATAAAAACGATATTCGTTCGTCCAACTATCTCGAGGATGCCGCAACTGAAATCCAGGTTCAGGGGCTTGAACTGGATTACACCTGCGTCCTGTGGGATGCAGACCTGAGATGCGAAAATGAGCAGTGGAAATATTATAACTTCAACGGCCGGACCGAATGGCGCGAAGAGGTCGGGAAAACCGAAAGCAGCCTTGAACGAAGGAAATACATGTTGAATGCCTACCGTGTCCTCCTGACGCGTGCCCGCATCGGTATGGTCATTTGCGTCCCAGAAGGTAATCCCAACAAAACAGTCGGTGGTTTCCCTGAAGATGCGACCAGACTACCTGAGTTTTATAACGGCACCTACGAATACCTCAAGTCAATAGGGCTAGAGGAAATATGAATTGAAAAAGCCTCAATTAACTTACTTAAAAAGGAAGGCCCGCCGTAGGGGAGCCTTCCTTTAATCTCTAGAATAATTCATTTTCTTCCATCCCAGCAGATGGCTGTTCAGGTTCTTTGCTATCGTTCTTAATCCAAAAGTTCGGCATTAAAGTTTTAAACTCAGGATCTATATAATGGCACTGTTCCTTAATTATACCTCGACGTCTAATTGCTGGCTGCAAACAATATGTATTAAATTCTTCTATATTCACATCGGCAACATGAGTCCAATGTGGAAATAAAAGTTTCATATAGCCGACCGCAATCCGTTTTACAGCATTAAAGTCTCGCGTATCTGCATTCCTATCATATCCGACTATTTCGTCAAAGATAATATCATATATATTTTGTGTTCGTAGAGCATGTAGAATCTCCGAGAAATACTCCACGTTAATCGTCCAACCTTTATACACAATGCCCTTATTGATACGAGGCAAATACCAACCTTCAATAAAGCAGTGGAAGCGATCTAGCAAGGCTGATTCCCTAAACGATTGTGGTAAAGAATCAAAATAACGATAATTCAATGGTCGGCGTTGCTCGTTCAGAGGTATATTTCCCATAATCATCAAGCCGCACTCCGAACTGAACTCGTTTCTATCTATCGTTGTTTTACCGGACTCCAGATATGATTTAAGGGCTGCCTGTATTTCTGCAGGCTCTTGGAATATGATGGTTTGAATCTCATCAAAAGCAACAAAATCGTGGTTCTTTATAATTCCATTTTGCTGTTTTTGTTTATCATAAAACAACTTGGCTCGTGTAACCTTGCCACCACTTACCAGCCAACCATATTTGGAAAGATTTCCAAACACAAATGACTTACCTGTCCCTTTGGGAGCTAATTCAATAACATTCAACCGAGGCTCAACAAATATGAGTAGACGAGTCAAGAACTCAATCTTCTGGGTCATATTATCGAATCCATCAGCCTCATATTCCATCGCAGACAACAATACATCAATCCACTCCTGAGTAGAAAAAGCGGTTCTTGCTGTCCGAAGATATTCAACATCAACTGATCGATATGGCTTAAACGGCTTATAATCAACCATCTCCACGTGATTTCGTTTACCATCCTCATCCGGCAACACGGAAAGCTTGATAATTCCCCACTTCTCGCCATCTACTAATTCACCTCGATGATTCCGATAAACATATTCAGGGATCTGTCCTTCATTTATTTTAATTCCAAGATCCGGAATACCAAATCGGCGAATGCCTTTAATCAAATCAATATATATAATGAAACGGGCCAATAAGGTCAACTCCTCTCCTGCATCCAACCGATCCTTTACATCAGTCTGACGTTCAGGGATCACCATATCAAGGAAGTTCGTCAAACCCTGACGATTAATAGCGCCGGTTTCATCAATATAACGTTTGAGAATAAAATCTTTCACAAACGATGGAAGATTCCGACCAGCAAACAAGCTATTAGTCGAGGCCGGATCTTTATATATTGCCATGGGAGCAAACTGCTCTCGTATTTTTTGAACTATCGTTGTTTGCATATTATAAATCTCCAAATAAATCGTCTTCTTTTACACCCGTCTTGATAATCAAGCTATCGTTCTTACTGTATTCTCCAATAACTAATGTTATTGATGTTACAGAATCCACCAGATTCAATCGGTCACTTTCATACGTAGCATCTGCGACCTTATGCAGTTGGTATTCTACTTTATTATAAATGACGTTAGGATGATCTACACTCGTTAAACCTTTAATTGAATATCGTACTATTGGAGACATTGCCGTTAGTTCATCATTCAATAGGCGCACTGAATAACAAGTTGCATTTTTCTGGCTGGAAACAATGAGAATGGGGACTAACACCTCTTCAGGTGTTGCGCCACCATGCGCTCCTTGTCCCTTAGGAGTTTTAGATGAGAGTGAATCATGATTTAATGAACATATTGTTTTTCCATCATCAACCACAACATACTGATCATCCAAGGACATTTTCCCTTTTTCCGTTGATGCACATCGACCTGCGTGCTCTGCATGAATACCAGCCAAATTAAGTCCATCACCATATTGAGCCAAATAACTGATTCCATGATCAGATACAAATGCTATCTTTTTCCCGTTGTATTGAGCCAATACACTTTCAATAGCCCCCTTCACTTTAATCATCTCTTCGACAATATATTTCGGGAAGCATTTGGCAGTATGGGCATATGCATCAATGTCTCCTATTTTATGCAAAGTATCAGAGGCTAACTCTTCCAATTTACTTTTATTAACTGAAGTCGTGGTTGGCAATTGAGCTGTTCCTATATGTATCTCATTAAGATAAACGCCATCAACATTATGCTGCTCAACAACATGCGTGATAAATGGGATCCAATCAACACCCAATCCATCAATCCAGTAGAAGACATCTATATCAGTTCTACCATACAAAAGTGTCTTTACTGTTTTGAAGCTATTTACCCATAATTCAAAAGATGAGACAGATGCATTCTTCTTTTTGATAATTTGGGAGAGCTGTGCAGTTATGCTATTTGAGATCTTCGACTGCCGATATGCGTCAAAATAGGTATTTATCCAAATGTTCTCCTCTTCTAAACCAAGGTTCAACGGCGCTGTATAATAATACAGTTCCGGGAAAAGTTCTTTGACACTCTCGCGCTCAATCTTTTGCTGTCCTAGCCACTCGATCAACAAATACCGTTCTGAGGAGGTCAGAGTTGTAACGTATTTTAATGCTCCATCATATCCTATTTGCGGGTCCTCTGCCAAAGAGATGAGCTTGGTTTGTATTTTTTGTTCTGCCTGCTCTGTAATTTGAACATGATGTTTACTAGCCTCGCGCAACGCACTCTGCCGCTGCAATAAAGTAGCTTCATCGAACTGTTCATCGAATATTTGTGTTGCTAACCGCGAAAATAGTTCCGTGGTACTTTGCGTCGTACAAGCAGATAAGGCTCGGCCAAGATAGGTATGATCTTCATGCTTTAAAAGATAATATACTCTTAACAACCACCGAGAAAAACCATCACTATATTCGAACCATGTATGAATAAAATCTTTCTCATCAATTAAAGCATAGGTATTAAACCGACCATTGATATACACATCGAAATTAAAGTTCGACACATCAATATCAGAGGCCAACCGCTCCCAATAGAACAGATCTTCTTCACTGGAAAACATATCGCCAAATCCCAGTCCCAAGCCATCATTCAGGAACTGCAATATATTCTCACAAATAACATAATCGAATGCATTATCCGGTCGTGCATGGTGTGCATTATCAAAAATTGTCTTAGAAGAACAAATAATCTGCTCTTTCACTTCATTCCCGTCCTTCCATAGGCCAATCCACTGACGCAAATTCTCACACAAGGTATATTGCAACTTCAAACCCTTTACCCCATATGTAGTGCCACGAGTCAGAATCAACTTGTAATTTTGTTGGTCTTTTCCCGACAAGTATTCCCATATATGGATATTAGGATCGTTTTTAAATCGATCCATCTTACCCTGCATGCCAATAATCGGGACATAGATACGTTGATGGCCCTGTTGAGCGCATTCGGAAGATTCAATTAACCGAATTGTTCTTACCAATGAATCAAACTCCGCATAATTCTCATTGTCATAAAATCGAGCTATTTCAGAGAACGGAGCAATTACATAATCATTATACGGCAAATGCTTCACATAGTCTTCGATCCATTGTGCTAATTGAGAATAAGTTATCAACTGTTCATCACAGCCATCAGGCATCCAACCCTCCAGGCTCTGCACATGAACATGATGATAACTGCATTTGTCTATGAAATCATGAAAATCGGAGAAATTCTCAAACAAAACGAAACGTAAAGGATAACGATTGCGAAGCGTGCTTTCAGCACCCTTCCAGTTCTTATCCTCTGCCATCTCAGCATAGAGGCTTTCCAACGAATCGAATACCCTATACATAGCTCGAATTATTTATTCAGTTTATCCAATATCCATTCATTCCCCTCTTCACAAAGACTTATTAGCAAAGCTTTGGCTTCGTCAAGGGAAGTCAATTCAGAGATTCGAGTCTTTGCTTTGGCTCGTTTTTCTTCTACAATCTGATAGCTGGAGAAACCACTAGGAGTTGTAGCTGGAGTTGGATTTTGTGAAGCATTGCTTCCTGATGGCGTTCCAGGAGTAAACGCAGGATACTGCTGCTCCAACCGCCAGTTCTTAGCAGCATTTGTAATTTCATCTTCAGTCCAATAACCAACCGTCGATTCCAAATGACCCTTTACATACGTTTTAACATCCTCTATCTCTTCTGGCTTCAGCTCGATTCGATCGATCTGCATCAAGAAGTTATTAAATCCTTCCTGGAATACAGCATCGATATTGAGTATGTTCTTCAAGTCGATTCTCCACTCTTCAAGCAGCTTTAATGTTTCATTGACAAGTGCAGGATTACGAAGATCTCTATCTGCACATATAGTAACAATATCGTCTACCAAAGTCTTAATCTCATCCGTAATCGGAATTTCGGCTGGGAGCGAAGCAAAAGCAGACTTGGGTGCATATTTTATGGACCAAAGCGGCGCACCTTTACGTACAAGGAAATCACCAGTAATCGCATAACGAGCATCCTTAAGACTAGAAACATCCTTATAGGCGCTATCTTTACCAGACAAGTTGAACAGATTAATCAGCTCTTTACATAATTTCCCTTCTTCGGGAGTTTGAAACTTAAAAGTCAACTTGCTATTCGACTTGTTTTCATCCCATACTTTGAACAGCATGGAAATATCATCCACCAATGCCTTCGCATCACGAGGTTTCCCTTGGGTGTCAAATATCTTATTCACCCATGGCCTTAAGGCAAAAGCGACCATTCCCATTGCCGCATAATTACCATACAATCCGTATGGCGGTTTTGCCAGCAATGAGAACTTCTCATCAAAGTTGAAAGGCAAGCTTTTGTCAGCATGCTTGATAATGCTGTTTATTTTATCACAGACTACCTTGAACGGATGACCTTCGGGAACATCCGACTTCCATTCCAAGTTCTCATCCAAACAGTCTTGCAAAAGATATTGAACTGGACGCATCTGATTATTTATATCAGAGAATTCGCTTCGAGAAGTTGCAAAAAGGAATGAACGTACAATCTCTTTGGAATTCTGTGCTCGCCAAAACGTATTAGGAGCTTTTTGTCTCAAATCCTCATGAGCATCTGGTCCATAAGGGAATATTATCGGAGCGATTGAAGAATTAACAATACTTGACAGGTGTTTTACAGATATAGATTGTTTGTCAACCCCATTAATATATACAATGGCATTATTACGCTGTACAGAATCCATCCACTCCTTAATCATAGCGATGGCATGATCTCGGTGGACCTTGGTCTGATCGACAAAGCCATGACTGCTGGCACAAGCATAATGAGCTTGGAACTCGATAAACTGTTCATATTTTTGATCGGTAAACACCTCATCGAAAACGATAAACACAATATTAGCGAGATCCTTGTCGTCCTGATCAAGAGCACAACGCTCTGCAAAAGAGCGTAACATAGCCAACTCCTCGTTATTACGAGCAAGCAAAAGCGCAAAAAACAGAAAACTTCCTTTTGCCTCTTTCCGCCCATTTTTGATTTGGCTACGCAAAGACGCTTCGTTATCTATATTAGAGTAAAATTTGAATCCAAACGGTCTAATCACCCGCTGCATGAAGCGCTGTTTGAAGGCGACACTGGCAGCATCAGAGAAATTAAGGATTTGCGAAGTATATCTGAATTGCACATTACGCATTTCATTCTTCTTCTCTTCAACCTCTCCAGATGGGAATGCAGAAAATTGAACCGAATACATCTCTCCAGGTGCACATTGGATAATTCCTTGCTCGTGAATCCACTGCAATACCTGGTCGACATCATTCTCATATTGGGTCCCGACAAAAAGATTTCGAATATTCGTTTTTGAAGGGGTAATTAACCCATTGTTGTTCTCTCCCGATATATTATTGAAGGCATTGAGCAACAAAATACCTTTGAAAACAGCCATGTAGGGAGCTCCTTGATTGCCGACCTGATTGATATATGAGTTATATCGCTCGGTAACGGCTCCATAGCTGGTTACATCATCCTGAAAGACCTTCAATACATAATCCCACAGGTAATCGGGTGTAATGAGATCTCGATTCAAAAAATGGTCTTCGCTATCCAAGAATTCTTTTATTGCATCGTTCTGGCCAAGAAACTCAAAGACACTTCGACTCGACGACCCAACGACTGTCGCGTAATGTGTAGCCAAGGTCGCCGTACCAGGATGCAGAGGGAATAGGTTGAAAAGATCCTCTTTCGTGGATTGATTGTCGTTGCTCTTCTGAATATAGATGTCCAGCATTTCAGGGTGTGATTCATAGAACATCCGATACATTTGCTCGTGCTTTTCCGAATCAATCACCTCAAATTTACGAGACATTATCTGGAAAGCCGATACCGGCTCCATATTGTACTTCATGCGGTGATATCGTCCATCCGTCTGTTTGAGCTGCTCGGCATCTATATTATTGAATGCCGAAGGATGCGAGATGAAGAATAAATAGGAATTATTCTCTGAGTTCATAAACTTCTCAGCGATATCCTGTAACTCTTTCAATACAGGAACACCGATCAAGTCCATCACATCGGTAAATTCATCCCAAACAATTAACAATCCGTTGTAAGAGCCCATCTGTGCCAATTCGTTCTGAACCTCCACAAGCCATTGCTTGATCGTTTCGTTCTTTAACCGAATATCCAGATCGACACTACGCAAAGTATCAGTAACCCGATGGAAGGTCGCCAAATCGCACTTAGCGAGATTATCTATAAGCTGCTTTCTATTGGCTACTATAGAAGACAGTCTGGGATCTCCTTCAATTAACGGCTCCCAAATCTTCGGATTCTTTTCGATATGTTCGATATAATTTTCATAATCCGTCGGCACCGGATTAGGCAATTCAATCCCTTTGGCTCGGAGGGTAGTTGTTACTGCTTTCTGCAAAACAAGAGCGAGATCGGCCGCATGGGACATTTTTTCAATTCCAGACAATTTTACCGTAAGCAGGCGCTTTTTATCCCGGAGAGAATAAATTGCCTGTCGAGTAACATCATCTGATTTATACTCATAATCGACCCACTCCTGAATATTCTCGACCGGATCACCCAGCAAATGGCTCAACACCGCTACGGCATGGCTCTTTCCTGTGCCATAGGTGCCATTAACCCAGAATGATTTATGGTTGTCAATATCGTTGCCACGCACTGATTTAAGTACTGTTTTCAGTACATAGTCAAACTGTTTATTGGGGATGAATGATTCCCACTCTCCCTCTTTTTCTTCTGCGATGTTGTATGCTGCTTTCCCTGCACGCAACTTGATGATTTCGTCGTATCTTGTAGCCATGACGTAATCTATTTTTTATATAAAAACCGGGTTATTATACTCTTACGAATGAATTCTCTGTATTCAGCATTCTGCAGGAGCTCCCACAACTCATCATCCAACTTCGCATATAAAAGATGCTCTTGAAGATACTTTGCAGATGGTGTATGTCCTTTAATCGGCGGACGGTTTTCTTCTTTCCAAACTAAATGATAAAAAGGTGCTGTGTTTAAATGATAATATGGCCGAATAAAGAAAGCTGACAAATATCCTTTCTCATTCCCATTATATTGTTTATAAAATTCGCCAAATTTATTTCGGATATATACATCATTCAGCTCTATTTTATTGGAAATAAGAACATTTCTCTCGATAGCATCCAAAATAGCCAACATATATATTGGCTTAGATATAGACACTCGACCTTCCCAATAACCTTGGGTTATTGATAAGATCATATCTTTGTATGCCACAAGAAGAATATCCATTACAATGCCAACATTTCCAGAACTTTTAATGGATCCAAATCATCTCGAAGCGTGATATGGTCTAAACCCATATTCAATTCCGCAATGAGAACTCTATTATTTGCAGAACTCAAGGAGCGCAATTTCTTTATCAAAGAATCTTTGCTAATCCGAAACTCTTTATATACACCACAGATCTCCTCCGACTTATAAAAGTCAGAAACTCGCATCATCGTAAAGCCTGATTTCTGAGCATACTTATATATCGAATAAGCAATAGCTTCCAGGCTTAGATCGTCATAAGCTTCTTTTACAAAACCATCTTTACCCTGCACTATCCCTTGTCGCAAAGATTCTCCAATTGGACTTCGCTTAACTAAATCAATATATGCAGAAGCTGCGTTCTCAACAGTCGACAAAGATCCGGTATATCCCTGATTCCCGATCTCTTCTTTAATCAACTTTTTATTGTAAAGTTGCCCTGCATTAATATTAGCACATACCCAGTTTACAATAAAAGAGTTATACGACATATTGATATATGCCACTTCCCAAAACAAAAGAGGGTTATCTTGATATATAGTTTTCAGTATAGCCCCCAGAGGTGTTATATTATTCTTTACGTCCGTAATCTCGGCATCTCGAAGCCATGCCTTAACGGCATCGACTTGGGCTGTTCCCAATGAATTTTCTTTCCAAAACTCAGCAGGATCTATAAAATATTCGTCAATCCATTCTTCGCGCAATCCAAAAGTCTTATAACCTTGAATTTTAGCACCTAATTTCTTTTCTGTGTCTATAATCATACGTGCACAATCTGCTGCAACACATCCCCTATCATGTGTGTTAAAACATTTATGACAATGGATGCATTTATTATTATCAATTTTTACATTCGGAACGATTGAAAGAGCGCCAGTAGGACAATCTACCTCACACACCTCGCAATTAATACAATAGGCGGTTTTATAGATTAACCGACGTAGCAGATAAACAAGTTCATTTTCAGGGTTACCATGAACCTTAAAACAAGTTTCAGTATCTCGAATACTAATCTCGTATGGGTAAATCGATTTCTTAAAATGTAATTCGCCAACGAACCCGCCCTCTACCTCACGAATCGTATATGGACATAGTGCAGGGAGCCACGATAATATAGATTGGCGAGAATCTTTTATTTCCGCTATAAAATCGTGAGAACTCATACTGCTCTTGAATTCTACTTTAGGGATAATCTGCGACCTATCACCAAGAGGCTTTAGTTTCCACCTTCTTTCACTTAAAAAATTATCAAAATTGAGAATCTTAACTTGCGAAGAATAAGTCTTTAATCGATCCACAAAAGGTTTCAACTCCTGCCCATATACTCGATTAATAACCATATCATCCCACGATGTTGAGAATGGGCATATCAAACACCCGACTCGTGCTTTTCCTACGCGATAGGCATAATTTATCTGTAAATTATGTCGAAAGATATACAAAAAGATTTCTGTAGAATTCCATGCCAGGATGGGGTGGGCATTATACACAAACGTATGCTTCCCTTTTCCAATCCTTTGATAACTCTCACGCCGCATGGATTCTTCAGCACGAACCCCATCAAAGACAAGCACTTTTGCCTGTTTATTTCCCTCCACCTTAAGCATTCTATAAAGGGGGGCTGTTTTCATCACGGAACAGCACCAGCGATGGTTGTCACTAGGTGTACCAATTTTATCCCAGTAATTCAATACCGACTCGTGGTTGCGAGCCATTGAGAATTTCAATGCAGGGAACTTCTGGTGATAATATTGCTCCACATCCTTGTACAATTCCAACGATGGAGGTAACTCATACCCAGTATCACTATATATCACTTCAAATTCGGTCGGAGGAATTGCCCGAGTACAAAGATCCAAAACCACTTGACTGTCTTTGCCCCCAGAAAAAGATGCGATAAAGCGATCTATTTTAGTAGACAATACAACCTTCTTTCCCGCGGCTTCTGCATCGTCCAACGGCATAATATCAAAGCTGTCGCAATCTTGTTTGACGACTGCCATTTTTTGACGGATTCGTTTCTCGGCCCTTTGGGCTAATGTTTCGAAGTCCATTTTATTGGCATCCGCCTTCTCATAAGCCTTGTTTACTTTGACATAAACCGTATATGTATCTCGTATAAATTCTATGGCCTCGTTCTCGAGCACAAACATAATATCTGCCGTCTTTGCCAACATGCCGGCCATATCAACTGGCTTTAATGGCATCGGCTCTATCCCCTTGCCAAACTCCAAAGTCGGCATGGTATAGATATTAGCACCTTTTGCTTCGAACAGCTTTTCTCCTCGATAATAATATTGCTTGTTGATTGCCCACATCAATGGCTCTTCGCAATGCGGGTAAACCCAGCCCAACTTATCCAACCCAAGCAAGTCCAATTCCTCGAAAAATACGGGACGTGGCGCTATTCCCACTGTCTGATCAGTTATTCTATTGTTTAGAATAACGCCTCCTGTTTCTTTATCCCATTCTACTTTATACATGAACTTACGTAATCTCTATATTTATTATTTGATTTGGGTATCCAGCAGCGTAATATCCACTTGCCCATATCAACGGTCAATCCAACATGTACTTTTTCACTATTAATACTGAGGCCGTTAGATCAACTTTATGAAACCCAAATTAAATTTACAAATATAAGAATTTATCTCAATAATATAAGAAAATACCGGCTGGGTTATTGTAAAATTCAACATCCCCGCACTCATATTGAGAATTTTAGCTTTCAAAATAGCTATTCGACTTCAAGCATAAAGGAGCCTATCTGACCTAACAAGAAAAAACTTGGCTTACCCCTATACGCCCTCGCATAGAGATAAGCCAAATTGCTAATTACTACAGACCCGTCAAGCGATAGGCTTCACGCGCTCCTCCGGCTGCCATTTTGTAAGCGAGACAATCGCATGGTACTGCTCCAGAGCCAGGGGCGAATCGCCATTGTCCGAGCATTCGTATTCCCACGGCAGTTCATAGACGGTGCCCTCCTCCTGATAGCCCATATAGTTGTGAAAGGAGCTGGGAACCAGCCGCACCCAATCCTCCTCCCGCAGGATTCGCAGGAGCTTCTCTGCGTCGTAGATCAGTAGCGTCGCTCCGGCCTTATACAAAGCGGTAGCCACCTCAATAGCCAGCCCTACATTAGACGAATAACTGTTGGAAACAACAATCATCCAGCCCTGCTGACGCTTGTTTGAGGCAAAGATATTCAGACGCGAAAGTCCCAACTCACCGTAGTGGTCCGTTGCAAACCGTATGAAATCCGCCGGACTGTCAATGTCGTACAGAGCCTCCACATCCACGAACTTCATCCGCTTGTAGTAGGCTACATCCCGCAGCTCTTCCGGGACATCCTGCGGATCTTCATAAACACGTCCGCTGGCGCCCCGTTTCCGATAGTAAGCCTCATACGCCTCGTTGGCAATACGGTAATAGGAGCAATACTGCCGGATAGTCATGGTCTCCAAAGGAGGCACGGAACGCCCGTGGACCGAATCTTCCAAAGCCTTGATGGCTGTCTCCTTATCTTCCACCTCAATTTTGCAATTCGGTACTATGCGGTTGAATTCCTTTTGTGAGATCCGTCCTATACGCTGCTGGTACGGCAGGTTATGCGCCACGTAATCATTGAACCCGTTGGGATTCGCGACAACGACATCAATCATCCGTTCCAGATAGTCGAAAAGACGGGTAAGAATATCCCTGTACCACGCATCATCGGGGGCCCCATCAGCACAAGCAGGACAGTTCGTGATGATGAACATGGTACGCTTCCGGTCCGTAACACGAAGCGACCGGGAATCCCCGTATCGACTTGAAGCGACATGGAACCACCGTGTCTCCATCGGGTTGAATGCAAACCAATCCGCAAGGAACGCCTCTCGACTGTCATATTCCCCTAAAGCAATCAACTCCTCGGCATCGCCCCACTCTTCCGGCGTAGGCCGCAGCACCTCGATATAGAATCCCCGGTACTCATCATCGCCCATCACGGCCAGCCGTTCGAACTGGCGCTGAATACCAACCAGCCGTTCCAGCAAATCGCCGCCAACGACAATCTCCCAATGCTGCCTTTCGCCCAACACATCCAAGTGAGAGGTATTCAGGCCAACCTCCTTCGCCAAATCGGCAAAGAACTTTCCATCTATGCTCATTCTTTTGTTCATCTCTTTATGCTCATTAAATCTCAATAAACTTTCCCGGATCAAACCCATTCGTAAGGTATTCGTTCTCGAAGACATATCACACCTTATTCAAGTGCAAATCGCTCATATATTGTATTTTCATCCTATTGTGCTCCTTTCTTTGATTGTTCAATCTGCTTCTCGATGATTGTCTTCACCTGTGCAAACGAGACCGGAGTGAAATCGTTATTATCTACTCCGACATCATATTGTGTCGGAAGAAGCATACTCAGTCGCGGTGCATCCTTTCCGGTATTGTTCCTTCGGATATGCACGTGTCCGAAAAGTTGCCAGGTGTCATCGTATGAGCCGCCATAGCAAAGGAACGGACAGTGATTCAGATAAATCTTCTGTTTATCCACCTCGATGTACATCTGCATCGCTATCTGCTCGAAGTATTTCGTGTAATTCTGCCTCAGGTTCTTGATGTCGTGGTTGCCGGAAATAAGGTATATTTTCCCGTTCAGCCTGTTCAGTATGCTTGTCCATTCGGCAGAACCGCCTAGACAGAAATCGCCTAGGTGGAACACGATATCCTCCGGGCCGACCACGCGGTTCCAGTTGGAAATAATCGTTTCATTCATGTGCGACACATCCTTGAATGGCCTGTTGCAGAACCTGATGATATTGGTGTGGTTGAAGTGGGTGTCGGATGTAAAGAACACCCTGCTTCCGTCAAATTTATAATTCATAATCTTTCATTCATGCGCATCACTGCGTGGTTAATAATATGTTACAATTCAGCCTGTGGACGGAATTGACGGAGAAGAGCACATCGTGCGAACGTCACCAACAGGCACAAAACAAAAACCGTCGAAAAGTTTGGTAAGGACTCTCCGACGGTTTTCATTTATCGTTTCAGCGGGATACCAGCATCATCGTATCCCCGATGTTCTATCAAACGTTCGTCGGAAAATGTCTCCAAAAGTATAGAATGCTCCAATGCCCGAAGTATGGACACATGACAATCTCTCAAGGCATTTTATGCCTCGATCAGATACGGTGTTCCAGTTGTTCATTCTTCTTTGCAGCATTGTAAGCTTTATGTTTTTATTCAATTGACGGCGCAAAATTACGGATTTTCTTGAGGACCAGCAAATTTCTTGATAGCAGAAATATACTTGTACAATTCATTTACGAATTTTACAAAATGAATCTTAATTATAAATTGCCGACATTATAAATCGCATCATATTATTGTCATCCTAAAACAAAAGCTATTGTATTTTATATATAGACGACAAGACGTTTCATAAAACAAAACATACACTCCATCAGATCTATTTTTCAATAATTTTCGCTTTTATAGTAACCTCATCTGGTTTCAGTTCTAATTTATCATGAACTTCAATTAATTCTATCCGGTCCTCTATTTGGGGATCCACATTGATAGTCAGGTATCCTTCTTTCTGATAGTCCTCACAAAGGAACCGCCAGATTAAAGGTAACCGCTTTATCCCATCTGCAGGAATTATACTCATCTGGAAATCTCGATAGTCCTTCTGTACAAAAACGGAATTTTTAGGTATATACTCTAACTGATTCTTATATGTTTGGAACACCTCTCTCCTCGCATCCCTTCCAGCATTAATCTGTGCTTTCGCCGCTTCATCTATACCAAAAGCATTGCAATAATAAAAATTGTCATCAATTTTGACAATATCTTCTGACCGGAAAGACACAACAAGCTTTGGTGTTTTAATAACAGTCTTCCCGATGTTTTCAATTCTTATACCTAGTTTACACCATCTTTTATCAACTTTAGTTGGTCTGTTCCATGACATAATTGATGCGCCAAAGTTCACAGCCTTCAAATCTTTTAACTGTGCTTGGCAAATTTGTTCTAATGGAGTCAATTCTTTATACTCATAATGTTTAATAACCCTAATATATTCTGGATGGACGGTTATTTCCTCCTTCCCACCAAAAGACACAGAAACATCTGTAGTATCCTTAAACTGACAGTTGTTCACATACCAATTATAAGTCGTTTTATATCGCTCCAATTGGTCAACAATATCTTCCCATGATGCAATATCAACAGCGAATAGCCCCTTCTCCCTATTTTCAACGTCTTTCTTTCTAATGTATCCTTCTATTTTTGCATCTTTATTCGATGTAGTAGCAAAAACCAGCAACTTTAACTCAGGCTCGAAGCCCAGCGCTTTTTCTATTTCTGTATCAATCTCTCCTTCTGTTAATTGAGCATTCGTATAGTCATCCTTACCTTTGCACTGGATACCACAATATCCGCCATATTTTTCAACATACGAAAACACATCAACACCATGCTGATTTTGACCTTGACGGCCATGTCGTTTAATAGAATCTTCACAAGACCATATTTCGCCCCACAATAGTGTGCAGAGTTTTTCAAAGTCTTGCCAATTACTTGGCTTTTTCAATTGAGTTTGTGCTATCATACAAAAAACATATTCCTCGTTTAATGATTTTTATTTCATGCCAAATAACTCACCCAATGTTTTCTGCGGCTTTATAGTCACATCTTGAGCTTCATAAGTATCATCGATAATGAATCTTACATATCCAGAAAAATCATTGGGAGTCGAAAATCGCAATACTGTCCCCAATATCAATTCATATATAGGTTCATTATATCCTTGAAAATTCTCAATATTACTGCAGATTGCTTTTCCCTTTTTTATTGGCTTAAGTTCCTTATTGTTCTCTATGGGTAATAATGTTACTAAAGGAATCTCGTTCTTTTTCATCACAAAAAAGCACTTAATATCCAACAAGACATTTAGAAGAACTGAAATATATGGCAATTCATCTATTTTTTCTGTAGCAATAATAGCATAATTTCCATTAAGTCCCATATCTTTTAGAACATTCGGAATCTGCTTCCTTGGCACTTTAAAATCGCCTAATCGCTTAAGGCTACACAAACAACGCAAGTATTTGTAAGCTATATCACTCCAGTAATTTGAAAAATGCACATATGGAATGCAACGACAGTCTATATCCTTAAAACTACTGTAATTGATTGTTTCCAAATTAAATGATTTGATAACATTAATGGATAATGTTTTTCCGTTTGCATATTCATTAGAATATTGAAGTATACTTTCTATCCTGCTAGCTTCAGTCTCTATACCATTAAACAACTCCTGATATTTCTGAATATTTACCACTGGATGTTCTTCTTTATCTTTCTTATCCATCTCACATTGCTGCTGGTATTTATTCAAAAGATTTTCAACTTCTGCCTTATCTACAAATCTTAACCTTGGAATATTTATAAACACCTTAGTATCATACCAAAAACCGACTTCATCCAACATCATTCTCATCATTTGAGCATCCCGTTCATTATCATTGAGTTTTAATGGTGATGCAGGTAAACTAAATAATTGCGTATTATCAGCCCCTCTTCCTTCAAGAGACCATAATCTGATGACTAATAGGCTTAGGTATTTTAACGCATCTCTGAAGAAATACTTATTATCTTTAACGCCACTCATTTGATCGTGATAGTAAAAGCCTTGTTGATAGAAATAGGTGAAGTCTGTACACATTTTATCTATCAGTTCCAACATGACTACAATCTCACTAAAAGAACTGGGTATTAGACCGTAATATTCAGGTTCCGAATGAGTGAAGAAAAATACATCATTTAGCCAATTGATTCTTCCATAATGTAACAGCATCCCACCAATCATGACATGACGCACCATAAACATTTGCTTGTCATGTCTTAAAGGAGAATCATAACTAACAAAATGGTATTTCATAGAGGCATAACTATCTGCGTATTGCCAATATTGGTTAAACCATGTATGATTGTTAAACTCTATAGCATCATTCAACAGGATCCACATCAGTTGATGGGATTGTAAACTAAGCCGTGAAGCAGATGTTTGATTATAAAATATTGAAGTTATTTCATTGTTGCCATATAAAAAATGATGCCCATCATCCATACGGATATATTCCTTCAATTTTCGTACGATATTAACAGTCACCTCATCATAGAAAGCGGGTGGTTTAATAGTATCAATTTTTTGATCAAATTGGTCTCCTTGCTGTTGTTGGATATATGAAAAAACTTTACTTAAACTTCTGATGTACAAATCCAAATTGTGCTGAGCATCCGCATAGATAGCTATATCAAGAATCTCCATAACATTGTTTTGGTCAATTTGTTCTCCTTCAACTCTTTTTAGTAATTCTCCTGCATTTGAGAAAAGTAATATTAGTTGGAACAACATAATACTGCATCCGATAAGAGCGACAACTAATACTGCTTGAACTGTTATGACTACTTGATTAAACCATCCAGCTTGTAATAAGAATGGGGCTAATATAGCAACAACCATATTGACTATCATCAGAATTTGAAAGACTTTATACACTGGTTCTTTCGAGAACCGGCATGAAAGCAAATCCGAGTCATATTGATTGTATATACTTCTAATAGTCTGTATTATTAAAGGATAACCAATACCGTAGATAGAGGCTAAAATAGAAAGAAGACCACTGAATGTATAGTTAGTAAAATCAAACATCATTTCTTACCTCCTTTCTGTTGTGCTTTTTTAAGGGTAATCGCAACATTGTTTAGGCTACTAATTTCCTGCTTCATATGCAAGTCCATACTATCAATTTTCACAGAAAGTGTTTTTAGGTTGTCCTTCATATTTATCAATGTGTGTGTCAAAATAGAATCTTTCTTCTTATTTTGAAATTCTATACTATTATCTTGTTGTTGTCTCCTATTGAATGAAACTATAGAAAGAATAATAACTGAGGCTATTACCACTATCGTTCCTGTTATCAACAGAATATCATGTTTATACACATCTTTCTTTTTGTAGTCTATGTTTTTCACTACAACACTTTGCTGCGTATCTTCAGGCTTTAGCACTTCTTCCACAAATGGATTTTCGATTTCTCTCATATTTATAATTCAATACCTTTATCTCTTCTGAAGAATTTGCTGATTGCAAACAATAATATAATTATCACAAATATAGACGGTCTCGGCTCACTTACCACTATGACAAAATCTATAACAATCCGCTAAGAGTTCTCCAATTAACCGTAGGCCAGTTCTGTCAATCAAAATTAATAAGCACACAAAAGCGTTTCATGACTTATTTTTAGATGCTCTCTCTCGCTTTCGCAAACCTAAATCCTGCAAGGCCCTTCCCATTGTATCTTCTTTGGCAAGGAGAAGTATATCATCATCCAGTTGAAGCGCATAGAGAACTCTAAGATAAATGCCGATAGCTACCGTCGGTGTCCCCTTTTCAATACGGCCAACCGTAAGTGGTGAACAGGTTGCACGTTCAGCGACCTGAGCCATACTTAGGTTCCTACGCAGTCTAGCTAGCCTGATCTGCTCACCCACAATCTGCATTTTTTGCTCCAATTTTCTTGGCAACTTGGTGCCCATTGTATTCTTTGCCATGTTCAATATATCATATAATATACGAATATACTACTTTTTATCTATTTAATGATGTATTCTAGCTAAGAAATCGTAAGAATAGAAGATGTGGTATTTAAGCGGTTCTACACTTTTTCAAGCGAATAAATCGAATTCGTCACACTTTTCCCAGCGAATCAGATTCCATTTATACACTTTTCCATGAAATCATCAACTTCACTTTATCCCGTATTCATATATATGTTCATTAAAGTAAAGTCAAAATAAGGGAAAAGATGAGATGGCTACGCCATGAAAATGGTCTCAGCCATTTTTCTTTTGGCGGCAAAATATTTTTCCGAGCCAAATGTACAAAACAACAAATTTCACGGCATATAAATTGGTCTCCACCTAAATTACTCCTAATAAAGTTTCATTTATGAACTTTTATTCTTATATTTGTTGCAACAAGTATCATATTTGAGATGTTGGATAATATATACATACTAACAGACACCGAGCTTTGCAACAGAATTGCAGCCAAAATAAAAGCAGTGCGCCTGAAGCAGAACATGTCGCAGGCCGAGCTGGCAGACAAGAGCGGTGTTTCCATCTCCACCATAAAGCGCATGGAAGATGGAGAGGTAAAGAACTTCGAGTCGCTGATCCGCGTCCTGCGCACTCTGGGCAAGCTCGACATCTTCGTCCCGCTTGTCGAGGAGGAGCAGTTGAGCCCGAATGAATACTACGAGTTGGCCAACCAAGCAAGTAAAACCAAGCGCAAGCGGGCATCCAAAGGTTACACAAAAGAGAATAAGGCGGAATCGGAATGGTAGATGTAGCTCGTGTCAATCTATACGGCCAGCCCATAGGTTCGGTACGTTGGGACCAAAGATATGAAATCGCACAGTTCGAGTACGATCCGGACTTTGTGCGACTGGGCATAGAGCCTTCGCCGCTGATGATGCCCGTAAGGGAAGGACGTGTGTACAGTTTCGGGGAGCTCGACAAAACAACCTTCAAGGGCCTGCCCGGAATGCTGGCGGACTCCCTGCCGGATACATACGGCCGGGCCCTCTTTGAGAGGTGGCTGGCCCTGACGGGCCGGACCAGCGGCAATGCGATCGAGACGCTTTGCTTTCTGGGCAAACGCTGCATGGGTGCCCTTGAATTCGAGCCGGCCATCGATGCCGTAGATACGGATATCCGGATAGAGGTCGATTCTCTGGTGGATGTAGCCAGAGAAGCCCTTGCCGACAAATCAAGTTTCAACGTGAACATCAGTTCCGACAAAAAGGCTGCCATTGCTGAGATTCTGCGCCTCGGCACCTCAGCTGGCGGGCAACGGGCCAAGGCAATCATTGCCTACAACAAAGCCTCAGGAGAGATCCGGTCAGGACAGGTCGAGGCTCCCGACGGGTTCGACTACTACATCATCAAACTGGACGGGGTATCCGCCACGGCCGGATTCAGGGAGACGGAGAACTTCGGGCGTCTGGAATACTCCTTCTCGCGTCTTGTGAAGGGGTGCGGCATCGACATGGCGGAATGCTCGCTGATCGAAGAGAACGGGAGAGCTCATTTCCTGACAAAGAGGTTCGACCGGATAAACGGTGCAAAAGTGCATATGCAGACACTCTGCGGCATCGCGCACTTCGATTACCGGCTCCTCAGGGCCTACTCCTACGAACAGGCGTTCGCCGTCATGCGCGGGCTGCGGCTTACATACAAGGAGGCACAGGAGATGTTCCGCAGAATGGTGTTCAATGTCGTGGTGCGCAATCAGGACGACCACACGAAGAACATCTCGTTCCTAATGGACAGAGGCGGGAAATGGCACCTTTCTCCGGCCTACGACATGGGCTACGCCTACAATCCCGACGGCCAGTGGACCTCTGCCCACCAGATGTCGATAAACGGCAAATTCAGCGGTATCACCAAAGATGACCTGCTCGAATGCGCAGCCAGGAACAACATCAAGAATGCCGCACGGATTATCGACGAAGTTTGCCAGGCAGCATTCGGATGGCCGGAGATCGCCCGGGAGTGTGAGGTGCCGCAAAAGATGATCGAGGAGATCCGACCAAATATGGTTTTCTTCTGATTGGTCGATCCGAGGGGTTGCCGCAACTTTACTTTATCCCCGTATTCATATATACGTTCATTAAAGTAAAGTCAAAATGAGGGAAGGAAAGAGATGGCTGCGCCATGAAAATGGGCTCAGCCATTTTTCTCTTTTGGCTGCAAAGCTTTTATAAGTAATCCGGTTGTAAAAGTCAGTCTCAAACGGCCAGTCCAATCAAGCACCAAGCACCTCACTTGGACCACAAAAATATCCGTGAATCCGTCCTCTATTTTACAGCCCATTTTGGCGAAATAAACCCCGATATGCACTATCTTTGCAGACGGGGTCAGTCGGGACCTGAAAGGCTGTTTTTGCCTCTTTTCCCTCTGTTCGGAGGGAGTCGATGAAAAAAAACGTTAAATCTTCGATTTTTCGCAAAAAAACAAGTAAATTTTTGAGTAGTCTACCTTTTAAGATGTAAACCATTGATAATCAATGAGAATATGATGATGCATCGTAAGTAACTTAACTAATTAATTTACAATTATTTATCATTTACACAAATGTAAAATACTGATAAAATAGCACTTAAATAGAGGAAAAATAAGCTATTTTAGGAGTCATATTTTCTCTTGTTTGCTTATTTTTTCAGCATTTTTGTCCCCCGTTTGTTCCCTAAACGGATACAAAGGACAAAATTTTGTCCCTCGTGCAATTTAACGGTGGTAAATAGGCAAATTTTATCAGTACCTCTTAATTTTATCCAAATTACAGATAATATTCGAATAGGACTGAATTGTTTTTCAGCCAAAATAGATTATGATAATCACGCGATTGATATATTTGAATATAACAGCAGAAATCATCACCAATGAGATTTCATATAATATTTTGATAAATATTCCCAACCATTATTGCGAAGTATTCGAATCATAGCATATTGAACATCCTCTTAAGTCTCACAGCGATTGTTATAGGGTAATTTGATGAATTCAATAAAAAATGGCACCTACATACCAGTTTACACTGACATATGAGATTAAGAAAGACGGACACAGATATTCAAATATCCGTGTCGTCCCTCTTATCTTTGATTCTTTCGTTATTTCTTATTCAAATTCAAAGTAATCTGTTCGTCATCATCTCCGACAATAAATGTCATTGTTGTTTTGGTTACTTGTCCTTTGATTTGATCTTCGTCGTAACTTGATGTGAAGTTTCCGTTTTCTTGATTATATTGATATTTTAGAGTTTCGTTATCAACATATACTGTACCTTTTGAACTCTTGACGTTCAATCTCAAATCGGTTTTGTTTACAATTTTGATTTCGTAGTTGTTTTGTGCTTTGTTTGTTCCTGACCATACAGTTCCAACAAGTTCATCTGCTGTAAAATAAGGTGAAGGCTCATTTCCGTTACCTTTATCACAAGCAACGAAATTCAGACTCATTACGCACGTAAGTAACAGTGCTCTAAACATTCTTAATGTTTTGATTTTGAATTTTGTTTCTTCACCAGTCCCCAAAAGAAGATGTTACCAGTTAAAATGCGAAAGCGTGAGGACTGCTAACTTATTTCAACCGATAGGCGTCTGGAAATGCCGCGAACTAAAACAAGCAACAGTCTCCCACGCCATATTGCATGACGCGAGAGATGCTAACTCATTCTCGTTCACCTTTTAGTTTTCCAGACTTTATCGATGAGAATCAGTTAAACACTTTCGTGTATATCTATTCCACAATGTTTAGAATCCGGTTATTACACCGAATTCCGGGGGCAAAGGTAATAAAATTACCCGATTATTTCCTTTCAGAAATCATATTTATCCGATTAGTAAATATTTAGCGTGTTTTCGGGATTTTCTGTATCTTATATTTCCATATATCGGGAATGTCTGCTATTTTCGGGTTATAAGAAAAGGAAAACGGATATGTTTGATTTTAAATTCAGGACATTGATAGAACTGACTGAGACACTTTCTGACGAACAGAAATGTATTGATTTACTGGAACAAATACTCTGGAACGGAAATCCCGTGTCTCCGTTTGACCCTACATCGAAAGTCTATAAGTGCAAGAACAATCGTTATCGTTGCAAGAATACGGGCAAGTATTTTAATGTCAAGACAGGAACTATATTCGAGAATACAAAAGTATCGCTCAAAAATTGGTTCATAGTTATTTGGATGTGTATGTCACATAAAGGTGGACTTTCTTCCATGGAGATACAAAGGACGCTCAAAATAACACAAAAAACAGCTTAGTTTATGCTCCAATGCATAAGGAAATGTTGCGAGTTTGATAACCAATCATTGGATAACGAAGTGGAAATGGACGAAACTTATGTTGGTGGCAAGAACAAAAACCGTCACGCCAATAAGAAAGTCAAATATTCACAAGGTCGAAGCTGTAAGGATAAAGTTCCTGTATTCGGTATGATTGAACGTAACGGTAAAGTTGTGGCACATATTGTTCCGTCCACGACTTCCAAAGATTTGATACCAAGAGTAATCAAACATGTAAACTTATTAGCAACGGTTTACACAGACGAATGGGGAGCTTATAACAGATTGAATGATACCTATGACCACTATTCGTAAGACACCACATGAGAGAATACGTGCGTGGCAAAGTACATACGAACAATATAGAGAACTTTTGGGGTAATTTCAAACGTGCGATAATCGGTGTTTATCGTGTCGTTTCACCTCAACATCTTCAATTTTACGTAAATGAATTCGTATTCAGGAGAAATACTTGTAAATTTGTAACCGATGACAGATTCTTGTACTTCATGGAGAATGTGCAAGGTTATCGGTTAAGATATAAAGAATTGATTGAATATGCTCGTTGTAGTTGAATACATATCGAAAATTAAAATCGAGGGCACGGAAGTCCCCGTTTATGTTACTGACGACAGCCGTATGTTTGTCGGTATGGAAATTATGCCTTATCTGAATACACCTCAAAAAGTCAAACAAGCAATCATAACGGATAAGGATGCCGTACAGTACACGGTTTATCCTACTCTTGAAGTATTCAAACACATCAAGGATAAGAAACTTTTGTTGTTAGATACGTCCACCATTTGTGAGAAGCAACATGCTTTTATCCCTGTTGAGAAACAAGTATTGACCCCTGAAAACGAATTTGCCCTCACCCTTAAAAAGATGTTGTCTCCGAAAAAGAAAAAGTAAAAAACGATTGGTGAGATAAGCAATAAATATCCCATAGGAACTTAAAAATTAACGATTAAAATAGAAATCTTATGGGACAAATAACAGGCAACGATAAAGACTTTCCAACAATCAAGCAGGTCAATGATACTTTGAGTAGTGTTGGTGGAACTACACCGAAGGAAAATATACTTAGGGTAAATCTTTTAGACATCATTAATAACAGTGGGAAAATAACTGATAATGAAATAATTGAAGACGTTGAAAATATTATTAAACAAAGGCCTGATAGATTAGACCATTTTAGTATTGAGAGTGGTAAAATTTTACTTGTTAAATCTTCCAAAGTGGAATATTTTGAATTTGTTTATTACGAAAATCCAAAATCAGAAGTAAAGGCTTACAGATTTACCGTATTTATTCAAATAGCATGTTGTGAATGTATATTATATAGGGTAAATATGGATAACACTATTTCTTATCAATGCAATGTAACTAACTTATTGTAGATAAACTCTGTAAGGAGTACGAAATAGTTATGTATCAAGACTTATCAGAATTGCTCGAATCAGTTTATAATATTAGTACTTGGAACTTCAGGGGAGGGGTACTTGATTAACCCTCTGAAATTCTTTGGTGTAAACTGGTATGTAGGTGCCTTATATTTATTGCGTTTCTTCATAATTATACTGAAACGACTTATACGTTACGACATCAAAAAAAGACGTCAATGCTCTTGCTGATAATAATTCACTATCATTCAACACAATTTGTATAATGTAAACATTTCTGTTATGGAAATCTCAATACCAACAACTTGTAACAACGACTTACGCTTGTTATAGAGATCTCTAATAATAGCATCTTTTTCATCTTTACTACCAAAATGAATACGTCGGTGGCATGTAGGGCATAGACAAATGATATTCTCAACGCAGTCAATGTTTCGTTTATTTTCAGACCAGAAGCGCTCGGTATTTGATGCCGTACAAGGAATTAAATGGTGACCTTCCATGTAAGGAATACCCTTATCAGTTAAGAAGGTATAATGACTGCCATCAAACTCACATTTGAAGTTCGCCTTTTTTAAGGCTTGCTTTGAAACATTTGCTTTCTTCAGTATAGTTCTTCCCGAAGTTCCTTCGCTATAGCTCGGTTGCTGTCTCGATGCATCTAACAACACCTCATCACACTCTACATTCTGAATCTCTTTCTGAAAGTCAAAGTCATTGTCCACTTCTCGGCTTTTCCTTTGAAGATAATTTACCAACCACAGTAACATCTTTGCTTCTTGCCTTGGATGTCTGCCCGCATAGAATCGTTGCATTCGAAACATCTGCAGATCATCTCCGCTCACTTTAAAGACAAAGGGATTAGGCTCTGCTTGCAAGTCATAGATATAATCAGACTCTATCGTATAAGTACATTCTGTACGCGTTCCTTCCTCAAGAATAAATCGATGCAAACCTGGATTTGATTGTTTTTCAGCATATACTCTAGCATTATCAGTAAACGCAACTATTCGTCGATTGGTTGAATGAGGCAATTTTTGTACATAAACAATCATTACTCCATCAACATAATCATCTGACGAGGAGGCCCCAAGTTTTTTAATATTCGGATTGTCATGCGGAGGAAGATAACCATAAAAACGGCCATCTGCATCATTGGGCTTTAAATTAAATACTTCATGTCCGACATTGGTTTTACAGTATGCACCTGATTCCAAATCAACCACCATGTAATAGGATGGCAAGGTAAATGTTACAGTCTGTGCTGCTACCTTAAAAACATCATTAATATATTCAAGCAACTCTGTATTGTTACAACTAGGATTAAGAATAGAGCCACCGCCCTTAAACCCCATCCTTTTCAGAACTTCTTCCTTCAACAGATTGCCAGTATACTCAGCCACTAATTCCAATTTATATGTATTATCGTTTGGAGCTGAATCAACCCAATAATCACCATCTTCCCGCGGCACATCAACTTTATCGACTCTCAATTTAAATCGAATAGATCTGTCATCATTCATAAACAGATATACGATGTCATTTTCTACAAATTTCGATTTGACATTCGTCGTCCAGTTCACAAATCCCAATTCTTTTAATGCCTTACGGTGATTACATATATTTTCATTGGCAAAGGCAAGCCATGTGCGATTGCGTACCATAATTCTCTTTCAAAATAAGTTAAAACTGCTGCTGCCGCAACCATTCGCCCATAAAACGATCGTAAATGATATACCCGTAAGGTGTCTGATAAACCAGTTCGTTGTCGAGCAGTTTCTTCAAAGAAGCACTGACACTGCTCGCCGCGCGAAGTCGATGGCGGCTGATAAAATCTCCCGCCAACACCTCTTTGACGCACCCTTCGCGAGCGATGGCTTTCAACAGACGCACATGACCGGCCGAATAGGCCTTCAGCAAATCAGCATACGAATAGCTCTGTTCGGAAACGATCTGTTCCGTAGCATACACCACCAACTCCGTATCCACATCCCGATTATAGCCGTACAAGCGATTAAGAATGCACTGGATATACCAAGTATGTCCGTCAAATTTATCGTAAATCGTATCGAAAACCTCACGGGGAAGCTGCACGCCATGTTTGGCAAAGTGCCCGACGGCGAAACAAGCATATGCCTCACGATCAACGGGACCGATGGTCAGCAGTTGCGTACTCTGATAGAATGGTCTTTTCGACGAGGTAAACATCTCCTGCATCAAATGTTGCTTGCTACCCGCAAAGATGATGTTCACATTGGGCAGAAACTGGATGTAGGAGCGTAACAATGCCTCGACACCTTTTTCCTGATATTCAGCAATCTGCTGAAATTCGTCTATGGCAACGTAGCACCGTTTCTCTGACGAGCCTAAATACTCGAATATCTCTTTCAAAGTATTTTCTTCCTCGGCCGGAGCCACATCTATCGTCACCTTGGGGACACCTGTCAATTCGTCAAAAGTAAACACCGGACGGCAGCTGCGAATGAACTGCCCGATGCGGCTTAATGTTTTCTGAGGCGCTGTATCAAGTTTACCCAATACCGTATTGGCAACCAACCGCACGAAATCACCCATTGACTGTGTGGAATAGATGTCCATATAGAGTGTAACAATATCAGGCTCCTGCTCTTTCAGGCGATAAAAGGCATGACGGATCAGACCGGTCTTGCCCATACGACGGGGAGCAATCAGCGTTACATTACGCCCATTGTGGAGCGCATCGAGAATTGCTGCCGTTTCCATCTCACGGTCACAAAAGAATTCGGGGCTGTGATAACCTGCTATCAAGAAAGGATTATTCGGCTTCATATTATTTTTATCCGATAATTACGTAATTATCGTAACGCAAATATCGCAATAAAATACAAAACAGCCAAAGGATTCACTAAGATAATTTACAGCCAAATGAAAAAATAACTTTACTTTATCCCCGTATTCCTATATACGTTCATTAAAGTAAAGTCGAAATAAGGGAAGATAAGAGATGGCTGCGCCACGGTGAAATGGCTCCAGCTATTTTTTCTTTTGGCCAGCAAAATTCCGTCCCAGAATGTCCCCGACGCACGTCACATCATATACAATTCACTAAACATCAACAACATGAGTCATTTTAATATTTTTTGCTCGAAAACATGTTATAACCGGGATTATTATAAACGGCATAAGCAAAAGATATATCATCGACAAGCACAACGAAATATTGCCCCCAAAGAAACAAGGGTTCAGCCTTCCATTCAGCTCAGGTGACTGGATCGACAGTAAACAAGCAAGTACCCGTTACAATGTTTCAGTTAGTACTTTATATGTTTCAATTTGCAGGAATCGTACCACGCAAACGTGAAGGTAAAACGACTCTATATTCCACCAAACATTTGGATGCAGCCATGAAATTCATTCCGAAACAATTGACTGACGGGCTTATTACGTTAAAAGATGCAGTATCGAAATACAATTTTCCGATACCGAATCTTCGGTATCTTATCATACGCCTCGGAATACAATCGGAAAAAATCCGCGGAAAAATCATGTTCAGGGAAGCCGATTTCAAAAAATCATCACCGTGGCTAAAATCACCTGACAATCAAAGCATAGCAAAACAGATTTTTTTGTTTACAACAATATTATCAAAAACTTGCAACCCTCAAAAACGACATCATGAAACGAGTGAAAGTGACTCTGCGCAGCCGCCCGATCTCCGGAGGGCGTCGTACCCTGTACCTCGATTATTATCCGGCAGTACGTGTCCCTGAAACCATGAAAATGATCCGGCAGGAGACTCTCGGCATGTACATTTATCAGAAACCCAAAAGCGCAACACAGAAACAATACAACGAAGCGATGTTGGCACAAACCGAAGCTATCCGCAGCCTGCGTGTACAAACAGTCATCAACGAGGAATTCGGCTTTCTCGACAGACATCGACTGAACTTGGATTTTCTCAAATATTTCCGTAAAGAAGCCCAAAAACACAATAATGTCTGGAACAGTTCATACAAACATTTTGAAAAGTTCGTAAACGGGAAATGTACGTTTGCACAGGTCAATGTCGACTTATGCGTCAAATTCCGGGAATATCTTTTGTCTGCCTGTCGATTTCAAAATAGAGCAAAAAAACTCGGCATCAATACCGCTTCAAACTACTACCGCAAATTCCGCGGATTGCTTGCCATCGCTCTCCGGGACAAATTATTGACAGAAGATATAAACACGTCTCTGACACGGATTGAACCAAAAAGAAATCGAATCGAGTTCCTGACACAACAAGAGCTGTATAACCTCTCGAACGCACACTGTGAGATTCCCGTTCTCAAACGGGCAGCTCTTTTTTCGTGTCTTACCGGCTTGCGGTTCAGCGACGCCAAAGGACTGAGTTGGGATAATATCGTCCCTAATCTCGAAGGTACCGGGTACGACATTCAACCGAACCCAGAAAACGGAGACGGAAACCACCATGCCTTTAAGTCCCGATGCCCTCGAACTATGTGGCTCACGAGAACAAGGTCCCGTTTTCAAAGGATTCAACCGCAATATGCTTTATGGTCCTCTGAAACGCTGGCTCCGAGAAGCCGGCATTACCAAGCGTATCACATTCCACTGTTTCCGCCACACCTATGCAGTCCTGCAGTTGGCGAATGGAACTGATATCTACACCGTAAGCAAAATGCTGACTCATAAACATGTCACGACGGCTGAAATCTATCTCGAACTGCTCGAAGACACGAAAAACTCAAACGCTTGGACGTATACAAATACACAAAAATAACGATCCGGTCATAGCACAAATCATCTAACTTAAATAACTTGCTATTATGGAAGAATTGCAAAATCTAACATTTAACGATCTGCCGCAAGCCATATGAAGGATCATGCAGGAGTTGAAAGAACTTCGAGAAATGATAGCCGTATTACAACTGCCCAAACCGGAACGCAGGCCCATTATGATCGACGAAGCCTGCAAAATTCTGATTATTTTTTTTAATCGACAATAAATTGATAATCAATTTATTGTCGATTAAATTTTGTCGTTTATGTCCGCAATTTGTCCGCATTTCTCTTGAAACAGAAAATATTCGGTATTTTTGAATCCGATTGCCGGTAGACGTTTGAATACTCCTCTCTTTATTAATCCCCAAAAGATGGAGCCTTCCTAATCAAAGGCAAACTTTACACCTCAGAAACAAAAAGATATGCGATCCCCAATACCACAGACCTACTCGCATCTCTGACCAAACCGAAGACTATAAACACTTTTTGTAAGAATAAACGGAAAATTTAGGGAGATTCCAAGTGATTTTGACCTCCTTGAAATCCCCCATTTTTGCTCCTGTTCTAATTGAAAAAACAAAACAAAACAACTATAAGTAATAACCTTAAAAATTCGATGATGAGTTTTCGGGATTTATTAAAATCAGGGACGAATCCAACGTTACAATCAAACTAGATGATCTGCGGATAATCCTCGAAGAAACGGCAGGCACGTTAAAGCCCATACCGCAGGAACGACCACAGTCAGACAGTCTTTTCATTCGCCTCGCCATTCCGCAAATATCAACTTTTCACTCTACGCTAACGGGTAACTCCACCGCAATATCCGCCGACGAAGTTCCCAGCGAAAGCACATACTCTCCGGGATCGACGCGCCAGCCGTGCGTCCGGTCGTCCCAATAGGCCAGGGCGCTGCGATCGAGCTCGAATTCGACCTCCCTGCTCTTGCCCGGAGCCAATTCCACCCGACGGAACGCTTTCAGCTCCTTCTTCGGCCTCACGACCGTGGGATTCCGCTGCGAGACATAGAGCTGCACGACCTCGGCCCCGGAGCGGGAGCCCGTGTTGGTCAGGGCTACACGAACGGTCAGCGGGCCCTTTGCCGGAAATTGCTTCGCCGCATGGGGTTTCGATAGTGAAAAAGTCGTATAGGAGAGCCCGAACCCGAACGGATAAAGCGGTTCGATCCCCTTGGTTTCATACCAGCGATATCCCACCAATACGGACTCCGCGTAGTCGATGTCATAGATTCGGATCAGCTTCTCGTTATAGGCCCGCGGCGCCTTGTTGTAGAACTCCGCACCGGCCGGCATCGTCCCTTTGGCCGGAGAGTCCGCAAACTCCCTTTCGATGGTGATCGGGAGCTTCCCCGAAGGATTGATTCTGCCAGAGAGTATTCCCGCCAAGGCCGTCATGCCGTTCTGACCGGGATACCAGCCGTAAATCACCGCCGCAGCCCGATCGTTCCAGCCGCTCATGCGGATTCCCGACCCCGAGTTGACCAGCACGATCGTGTTCGGATTCGCTTCGACGCACATGCGGATAAATGCCTCCTCTTCTTTCGGCAGGGCGAACGGACGCTCGAACGACTCCACGTCGATCGTTCCCGCCGAAAGCAGGACGACATCCGCTGCCGCAAGCTGTTCCCGCGTGGGACGTTCCACGACCTGCACGGCGTCGCCGAATTCCGCACGGACAGCATCCGCAAGCGAAACATTGTCGTATCCCAGTACTTCGGCCGACGAGGAGGTGCTGCCTCCGGTGCGGGGTATCTCCCGGATAAAGCGTCCAGTGAGCAGGATCCGGCGGCCGACGGCCAACGGCAGAATCCCGTTGTTCCGCAGCAGCACCGTGCCTTTCGCTGCAACTTCGCAGGCCGTTTCGGCATGCGCCGGGAAGCGGCCGAGCAGGTCGGGACGGTATTTCACCCGGTCGTAAAGCCCGAAAGCGACGGCGGTGGCGACGTTGGGCCGGATCATCCGTTCCAGATCCTTTTCCGAAATGCACCCCTGGCGAAGCAGCTCCCGCACCTCCTCAACGAACTCACGGCGGCCGGGCATCTCCACATTCTGACCGCTTTTGACGACTTTTTCCGTGTCGTACACGGAGCTCCAGTCGCTCATCACGCATCCCCTGAATCCGAGCTCGCCGCGCAGCAGTTCCCCGATGACACGACTGTTCTGACCGGCCCACTCCCCGTTGAGTTGGTTATAGGAGGTCATCACATAGGCCACACCGGCTTCGATACCGGCGCGGAACGGAGGCATATAGATCTCGTGCAGCGCTCGTTCATCGATCAATGAATTTGACCGGCGGCGGTAAAATTCCGTTTCGTTGCCGATGAAGTGTTTCAGACAGGCGGCGGTCCCCGTCGACTGCATACCCCGCACGTAAGCCGCAGCCATGACAGAAGTCAGCAGCGGATCTTCACCGAAATATTCGAAATTGCGGCCGCACTGGGAATTGCGTGCGATGTTCAGTCCCGGTCCCAGCAGCACTTCGATGCCGCCTGCACGGCACTCCTCCCCCACGGCTTCCGCATAACGGAAAGCCAGCTCGGGATCGAACGACGAGGCGAGCATGATCGGACAGGGAAAGGCCGTCGAGCGCTCCAACTGGCGGACCATCGTGGAGTCGGGCAGGTTGTTGCGCAGATGAACCCCTTGCGTGGCGTCGGAGAGATAGAGATAGGGAATACCCTTCTCCGGAACGCCGTAGAAGAAAAACGAGGAATAGCCGCGCGCAAAATAGATCTTTTCGTCGAGGCTGAGCCGGGCGATCAGGGAATCGGCCTGCCGATAGGCTTCATCCCAAGAGACGAACTGCTGAGCGAAGAGTCCAGCGGCGGCACAACAGGCCGCCAAGGACAGCATGATTTTTCGTATCATAAATATCAGTCTGTTTTCAAAAAGGGAGGGGGCGGAAAATACTCCGGCCCTCTCTCCCGGTTTTGTCCGTTCTTTATTTCGTCACGCAGATATCGTCGATGAACCAGCGGGAGAACTCGTCCGAAGCAGGTTCGCTCGTGAAACGCAATTGCGTGGAGGCCGTCGCACCCGTGATCTTCAGCGAATAGGTATTGAACGCATCGGTTGCCAGTCCCGATACAATCGCCTTCGTTGCGCCATTGATCGTTCCGCCACCAACTACCTCGACAACGATTTCCGTCAGATCGCCTTTCTTGTCCTTAGGTTCGTTCGCCTTGCCTTTAGGGCGATCCGAGCAGGTTTTGTAAGCCATCGCGCGGAAAGAGAGGTTCAGGTCGCCTGCCGCGTTCAATGCCGGCGTGAGCAGCGCCCCCGCTTCGTTCTTATACTCCGCCCTCTTCACGGCCTGCGACTCGACATAACCGATCTGAGCATAACCCGGCCGCTGACGGACATGGGTACCTGAAAGTCCGTTTTTCAACTCGGCGCTCCACTCCGAAATGTCACTGCCGCAATAGTTCAGCATAGCGGCCAGTTTATCGCCGTAAAGGTAATCCAACCCTTCGGTCAGTCCGTCGAAAGGTTCGAAATAAACCGCTCCGGCTGGTTTCGACGTACTGAATTTCGGCACGGCTTCGATTGCGATACATGAATGCAGGCGCGAATCCGAATTATATCCGGCTGTACCACCATTGCAACTGACATTGTCCGTTGGATAAAGTTTCAACAGCAGCGTCTGGCCCTTCATCAGCCGCAACTGCGGCGTCAGGGTTACCGTGAAATAATAAAAATAGCCACTGCCCGTAATCGCCTCGGGAATCGCAATCGCCGTAGAGCCGTCAGACGGGGTGACATACTCCTCGCCGTCGGTCGAATAGGCCATCGCCCAGTTCTTCGGAGCGCCGCCCGTTCCCGACATACCGAACGAAATGCGGAACGATGCGGGCATGTCCTCGGCCAAAGGTACGGTTAACAGGAAATAAGAATCTTGACCGTAAACCATCGACTTGGCCGGAATGTTATCGTGTGCACCCTCGTCTGCCCAGTGCGTCAGTCGGAAATGGCTGCTGTTCGACGTCGAGGCCACCTTCGCTGTCAGCACGACGCATTTGGAGACATCCTTGTCCTCGACTTTGAAGTCCGCGCCCAATTTATCGAACGAGCCGTCAGTCACCGTCACATACTTACAATCCTTGTTGGCCTGCGAGGAGGCGTAGAACGAGAAGACATAGGGCAGTCGGATGCCGACTTGTGCACCAAAACGCAACCCCGTGAGCTCCTTGTCCTCGGCCGTGCAGGGGCGGATCGCATAGGCACCATCCTGCGGCACGACGATTCCTTTGAGCACGCCGCTGCCCGTTGGCGCAGGGTCGATGCCGAATGAGGAAGCCTGCGAAGCAACCAGCCGAAAGCGATTGTTGTCAGGATCCTGCATCGACAGATTATCCTTAAGCGTCAAATCTCCCAACGAACCACCTTCCGGCACGTAAACCTGGGAATATAAGCCCGCATACATCGACTCGTAGGCACCCGATCGAAGCTCCTCATAAGTAATCTTCAGAGCTTCGATCTTCACCTGAGAAGTCTCCGTACGGGTGATCCTGTCGTCCGAAACGGGCTTCAGCTCCATCACGCCGGTCTCGGCGTTCACGCCCACCACGGCGCCTTTCAGATCGATCTCCAACTCTTCGCCCGGATTGCGGTAAAGCGTTTCGTCAGTGCGCAGCGTAATGCCGCAGCCGGGTTTCAAGGCGCTTTGTAGCGCGAGGCAGTTCTCGAAATAGTTGTTGTCCTGAACGCTCGATACCACAATGCCGCGTAGTTTCATCTCCTCGCTCACCGTATAGTCGCCGTCGGCAGCCAGTGCCCGAAGTTCGGGAATGGAGAGGTACCCCTCGGCTGATGCAGAAGCTTGCTCGAAAATTAGTTCATCTGTCACATCTGCATTACGTTTGGCCACGGCCCGGATCGTCAATGAACGACTCTGCGCAGTCGTGTTCTCGTCGACCATCACCGATACGGTAGCTGTCCCCGTCGCCGAAACCTGAGAAAGTTCAGCCCAGCCATCGTCGTTACCCGTAACAAATATCTGCCATTCGCAATTGGCCGCAACATCGAAAGAGAGTGTCGTAGCGAACGACGGCGCGAGAATCGCATGCGAGCTCAGCGTGATCGACTGCATCGGCAGCGCCACGTCATCCTTGCACGCCCCGGCCGAAAGCAGCAGCGCGAAGGCCGCCGCCATCCGGAAAAAACTGTTTAAAAGTCCGTTTTTCATAATCGCTTACTTTTTGAGGTCTACCAATACGGGAAGGTGGTCGGAAACCGTCATCACATTGATCTCCTCATACGACGGTACAGCCGTACCCAACAGCTCATAATGGGGCGAATTCCCCGTATAGACAAGCACATAATCAATGCGCGACGGCGAAGCGGTGTTCACAAAGGTGTTGGCCGAAGTACTGATAATCTTCCACGATTCGAGCGCCGTTTCCGGGATTTCCGACGTATTGAAGTCGCCCGCCAGATAGATCGGCTTCGTGTAAGAGATGTAATGCGCGGTGATATATTCGGTGATGATCTCGAACGACCGCTGTCGGTTCTCGTCGGACTTGTGGCAGAAGTGCGTAGCGATGAAGATATAGTCGTCGAACTCTGCCAGGAAGAACTTGCGAGGCTCTTCGCCCGGCAAGTCGCCCGCATAGGTATTTTTAGGCGCCGTTTTGCAGAGAATGCCGATACCGTAGTCACCGCCGCGGTAATCGATCGTCTTGCAGTAATAGGGCCGCATCCCGGTACGGTCGGCCAATTCCTGCAACTGGTCGGTGGGATGCCACGTGGTGTTCTTGTCCAATTCCTGCAAGGCGATCACGTCGGGGGCCATCAGCGAGATGACCTTGGCCGTGTTGTTGTAGTTCGCACGGTCGGTCCCGGAGTTCTGGGTCCAACCCTCGCAGCGGTGGGTGTTGTAGGTCGCCAGCCGGACCGAGCTGGGCAGGCGGTCGTACCCCTGCCCGTCATAGGGGTTCTCGGGTTCGTCGGAGGGCATGTCCCCGAAATTGAAATCGGAGTTGTCGCCCGACAAGTCGGAACACGCCACTGCGGAGAGGACCAGGCAGCAGCCGAATAAAGCAGACAATATGAATCTGGTAATTTTCATGGTAGTTCGTTTTTAGGTTTCCGTTTAGAAATTCAGTCCGTCTTTCCAGCCGGGATTCTGGGTGATGGCGCCCTGCGTCAGCACCCGGTCGTCGGTCGGAATGGGATAGAGATAGTCGCGTTCTTCGTTCCAGGTCCGGACATAGTCGGTATGGACGATGATGTTGCCGCGGTCGCCTTCGCTGAGGAAAATATCCTTGTTCAGCTCGTAAACCGTCGCCGCCGAAGTCGAAGGTTTCGAGCCGGACCAAATGCACACATCGTCCACCCCGTCACTATTCAGATCATAACTTCCCGTACCGGGGAAATAAAGTCCCGTAAAGGGCTTTTCGAAACGCTTGCCCTCCTTCCAGCGCATGATGTCCCAATAGCGGAGGTTCTCCATCAGCAGTTCGACGGTACGTTCACGGCGTATTTCGAGAATCACACCCTTGTTGTCGCCCGTCACGTTGGCGTAGCCCGTCTCCGCAGAAGCCAGATAGGGATCAGGATGGGCGTTGGCCTCCGTGAGCGAGAGATCCGCAACATCGGCCCGCTCGCGCAGCGGGTTGATCGACAGTTCGATGTCGTCCTGGGTCAACGTCCCCAACTCGGCTTTCGCTTCGGCATAATTGAGAAGTACCTCGGCGGCGCGAAACAGCGGTAAATCGCTCGTCGAAGCTTGGTAGGAGTCATATTTGGCCGACGTCAGATATTTCACCAGCTGGTAGCCGGTCATCGTCGCGGCGAGGTTCGGGGCCGATTCGGCCGTGTCGTCGACACGCTTGTAACCGGGCGTGCGGACCGTCTGGGCGAAACGCCCGTCGCGGTTCCGGCTCTCGTCGGGCAGCTGCATAGTCTCCCAGCCGGGCTGCGAGGTGAAGGGCGTACCGTCTTTCATCAGATACATATTGGCAATGTTCTTCAACAGCCCCGGACGCCCCATCGTGATACTGGTGAGGTAACCGTTGACGTCGTGTTTCAGACCAATGTCCGTATTATAGGCTCGGGCCAGAACAATTTCCGTGTTGATAGCCTTGAGTGAAGAGAATAGCCCCAGATAGGGTGTCGTGCCTGAATCGTAGATCGCGTAACCGCTTTCGTCGATAAACCGTTTCGAAGCATCTGCACAGACTTCGAGATAACTCTCCCAGCCTTGCAATCCATGATACTTGCGGAACGTGCCTTCGAACAGGCACGCACGGCTCTTGAGTGCCAGCGCCGTCCAGCGCGTCACCCGGTAAACCTGCCTTTCGGCAGGCAGGTTAGCGATAGCGAAATCGAGGTCGCCGATCACCTTCTGCATCACGAACTCACGCGAATCTCGCCCCTTGTAAAGTTCCTGATCGTCAGACGCAAGCGGACGATCGACCCAAGGTACGTCTCCGTAATAGCGCACTTTGTCAAAATAGAAATAAGCCCGGAAAAAGCGCGCCAATCCTTCGTATTCGAACCGCACGCGATCGTCGGTGCAGTTGGAGGAGTATTGCAGGAAAAAATTGATGTCACGCAGCTTTTCCCATTTCCAGGTGCTCGCCGTGGCAGGCACGGTACGGTTGCCCAGCACCTCGCTCGTAAGCGTATTGCAGGTAATAATGTCGGCTGTCTCATTGTAAATGGAGGCCCCGGAGGGGAAGATCGTATAGAAATCATTCGTGTAAAGCTCGCACTCCTCCTCGGTATGGAAAAATTCGTCAGGCGTAAGCCGGTCTTTCGGGAAACGGTCGAGTGCCTCCTCGCAACCGCAGAAACTGCACGCCGCCATACCGGTCAGTAGATAAAGAATGTATTTTTTCATAACGGCAATTGCTTTAGAAAGTTAAATTCAGTCCGATCGAATAAGTCTTGCACCACGGATAAACGTTAGCCTTCTTATCCGAATCAGCGGCCGCCTGCTCGGGATCAAGGAAATCACTCTTCAGCGCCGACCACGTAGCAAGATTCTCTCCGCTGAAATAGATGCGGCACTCCTTGATGCCGACCTTCGAAGTCAGCCGTCTGGGAATCGTGTAGCCGATCGTGAGGTTTTTCAGACGGCAGTAGGCCAGATTCTGCAAATAACGATCATTGGTGTAGTAGGCCGTGCCTGAATTCGAATTGAGCGATGTATAGGCACGGGCCCGTGGGAAATAGGCGTCGGGATTCTCCTCGCTCCACACCTGACTCATAAAGTTTTTCGGGACAAAGGTCGCATAGGGACGACAGTAAGGACCCCAAAAACGCAGATTGTCAGCACCAGGATACCAGTCCAGCCGGCCGATGCCCTGCATGAACACCGACACGTCGAATCCGTACCACGAAAAGTTCAGCGACGCTCCGTACTGGTAACGCGGTGACGAGTTGCCGATCACGCGTCGATCCCCCGGATCATCGAGCGTGCCTTTGCCGCCGTTGACGATGTTGTCGCCGTTCAGGTCGAGGTATTTGATGTCTCCTCCGCGGACTCCCTTGCCATAAGCACCCGTCGCGGTGTAGTAACCCGAGGCGACAGTCGAGAGGTCAATCCGCGAAGCGTATTCGGCGGCCTCCTTGTCGTTACGGAAAAGCCCGTCGACCTTATACCCCCAGATCTCACCGTACTTCTTGCCCACATAGGGATCGCCGATCAATCCCGTCGGATTGTCGCACTTGGTGTACTCAGCCGTATAGTCGGAAAAGGTTCCTGTGATACCGTAGCTGAAGGTACTGCCTGCTAACTTGAACGAATCGCGCCAACCCAACACCAGTTCATAACCCTTCGTACGCAAGTTGTTGGCGTTCATCTGCGGCTCGCTCGCGCCGTAGATCGACGGCAGCGATTTGCCCTTGCCCAAAATACCTTTCGTATCACGGATATAGAAATCGGTCGTCAGCGACAAGCGATTGTTGAACATATTGAGGTCGAGTCCGAGGTTTTTCGACACGACCTTTTCCCATGTTTGGTCGCCCGACACGGGATCGCTCACCGTAGCGTGCTGGCCGAGGACCGTCCCGTCGAACGAATAGTCGCTCATCGACCCCTTGGTTGTAATAGTCTGAATGAAGTCGTAGTAACCGATCTGCTGGTTGCCCAGCGAACCGTAGGAAAGACGGATTTTCAGATTGTCCACCGCCTTGCGCAACAGCTCGAAGAAAGGCTCCTCGCTGATGCGGTAAGCCGCAGAGAACGAGGGGAAGAAGCCGTAGCGCTTGCCGCGCGGAAAGCGCGAGGTACCGTCGTAGCGGCCGTTGACCTCGAAGAGGTACTTGCCCCTGTAATCGTAGGCTGCCCGGTAGAAGAGGCCCATGATGGCGTATTCGTTGCGGCCTCCGTTGAGCGTGAAGTTGGTGGTGCCCTTGGCCAGGTTGAAGTCCGAGAGGTCTTCCGACAGCAGACCGTCGTTGGCCGCCGTCAGGTCGCGGTAATACTTGGCCTCGTAGTTGTAACCGGCGATCAGCGTCAGGTTGTGTTTCTCGGCGAAGGTCCGGTTGTAGGTTCCGTAAACGTCGGCCACATAATAGTTCTGATCCCAGACGACCTCCTTGTATTTATTGGGGAAACTGCCTTCTGGTTCGGTCATCACCTCGCCCGGATACTGCGAATACTGGACGTTGACGCTGCGGTAGTCGTTGTGCAGGTAGCCCTGCGTATAGCTGAAGTCGGCCTTTATGTTGAAGTTTTTATGCAGTTTGAACGTGGCTTCGAACGTCGTGGTGATCTCCTGGGTCTTCTTGTTGCCGAAGCTCTTGCCCTTCTGCATCATGGCGTTGTAGCCGTCCATCACGTAGTGGGTCGAAGACTGCGTCATCGAAGTATGCGACACGGCCGTTCCGTCGGGATTCACCGGCACGAACGACGCCAGCGCATGCAGCGTGGGCTTGCGGAAATTGTTGTACTCGTCCTCGTAGCCGTAATACTTGTAGTTCGACTGGAAGAATTTGGTGTTGCTGGCGATGGTCAGCCACGGCTTGATCTCGGCCTGCAATTTCACGCGGAAATTGTAGGACCTGAACATGTCGGGTTTGAGCCGGTTGACGCCCTTCTGCTGGTAGTAGCGTCCGCTGACCATGTAGGAGAGCGCCTTGGTTCCGCCCTTGATGTTGATGTTGTGATCCCACGTCGGGCGGCTGTCGTCGTAGAGGTAGTTATACCAGTCGAAGTTGGCCAGATAGACGTACTGCTGACGGCCGTTGCGCCTGTCGGTGATGACCCACGGACGCGCCGGATTCTCGGTCTTGTCGTTGCGCCGCTCCCAGAGCGCCTTGTAATCGGCTTCGGTGTAGGAGGTGTAGGGCGTGTTCTGAGTCGCCATCATGAAGAAGTCGGCGATCTTGGCCGAGTAGTAGCCGCGGGTTTCGTAATCGGTCGAGGTCGTGGGGCTGGACATGGAGAAATAACCGTTGTACGACACCTCGGCTTTTTCGTTGTACCGCCCGCTCTTGGTCGTAATCAGAATGACGCCGAACGCACCGCGGGCACCGTAGATCGCGGCCGAGGAGGCGTCTTTGAGCACCGTGATCGACTCGATGTCGTTCGAGTTGATACGGTCGGGATAGGTTTCCACACCGTCGATCAGAATCAGCGGACTGCCTCCGTTGGGCGAAGTCGTACCGCGGATGTTGTACGACGCGCCGGCTCCGGGCTGCCCCGAAGAGAGAGTTACGTTGAGGTTGGGAATCACGCCCTGCAAGGCGCGGCCCACGTTCGACACGGGACGGTCTTTCAGCTCTTTCTGCGACACCGTGGCGACGGCTCCGGTCAGGTTGGCTTTCTTCTGCACGCCGTAACCGACCACCACCACTTCGTCGATGCTCTGCTGGGCGGAAGTCAGGACCACGTCGAAAAAGGTCCGGACGCCAACCGTCGTCTTGTAGGTGTCGAACCCGATGAACGACACTTCGAGCGCGGCCTTGTCCGAAAGGCTGAACGAGTCGAAAGCAAAGGTACCGCTCGCCCCGGAAGAGGTGCCCCGGACCGCTTCGCCGTCTTTGAGCAGGATGGTGGCACCTACGACGGGATTACCGGAAGCGTCCGCGACCTTGCCCGAAATTTTGCGGGGGGGGGAAACTTGCGCACCGCGGCGCGGCGTCAGGATCACCTTGTTCCGCTCGACGTTTACGAGAACGTCGGGAATACATTTCAACACGATCCGTTCGATGGGCCAGGCCTCCGCAGCGACGGAAACGACACGGGTCAGGTCGATGTCGGCGTTGTTATACGCGAACGAGTACTTCCCCTGCGCCTCGATCTGCCGCAGCAGTTCGGCGACAGTGACATTTTTCAGATGGATCGTCACGGGCGGGTTGGCGGCGGAAACACCCCCGACGGACATAAACAGAAAAATGAATAAGGACATGATTTTTACAGGCAATCGCCGCTTGTGCGGGGCGCTGCCATCGGATTGTCCAAAAAATTTCATAGTTTTGTAACGATTTAAAGTTCATCATTCGTAGTATTATCTACGATAAGGTCTAATTTTAAGTCATGGGGCGGATGGTAGGAACATCCGTCCCAATTTTTTTAAGCTTGTCAGATCATCATAGGCAAATGGTTTTCAGGATTCGAGTTCGGGATTGCGTCATTCCGGGGCGAGAAAAACCGTCCCGCCGCGGATGTCGTAGCGTATCGGGGCGATCCGCGAGATCAGGCGCATCGCCTCCTCCAACGATTCGTATTCGATATGGAAAGAGAGTTTTGCCGAAAGGTCGATGTTCCCTTCGGAATGGAAATGTACGCCGTACCAGCGTTCCAGATTGACCAGTATGGCCGAGAGCGATTTGTTGGTGAAGACCAGACGGCGGGACGTCCAGCTGCAATAATCGCCGGCGGAAACCTCGGAAACCGCAATCCGGCCGGTCTGCGTATCGAACAAGATCCGTTCGTCGGGCCGCAGCAGGATCGGACTTTTACGGTCCGGAGTCAGGACACGGACGCTGCCCGATTGAAGGATCGTTTCGGCATAGCGAGTACCGGCCCGGTGACGGGCGTCGAACTCCGTACCGAGGACCTCGACCTGCATGACCTCCATATCGACGACGAAGGGATGGGAGGCATCGTGCCTGACCTGAAAAAAGGCTTCGCCGTCGAGCCGGACCCGACGGATTCCGGCATCGAATGTTTCGGGATAGCTCAGACGACTGTCGCCGTTGAGCCAGACCCGCGTCCCGTCGGGAAGCGTGAACTCGCTCTTGCTGCCTCGGGCCGTGACCAGGCACACCGAAGGGGCGCGTTCATACCGCGAACGCAGGAACAGGTATTCCCCGCAGACGACGAGCGCCAGCAGGGCCGCAGCGGCCGCAAAACGCCGCAAGGATATGAACCGGCTCTTCTTTCCGGCCCGGTCCAGCATGTCGATCCGGTGGTGTATGTCGGGGAGTTTATGGCGGTAATCGCGTTCCGCAGGCCGGGCGAGCAATTCCTTCCAGGCCTGAAAAAGCGCTGCGTCCTTCGTTTCCCGGTCGGCCGGGGCGGTCATCCACCGTCGGAAACGGCGTTGGATCTCCTCCGGCATATCGCCGTGCAGAAAATCGCGGACGAGTCTGTTGATTTTGTCGGTCTTCATCGTTTGGGGTGCTGCTCATAATATAGAACGACGAAAGAACGGCGAACCCCCAGCCGGAAAGAACGATTTTCAGAAAAAAAGCGTGATCGAGGCAAGCAGGCGCCGCAGTTGGCCGAGTGCGGCGGTCATATGGTTTTCCACGGTCTTGACGCTGATCCGGAGCCGCTCGGCGATCTCCCGGTTCGAAAGACCCTCGTAACGGCTCATCCGGAAGATACGCCGCCGCTGATCGGGCATCTTGTCCACGGCGATGGAGATCAGCAGCGCCAGATCGTTCGTCTCCACCTGGCTGTCGAGCGTATCGTCGTGAAAATAGCGGACGGAGGACAACTGGGCCGATTCGTATTTCTCATGCACCAGCGAACGGTTGTAAATGTCGAAAATAGCGTTTTTCGTCATCGTAAAGAGGTAATTGGAAAAACGGGTCATCTGCGCGATCTCCTCTTTGCGTTCCCAGACTTTCAGCATGATGGACTGCATGACATCCTCCGCCTCCGTCCGGTTCTTCAACATCCAGAACGCCAGTTCCTCGACTTTCGGAGCATAATGCAGATAGAGCGCATCGAACGCCTCCCGATCCCCCTGCGCCAGCCGATCCAATATTTCCCGCTCCTGCTCCACTCAAAAAATGTTTTTACAAAGATACGAAATATTCTTGCCATATTTTTCTTCCTTTATCAACTCTCTAATGGTTACCCCTAAAACTTTTGCGATATCATCCAATACCGCCAATGTCGGTTGTTAACGATTACAACAATAAGCATTCACGGTGTTAAAACTTTTGCCTATTTTTCCCGCCAACTCCGTTTGAGAAATATCTTTCTCGATGAGTACCAATTTAATCCGATTAAGGTTTTGATTCATATATCCGGCTACTTCATTTTATAAATATAGTAAATCGCCCGCTATCTACATTACATTTTCAGCTAAAAACGGGACACAATCCCTAACACACAACTCAACTTAACTCAACCATATCTCCTAAACAAAATAAGATGCCAATAAAAAACTTAGCTTACCCCTATACAAACCCGCATAGAGATAAGCCAAGTTACTAATTATCACAGTCCCGTCAAACGATGGAGTTCACCCGCTCCTCTTGCTGCCATTCTGCAAGGGAAACAATTGCTTGGTATTGTTCTAGAGTCAAATCCGAACCTCATCATCCGAGCATTCATATTCCCAGGGCAATTCATAGACAGCACCTTCTTCTTGATAGCCCATATATGTGATATGAATCGGGAACCAGCCGCACATAATCCCTTTCCCGCAGGATTCTCAGAAGCTTCTCTGCGTCGTAGATCAGCAGCAGCGCCCCAGCCTTATACAGGGCAGTAACCACCTCAATAGCCAGCCCGACATTGGACGAATAACTGTTGGAGGTAACAATCATCCAGCCTTGCTAACGCTTGTTTGAGGCAAAGATATTCAAGCGAGAAAGTCCTAGTTCACCGTAGTGGTCCGTTGCAAACCGTATAAAATTCGCCGGACTGTCAATGCCGTACAGGGTCTCCACATCCACGAACTTCATCTGCTTATAATAGGCTACATCACGCAGCGTTTCCGGAACATTCTGCAAATCCTCATAAACACGTCCGCTGGCGCCCCGTTTTCGGTAGTAAGCCTCATACGCCTCTTGGCAATGCGGTAATAAGTGCAATACAGCCGGATGGTCATACACTCCAAAGGAGGCACGGAACGCCCGTGCACCGAGTCCTCCAATGCATTGATGGCCGTTTCCCGATTTCCACCTCAATTTTGGAATTCGGTACTATGCGGTTAAATTCCTTTTGTGCAATACGCCTATTCGTTGTTGATACGGTAGGTTGTGCGCCACGTAGTCATTGAATCCGTCTGGATTCGCAACAACGACATCAATCAGCCGTTGCAGATAGTCGAAGAGGCGGGTTAGGGTCTTCCTGCACCACGCATCATCTGGTTCCCCATCAACACACGCGGAGCGGTTCGTGATGATGAACCTGGTACGCTTCCGGTCCGTAACACGAAGCGACCGAGAATCCCCGTATCAGATCGAAGCGACATGGAACCACCGCGTCTCCAGTGGGTTGAATGCAAGCCAATCCGCAAGGAACGCCTCCCGGCCGTCATATTCCCCCGAAGCAATCAACTCCCCGGCATCGCCCCACTCTTCTGGCGTAGGCCGCGACACCTCGATATAGAATCCCCGGTACTCATCGTCGCCCATCACGGCCAGTCGTTTGAATTGACACTGAATTTCAACCAGCCGTTCCAGAATATCGCCACCAACGACAATCTCCCATTGGCAGCTTTCGCCCAACGCCTCCAAATGCAAAGCGTTCAGACCAAACTCCTTCGCCAAATCGGCAAGAAACCTTCTATCTATGATCTTCCTCTTGTTTATTTCTGTATACTCATAAGATCTTTTCTACGTTCCTTTGGCAAAACAGTCCTATGGACTGCTTCCGATAATATGTACACATAAATGGCATTGCAAACACACGTTCGACTAGACTACAAAATGATCAGTTATGTCAATAGTGAAACCGCAGCCTTCATAACTCGATTGTCCCGATAAATGTATTCATCAAACAGATCCAATACCTCATTCATAGCATCTGTATCTTCATGCAAACTTAGTTTCTTGTAAATCTCAAGCAAAACATTTACAACCTCATCATCGACTAGAGATGCATCCTCAGTATCAAAATACCTCTGAGACGATATGAATCTATAACATAATACTGGGCTAGTCGAAATACATTTCTTCACATAACCAAGCTCAAAATGAACTTGCTGATACTTTTTTCCTAAATATACTGGGGTAATGCTACAATACCAATTGAAAGCCTCCGTCGGGAGAGAATCACAATGCATACAATAGGCATTAACAACTTTTTCCCGACTGTCAGATGCATAATGTTCAAGAATTTTCACACTCAAATCTCGGTACTCTACATGCTCATATGATTTCATTGCCGTCTCAACAAGTTTGGCAACAATCTCTTCATTGTTAATGGCTAGTATCTTCTCAAGCCGCCTTTCGCATTCTTCCGAAATAGGAGTCCCTTTCATACCGTAAAAGTATATCTGGACAAGCAATTCATGAGTTGAAGGATCGGGCTCAATACGGTCAATATAATTACAGACCACATCATTCCTATAATAAAAGCACCATTGGATCGCATTCACCTGGAGATATAAGGACTCTGGCCCCATACCTGACAAAAGAGATCTCACCAGAGGGAAATACAACTCTTCATCATAATAATCTTCCATGTTCAAATAATGGAGTGGTACTGTTTTGATATACTCATGCAGAAGAATATTATTATCGGCAAAGAATGTATAAACTATCGGTCTTCTCGAAGGAATCGCACACATGCGTACTAACAATTCTGCGGCACAACCTTGGTATGAATTAATTGCTTTTGTAAGCATGTCTGTAGCTCGCCTACTCATATCCCTCTTACCATCTTCCGCCGTAAACAAACTACTTTCTTCAGAAAAAGGAGAGATGGTCAAGGTTTTACAAAGCTCCATTATTTCCTCAATGCACTCATTCTCTTCCTTGATATAGTACTCAACAATCTGACTAAAAGTATAGGAATTTGCTTTAGCGAACTCTTCTGAAATGTATCGTTTTGATAAATTCCAAAGTGAATATGGATTGACTCCACCTGCTAAAAGCCCTTCTAAACCTGCAATCTTGTACATATCTTGAATATCCGCCATATCACTAATTTCAAGCACGAAATCGTAAAATCTGTCCGGATTAGAGGATACACACTTTTTAAATGCATCGGCATGCTCCCTCAAACTAATAGGACCTCGACCCTCACGCCACTTATACTCACCAAGTTTCAGAAATGAATTCAACCAGTTAGAAATTGGCCATCTTGCATATGTTTCATCACCTACAACGCCACCGCAAATATGTGCCACACCGACGGAATGATAATTTCTCTCCACCATATGTTTCTGTCCGAATCTGCGCAAAAGTTCTTGGTAGCATCTCCTCATCTCCGGAATCATATGATCCTCTGGCAATGTATTGCATATCAATTCCCATTTGTCTTGCCATAAATGGGGACACAAAAACTGACTCCACCGTCTTTCTGCATCGTATTTAAAATCAAATTCAGACTTATACGATAATAAAGCCCGCTGATACCTCTCAGCGTCATTTTCATTCAACGTCTCATACCATGCCCTGAGCATTTTCAGAAAGAAGAACTCAACATCTCCACGAAGATATATTCCGATCGTCGCATTATCCTCCAACAGGAGCCGAATCTGGTCATCATACTGTCTCGGAGCCTCAGCCATAGCTGCAAAAGCCACAGACAACGTTGTCTCATTATTTAATGACAGAAGTTCAAGGACAAATGAACGCCCCAAAGTATCAGATGCATAACGAATCATTAGATCCTCATACATTTTCAATATCTTTCCTACATAATTATTTTCTGTGTCAACCCGATAGAACTTTTCAGTTGTTGAAAACCCATAATAGCCACTTTGCGCTGTTTTTCGAACTGTCTCACAAATACAGCAATGCAGTATTCCGAGTAGTTCTTTGGGATATTCTACACAGAACTGCTTACATAACACATCTGCCAACTCATAACCGTCATGGTTGTTATATGGACTTCCGGATACAAGATACCTCATAATCAACTCCTGTGTTTCTCTCAATGCAAATTCTTTGTTGCTTTTAATCGCATCCTGAAGTATATGGACGGTAAAAAAGATGTTTTGTGGTTTTGCTTCAGCATATGCTTTGAGAACACAAGGATGACTGTAGTCGTTATGCTCTCGCACTACATATGCAATAGCGAATAATCTCGACTCTCGATCTTGTATTTGATTTATCATTCCATACACCGCCTCTGGATTATCAAAGACATAGCGAGACAAGCATGATATTATAGGGAAGAATTGTTCGTCATCTTTCTTGAGTTCAGACATTATACCGTTCGGCATCTTCCGAATAGTCTGGAACCAATCCGGAGAATTTACTCCGCGGAGGAAATACACCAACAGCCGCCCATCCTTCTGACAAACATCAGCAACAAGAACCTTCTCTGCACGGGCCGGATTATTCACAAAAGCCAGCACAGACAATGTCAACAACTTCAAGTGAAGACGAATATCGGGATCCTCAAGAATACTGCGGGCTTCATCCACGAATTTGGCAGTATCATGACCTCGTTTGAAATCAAGGACTGCCTTGACCGTCGATCGTATCTCCAGGCCTTGAATCTCTTTTTTGAGATCAGCCGAGAACAGACCCCCGGTCTCAGAATAATGACGGGCAAGGGTATATTCATAGAAAGACTGATGAAAGAATGAGACAGCAGATCCATCACGCCGAATCAGACCATTACTTGCCAAATACTCATATGCACGTTTCTGACTGGAATCAGGAATAAACTGAGGATTCAGAGTCCCTGCAATTTGTATTGTTTCAACAATCTTATACATTAAATGCTCCCGCATTTCTACATCATGCCGTAGAGATGAGTCACAAATAACAGCATCCCAAAGAGCATCGTATAATTCAATCTGATTATTGAAGTTGATTTTAGACTTATTCCGCCGAAACAAGAGAGAAAATGAATCCAGCATTTGAACGGTCCTGAGCATCGTGGCCGTCACACGATCTATTTCCTGACCAAGACCATTCTCCAGTTTATTGAGAGCTATTGTCACCTCCTTCTCGGTTAGCTCTCCAATCTCAACAATTGTAGATCTATCCTTTAAACTGTTCAGGACAGAATCATACTCCAGATCATATTTACGGCACGAGACAACGGCTCTGACATTCGGCCAATCGTTTAATGAAGATAGTACCGCCATCATCATATTCAGATGCGTTCTATCATTCGTGAGGGATTGAGACAGCGCATCAATCTGGTCAACAATCAAAATCACCTTATCTGCTTCCGTGCTGTAATACGCCAATGTATCCTGCATATCGCTCAAAGAGACCGGGTTGCCATTATCATCAATAGCGTCGGACTTAACACACAAATACTTGATACCCTTCTCGGACAGTATGGCTATTAAATCTTTCAACACAGCGGATTTTCCGACTCCTGCATCACCCACCAGAAGACAGATATTCCCTTCGTTCTGAACAGGATCCTTGCTAATCCATTGCACAATCTCATCAACCTGGAGTCGAGATATATGCGAGTCTCTCACCCCATGCAACTCGGAAGAAACGGCATTGAAGCACATTTTTTGCCGCGAAGCAAACTGGTCTGCCAGATACTTATCATCCTTGATGGACTCCATCTTCTGTTTATACAACTGACGCCAATGATCGATGGTCGCGTCAACATTCTTCTCACCGCATTTTTCGTTGTCTTTAAAATAATATCTCGCCTTAGTTCGGATACGATCAGATTTATTTTTAAACTCTTCGATGGCAGCCGTATCAATGTTCCGCCAATAGAATTTTCTAGAGGCATAATCACAAGCTATAAAGAAGACGAGTTCTCCTTTATGTATTTTCGCATATGCATAAACCGACTCGGGAATATCATAAAACACTTTCCCATTTTTCTCCGGATATGTCAGGTGCTTAACTTGAACTGTTATTTTTTCTCGAGCTATTCCATTTTCATCAAGAATCTCAAGATAGCCATCAATATTTGGTAAGGTACCTCCCTCTTGAAGTTGAGAACAGTCTACACAATTATCAGGAAGGATACTCTTCAGAAGATTTATCGAACGCCGATCATGCAATACGGATTCTGAGATATTCCTATTTGGCTGTAATTCCATAACACTCACGATTCGTTTAATAGCTCAGATCTTGTAGTCACCTCTAATCATTAATTCTTTCTTGCACCCCATCAAACATCGCATCCGCCTCCTTCTCATTCAACCCAGCCTTTACCACTACAGCCAAAAGATCTTCTTTCGTCGGTTCGATACTGTCATTGATTGAAGTCGTGCGAAAACCATTAATGCCATCGCTGGGTAACAGGTCATAGGCCGGAGCAAAATACCAATCGCCATCCCGATGAATAAAGGCAAAGTTCTTAGCGTGGTCGTCCTTGTTATCAATGAGAAAATTGAATATCATCAGTCGATAAACTTTCCACAACTCGGCTACACTATGCGTCAGCATGGCGCACACCTGAAAAATATGCTTGTAGTCGATACTGGGTAACCGATAATCGGCACCAATAAGACCGGCCACGCTAACGACATGCAGTTTGCCACCCAGTGTTCGGTCGAAACGCTCCACACCAAAGTACTTGCCTTCAAAAAGTCGAGTCTCCGGCATTTCGATTCCGCACTCTTTGGCTAGCAGCGAATAGCGGTATTCATCCACACCGATACTCTGCGAATCCCTCTTGGCTCGAAACTTTACCAGCCATTCTTTGTCGTTATAACGAACGAAGATTTTAGGCCTCGCGCCACCCGGAGAACCACCTCGATCCTGAAACTCCTCGATCCCTTCGCCCATATAATCGTCGCTGGCCAGTATCTTCTCGGCCTCCAAAGCCAGCTTCTCGAAATCAGCAAAATCCTGCCGCGTCACTACGCTATTATCAGGACGAAACTCCAATGCTCCGCGTCCTGTCGATCCCACCAAGGCAAGACGATCCAGTAGAGTGAGTGTGCAAGGATTGATTCCCTTTTGTTGCAGGTATCGGTCCAGAATAAGAAGTCCCCATCCATCGGGCAGGCAATCATCGAAAACACCGAATCCCCCCTCAAACGGACGGGGTTTAGCAATAAAGACACCGCTTCGCAAAGGCAACTCAAATGGAGAAATAGAGAAACCAGAGCTAAGCCACTCTGCCGAATATTCGAAGGCACACAACCCCTCTCTCGTCAGAGCAAGACGACCGACCAGCCGATTGTTATATATTACTTCTATCTGCTTGATACTATTCATTTTTCTTTCCTCGTTTGCGGGTAACACTCTGTTCATTCAATACATCATCCAACGATTGATATTGCTTTTGTGCAAAGAGAACATCAAACTCAGATAACACATTCAAAGCAAATCCAATCTGCAGCAACCCCTTCAAAGAGATTTCTCCTGTCTGTTCGAAACGGCGGTAAGTAGCGAACTTAAGACCGGCTCTTGCAGCCATACCTTCCTGAGTTAGGTTCAATTCCAGTCTACGAGTTTTAACTCTTGCTGCAATCTGCAAAGCTACTTCGCTTGGACTTACGACATCAAATGCCAATATATTATTCATAGATTCATTTATATCAAGTAAACAAACAAGATAATATTCATTGTAAAGATAGCGAATATTTTTATTTTAACGTCAATGTTTAAGACCTATTTTTCTCACCAAAAGAAAAAGAACTTTACTTTATCTCCGTATTCACATATACGTTCAATAAAGTAAAGTCAAAATAAGGGAAGAAAAGAGATGGCTTCGCCATGATGAAATGGCTCCAGCCATTTTCTCTTTTGGCTGCAAAAAAAATATAAGTTACCGGATTGATAAGTCAATCATTCCGTCCCAATCTACCCACAAAATGACTCGCAAAACATATGCGGATTCACCTCCAATTTTATAGTATATTCTGGCGAAATAAACCCGCCCTGAACGGAATGTATCGAGGTCTACAAGGATGTTTTTCCCTCTGTTTGGATGGAGCCGATGAAAAGGTTGCATCCATAATGTTAAAGTTAGATAAGATCTGACTACAAACTTAATTAAGAATACAATCAAACAGGATAGTGTAATACACAATGTATAAACAAAAAAAAATTCTATATTTGTAAAATAAACTGTAAATTACTCCTAATTCCATGCAGGAGAACCCCATATCGAACAGCCTGTCCAAAACGGATTCCAATGAGGCATCGAATCCAATCCGTAGCCTCATGCCCTTTCGGTATGGACCGTTGTGTTATGCGATTGTGGACGTTGAGATCGGACTGACCGACCACCGGATTCACGACATTGGGGCACTCCGCTACGACGGGGCCATCTTCCATAAAGCCTCGAAAGAAGAGCTGCTACCCTTCCTCGAGCGTGTGGAGTATCTCTGTGGTCACAACATCATCCACCACGATGCCAAATACCTCTTTGAGGATCGACAAATTCCTTGGCGGCTGGTCGACACGCTCTACCTCTCGCCCCTGCTCTTTCCTGAACGTCCCTATCACCGGCTCGTAAAGGATGATAAGTTGCTCAGCGACCAAATGAACAACCCGGTCAACGACTGTGAAAAGGCCCGTGATCTGCTTCTGGACGAGATGGCCCGCTGGGATGCATGGCCCGAACAGAAACGGAGGCTCTTCACCGCACTGCTGAGGAATCAGCCGGAGTTCGACGGATTTCTCGATCTGATGGGAGCCGGCTTGAAAAATTGCGACCTGCGCGAACAAATCGCAACCGTCTACCGAGGCCGCATCTGCCAGAACGTCGAACTCGAACCGTTGATCGAACACTACCCCTGCGAACTGGCCTACGCATTGGCGCTAATCGACACGACCGATCATCGCTCCATCACGCCGGGATGGGTACTGCACAACTATCCGAGCGTGGAATTCATCATCAAGAAGCTGCGGTACACCCCCTGTCTAGCAGGCTGTACCTACTGCAACTCCCAGCTCGACGTCCACCGTAGCCTCAAGTCGCTGTTCGGTTATAATGCCTTCCGTACCTACGAAGGTGAACCACTCCAGGAGCGGGCGGCACAGGCGGCCGTCGAGGGACGCTCACTGTTGGCAATCTTCCCTACCGGCGGTGGAAAGTCGCTCACCTTTCAACTGCCGGCACTCATGGCGGGACTATCTGTCCACGGACTGACAGTAGTAATTTCGCCCTTGCAGTCGCTGATGAAGGATCAGGTGGACAACCTCGCCGAACGGGGCATCACCGAGGCCGTCACCATCAACGGCATGCTGGACCCTATCACACGGGCACTGGCCATCGAGAAAGTGCAGGACGGAACTGCTGCGCTACTCTACATCTCGCCCGAGATGCTCCGCTCGGCAACGATCGAACGCATTCTCCTTGCCCGCAACGTCGTCCGCTTCGTCATCGACGAGGCCCACTGCTTCTCGTCGTGGGGACAGGATTTCCGGGTCGACTACCTCTATATCGGCCACTTCATTCGCAAATACCAGCAGAAAAAGGGAAGCAAACTCCCGATCCCGGTCTCCTGCTTCACGGCCACGGCCAAACAGAAGGTGATCCAGGACATCCGCGACTACTTCAAACAGACGTTGGATCTGAATCTGGAACTCTTCGCCTCGAAAGCCACACGTACAAACCTGAGCTACTCGGTGCTGCACGTCGACAACGACGAAGAGAAATACCAGCGGCTGCGCGAACTCATTGCCGACTCACAATGTCCGACCATCGTCTATGTTTCGCGAACTCGTCGAACCCGGGAGTTGGCGTCACGCCTCACCCACGACGGCTTCCGGGCCCTTCCCTTCAACGGCAAGATGGATTCTGACGAGAAGATCACCAACCAGGAGGCCTTCATGAACAACCATGTACACATCATCGTCGCCACGTCGGCCTTCGGCATGGGTGTGGACAAGAGCGACGTGGGGCTGGTGATTCATTACGACATCTCCGATTCGCTGGAGAACTACGTACAGGAGGCGGGGCGCGCCGGCCGCAACCCCCATCTGCATGCCCGCTGCTACGTCCTCTACGGCGACAACGATCTGGACAAGCACTTCATCCTGCTGAACCAGACGAAGCTGAGCATCGGTGAGATCCAGCAGGTATGGAAGGCCGTGAAGGAACTCACGCGCCAGCGCATGCGGGTCAATTCGTCGGCACTGGAGATTGCGCGTCAGGCCGGTTGGGACGGTTCGGGCTCCGACATCGAGACCCGGGTACGAACCGCACTTGCAGCACTTGAACAGGCCGGCTACCTCGAACGGGGTAACAACGTTCCCCACGTCTACGCCACGGGCATCACCGTGCGGAATCTCGACGAAGCCCGCCGACGGCTGACGGCCTCACCGCTGTTCGACAGCAAGGAGACCGAACAGGCGGTCCGCATCATCAAGTCACTCATCTCGAAAAAGTATATCGCTAAGGCGCAGGACTCGGAGGCCGAATCGCGAATCGACTACCTAGCCGACATTCTGGGCATGAGCAAGCGCGAGGTTATCTCCGCCGTGGAGCGCATGCGCCAAGAGGGGATTCTGGCCGATAGCAAGGATCTGTCGGCCTATCTGCTCGGAACAGGGGATTCGGAGCGCAAGTCGCAGCAGCTGCTCGAACGCTTCATCCAGCTCGAACGCTACCTGCTCCACCGCATCCCGGAGGAGGGGCTCTGCATCTCCTGCAAGCAGCTGAACGAGGATGCCATCCAGGAGGGAATCGGCACCTCAAAAGAGAAGGATATCCGGACTCTGCTCTATTTCCTTACGGTCAAGGGATACCTCCGCAAACAGGAGGATGCAGACCACAACCTGCAACTTCGGCAACAGACCGACCAGCAATCAACGGAGGCCCGGTTCGATAAACGGGCCGAAATCTGCCGCTTCGCCATCGGATGGCTCTACCGTCAGGCCGCCGAGCTGACGCGTACGCTCATGCAACCCAACGCCACCGGGCAGGAACACACCGTCGCAGACAATGCCGTGCAGTTCTCGATCGTCGAGTTATTGAATCAATTCAAGGCCGACAACCGGACGATGCTCTTTGAACGGAACGACCTGCAGCTGGGCGAGGTCGAGGAGGCACTCCTCTATCTCTCGAAGATCGGGGCACTGAAGCTCGAAGGGGGATTTCTGGTCCTCTACAACGCGATGGACATCCGCAGGATCAAGGACAACAAGTCGCGCTACAAGGTCGACGACTACCGGTTACTCAACGCCTTCTACAAACAGAAGATCCAGCAGGTCCACATCGTGGGCGAGTATGCTAATCTGATGGTCAAGGACTACAATGCGGCGCTGCAGTTCGTGCAGGACTATTTCCAGATGGACTACCGGCGTTTCATCGCAAAATACTTCCGCGGCGAACGCATCAACGAGATCCAGCGCAACCTGACGCCCAAGAAATACGAGCAGCTCTTCGGGTCGCTCTCCCCGCGACAGATGGAGATCATCTCCGACAAAGAGTCCCACTGCATCGTGGTTGCGGCCGGACCCGGCAGCGGCAAAACCCGAGTACTGGTCCACAAACTGACATCGCTGCTTCTGCTCGAAGATGTCAAGCATGAACAGCTGCTGATGCTCACTTTCTCGCGCGCGGCGGCCACAGAATTCAAACAACGACTAATGGTGCTGATCGGCAATGCAGCCCATTTTGTCGAGATCAAGACCTTCCACTCCTATTGTTTCGACCTGCTGGGGCGTATCGGCAACCTTGAAGATGCCCAGGACATTGTCTCCCGGGCTGCCCGAATGATCGAACAGGGGGAGGTCGAACCCAACAAGATCGGCAAGACGGTGCTCGTCATCGACGAAGCACAGGACATGGCCGACGACGAGTATGCCCTCGTAACGGCGCTGATGACCCGCAACGAGGAGATGCGCGTCATCGCCGTGGGTGACGACGACCAGAACATCTACGAATTCCGGGGATCCGACTCAGACTACATGTTCCAGTTGGCTCAGCGCCCCGAGGCGCGCTTCATCGAGATGACCGACAATTTCCGCAGTGCCCGCCATCCTGTCACCTTCGACAACGAATTTGTACGATCGATTCCCAAGCGCATGAAGCACACGCCGATTAAATCGATGCGCAGCGAAGAGGGGTGGGTCAGCGTCACTCACCACACGTCGGAGATCATGTATCAGCCGCTGGTCGACGAGTTGCGCTGCCATCGCCATGCGGGCACCTCGTGTATCCTTACCCAGACGAATGAGGAGGCGGTCATCCTGACCGGACTTCTACGCAAGGAGGGTGTTCCGTGCAAACTGATCCAGTCGATGGACGGCTTCCGCTTCTGGAACCTCTCCGAGATACGTTATTTCCTCCGATACCTAGACAAGCGAGTGACGACGCCCGTGATTCCGGGCGAACTCTGGGAGGAGGCGAGGCATGCCACGAGCAATACCTACGGGCGAAGTCAGAATCTGGAACTTGTGAAGCGCTGCTTCGAACAGTTCGAGCATCTCAACCAGACGAAATACATCAGCGATTTCAAGGAGTTCGTCTTCGAATCGTCAATGGAGGATTTCTGCGATGTTTCGGGCTCCGAGGTGATGGTATCGACCATCCACAAGGCCAAAGGGCGCGAGTTCGACGATGTCTACATGCTTCTGACTGACAACTACACCAAGAATGCGGAGCTGATGCGCCGCTACTACGTGGGGATCACCCGTGCCAAGAACCGGCTGTTCATCCATACCAACGGACACTGTTTTGACCGTCTGACGGCAGACCGTCACGATCACGACGATCGGAGCTATACCCTGCCCGAAGAGATCGTCCTGCAACTCTCCCACCGGGACGTCTATCTGGAGTTCTTCAAGGGGATCAAACGCGAAGTACTAGCACTGCAGAGCGGTGATTCGCTGCAATACCACGACTTCACGTTCTATACCGAGAAAACAGGCCTCCCCGTAGCCAAACTCTCGACCCGAATGCAGAAAACACTTACCGATTGGTTTACAAAAGGCTACCGGGTCAAATCCGCGACCGTTAGCTTCATCGTGGCCTGGAAACCCAAGGATGCCCCGAAAGAGGAGCCGGAGACAGCCGTCCTGCTGGCCGACCTTACCCTCACTCTCTGATCGAAGATCCAACAAAAGTTGGGGTTCCAGAAGACGGAGTTTACCTTTTCCCCACTGTTTAGAGAGGCGATAAAAAAGTTAATTTTTTTTGATTTTTTTACAAAAAAACGAGTAAATTTTTGAAAATTCCATCTTTTAAGTCGTAAGCTATTGATAATCAATAACAACACAATAGTATATCAGCAAGCAGACAAAATTCATCAATACCGCGAAAACTTATCAAAGTCATAGGAAAGATGACTATCCAAATATCGGATGGCATAATGTTTTTTATAAGGTGACCCATATCTTCGGAACTAATCGATGCGATTACGCATGACATCTATTCAAGCTCGCAAATGAAACTAGGTTGGTTAGAACCGAGCCGTTGGGCGACCGCGTTCTGAGATGCGAGCGTTCCGAGCGAGAACGTCAGCGAGCCGGGTACGGCGGTATGGTCGCTGGGCTGCGCGAGTTCAGGAGAGGGGGGGGGCACATCCGCATCGCCGTCTAACCGGAAAAACCGCAGGCATCTCCGAAATACGGCTCGGATAAAAACGATACGATTCTGCCGGCGCGCTATTTCGAAAATGAGCATACCGACTTTTTAATCGGGACATCTCCATACGCCTCTTTTGGCGTAGTCCGCCAAACCTTTCATATAAGCCGTATACATCCGTACGCACCAAGACTTCCGATCAAAATCCCAAGGCAAGACTCCTCCGCACAGAAGCGACCTCATCTTTCTTCTCCGGATACACGTCAATATCGGAGAAGCGTCGGAAATTCCACAATGCACATCTTTCGGCGCTCGGGCGAAGCTCATCGACCTTTCGGGCTGAAAAAAGCACGCGGCGAATGACAAATCACAAGCTCATTAAAAAAACTCGTCATCGCCTGTAAATTACAAATAATTTGATATTTTTGCCTAAAATACTTATTTCATTCAGGGGAACATCGACCGATCCGGCCCTAACCGTCCGGAAAAGCGCCGTATCTCCCGCATGTCATCCGATGGAAAAGCGACCCTTTCAGAATCCGACAGAACAGATGCTCGACCGCTTCCGGCAAGGCGATGCCAACGCATTCGCCAGTCTCTATCGCACCCACTGGAATCAGGTTTTCCGTTTCAGCCGCCTCTACCTGAAAAACGACGAGGATGCGGAGGACGTCGTACAGGAGGTGTTCATCCGTTTGTGGCAGATTCACGAACGCATCCACCCCGACGGCAATTTTTCGGGACTGCTTTTCATCATCACGCGCAATCTGATCTTCAACCGCTTTCATAAACAGATCAACCCGTTGAGTTTCAAGGTATCCGTCCTCGCAGCCCTCGAATCATCCGACGACATCGAATCCGAAGTGAGCGCCCGCGACCTTGCGGAATACATCGACCGACTGATCGACCTGATGCCCGCCCGTCAGCGGCAAGTCTTCAACATGAGCCGCCGCGAGCACAAGAGCTACCGGGAGATCGCAGAAGAACTGAACCTTTCGCAAAAAACCGTCGAAGCGCACATGCACGAAGCGCTGCGTTTCCTGCGCGACAACCTCGCGCTGCTGCTCTGGCTCGCGCTTTTCAACGACGGACCGGTCTGCTAAACGACATTCCGACCGGAATCGGAGCGTTTTTTTCCGAAAATCACAAAAAATTACCGCACGCACTAAGGGTATCTGGTGTCGTGCCGGGTATTTATTACGGATACCGCAAAAAACACGAAATGACAGATATAAAAACGCTCGTCCGCAAACTGCTCGCCGGCAAACTCCCGCAGAAAGAGATGCCGGAACTCTGGCAGCGGCACGACGTCACGCAATACATGCAGCGCGAATGGGATCGTTGCGCAAAACCGGCCGAAGACGACCTCCTGCGCGAAAGCCGTATCTGGGAACGCATCGTCGCCCGCACGATGCCGCATGAAAAAATCCGGCGGAGGGGAGGGGTACGCACCGCATGGCTTAGCCGGAGCTACGGCGCCGCCGCTTCAATCATGCTGGCCATAGGTGCAGGACTCACCCTCGTCAACCTGCTGTGGCGTCCCGCTCCGGAAATCATCCACACCCTGTACAGCGGGAACCAAAGCACCGAACAGGTAGCGCTGCCCGACGGTTCGACCCTCTGGCTCGGAGCCAACTCCTCGTGCCGGTACGCCGCGGATTTTTCGGGCAAGGAACGACGGGTGGAGCTCAACGGCCAGGGGTTCTTCGAGGTGGCGGAAGATCCCTCCCGACCGTTCGTCGTGAGCAGCAATGGCATCGACGTCACGGCTCTGGGAACGGCTTTCGAAGTCTTTTCCGATCTCGGGGGCCGGCACGTGGAGGCCATCTTGCGCAACGGCAGCGTACGTGTATCCCTCCCCGGAGTAACGAAACAGACCTTCACGCTCTCGCCCGACCAGAAATTCACCTACTCCGCCGACACACGCAAAGTGATCGTCAGCCGGGTAGACGCTCAACGCTACACGCTTTGGCACGAGCGCATGTCATTGAGTTTCGAGAACCAACCCCTGTCGGTCATCCTGCCGCGCCTCGAAAGATGGTACAACTGCCATATCGACTGTCCCGAAGAGATCGCGACACGCTACCACTACACGTTCTCGCTGAGCGACGAGACACTCGACCGCACCTTGCAGCTTCTCCAATCCTCGACCGACCAGACACCGCTCTTCTACCGACGCGACGGTATGTACGTGCGCATCTACGAAAAATAAAAAGAACCCGAAACGACCCGCCTCATGAAGAAGAACCGAAGATACGGATAACGGCCCCGCCGAAAATTCCGGCCACACGGCGGCCGGACTCCGCACCGCACCGACCCAAACCTAATTCTAAAAAACCTTATGAAAAACCTTTACAACATCCGGAAAAGCCTCTGGATCCTGTTTTGCTGCATGTCGCTCCTTGCAGCAAACGGCATCCCCGCAACGCTTCATGCACAGGAAAGGAAGAGGCTGACCGTCGAAATGACGGACGCTCCGATCCTCGACGTGCTCAAAGCCATCGAAGCACAAAGCGAACTCTCCTTTTTCTACAACAACAATCTGATCGACCCCACGCTGCGCATCACCGTATCGAAACGCGACGCTCCGATCCCGGAAGTGCTCAACCGTGTGTTCGCCGGTACGCCCTACGCCTACCGGATCGTCGACAAACAGGTGCTTATTTCGAAAAAAGAGGATGCACCGAAACCCGACGAACCGCTGAAAATCCAAGGACGGGTCATCGATTCGAAAGGGGGCCCGATCATAGGTGCCACCGTCGTCAACATGCGCACGCTCCAAGGCACGGTGACAGGTTCCGACGGGCGCTTCGAACTGACGGTTTCCGCCCTGACGGAGGAGCTGACCTTCAACTATATCGGGTTCAAAACCAAAGTACTTCCGGCATCGAACGCCGAAGAGGTCCGTCTGGAAGAGGCCACCGTTCTCGAGGACGTCGTGGTCGTAGGCTACGGCACGGTCAAGCGCGTGAATCTCACCGGCTCGGTCGCCACGATCGATATGCGAGAAAAGGCCAACCAACCCATCACCAACACCGCGCAGGCGATGTACAACACCCCGGGCGTGTGGATCAACCAGAACAACGCCAAACCCGGCGCCGACGGAGGCACGATCCGCATCCGCGGCGTCAATACGCTCAGCAGCGCCAATCCGCTCGTGCTGCTCGACGGCGTGGAATACGACATCAACGAAATCAATCCGGCCGACATCGAATCGATCTCCGTGCTGAAAGATGCTTCGGCGGCCATCTACGGTTCGAAAGCCTCGAACGGCGTGATTCTCATCACCACGAAAAAGGGCGTCAAAGGCGCTCCGGTAATCAACTATCGGGCCAATTTCGGCGTACAATACGCCACCTACCTCCCCGACCCGATCGACGATCCGATCCTCTACATGCGTTTGCGCAATCAGGCAGAAATCAATTCGGGCAAAGCGCCCTCGGGAGTCTCCTATTCCGAAGCCGTCATCAAGGAGTATCAGGAGGGCATGAAAACCAATCCCGACGTCTACCCTGCGACCAACTGGTTCGACATTTGCCTCAAACCGGCCTTCGTCCACCAACACGATCTGCGCATCTCGGGCGGAACCGAACGGCTCGATTACAGCATGGCCGTAGGCTACATGAAGCAGGACGGCGTATTCATCGCCAACGACTGGGCCGACCGGATTTCGATGGATCTGAAACTCGGCATCCAGCTCAACAAATACATCAAGGTCGGCGGATCGCTCTACGGAAACATGCGTCACTACACGGAGCCGGGATACGGCACGAACAAGGTGATGGACGCCATGATGCGTGCCATTCCGATCATGTCCGACTACCATAAAAACGGCATCTACGGGTCGAGTTGGATCGCTACCCCGGGCCGCGGCAATTACGAGAATCCCCGCATGATCATCGAGCAGGGTTCGATCGACCGCCGCGTACAACAGCTGCTGGCCAAGGCGTTCGTGAAGCTGACGCTCCCTTACGGCATCACCTACGACGCCAATTTCAGCTTCCGCAAACGCGACACCCGCAGCAAAGACCACGTTCCGGCCATGTACACCATGAATCCCAAGACCGAAGAGGTCCGCAACTACAACTCGGCGGTGCCGCGCGTCAAGGACTGGGATGCTTGGGCGACGGGCAGTTTCTTCACCCAGACGCTGGGCTGGGAAGGGAACTTCCGCGACGAACACCACATCGGCGTCATGGTGGGCCAGGACTATCAGGAGTTCTACAACGACAATTTCCAAGCCTACAAGGAGGGATTCTACGACAACTACCACACCGATCTCAACTCCGCTTCGGGACAGGTCAACGCTCAGGCCACCGGCGCCTCCTCGCGCGAAAAGCTGGTCTCGGTTTTCGGACGTCTCTCCTACGACTACAAGCAGCGTTACCTCGTGAGCGCCGTCTTCCGCTACGACGGTTCGTCGCGTCTGGCCCCCGACCACCGTTGGGCCTTCTTCCCCTCGGTCTCGCTGGCATGGCGCATCGACCAGGAGAACTTCATGAAAAACGCGGAGTTCATCGACCAGCTCAAACCGCGTTTCTCGTGGGGTAAGATGGGCAACCAGGCCGTCTCGCTATACAGTTACCTGAGCTCGGTCAACACGTCGGGCTACGATTACAGCTTCGACGGCACGAAATACGGCGGCGCAGCCATCTCCGCTCTTGCCGACAACACGATCACCTGGGAGGAAACGACCTCCTACGATGCCGGAATCGACTTTTCGGCCTTCGGCAACCGCGTTCTATTCTCGGCCGACTGGTTCCTCAAACGCACCGAAGGCATCCTGCGCACGGTCAACCTGCCCTCGCAGGTCGGCGATCTGAGCGGCCCGAAGAGCAACGTGGGCGTGGTGGACAACAAAGGCATCGAGCTCTCGCTCACGCTGCGCGACTCGTGGGGTGACTTCTCGGCAGGCATCTCGGGCAACTTCTCCTACACGCGCAACGAAATCGTGGATCTCAACGGCGAGACCGAAATCAACGGCCGGCTGATCTGCAAGGAGGGGTATCCGATCAATTCGTGGTACCTGCTCGAAACCGACGGCGTCTTCCAGAACCAGTCGGAGATCGACAACGCGCAGGCCGTCTACGGCAACCGCGCCAACCTGCGCCCCGGCTACGTGAAATACGTCAACCAGAACAACGACAACACCATCGACGGCAACGACCGCGTCATCGCCGGCAACACGATACCTCGGTTCGCCTACGGCTTCAACCTCAACTTCGGATGGAAGGGCTTCGCCGTCGAAGCGCAGTTCCAGGGCGTCGGCGACGTGTCGGTCTACCCGTCGAGCAACATGGCCTTCGGCCTCTACAACGGCGCAGGTCTGACCAAACAATGGGTGAGGGATTCGTGGAGCGCCACCAACCGCAATACCGAATATCCGCTGCTGACGACCTACCCCGAAGCGGGCGAGAACTTCCAGAATTCGACGCTATGGCTTCAGGACGCCTCCTACCTGCGTCTGAAAAACATCCAACTGAGCTACACTTTTCCCAAGCAGCTCGTCGGACGCATCGGTATCAAGGGCTTGCAGGTCTACGTCAGCGGTCAGAACCTCGTCACCTTCTCGGACTTCAAGATCTGGGACCCCGAAATTTCGATCTCGCAGGTCAACTTGTTCTCCTACCCGATCCTGAAAACCATCAGCTTCGGCATCAACCTCACCCTATAACCGATCTTACAAAAACCGATCAACCATGAAACGCATTCAAATCATCATACCGGTTCTGCTCGGAGCCTTCTGCACCGGCTGCGACCTGGACATCGAACCGCAGGACCGCTACGACCAGCAAACCTTCTGGTACAGCGCCAAAGCCGCGGAGGGCGGCCTGACGGGGTGCTACAACGCCCTGCTCGAAAACGGCATCTACGGCCGCGCCGCCGTCTACTGGGAAGACGACGCCACGCCCAACGGCTATAATTTCAGCAACGACGACTCCTGGACGACTATCGCCAACGGTGCGCAGACGGCCACTTCGGGAGGCATCATCGCCAACCGCTGGAGCCACGCCTACAAAGGCATCGGACGCTGTAATACGCTGCTGGACAACATCGACCTCAACCGCGAGCTGGACAAGAGCGTCATCGAGGAGTACAAAAATCAGGCGCGCTTCCTCCGCGTACTGTTCTACTACATGCTGACGACCTACTACGGCGACTGTCCACTGATTACCACGACCCCCGCCATGGAGCACAAATCCCTGCCGCGCACCCCGCGCACAGAGGTGGTCTCCTTCATGCTCAGCGAACTGGAACAGCTTTCGAAGGTCCTGCCTCCGAAGGCCGAACCGGGACGCCCGACGTCAGGCGCGGCACTGGCCCTCAAAGCCCGCATCCTGCTCTTCGAGGCCAGCCCGCTGCTCAACCCCGGCCACGACGACCAGAAGTGGCGTGACGCCGCCGACGCGGCCCGCGCCGTGATGGACTGCGATTCGGATTACGAACTCTTCACCGCCCCGGGCCAGATCGGTTCGGCCTACCGCAATCTCTTCCTCGAAAGCGGAGAGAACAGTTCCGAATGTATTTTCAGCGTACAGTGCATGAACCAGAACAAGCTGGGGCTCTCGTTCGAACTGATTGCCCGCCAATACGGGACGATGGCGCCGCTGCGCGACCTCATCGACTTCTACTGCGACCGCGACGGCAATGCCCGCACTCCCGGTGAACAGCGGCTCGATCCCTCGAAAATCGACCCGCGCTTCGGCGCCACGATCGTCTACCCGGGCTGCAAGTTCATGGGCTCGACGGTCACGGCGACGCAGTTCCAGCAAACCGGATGCACGATCAAAAAGTACACGGTCTACGACGAACACACGCCTACGGCCGCCGAGAAAAGCATCGGCGACACCGAATCGCCTATCGACTACATGATCCTGCGCTACGCCGACATCCTGCTGATGTACGCCGAAGCCAAAAACGAATTGAACGAGCTGGACGAGACGGTATGGAACGAAACGGTGCGCCCGATCCGCACCCGGGCAGGATTCACAGCCGAGTCGGCGCTCGAATTCCCCGGCAAGGATCAGGAGAAACTGCGCGCCGTCATCCGCTACGAACGCCGCGCGGAGTTCGTCGGCGAAGGCTACTATTACAACGACCTGCGCCGTTGGCGCGAGGCCGAAAACGTCAACAACGGCCCGATCCGCAAGTTCAACAACGATGTCATTCTGGTACGCAGTTTCGAGCCCTCGCGCGACTATTGGTGGCCGGTTCCGCAGGGCGAAATCGACTTGAACCGCAACCTGCTGCCCAATAACCCCAATTATTGACAATGAAACGAATACTCACGCTAATCGCACTCTGCATCGTGTCAGGAGTTTCGGCCTCGACCCGACAACTGCAAATCATTCCCCAGCCCGTCAAGGCCGAACTCCGTACGGGCGTCTTCGTCACGGCCGGATGCCGCGTCGAATGGGAAGGTTTCGACATCCGGCCCGAAAATCTGGCTGCGCTGACCGGACGACTGGTCAAGCCATGCCATCCCGCGTCGACATGGAACGGAGTGAATGCCATCGTTTTGCGACGCGACACCGCAGCCGGAATCCCGCCCGAAGGCTACCGAATCGACATTTCCGCACGCCGCGCGCAGCTCTCGGCCGGCGACGACGCCGGTCTCTTCTACGGCCTGCAAACCCTCCTCCAACTGGCCGACGAACGGGGCAACCTTCCCTGCGTCTCGATCGAGGACCATCCGCGCTACCGCTACCGCGGCCTGCATCTCGACGTCTGCCGCCACTTCTTTCCGGTAAGGTTCATCAAGCATTACCTCGATTGGATGGCTTCGTGCAAACTCAACACCTTCCACTGGCATCTGACCGACGACCAGGGCTGGCGTATCGAGATCAAACGCTACCCGCGCCTGACCGAGATCGGCGGCTACCGAACCCGAACCCAGATCGGCGGATTCCACGAAGACCCGATCACCTACGAACAAGGCCGCTACGGCGGGTACTACACGCAGGACGAGATCCGCGAAGTGGTAGCCTACGCCGCCAAACGGCACATCGCTGTCATTCCCGAGATCGAAATGCCCGGTCACGCGACGGCCGCCCTGGCCGCCTATCCCGAACTAGCGTGCGGCCACGGCCCGAAAAGTTTCGAGACGAGCGGACGCTGGGGCGTCCTCGACGATGTTTTCTGCCCGGGCAAAGAGCAGACCTTCGAATTTCTCGAAGGCGTGCTGGACGAAGTGCTGGAACTCTTCCCGTCGAAGCTCATCCACATCGGCGGCGACGAGTGTCCCCGCGTACGTTGGAAGGAGTGCCCCGACTGCCGGGCCCGCATGGAGGACGAAGGGATCGAGGACGAAGCCGGACTGCAAACCTACCTGACCCTCCGCATCGGCCGTCACCTCGAAGCCAAGGGCCGCCGGCTGATCGGCTGGGACGAGATTCTCGACGGAGAGCTGGCTCCCGGCGCCGTGGTGATGAGTTGGCGCGGCACCAGGGGCGGAATCGCCGCCGCACGCCGCCGGCACGAAGTGATCATGACACCGAGTACCTACCTCTATTTCGACAAGAAAGCCACCGATTCGTACGACGAACCCGTCAGTCTGAGCAGCAGCCTCCTGCCGCTGGAAAAAATCTACGGCTACGATCCGGACGAAGGGATCGCACCCGAAGACCGGCGCTACCTGCTGGGCGTACAGGCCAACCTGTGGACCGAATTCATCCGAACCGAAGGGCGCGCGAGCTTCCAGCTCCTGCCGCGCATCTACGCGCTGGCCGAAATCGCATGGTCGCCCGTCGAGCGCAAGTCGTGGCGGGAATTCTCCGAGGTGCGCCTTCCGGCCCACCTCGCACGGATCGACGCCTCAGGAGAGCCTTACCGCCTGCCCGCCCCTCTGGGCATCGAGGACGGAACCTCAGAAGGCGAAAGTTTCTCCTTCGTCATCCGGCCTCCGTTTCCCGGCTGCAAAGTCCGCTACACGCTCAACGGCGCCGTACCGCAGGATTTCGACCGTGAGATGCCCGAGAAGTTCGACATCGCGGTTCCTCGCGGCGAGCAGCGGACGCTGCGCTGCGTGACCATCGCCCCTTCGGGGCGGCGCAGCACCGTCACGACGCTCGTGCTCACCAACCGAATGCAAACCAATAACCCCGAATGATTATGAAACGCCGTATAATAGCCCTTTTATGCGCAGGCTGCCTCTTCTCCCTGACCGCCTGCCAGGAAGACATCGAGATCACGGAGGTTCCCATGCCTCCGGTCGAGGAGGAACCCGAACCTACCCCCGACGACACCGACAAAATCTACGAATGCAAGCACCCGCTGCTGCTGACCGAACAGGCACAGGGACGCATTCTCATCGTCGACGCCGATACCCGAGAGACCCTTTGGGAGTGGCGGGCCGCAAGCGCCGCAGACATGCCCGACGCTACGTCGCTCATGCGGCTCCCGAGCGAGGTCAAAGCCATCTACAACCGCCGTTACATACTGGCCACGGCTTCGGGCGGCGGCGTAGCGATCATCCGCATCGCCGACAAAAAGGTGATGTTCTACGCTTCGGCGGGCAACAATCCCCACTCGGCCGAGGTCTTCCCCGACGGGAACCTCGTCGTGGCGTCAACCGACAACGACGGGTTCCTCAGCACCTTCCGCGTCGACACGGTGGCCCGTACGGGACAAGTCGTCCAGAAACTGCCGCTGACCTTTTGCCACAGCGCCGTCTGGGACCGTTCGCGGGGCCGCCTGCTGGCCACCTCGGACAACAAGCTGTGCGTGTTCACCTACAACGGCGACGGCAACGATCCCCGTATCACGAAGGAGTCAGAAACCTCGATTCCCGAAGGCAACTGGGCCCACGACCTCTTCCCCGTCTACGGAGAAAACGCCCTGTGGCTCACGAACAACGATTACGCGATGAAAGTCTCGGGCTCCGATCTGTCGATGGAGACGGTCGGCTTTTCGCAGTCGGACATCAAATCGGTCAGTTCGGGGCCGGAGGGTTTCCCCACCGTCCTGCTGATTCCCAAAGCGGACGAATGGTGGAACACGAAGGTCATCGACACGGAAGGGCGCACGGTCTTCGAGCAGAACGGCATGCAGATCTACAAGGCGCGCTGGTTCCTCGACAACCCATACAGCTACCCTGCAAAACACGATTTCGTACAACCCGCAAAATAACCGGCATCCATGAAAAACACACTCAAATTCCTCCCCCTGCTCCTGTTCCTGCCCCTCCTCGCATCCGGCCAGAAGCGGCTGAACGAAGTCGGCGCAGTCTACGGGGCCATCCGCTCGATGACGCCCGAAGCCTACAAGGAGGCGCACGACAAATACGGCATCCGCTGGATCGAAGCCTGGACGGGAAATCTGACCGGCGGCACCGAGGAGCAATACGACGCCTGGATCGAGCGGTTCAACAACGCAATGAAAGGCTCCGGACTGAAACTGTGGTCGGTACACCTCCCTTTCACGCGCAAGGCTCCGAACGACCTCTCGGACGACCGTCCCGAATGGCGTGAAGCGACGTTCAAAAACTGGATCGAGATTCTCGACCGCGCGACGCGCCTCGGCAAGTTCCGTGTAGTGGTGGTGCACCCCAGCAGCGAAGCCCGGATCTCCGACGAGGAGCGTCCACGGCGACTCGAAAACCTCCGCGAAATGCTGTTGCGATTCATTCCGCTGGTGAAGGAGCGCTACAACGCGGCGGTGGCCGTCGAGGATCTTCCGCGCGGGTGTCTGGGCAACAGCAGCTCCGATTTCGAATGGCTCGTGGCCAACGTCCCCGACATCAAAATCTGCTACGACACCAACCATCTGCTCGGCGAAGAGAGCCACGCCTTCGCGGAACGTTTCGCCCCCTACATCGCCAACATCCACGTCTCGGACTACGACGGAGTGGACGAACGCCACTGGATGCCCGGACGCGGCATCGTCGAGTGGCCGAAGGTAATCGACATACTCATGCGGTCGGGCTACGACGGGCCTTTCATGTACGAAGTCACGCCGCGCAACGATCCGCGCGGAAGCGTCGAATACATGCGGCAGACGACGGACAGCCTCTTTACCCGATACGCGCTCTACAAAAAACAGCGGGCAGGCGAAAAATAACCATCCAAAATCCGAACCTTTATGAAACGACACATCTGGTATCATATCGTACTGACGATTTTCGCAGCATGGTGCGGCACAGGCTGTTCCGAAGGCTACGAATATTTCAACCCCAATCCCGGCGACGAAGAGCAGCAGGCATCACCGATCGTCAATACGGGCAAAGCCTCCGTCGACGCCGCGGCGGGAAAGGCGACGCTCAACGGCAACTGCAACGCCATGGGCCGTACCGTCTCCGAAGCGGGATTCCTCTACGGCCGCACGGCAGCCGAAATGATGAAATCCGAACGGCGCGTCTGTCCGGTCGACGAAGAAGGGCGTTTTTCACTCACGCTCTCCGACGTGGACAACGGCGACCACTATTTCCGGGCCTACATGGTCATCGACGGCAAAACCTACAACGGAGTCACCGGCTGGTTCGAGGTGAAAGTGGCTTCCGTTCCGGAAGTGACCACCGAACTGTCCGAAGCCGCCGGAGGAGTCCTCACGCTCAAAGGCAGCTACAAACTCGACCGCGACCTGAGCGTCGAGCCAGGGTTCCGCTACGCCGCGACCGCGGATGGCGTCGCCTCCGTACAGTTCGTACGGGCTACGCAAGTCGACGAAGCGAACAAAACTTTCAGTCTCGACATTCCCGATACAGGCCAACCCTGCTTCTTCCAGGCCGTTGTGCGCATGTCCACCGACTTCTACGACGGCGAAGTGAGCGAGGTGATCCGCCCGAAGGATCTTTCGGCGGCGGGCGTCGCAAACTGCTACATCGTCACCGAAGGCGGCTGGTACAGCATCGAACCCAAACGTCCCGACGGAACCGCCGTCCAAGGGTCTGCCGCCGACTGGGTATGGTCGTCGGGTTCCGGACTTGTATCGGGCGTGCACTTCTCGGCGGGCCGCATCGTCTTCCAGACCAGCGGGAACGCCGGAAATGCCGGAATCGCACTCACAAACGATGCTGGCGAGATCGTTTGGAGCTGGCACATCTGGATGGCCCAGGCCCCCGCCGAGCAGACTGTCAACGGCCGTACGTTCCTCGACCGCAACGTCGGCGCCACGGAGTTCGACGGGGCTCTGGTCGGCTCGCTGGGCGTCTACTTCCAGTGGGGCCGCAAAGACCCGTTCATCGGCGCCAACCGCATCCAGAAGAACTACACCGACGAATACGAAGGCGTCGGATTCCAGACCACGGGAGACAACGGCTTCACGGCGCTCTTCCTCTACAACGACGCTCTCTGCGAAGGGTTCAAGTTCGTGAACAAGGAGATGGACATGAGCATGAGCATCGCCAATCCGACCGTTTTCTACGGGGTCTACAACTCCGGCGGCTGGAAAGGCTCCAACAGCGAGGTCGAAGACTACTGGGGCGGCGCGAGCGGCACAAAGACCAACAACGACCCGTGTCCGGCCGGTTACCGCGTACCGACGTTCGACGAAATCAACGGGTTTATCAAGGACATCGACACGAACAAGACCGCGCAGGAAAACGTCAGCGACCAGTCGTACGGACGCAAATACACCGTCGGCGACCAAACGTTCATGTTCCCGGGCTCGGCCCTGCGCGTATGGAGCGCCAAGATGCGCTACCCGGGGCGCGTAACGTTCTTCTGGTCTTCAACTATTTCGCCGACAACGGAAAAGAAAGCCCTCGACTTTTATGATTACCGTTGGAACACCAATGCCGATAATACCTGTTGCGCCATGGCGGTTCGCTGTATTAAAATTCAGTAAATAAGTTCACCGGAAAGGAAAAATTCCTTTCCGGTGAAACATTGGCCGCACTTTATTCGTTAATAAATAAATCGGGGACGACTGTATCTTCATGAGAATACCGCTCGTGGATACTCTCTGACTCTACTACTTATTTAATTCGGGAACCTTATTATGAAAAAACTGCTGCTGTTGTTTGCCCTCTTCGCTGTCGCCTTGTCGGCCACAGCATCTCCCACGGAACGGTGGCTCGATCCGGAGTGTTTCGCCGTGAACCGCGCTCCGATGCGCACGAGTTTCATCGTCTTCCCGACGGCCTCGGAGGCCGTTCCCGAGAACGACTACACCCGTTCGCCTTTCTACCGCACGCTCAACGGCGAATGGGCCTTTCTGCGCGCAGAACGCCCGGGTACGGAGCCAGAAGGATTTTTCCGCACCGGCTACGACGACTCGTCGTGGGGCGTGATGCCCGTGCCGGGAATCTGGGAGTTGAACGGCTACGGCGACCCTGTCTACACCAACAAGCCCTACCCGTGGCACAAATTCTTCGAGGTGAAACCTCCGCTGGTTCCCCATGAGCAGAATTACACGGGTCTCTACCGCCGCACCGTCCGGGTTCCCGCCGATTGGAAAGGCCGCGACGCATTCATCCACATCGGCTCGGCGACCTCGAACGTGACGCTCTGGGTCAACGGCCGTGAAGTGGGTTACAGCGAGGACAGCAAGCTCGAAGCCGAATTCGACGTCACCCGCTACATCACGCCGGGCCGCGACAACCTGATCGTGCTGCGCATCAACCGCTGGTGCGACGGTTCGTACCTCGAAGACCAGGATTTCTGGCGTCTTTCGGGCATCGGCCGCGACTGCTACCTCTACGCCCGCGACAAACGCCGTCTGGCCGACGTGCGGCTCACGCCCGACCTCGTGAACGACTACCGCGACGGGACGCTGCGCGCCGAAGTGACCGCGACGCCGGGTGTCGGCAGCGTACGGCTGACGCTCCGCG
>ERZ779876.241-NODE-241-length-64375-cov-122.550995_pt1 | contig 64375 bp, 47 predicted proteins | sample MGYA00511068_ERZ779876 | MGnify/ENA primary metagenome ERZ779876 (study PRJEB29588, sample SAMEA1970858) | human gut metagenome | biome: human gut; feature: human-associated habitat; material: faeces | place: Denmark | collected 2008/2010 ...
AACAAGTCGAACAGGGTTCAACTTGTCTTCTTTGTGGTGGAGATGCGGGGATTTGAACCCCGGTCCACCCGACCGTCCTCGGCACTTTCTACACGTTTAGTTGGTGATTAAAATTTTTCTTGCTTCGGTTCACCTACAAACCTTGCTTCGATGATCTCGTGATAACAACAATCCTACCGAGAAATCGGATTGCGTTGTCTGTTTTTCTGACGCCGATTGCTGAGGGAACAGAAAACCTCAGGTCGACGTGCTGACTAAATTACGCAGCAAGAGCGAACTCCATAGAGGAGCTCTTTTGATTGTTTTTTGCGTTTAATTTTAACGTTCCGTTTTAACGTAGCCGAGCCTACGACGTGCTTATCCCGTATCAGACCGAATGTCGAATCCAGAACACCCCCGAAAGCGGACAATCAAAACCGCCTTGGTGCAATGATTATATCACATTGTATTCAAAAATCAACTCGATTTCGATAATTTAGATAAAAAACAGCCGTTTATTGCGACTGTTTTTTGAAAATTCGGTGCATTAGATGCAACAAAATTACTTGTTCATCACTTCAAGACATTGTGCAAAGAACTTCGTTGCGGTTTCCATTGCGTCGATGCTCACGCGCTCGTTGATTGCGTGGATGCGTTTTTGATCGTCGAGCGTCATAAGGAAGGGCGTAAAACGGTAGATGTTGTCGCACACATCGCCGTAATAGCGGCTGTCGCTGTTTGCGATAAACATATACGGAGCGGTGACCATCGTCGGGAATATTTGCTTGATCGCGACGTTGAGATCGTGCCACGGTTTGACGTCGATGGGCGAAACGGCGGTCGCTTCCGTGCCCTTGCCGTGCCTTTCCACCTTGACGTTTTTGCCGAGAAGTTTTTGAGTGTATTCAAGCACTTCGTCGCTGCTCACGCCCGTGATGATACGCGTGTTTATATTTGCCGTAACCTTTGGCGGAATGACGTTTTCCGCGTCGCTTCCGTGCAACATTGTTTGCGCAAACGTCGTTGAAATGAGCGAGTTGGTAAGAGGAATTTTTTTGAACACGAATTTGAGCAGCGGGCTCAAAATATCTCTGTTGACGAGTATGAATCTAAACGGGAATTTGACGTGAGGAGCGATGAGCTTGAACGTTTGCTTTGTCGCAGGCGTCCACTTGCTAGGCATGGGATGCTTGTCGAGTTTTACGAGTGCCTTACCCATGATAGCCGCCGCAGACGGTTTTGAGGGATTGGATGCGTGACCACCCGCTTTCTCGACGGTGAGCGTCATGTTCATATTGCCCTTTTCACACGTTGCGATAAGACCGAAAAGCTTGTCCTCACCTATCATTTTGCCGTCGATAATCGTGCCGCCCTCGTCAACTATGTATTCGAGGCGGATATTCTGCCGTTTAAACCAATCGCAGATATGTGCCGCGCCCTCTTCCGTCCAAGCCTCTTCGTCGTGGCCGAAGCAGAAATACACGTCACGCTGAGGTTGCCACCCTTCCGAGAGCAATTTTTCCGTTGCTTCGAGAAGGGAAATCATCGTACCTTTCATATCCTGCGTTCCGCGTCCCCAAATGAATCCGTCGTCTATCGTGCCGCCGAACGGTTCGTAATTCCAGCCCTCTTTGGGAGCGGGTACAACGTCTTGGTGTGCCAAAAACGCGCCTGGAAGCAAAGACGAATCTTTGCCTTTGAAACGATAAACAAGGCTGTAATTGTTTATAACGGTTTTTTGAGCCGTCTTGTGAACGAGCGGATAAGTTTTCTCAAGCCAAGCGTGATAGTCGTAAAAAGGCTGATCTACGCCCTCAAATTCGCCGACCATAGACACAGTCGGGATTTGGACTGCCTCCGAAAGATGGCGCGCTATGAGATCTTTGTCGAACTCTCTTGCTTTGTACTCCCCTGCGTCGATTTCTTTCGGCCTGCAAAGAAGAGTGCGAATAATCATTGTTGTAAGCAACATAACTTTTCTCCTGCGTATGAGATATTGATATTATAATATCCATTCTGCGCTTTGACAAGGTGCAAACGATTTTTTTGTACAATCGTATTCGATTTTTGCCCGCAAAACTTGAGCGAAAATGCACAAAGTTGACATTTACGTCCTATATGATAAAATATAAAGGATAAATCGGAGGTTTATTATGAAAAAGAAAGCATTGCTGCTTGTCGGGATTCTTATAATCGCCTTGACGTTCTCAACCGTTTTGGTCGCCTGTAACCCCGACAAGATGGAAAATATAGTCGGCACGTACAAACTTGTCGTCGACACTCGCACCCAGTACGAACAGGAAACCGTTGACAACATTGCAACGTACGGACGAGAAGCGTATATCGTCCTCACCGGCGAAGATTACGGTTACTACATATACAAGGACAACGACACTCCGCTCTGCGCGCGAAAAGTCAAACTCGAATACACTCTGAACGACGAAAACCAAGTTACGTTGATAAGCTATATCCTCGGCGAAGGCGTAAACGGCAAGACTTTCAACGTCGATTCGAGAGATAGAATCGCACTGATTTCGCGCTGGCCGTCCGCAAGCAAAATCATTGACGCGTACGACGTCCGGTTCAACAAGGTAAGCGACAAAACCGACCTTTCGACAGTGAAGGAAGCCTACGGCGAATTGCCCGTGTTCGACTATGATTTGTATCAATACAACTCGACGTATTATGCGGAAATCACAAACAACTTGCAAAAGAATTTTAGCAAATACATTTACAAATACTACGCCGTCGATTCCGCAAAATGCACCGCAACACTCTATTATGCGTTGAAAGAGGACAAAATGCCTGTCGTCGAAAAGAACATTGCAGTGTCCTTCACTCGCGACCAAGAAACGAATAAACCCGTCAAAATGACCATCGGCGACGTCGAATACGACCTTACGAGCGGACTTCCCACCCGCCCCGTCCAAGTGACCGTAAGCGGCGAGGTCGTTGACGTCGAAGAACGATTATGTTGGTTCAACTATCCCGAAGTCGCCCCCGAAGACTATGACTCATACTTCCTCGGCCTAATTGAAGAATACGAACAATCCCTCAAAAACGCAGAATAAATCAATCTTTCAAATAACAAAAAAACGATTGCCTATCACGCAATCGTTTTTTTGTTGTACTAAAAGAAAATCTAATCATATTGTACACTCATATGTTAAATCCGCCTTATAAAGCGAGGCAAGATATGCTCTGAAAATCAAGCAATGACTATGCTGCCGCCGTCGGCGGAGGTGAATTTGAAAGTGGTTTTGCCGAGGGCTTGCAGCGAATAGGCAAAGCCTGCGTTGTCGGAGTTGCCGATGAGAGCGTTGACTGCCGTCGTGCCGATTTGCAAATTCATATTTTCCGCACTGCCGATTTTGAGCACGGCGTCGAGCGTGTGGAACAAATCGTCCGTATCGTCCGCCGAAAGATTGTTGAGTTTGAGTTCCTTATGCGCGACGGAGTAGCCCATTTTATCGTCGGTCTTTTCCACTCTCACGGTTGAAGACACGTAGAGTTCGTCCGGCACGTACTTTTTGAAAAGCGAGAACGGAAAGTCGTTCATTTCGTCCTTAAACGGTTTAAGATTGACTTTTGCCACCACGTTGAAGTCCGCGCTGCCGTTCTCGGAAACGTTTGCAAAATCCATTTGAACGAGCCTTACGGACAATTCTTTTTCACCGATTTTGACCACACCGCCCGTTTGACCGAAGAAAATGGTTTGAGCTAGTGCGCCTGCCTGCTTGGATGAAAACACGATATCGTCCGCAAACGGCATCGGGGACGTTATTGCGGAAAAGTCCACCTTGTAGCCCTCGTACCCTTCCCCCTCGTTATACGAGATGAGTCCGTTTAGGTTTTTGTCCATAGCCGCTTTGACGTCCGCCATATCGCTTGCGGAAAACGCATTGGGGCAAAGAGTTTTTTCGTCGGGTGTTTGCGACAGCGTTTTGAGTTGACCTGCGGTTCTGAACAGATCGATTCCGTAGGTCGAACGAACGTAAATATATCCGCCGATGATCGTTACACCCACAAGTGCGACGATGACGACGAGGGTGATAATAAGTCCTTTTATTGCTTTCATAAATACTCCTATGAGTAGACAGTTCGGCAAAAGCCGATATACCTGTCGAAGCCGTCCGCATTGACTACGAACGGCTCGTTGTTATTATATCATCTTATTTCTTTTTGGTAAATAGTGCTTTGATTTTTGCTCCGAGATTTTTGAAGAAGTTGCCGATTGCGGTAAAGCCTTTCTTCAAAGCTATGCCCAAGTCCGCAAAAGTCTTTTTCTTGACTGCAAACCAGAAGATTGCAAATCCGCCGATTCCCGCAAGCAGCAGCGTGCCGATTACGATACCCGCAATCGCTCCGCCGGACAATCCTTCCTTTTCTGCGGGAGCATCTCCATACACAGCCGTAAGAGTTGTTGCGCCCGTTACCTTGAAGGTATAACTCTTTTCGGCGCTGACGATTTTTCCGCTTTCGTCCTTCCAGCCTTTGAATACTTTGCCTTCTGCCGGCTCGTTTGCGGTAACGGTTATGCTTTCACCTTTTTTAACAACTCCTGCGCCCGTTCCGCCGTTGACTTTGATTTCAACGGACGGTTTGGAGTCAACAGCTCTGAAATGCGCTTGAATCTTAATGTTGCTTGCAGGCATTTCAAAGGTTGTCGTAGAACTTGTCGCACTTGCAAACTCAATGGTTACGCCTGCCGTTTCGCAAGTCCATTTGTCAAAGACTTTTCCTGTCGGTGCAGGATTTGCGGTTATAGTAATAGTTTCACCGGCTTTTGCAGGGGATTTGTCTTTCGTGCCGTCCACAATAACTATTTCATACTTTGCAATAGACAAATAGGTTGCCTTACAATGAAAAAACGCCCTCGATTTCGGGGCGTTTTTATTGGTTTTTCGCCGTCTTATTTAAGCAGATTTTCGGCATCGTCGAAGTTTGTTTGCACCGTCTTGAACACATCAGAAAGACGCTTGCCGTCCACAAAGCAATGGTTGACCGTTATGTTCAAAAGCATGACGCATTTGCCGTTTTCCTCGCGATATTTGTCCCAACATACTCTTGCGCACGAAGAGGATTCGTAGTTGTTGTCGGGAAGTGGATGCGAAAAAGATTCCACGCTTATCCACGGCAAACAAGTGATATAATAATCGTCGAAACTGCTTGCGTCGTTGTATTGATCGTCAAAGGACGTTTGCGATTTTTTCTCCTCGATTATTCTTCGCGTTTCGTTGTAAAAGCCCTGATAATCGTCTATCATTTTGAAGCCGGCATTTGCAAATCTGCCCGAATCCGTCATCACGGTGAAAGTGGGATTTATCACGTCGTACAAACGGATTTCGCCTCCAACCTCGCGCATACGCATTTCGGGCACGGAGTTGAGTGCCTTTGTGACGAGATAGAGCGTATTGGCAAAAAAACTCGTCCCGCGTTCCTTTGAAATCCTTACGACTTCGCTTACGTCAACTTTGACGTTCATGCCGTAACACGGATTTGCAAAGGTGCGGAACCATGCATACTGCGACGGATTTTCAAGCTCTTCCACTCTATATGTTTTGTACATATGCCTTTATTTTGTCCTTTTCGTTTATTCCTGCTCGTCGAATCTCAAATACGCTTCTTTGAGAATTTTGGCACAGTTTTCCACTCCGATTGCCGACGTATTGAGTGTGATATGATAGTTTTTGGCATCTCCCCACTCGTTGTCGGTGTAATAGCGATAGTGTCTTGCTCTCATGCGGTCGTTTTCTTTAATCATGCGTTCGGCTTTCTTTTGGTCGTCGGTGCGCTTGAACACTTTTATGACGCGCTCCACCCTCGACGGCATATCCGCATGTATAAACACGTTGAGGCATTTGCACTTGTCTTTGAGCACGTAATCGGCGCAACGACCTACGATGACGCACGCGCCTTGTTTTGCGATTTTCTCTATTGCGTCCGCTTCGCAAGCGTAAATCTTCGATTCGACGTTTTCGAAGTTGGAGACGAGATTTCCGCCCCACATGCCTGCCGTAAACGCAACGGATGACAAACCTTTCATCTTTTGTTCGTTTTCTTTGATAAACTCTTGCGCAAAGCCCGAATCCTCGGACGCCATCGCAATGATTTCCTTGTCGTAAAATGGAATACCCAGCTCGTCCGCAAGCAATTTGCCCACAAACCTTCCGCCGCTGCCGTACTCTCTTGATATTGTGATAATCGTGTTCATATGCCCTCCTGCCGAGCGAAAACGCCACGTTTTTCTTTATTTAATTATCCGCCATTTCGGTATATTCGTCAATACGCTTTTTCAAAAAAACCGACCTTACGCCCGATTTTCCTCTCGTTCGACTTCGTCGTTTTGCATCGGAACCGCATCTTGCTCGTCGTCTATGGCGTTCACCTTTTTCTTTATCGCAATCCTCAAAAACACAAACGAAACGACGTCGGTGAGCAATTCGGCTATCAGGAACGTCCACCATATGTTTTGAGTAACGCCGTCAAACAGCGTAAAGACGTATGCCGTCGGGAATACAAATACCGCAAGACGCAACACCGAAAGAATAAGCGGTTTTATCGCATATCCGAACGCCTGCAAAACTCCTTGCACCGCCACCGTAAAGCCCATAAATACGAAACTTGCCGCACCTATCCTCGTTGCTGTTTCGCACACGGATATAAGTTCGCTCGATGCGTCCTGCGAAATCGCAAACAGTCTTGAAAGCGGATTGGCTATACACTCGAACAGCACCGCAATCGCAAGCGTGACGATAAGCGTGTCCGCAATGCCGTGCTTTATAACTTCTTGCACTCTCTTCTTGTCCTGCATTCCGTAATTGAAAGACAGAACGCTTATAATCGTATTCGACAATCCAAATGCGGAAAACAAAGCGATTTGTTGGATTTTGTAGTAGATTCCGAACGAGCCGACAAGTATGGTTACGTTTGCTTTCGCAGCGCCCAGAATGGCGTTCATGCCCGCCATCATCACCGACAACATAGCTTGCATAATCGCCGCCGATATGCCGATCTGATAGATGTTTTTTATGATTATCCACGACGGCTTCATATACTTGGGGTGTCCGCTGATTTCCTTGTTTGTGAAATAATGAAATCCCATTGCTATAAACAACGACACGAACTGACCGATTATCGTAGCCCACGCCGCACCTGCAACTCCCATTCCGAGCGGAAAAATAAAAACGTAATCCAACACGATGTTGGTCACCGCACCCGCAACCTGCGCTATCGTAGAAAACATGGTTTTTCCCGTCGCTTGCAAAAACCTCTCGTACACGGTGTACCCGATCGAACCGAGCGATAAACAGCAGCATATTTTGAGATATACAGAACCCATTTCGATTACGGTTCCATCCTTTGAGAAGAGGGATATAAACCACCTTGACAAAAACAAGCCGAAAATCAAAAACACCGCATATATCACGAGTGCGAGGAAAATTCCGTTGCCCGCCGTTTTGTTCACTCTCTCTGAATCCTTTTCTCCGAGACTCTTCGAAAGACAGGCGTTTATTCCTATACCCGTGCCGACGCCTATTGCAATCATCATAATCTGAACGGGAAACGCAAGCGTGAGTGCCTGATTGGCAATCGCACCGACTTCGGAAATGTTTGCCACAAACACACTGTCCACCACGTTGTACAACGCTTGAAGCACCATGGATACAATCATGGGAAGTCCCATCGCCCATATCAGTTTTTTGACCGGCATAACCGCCATTTTATTTTGTTTTTCTCCTTCCATTCCTCTCCTTTTTGCCGAGCAACAAAAAAAATCGCGTCGCACGGCAAATCACTACAATCCGGATTTACGCACAATGCAACACGATCTTCGTTTGATATTCAATTGTTTTTGCATATAGTAGCACAAATTTTTCTTTTACGTAAGCGATTTTCGCCATTTCTAACAATAAAATTCGGGTTTTGCCCTATCCCGTCTTTATTGACTTTTACGCTGCAAAAAACTATAATTGACGCATCAACACTGCGAGGTACTTTATGCCATACACGGTATATCTCAAAAAAGGCGAGGAAAAACGCGTGCTTCAAGGGCACAGTTGGGTGTACGCAAACGAAGTCGCGCGCATAGACGGCAAGGACAAAAACGGCTCTTTGGCAACCGTTTGCGCATACGACGGAAAATTTATCGGCAAAGGCTATATTAACCACCTTTCAAAAATTCTAGTCCGCATATTCATTCGCGACGAAAATCAAATCGACGACGAAAACCTTTATATCGAGCGCATAACTCAAGCAAAAGCTTCTCGCACCGCTTTGGGCTATGACAACTGTTATCGCGCGATCTTTGCCGAAGCGGACAACCTGCCCGCACTCATCGTGGACAAGTACGACGATTATCTGGTGTGCCAGTTTTTATCTCTTGGTATCGACAAGCAAAAAGACACAATCGTTGACAGCCTTGTCAAAGTATTTGCCCCCAAAGGTATATACGAACGCAGCGACGTTGCCGTCCGCCAAAAGGAAGGGCTTGACGAGCGCACGGGCGTTTTGTTTGGCGAAGTTCCCGACAAAATCGTCATCACGGAAAACGGACTGAAAATGTCCGTTGACGTCAAAAACGGACAAAAAACGGGATATTTTCTCGACCAAAAAGAAAACAGATTTGCCGCGCGCAGATACGCAAAAGGCAGAGTTTTGGACTGTTTTTGCAACAGCGGCGGTTTTTCTCTGAACTGCGCACTGTCTGCAAACGAAGTCGTCGCTTGCGACATCTCGAAAACCGCTCTTTCAAACGTCGAAGAAAACGCGCGCCTCAACGGCATAACCAATATCGCGACAAAGTGCGCCGATGTTTTCGACGCATTGCGAGAGTACAAAAACAACGGCGAAAAATTCGACCTCGTTATTCTCGATCCTCCCGCATTCTGCAAGAGCGCAAGCGAAGTCAAGGACGCATACCGAGGCTACAAAGACATCAACGTGCTGGGCATGAAACTTGTAAAAAGCGGCAGATACCTCATATCGTCGTCATGCTCGCACTATATGACTTTTCCACTTTTTGAAAAAATGCTTGTGGAAAGCGCAAAAGAAAGCGGCAAAATCGTACGCACGGTTGAGATAAAATCGCAAGCACCCGACCATCCGTCACTTCTCTGCGCCGAAGAAACCCAATACTTGAAATTTTTCGTTTTGCAAGTTATGTAAAACGCCTGCGATTTTTAACTTGTATGATTTTCAACTTGTATAAAAACAAACGCGCACCGAAACGGCGCGTTTGTTTTTTTGCAATCTTCCGCAACTGCGTGCAAAGCACACCATATCGCTCTGCAATGCGAGCTTATCTCACTTGCGCACAGCGCAAATATTGCTATAACTAACGTGTAATAAACCGTGCCTTAGGCACAATTATGCGACGGCATCGTCGCTTTTTGTCGTTGCGTCGCTGACGACATGGACGTCGAGTTGGTTGAAAGGTATCGTGATACCGTTTTCGTCAAACGCTTTCTTCACGTTTTCAATCATATCGAAATCGACCGTCCAATAGTCAGCGTTTTTGCACCATACTTTTGCGGAAATATCAATGCTGCTCGAACTTTGTGCCGATACGCGGACAGACGGTTCGGGCTCTTTGAGGACAAGCTCGTTGGCATCGCAGACTTTTCTGATTATGGTTTTTGCTTTTTCAAAGTCATCCGAATAGGATATTGAAAATTTGAGGTCCACTCTGCGCAAATCTTTTTCGGAGAAGTTTACGACTTCGCTGGTGGAAAGTTTGCCGTTTGGCAGATACACGACCTTGTTGTCCGTTGTGCGAAGCCTGGTGTGGCAAATGCGAATATCCTCGACTGTCCCCTCATATCCGCATGCCTGAATGTAGTCGTCGTTCTTGAAAGGTCTTGTGATGAGGATAAGCACGCCACCCGCAAAGTTTGAGAGTGTACCGTTGATTGCAAGACCGATACCGACGCCCAACGAAGCGATAAGCGCCGTAATTGCGCTCGTGTCGATACCCACATAACTGACAAGTCCGAGTACGACAAGCACTTTTAGTCCCACTTTCACCACATAGCTTGCGGTTTTGTAAATCGTTTTGTCGATTTTTTTGTTTTCCTCAACCTTTTTATCGGCGCGCTTTGCGATTTTTTTACTCAGCCAATTGATGAACGCAAACGATACGATCATAATCGCAATCGCAATGAGCAACTTGATCCCTGTGTTTGTGAGCCAGTCCTGCACGGTTTGCCACACTTGCTGCCAATCCATATCCAAAATCTCCTTGTGTTTTAAAAATTCAATAAAGCGCAATCCGCGCTCGTCAAGTGATTATACCCTCAACCGCCGCTTTTAGCAACACAAAGTTTCAACTTGGCAAAAACAACTCATGAATACATCCGCTTGTTGTCAAAACGCTTGTTTTTCAACACCGATTAAATTATTAAAAAATCCGTACCAACCGGCACGGAATAAGTTAAGAGTGCTTTCTATTGTTCGGGAATCATAACTTCGTCATATCGAGGGCTATACAAAATTTTTATATTTCGATCGACATATTTCTTATAAACCGCATTATATCCGTCGATCTGATATAGAAACGTATTTTGTTTTTTTGAACCGCTTCTTCCCTCTTCGCTGACACCCGTGATGTTTGCTTGCGCTGCTGCTTTTTGCGAGACGAAACGCTGTTTCGTGTCGCTGCGCCTTGCGGCTTTTTTTACAGCCTGCGCAAGCCGTTTTTATCAGCTTGTATGAAAACAGCCGTCTTGTCGACGGCTGTTTCATTGCGTTTACGCTCTGGGGTTCTTGATGTTTGCTTGCGCTGCTGCTTTTTGCGAGACGAAACGCTGTTTCGTGTCGCTGCGCCTTGCGGCTTTTTTTACAGCCTGCGCAAGCCGTTTTTATCAGCTTGTATGAAAACAGCCGTCTTGTCGACGGCTGTTTCATTGCGTTTACGCTCTGGGGTTCTTGATGTTTGCTTGCGCTGCTGCAAGGCGTGCGATAGGCACTCTGAAGGGGGAGCAAGACACGTAGTCAAGACCGATTGCGTGGCAGAATTCGATGGAGGAAGGATCTCCGCCGTGCTCGCCGCAGATACCGCAATGCAAATGATCGTTTGCGCCTCTGCCGAGTGTGACTGCCATCTTCATGAGTTTGCCGACACCGACGGTGTCAAGACGTGCGAACGGATCGGACTCGTAAATCTTTGCTTGATAGTAGCTGGGCAAGAACTTGCCTGCGTCGTCACGGCTGAAACCGAACGTCATTTGCGTGAGGTCGTTCGTACCGAAGCAGAAGAAGTCTGCCTCTGTTGCGATTTCGTCCGCTGTGAGAGCCGCTCTGGGGATTTCGATCATCGTGCCGACTTCGTATTTGAGATCGACGCCACTTTCTTTGATGACTGCGTCGGCGGTTTCTACAACGGTCTTCTTGCAGTATTTAAGCTCTTTGACTTCGCCAACGAGCGGGATCATGATTTCGGGCATAACGTTCCAATCGGGATGACGTTTTTGGACGTTGATAGCCGCCTTGATGACCGCTTTGGTTTGCATAACCGCGATTTCGGGATAAGTGACTGCCAAACGGCATCCTCTGTGACCCATCATCGGGTTGAATTCATGCAAGCTGTCGCAAAGAATCTTAATTTCGGAAACGGATTTGCCTTTTGCTTTTGCAAGAGCTTCGATATCCTTTTCTTCGGTGGGAACGAACTCGTGGAGCGGAGGATCCAAGAAACGAATGGTTACGGGCATGCCTTTGAGAGCTTCCATAAGACCTTCGAAGTCTGCTTGTTGCATAGGCTCGATTGCGTCGAGTGCTTTGACGCGCTCTTCAACGGTTTCGGAGCAAATCATTTCACGGAATTTGTCGATTCTGCCGGGGCCGAAGAACATGTGCTCGGTACGGACAAGACCGATGCCTTGTGCGCCGAGCTCTGCAGCTCTTTGTGCGTCTTGGGGAGTATCAGCGTTGGTGCGAACGCCAAGTGCTTTATACTTGTCTGCGAGCTTCATGATTCTTCCGAAATAACCGCTGTTGGGATCTGCGGGAACGGTCTTGATGATCGTGTCGTAGATGTTGCCCGTCGAGCCGTCGAGTGAAAGGCCGTCGCCTTCGCGGAAGATCTTTCCTGCGAGTTCAAAATATTTTTCTTCTTCGTGCATCTTGATGTCGCCGCAACCGGAAACGCAGCAGGTTCCCATTCCGCGAGCAACAACCGCCGCGTGAGAGGTTTGACCGCCGCGAACGGTGAGGATGCCTTGTGCATATTTCATACCTTCGATGTCTTCGGGAGAAGTTTCGAGTCTGACGAGGACGACTTTCTTGCCTGCCTTACCTTCTTTGACTGCGTCTTCAGCCGTGAAAACGATCGTGCCTGCCGCAGCGCCAGGAGATGCCGCGATACCTTTGCCGACGATGTCTGCTTTGTCTGCTTCTTTGAGTGCCTTTGCGTCAAATTGCGGATGGAGCAACATATCGAGAGTCTTTGCGTCGATTTGGAGGAGTGCTTCTTGCTCGGTGATCATACCCTCGTCGATGAGGTCGCAAGCGATGCGGATTGCAGCCGCTGCGGTACGTTTACCGTTTCTGGTTTGAAGCATATAGAGTTTCTTTTGTTGAATGGTGAACTCCATATCTTGCATATCTCTATAGTGATTTTCCAAAATCTTGCAAACGTCTTGGAATTGCTCGTACACTTCGGGAAGAACTTCTGCCATTTGAGAAATGGGCATCGGGGTGCGGACACCCGCGACGACGTCTTCGCCTTGTGCGTTCATAAGGAACTCACCCATAAGACCGGGTTCGCCGGTTGCGGGGTTACGCGTGAAAGCAACACCCGTGCCGCAATCGTCGCCCATGTTGCCGAATGCCATCATTTGGACGTTGACTGCCGTGCCCCAGCTGTACGGAATGTCGTGATCCATACGGTAGATGTTTGCGCGGGGATTGTCCCAGCTGCGGAAAACCGCTTTGATTGCTTCGAAGAGTTGTTCCTTCGGATCGGACGGGAAAGGTTTGCCGATCTTTGCTTGATACTCTGCTTTGAACTTGCCTGCGAGTTCTTTGAGGTCGTCTGCGGTGAGTTCGACGTCATAGGTGACGCCTTTTTTCTCTTTGAGTTCGTCAATGAGAGCTTCGAAGTACTTCTTGCCGACTTCCATAACGACGTCGGAGAACATTTGAATAAAACGTCTGTAGCAGTCCCAAGCCCATCTGGGATTGCCGGATTTCTTTGCCAAAACTTCCACAACGTCGTCGTTGAGACCGAGGTTGAGGATTGTGTCCATCATACCGGGCATGGACGCTCTTGCGCCCGAACGAACGGAAACGAGAAGCGGATTTTCTTTGTCACCGAATTTCATGCCCGCTTTTTCTTCGAGCTTGGTGATGTTTTCCATGATTTCCGCTTTGATGTCGTCGTTGATTTGTCTGCCGTCCTCATAGTATTGAGTGCATGCTTCGGTCGTAATAGTGAAACCGTAAGGAACAGGAAGACCGATGTTGGTCATTTCTGCGAGGTTTGCGCCCTTGCCGCCGAGAAGTTCACGCATTTTTGCATTGCCTTCGGCAAACTGATAAACGTATTTTTTGCCCATTTAGAATTCCTCCTAAAAGATTTCTTTATATTCATTGACTATGATAACAAAAAACGCTTTTTTTTGCAAGAAGTTTTATAATGTTGCAGAAATATTTTATATATGTATATTATTTTCCATAACCGAGCGCAAAACGCAAAATTTTTCTTTTTCTAATTTCCAAAATGAGTTGCGCCAGCCGTTTTTTTTTGTTACACTTTGTTTATCAAATTTTTTAGAGGTGCAACTTTTATGGACGCTGACCCACGAAGTAGTCAACAACTCCACTAATACGCACACGCTTTAGGTTCTCCTGCGTGGCGCGTATTGCTATGCCCCAGGAGGACAAAATGATCCAAGTCTACAAAAAAGTCAACAAATCCGTCATCGAAGTAGATCCCGAACTTATCGTCGAGGGCTACGATTTCACCGAGCAATGGATTCATATGTCAAACCCCACCGACAAAGAAATCGAGCTCGTGTGTTCCTCATGCAAAATTCCCGAGGACTACGTCAAAGCGGCACTGGACTCCGAAGAGCGCGCTCACTGCGAAAAAGAGGACGACATACTCATGGCAGTCACCGACATTCCTATCACCGAGGAGGACGACGACCGCTACACTTACGCGACCTTGCCTTTCGGCTGCATCACAACGGAAAGCACAATCGTTACTGTTTGCCTAAACGAAACGTCCATAATCAACGACCTTATGGCAGGACGCTACGTCAAGGATTTCAACATCCACAAGCGCACTCGTTTTGTGCTTCAACTTCAATACGTAATTGCAAAAAAATACTTGCAATACCTCAAACAAATCGACAGAGCAAGCCAACGCGTTCAAGCAGAGCTTGAAAAAGCGATGAAAAACGAAGGCCTTATCGAGATGCTTTCGCTTGAAAAGTCCCTCGTTTACTTCTCCACTTCCCTGCGCGCAAACACCGCCGTGCTCGACAAGTTCCCGCGTCTTGTCAAATTTTTTGAAGAAGACGACGATTTGTGGGACGACGTGCTTATCGAAAACAGACAGGCAATCGAAATGTCAAACATCTACCGCGACATTTTGAGCGGCACGATGGACACGTACGCTTCCATCATTTCCAACAACCTCAACGTCGTCATGAAGACGCTCACCGTCCTCACGCTTTTGGTTGACACCCCTGCAATGATCGCCGCACTTTGGGGCATGAACACGGGCGTTCCTTTCGAGGGCAAACTTTGGGGGTTCTGGGTTGTCGTGGGCATAAACGTGCTTATTTGCATTGCGCTGATAATCGTGTTTATCAAGAAAAAAATGCTCAAATAATGCGGATTTTGGAAAAATCGAATCGACACAAAAAAATCGGCAATCCGCCGATTTTTTTATTGTCGAAGAATAGTTTTATATCGTTGAAATTTGTCAACCGTTTTATCTTTTTTTTCGGTATTCTATCCGCTTTAATTGCAATGTCCGTCGCATTTGCGAATGGTGTTTTATTTTGCGTTTTTCCACATAAAAACGGAAGCGTTACGCTTCCGTTTAAAATTTTGCGTTTTTTTGCCAAAACCGATATTCTATCAGCCTTGAATGAGGGACTTCATGACCTTTGCCATGCATTGAATGACAATCTTCTTTTCTGCCGGCACGTCCTTGTACTTGTTGTACGTGCTGAGCAAAAGCGTTGCGATGTTCATCTTCATTTGCTTGGACATGTTTTGAGCAAGCATATAATCGACGAGGTTGGGAAGTTTGACAAGTTTTGCCGGCTTGACGATTTCGTCGTCGTCCTCGCTCGGACCGTCAATGACGTAAACCACTTCCTCTTTTTGCTCTTCGCTCGCAGTTTCGTCGGCAACGGCTTTCTCTTGCGGCTCTTCTTGTTCGACCTCTTCCACTGCAGGCTCTTCGGCTTCTTCCGTTTGCTCGTCAACCGTTTCTTCTTGAGCTTGCTCTTCGACTTGCTCTTGAGAGGGCTCTTCTTTCACTTCTTCGAGAGCGGGAGTTTCTTCGGCGGTTTCCTCTGTCTCGGTTTTCTCTGCCGGTGCTTCGTCTTTGACTTCTTCTACGCTTTCGCTTGCTTGTTCGGATTGAGCGGACTCGTCGTCAACGGGCTGCGCAACAAGGTCATCGCCTTGTTCTTGTTTGAGAATATAGGCTATGGCTTCGTACTCTTTGGGGAGTGCGTTGTCGTCCTCGTCGTCATCGATGAGTTCGCTTTCAAGGAAAATTTTGTCTTCTTGCTTCTTTGCCGCCTCTTGATCGGTTTGTTGCTTTTGAAGCTCTTGCTGTTGTTGCAAGCGCAATTCTTCTTCGCGGCGTTCTGCTTCGAGTTTCTTTTTCTTCTTACCAAACATCTTTACAATCCTCGCAATGTTTTATTGATATTCTTGATATTTTGCGTCGGCTCACAATTTTCCCGACGTCGATTTTTTAGTTGTTGCTTTGCAAATCGCGCATCACTTTGGAAAGGCAAGACACGACGATTTTGCGATCTTCTTTGCTGTCCTTAAACTTATTGTACGTACCTATAAGCATTGTTGCGATTTGAATTTTCATCGCTTTGGGCATATTTTTCGACAGCATATAGTCCACCAAATTGGGCAATTTGACGAGTTTTGCCGGTTTGACGTGCTCGTCGTCGTCCTCGTCGTCGCCTTCAACGACATAGACCACTTCGGGTTCTTCGTCCTCTTGCGCCTCTTGGATTTCTTCGCTTTCCGTCTCCGATTGTTCCTCTTCGGACTCGTCCTCGCTTTGCTCTTCTTCGCTCGCAACGTCCTTTTCGGCGTAATCTTCTACGTTTTCTTCTGTCACATCGTCCGTCGTAGATTCTTCAACGGCTTCTGCCGTTTGTTCTCCCTCTTCGGCGTCGCCGACGTCCTCGGATGCTTCCGTTTCTTCGCTTGCCGTATTCTCTTCCTCTACGTCGGAGTTGTCTTCATCGGCTTCTTCGATTTGAGGCTCTTCGGCTTCTTCGATTTGAGACTCTTCGGTTTCTTCCGCTTGCTCGTCAACTATTTCTTCTTGAGCTTGCTCTTCGACTTGCTCGTCCTCTTGAACGGACTCTTCTTCGACAGGCTCTTGCTCTTCGCTTTCTTCTTGCTCGGCAGGTTCGGATTGTTCGCTTTCTTCAACCGCAGCGGTTTCTTCTTGCTCGTCGATTTGCTCTTCTTCGGTTTCTGGCGCGATTTCCTCTTGCTCCTCAACGGCTTCTTGCGGTTCTACGACTTCTTGTTCGAGCTGTTCGTCAAGGACTTGCTCGGTTTGTTCGTCCTCTTTCTCTGCCTTTTGTTCGACTTCTTCCTCTTGCTCTTGCAAAAGTTCGTCTATATGCTGTTGTTCGGCAACTTCTTGGTCGCCTTCTTCGATTTCGGTTTTAGTTTGGTCGGATTCCTCTTGGGCAATCTCTTCGGCCTCTTCTTCCTGAGCGTTGATGATTTCGTCGATGCTTTCTTGCTCGTCCTCTTCCGTTCCCGACTGTTCTTTCATTTTCTGCTCGATAAGAGCTTCGATGGGCGTTTGCTCGTTTTCGTCGATATCGACAGCCTTTGCGGTGTTGCGCGCAATAATTTCTTCAACCAAAGCGTTGAGCTCTTGAAGGGGCGAAGAATCGGTTGCGTAATTACTTTCGATTTGGAGATTGACTTTTGCGTCGAGATCCTCTTGCATAGCCTCGAAAGTTTCGAGACATCTTTGATTTTGCTTGCGAGCAAGAATCACGAGCACGAGATAAATCACGCCGATAAGCACGAGAGCGGCAAGGTGTACGACGCCCATTTTCGCGTCTTGCAAAGTGCCGTAACCCCAAAAGGCAAACAAGCCGAGCAGTATAAGGGATATTGCGAGGAACACGCCCGAACGCACGTCTTTGTTCTTTTTGACAAACTTGTCGTAGACGGCGCTGTCGCTGACTATATCGCTGGGGTATCCGAAACGCACTCCGAGATATTGCACCCATGTGTCGCGAAGTTGTTGCGGCGTCTTTTTGGAGAAACAATGCGCCGTGAAATCGCTGACGTTGTCGTCGTCAACGACATCGACGTTGGCAAGGTATTTTCTGATTTTTTTGCTTGAAACGTAAAGTTTGCGGGCATGAGAGCCGAGCAACGTGAAAGCAGTTATGACGCCAATGCCCGAAATCACCGACAGTACGACGATGAAAAACATTTTGATGTCGACGACAGGAAGTTTTTCGGACACTCCTGCAAGCCAATGAAACGCCTCTTCGAAAAATTCCACGATTATCCTCCGTTTCGATACCGATGTGCGCGTCGATAACTTTAAGAAATATCTATATAATTATACATAGCGCACGCATAAAAATCAAGAACATTTTTCAAACAAATGAATTTTTTTATCAAAATTTTCCTCGTGTACGCAAAAAGAAAAAACGCCCGGCAAAATCGCAGAGCGTTTTCTATCTTTCAAAGCGTTTACCGTTTTAGACAAAAGTCTTTCTATTTCAAGACGCGGTTTTGCTTTTTCTACCGCACGTTTTACAATCATTCGATGCAAACAAGTCCTATACTTTCAGCGTCTTTCCGGTTGCGAAAGAATAAAGCAAAATTTCATCGATTTTTGCGCCTATTGCGCTTTCAACCGCCGATTTGTACAGATAAAGTTGCTTTTTGTACTTTTCAACCGTTTTTTCGTCTTTGAGCGACGAAGTTTTGAAATCGACGATTATCTTCTTTTCGTCGTTGATAAACAAGTCGATTACGCCTTGCACCAACACTCTGTCGTCGCTTGAAAAATCGTCGGATACGTCGCTCGCCTTTTTGTACATCATAAAGGCTTGTTCCCTATGGCACCTACCCTTCTTTTCCGCCTCGCGCGCAATCTGCATAACCCCGCTTTCAAGGCATGCGACGATGTCTTTTGCGTCAACCGCGGCTTTTTCTTCGGCGGTGAGAATATTGCGTTTTACAAGCGAATTTATCTGTTCTTCGACATCGCTTAAACCGCTTGCGAAATAGTCTATATATTGCATAACCTTGTGGTAAGCAGTGCCTCGTTTCGCCGCATCTTCAAACAAGTTTACGGCATCTTCGTCCATGCTGTCGAGAGCTGAAACGCTGTACTTCATTGCAAGCGAAGTCGCTTGTTTGTACGGATATTCGAACGATTGCGCCTGTTTTATCGCGCTCACGATTTCATCGTTCGGCAAAAGTTGCAGCCTTTCGTTTTTGACGCTGCGATTCTCCTCGTCGCCGGAGTAATGGCGGAAGGGCACACACTTCACCGCACCGTCGAAAACCGCGTTTGAAATGAAATCGATATCGCATCCCGCGCCGCCCAGTCTTGCCGTTACGCCGAAGCCCGCGCTCTTCGTTTCGCTGACGGTTGCGGTGATATACATCAGCTGTTTGGCGCGCGTGAGCGCAACGTAAAAAAGTCTTATTTCCTCTTTGAGCTGATTGTCTTTTATACACTTTGCCACTGCAAGTTTGGACAGCGTGAGCGAATTTTTGGTTTTGTTTTCGAAATCGAAAGAATTCATCCCCACAAGCCCTTTGTTGTTGGACTTGTCGCCGCCCATGCCTTTGCCTGTCAAAATGAGATCGCCGGATCCCGCCTCGTAATTGAATCCGAATGCGGTGTCCGCAACGAACACGACGGGATTTTCAAGTCCCTTGTAGCCGTGAAAAGTGGATATGACCACTCTGTCGCCGCCCGTCGCGCCTCTGTCGCCGCCGTCGGCTTCACAGTAATCGCGCAGGAATTTGCCGAGAGAATCGTCCTCGTCGGGACTTTGCATAAACGCTTTAAGCCCGTACACGTCTCCCTCTCCCGATCGCATGAGATACGCCTCGTAACAGCAATCTCCGACGATATCGTTCATAAGGTTTTTTACGCTTTCAAAGCTCGCTTTGAGTCTATATCTCTCGAGTGTTTTCAGCGTATTTCTCGCTTTTTCCGCAACGGACGAATCCGAATGAGCCGCCGCCAAAAACTTGTCGTAAAGGCAATCGCCGTCTTCGGACGCGATCAACGCCGCTTCGCTCTCGTCGTAGCCGCCGAAATAGGACAACAAATATCCTGCGAAAGGAATGTCTTGTCTGGGATTGTCGAGCACGCGTAAAAACGCCACAAGCTCTCTTTCGGGCAAAGAAACCGATTTGCCGAACGCTCCTTCGTTGACGGGTATTCCTTTCGATTTGAGAGTTTTTACGATTTCTTTCGCACCCGTCGAGCGTGAGCGGAACAACACCGCGATATCGCCGTAACCGATATACTTTCCGTCCCCCTTTGCTCTTCCGATGAGCTTTTGGATTTCGCTTGCGATGAAGTTGCCTTCTTGCGAACTTGCCTCGTCGTCCTCTTCTCCCTCGTCTTTTTCTATATCGTAAAGTCCGAAAGACGGGACGCTTTCGCTCTTTTGCTTTACGAAAAGATGCACCTGCACGTATCCTTCGGGAGATACGCCTTCCAATTTCACCGGCGCAACGTCTTTAAGTTCGAATCTCGCGTCCTTTTTGTAGTCGACGTCCGCACTCGCCTTCGTCATTGCGCTGTCAAACACACCGTTGACGAAATAGAGGATTCCGTACGCGCTTCTGAAATTGCGGTTAAAATAAACGTTCGTCCCCTCTTTTACGCTCTCTTCGTAGGCGTTTTGTCTGGATATGAAAATCGCAGGGTCGGCAAGTCGGAAACCGTATATACTCTGTTTGACGTCCCCGACCATAAAGCACTCGCCTTTGACGAGCTTACGTATGATTGCCTCTTGCGTGGGGTTGACGTCCTGATACTCGTCCACAAACACCGCGTCGAAATCCCCCGAAAGCTCGTATTCGTCGTGCGATAGCAATTCGAGCGCCTTGTGCTGCAAATCCTCAAAAGACAATACGTTGTCCGCTTGTTTGAGCTCTTCGAGTTTTTTTGCGAACGTTTGAGCGACTTCCACCAGCTTTTTGACGTATTTTGCGTTTTGCTCGTGGGCGGATTCGAGAGAGTCCTGCCTGTTGCAAATCTCTTTCATTTCGTCGATTGCGTCGTGAAACTGTTTGAGATAGTCTTTGACGTAGCCGACGAGCAACTTCTCCTCCTCGCTCGCTTTCGGACTTACGGTTGCGCGCGGTTTTTCGTACTTGCTCGCAAGCGTGCACATATCGAAAAGTTTGCTTTTGCTTTCAAGCTCGTCGCAAAAGCATATCGCGACTGCAAGGCTTTGCAAATATTTCGAGGTTGGCGCAAGCACTTCGAGTTGCGTTTTTATCGGCAAAAGCGCGTTCTTCGCGTTTGCGAAAAACGTCTTGTAATAATCTTGCAATATTGCAAAAAATTTGCTGTTTTCATACGAATCGTAGCACTCGCTCACGCACCTTTCAAACTCTTCTTCGTCGGGCTGAATTTCGATAAGACCGTAAAATTTGATGAGATTGCTCTTCAAATTTTCTTCCTTTCTGGATTGCGAAAAAATGTCGGCAAGCTCGCAAAAAGTTTCGTCGCCGCTTGCGGTATAAGTTGCAATCACGTCGTCGAGCGCGCGATTCATATAAGAAGCGTGGCGAGTTTCGTCAAGCACGTCGAACGTCGGAGATATGCCGAGTTTGTCGAAGTTTTCGCGTATGAGCGACTGGCAAAATGCGTGTATCGTGCAAATATGGCAAAACGGAAGCTCATCGATTTCTTGTCTGAATCTGTCCCGCTTTTCACCCGAAGACGCGCAAGCCGCTTTAAAAAGTTCCTGATGTAACTTCTCTTTAAGTTCGTCGGCAGCGGCGTTGTTATACACGAGCACCAACAGATTTTTGAGCGTTGTGCCCTCCGATATCATCACGATTATGCGCTTTACCATCGTGGACGTTTTGCCGGAGCCTGCCGATGCGGACACCAAAATGCGACCTCTTTCGAGCACGGCTCTTTTTTGATCGTCGGTGAGAAGAATATTGCCCTTTTCGTCACGCAAAATTTCAAGTCTTTCTTCCGCGTTTTTACCGAATACGGTCACCTTGTTTTCACTCATTTTCGTTCTCCTCCCCGTTTAAAACAAAACTTTCAAGTCCTTTGACTTTCGGCGATTTTCTTTCGCAAACGCCCTTGTACGCGCATATTGCGGCAAAGTCGCAACGCTTGCATTTGTCTTTGAGAGGCGAGGGCTTTATGTACCCTTCGGCAATCTTGCTTGCTCCCTCTCCCGCGATTGCGACGGCATAGTCGCCGAGTGCGTCGAAGCCCTCTTTCGAGAGGTGAATTTCGGGATTTAAGTTCTCGCCTTTTCTATCCGTTTTGTACGGTACAATCGCACAATCAGGATTTGAAAGCGTCATTTCGTCCATTAAACCAAGCGTTTCGCGACTGTCGCACGCTTGCCCTTTGTATTTGTAGCGATTGCCGTCCTCGTCCGTAAAACTTGAAAACACCGGGAAATAAAACACTCCGCAAGGCGTTGCGTTTATGCTTTTTTCAACCGCTCTCATATACACGTAAAGCTGAATCTTTTGTCCGCAATAAAGCTCTTTAAGGGGTAAATCCGCGCTCTTATATGTCTTGTAATCGATGATGACGAACTTGTCGCCGAGCACGTCCACTCTGTCTATCGTGCCTTTGAGTTCCACATTTTTGCCGTCGAATTCGAGCGACATGGGTTTTATCTCGCTCTCGCCTATCTTCGCTTCGAGCAAGTACGGAGTAAACTTGGAGCGTTTTTGCACGTCGAACAAGTCTTGACAAAGCGTGATTCCCTCTTGTTTGAGGCGTGCGAGGATTCTGCCCGTATCCGCTTTTTCGAGCAACACTTCAAAATGATTTTCCTTTATCGCAAGGTCGAAATACTCGCTTGCCTTTTGCGCCGCGTCCTGCTTGTCGTTTATCTTGCCGTCTCGCACGTCGCCGAAAAACTTTTCAAGCACGAAGTGCAAAATCGTGCCGTTTTCCGTGCCTTCGAAAGTGCCGTCCTTGCGCTTTCTCAAAGACAGAATATAGTTGAAATAGTGTGCGTACGGACACCCGAAAAACGTTTCGAGTCTACTCACGCTCGTGCGCCCGACAAAATAGGATTTTTCCGGCAAATTTATTTTTTCGGGGATAACGAACGACTTTTCGATAAGGCTCTTTTCTTCCTCCGACACGAGCGAATACGCCGAGCCGAAAACGTCGATATCCTTTGCGTCCGCTCTTCCCGACACGCCGTTTTTCAAAGTTTCGTTGAAGCAGCTCTTTTGAGTAGACAGCACGAGGGCGGCTTTTTGCATATCCGTGCCGTCGAGGGTTTCGAAATGCTCGAAATCAATCCTCTCGATTTGAAGAGGTTTGCCGTCTTTTTCAAGCATGTTTTGAAGCTCGAACACAACGGTCGACGGGCGAAGCGCGCCGCCGTCACCGCTGTCGGGATAGCTCACCGCAAGTCTGCCTTGCGGCTTTTTCATTAGGTCGCAAACGAAATACATACCGTTGAGCAGTTTCTGTTTTTCGCTTGGATTTATCTCGACTCCTAGAGCGGACAAAGTTTGCTCGTCCTTGTGCGTTATCACGACGCCGCCACTGCTTTGAGGGGGCAGTTTTCCGCTGTTTGCGCCGAGAACGTAAATATCTCCGTTGCCCGAAAATCTTGAATCGGTATCGCCTATAAACACACAATCGAGATACGTAGGTACAAGCGCGATTTTGAGCGTCTTTATCATTGACTTGAACACGCTTTCGAAGCCTGCGATATCCGTGTCGTAATCCAACACTTCTTCTATCTCTTCGAACACCGCTTCCAGCTTTGAATCCACTTGCTCGGCACACTTTCTGAAATACTCGCTCTCGGTTGCAAGGCGGTCAACGTATTTCGCATAGCACGGCGCAAGGGTTTCCAGCAACTCTTTGGTTGCAAAAACGAAAGCCTTTACGTTTTTCACGCCGGCAAATTTTTCGGGTTTTACGAGAGTTATCAACTCTTTTCTCACTCTCTCAGGAATAACGTTTTCGATGCAATTATCCAAAACAACATCTTTATCGTCTATTTGTGCATTGATAAAACCGCCTTTTTGTTCTTTTCCCTTGATTATCTTTCTTTCTTCGCACTTTTTGAAACAAGCCTCTTTTTTTGTCGGCACATGTTCGACGTTGTATTTCAAGCAATAGTTTTCAAACAAATACGCGCCCTCATAGCCGTATTCGGAATATGTTGCAAAGAGCGGATTTTTGAGCAAATCGCACACTTCGTTAAGCCTGAATCCCGTGCGCACGCAAGCTATTGTTTCAAGGATAAGTCTTGCTTTCGCCTGCTCGGAAAGCAATTCCTTTTTGTCTATAAAGAAAGGAATATCGTATCTTGAAAATACGGTTTTTATCTCTTGCGCATAAGCGTCAAGATCACTGACGAACACCTCGAAATCCTTGTATCTTTTTCCCTCTCTCACGCCTTTTGCGACGTCTACGGCAACGCACAAAATCTCGTCGTTTCTATTCTTCGCCGAGCGCAAAATCACCTTGTCTTCGCAATCCGCTTTGTCGTTTGCGTCGGTGGAAATATACGCGAAAAGTTTTTTTGAAATCGCGTCTTTGTAGGCGGGCAAAACTTCGTCGTTTTTCTCGATTTGCACTCTTCCCTCGCAAAGAGAAGCAAGTCTTTTTGCGACTCTGTCGGGATATATGCGGCTGTTGGGATTGTTATATCCGCTGGTTATACCTACGGTGAGCGAAAGAGCGTTGTTTGCCAGGCTCTTTATGATTTCGGTTTCGGGCGCGGAAAAATCGTATATGTCGGTGATGTAAAAATTGGTTGCGGCAATTTTGTCCGGGTTCGTTTTCAAAAACTCGGCAAGAGCGTAAAGCCTCGTCGAAGAGTCGCTGTGCTTGCCTTCGAGCGCGGCAAGATACCCCTCGTATATAAGTGCTATGTCTTTGGTTTTCATCTTCAAAGACGCGGTTGCGTTCTTTGCCGACTCGATAAGCTGCTCGCTAGAAATACCGCTGTTGCGTATTGCGGTGAGAGCGGCGTAAAGTTCGCTTGCAAAGCCGTCTTTGAGAGCGACTTTGTCGTAATAACAAAGTTTGTCGCGCCTGTCGGATATAACTTTGCCTATAAGCATAACCGAGCCTTCGGGTGTCAGACACTTTTTGATGTCGTTGCCGATAAGTTTGTTTGCAAGGCGCGTAAAAGACATAACTTCTATGCCGAAAGTGCTTTCGATGCCGAGAGCGGAAATAAGACCTCTCTCCACCGAAGCGGTGAATCTGTCGGGCGCGATAACGACGTTTTTTGCCGTCCCGTCCATGTTTTTGCGCAAAACCTCGACAACGCCGAGATATGCGCCTTTTGACGTGTTTGAAGTGATTATTTTCATATTTTGAGTATATCACCTTTTATGTACCGTTTCAATCCCATTAGCAAAACAAATAAAAATTAACAATTTTTATTTGTTTCTTTCAAATTTTAAGGTTAAATGAAGAAAATCAAGCCGTTTTTTATTGCGAGAATATATTTTTATGCTATAATAAACACATTATGAAAAAAGTTATACTTACAATATCCATAGTGCTTGTCGTCGCGCTTGCTTGCGTTTCGATGACGGCTTGCAACAACACCGCAACCACGCAAGGTCAGCTTCGCAACATTTTGAGCGACCACAACAGCGAGAGCTTCGAATACGACGTTTGCGCAAAGGACGCGGACGGCAACAAAATCGAAGGCTACGACGGGACGTACAAAGTCACCCTCAAAGCATACGGCGAAGGCGCAAAGATCGAAAACTTCGGTTCGAGCGACACCAATCTCGAAAACCTTTCAGCAGGCATTTTGGTCAGCGGTTTGCTGAACGTCGGCACGCAAACGTACGAAACGGGCTGCTACTTCAAGCTCATCAACGGTTCAAGCTACATGGTGCCCGCCTACTCGTACAGAGTGCAAAAGGACGGCGAAAAGGAAACTTTCCGTCTTTTCGGTTCGTACGACGGCAAAAAGTTCTCCTACACTCGCACCGTAAACGGTGAAAAGAGCGAAGGCAGTGTGGAAGCAGGCGGAACGACTTATTTCGACAACAACGAATTCCATCAAGCGTTGCGCACCATCACAACGTTCAGCGATTCGCTTGCGTTCTCATTCTCCGTGCCTCTCGTTTCCGCAACGGAAGCAGGTTCGGTAACGCTCACCACGAGAGCGGACGGCAAAACCAACGTCAAAACGCCCTACACCGCTTCGAGTGAGAAATATTCCGACAACGGCATCGAATGCTACAAAGTCTACGTTTCGCGCGCAACGGAAGTCGCAGGCGTTTCGCAAACTCTCTATTATGCTGCAAGCGATGTTTTATTCAACGGCTGGGCAATGAGACACGTGCTTGTCAAAATCGAGGAACCTTTCAAAAAAGACGGCAGCACCAATATGATGACTTACGAACTCAAAACCGCAACCCTTGCCTAATAATTGTCTAAACCAAAAAGCACACCGCTCGGTGTGCTTTTTTTTTTGTGCTTTTGAGGCAAAATCAATTCAAAATTCAAACAGATTTCTTGCGTGCCGAAAAGCGATAAAATCAAGTCAATACAAATACGTGTATTTCGCCCTGTAATGCTCGTACATTTTCTCGCACATTTCGTCCTCACTGTGTCCGATAGCGATGATTTTGCCGAACTTGGAGAGGAAAAACATATCGCGCGGCACGTACACGTAGTCGAATACGCCGTCCGCTTGCGCGTCGGCAGGCGTTTTGTATCGTTTGTCCGTGTCGTCGCGCGCGATGTAGCACAAATCTTTGTCGTTTTGCACCACGGCATAATTGCGATAGATATACGCGATTTTTTCAATCGCTTCGTCCTCTGTGTCGCAAACGTCGTACGTCATATCGTTTTTGAGGATTATTGCGAAATTTCGATTTTCAATCGCATACTCGAAAATCTCGTCGTCCTCGCCGTCGAGATACGGCAAAAGATCCTCGCGCTCGCCGTACGTCCATTGTTGGTGCATTTTGGTCATATAAATTCGCGTTTTCATATCGATATTATACCACGCAATAATGCCGTTTTCAATAGAGTTGGTCAAATATCGGGAGCATCTTGCGGTTTAATCCCGTCAAAATTTCGCAATTCCGAAAGGTTTTTAAGTCGCAACACGAAAAGTATATTCGCGCGCACGCGCAATTTTATAGTTGTTATTATTTATTATAAGTGTTATAATCAATATAATTCTCAAACAAAGAGGAACACAATGGACATTATTATCAGCGGTTTGGGCGCAGTCGGCACAACCCTTATGCAAGAACTTGCGGACGAGGGACACAACGTCGTCGTGGTGGACATCAACGGCGACAAAGTCGAAAAAGCCGTCAACCAATTCGACGTAAAAGGCGTCATAGGCAACAGTGCGAGCGCGGACGTGCTTAAAGAAGCAAACGTTGCGTACGCGGAGCTTTTTATCGGCGCGACCAACCATGACGAACTGAATATTCTTTGCTGCATCATCGCAAAACGCCTCGGTGCGAAAAAGACGATTGCACGCGTTTCGAAGCCCGAATATCTTGAACTTTTCGGCAACGAAAACAATTTGGGGATCAGCCTTTTGGTCAATCCGCAATACGAAGCCGCGCTTGAAATAAGCCGTATGCTTCGCTTCCCCTCGGCAATCAAAGTCAACGAGTTTTCAAACGGAAAAGTCGAGCTTGTCGAATTTAGGGTTGACGAAACAAGCGACCTCGTCGGACTCGAACTCAAAAATTTGAGCTCGAAATTCAAGGCAAAAGTCCTTATTTGTGCGGCAAAACGCGACGGAAAAGCAATTATCCCCGGCGGCGATTTCGTCATTCGCGCGGAGGATAGACTTTTCCTCACCGCAACGGCAAAAGACATATCGCTGTTTTTCAAGCAACTTGGCTGGAACAAGCAATCCAAAGACGTCATCATCGTTGGAGGCTCGACGACTGCGTATTATCTTTGCAAAGAGCTTGACAAACTCGGCATCCACTCCAAACTCATCGAGAAAAACGAACAAAAAGCTCGGATGTTTTCGCAAGATTTCAGAAAAGCGGACGTCATTTTGGGCGACGGCACAGATCAGGAACTTCTGAAAGAAGAAAACATTTCCACAACCGACGCTTTCGTCGCGCTTGGCAATATCGACGAGCAAAACATCATAATGAGCATGTTTGCCTCCTCTCAAAACGTGCCGAAAGTCATCACCAAAATCGACCAACTCGGCTACTACGATATGTTGCAAAAGAGCGGAATTTACAGCGCGGTGTCCACAAAAAACTCCACCGCAGACCACATCATCCGTTTCGTGCGTCTTTTGAGCAACAAATCGGGCAGCACCGTCAAGCGTATGTTCCACATCATTGACGACACCACCGAAATTTTGGAATTCGAAGCGAAAGCGAATTTCAAAAATTTCGATATACCCATTCAAAAACTCAACCTCAAAAAGCACTTGCTCGTTGCGGGCATAATCCGCAAAGGAGTGCTTATCACCCCCTCCGGACAAGACGTCATCAAAGAGGGCGACAACGTCATCATCGTCACATTGGAAGAAGGTCTTGACGATTTGAGAGATATTCTCGAAAACTAAGTGTTATGAATTTACGTTTGCTTGCATTCGTTCTAGGCGAAATCGCCGTCATAATCGGAGCATTGATGTCCATCCCTCTCTTCATGGCAATAGGCTACGGAGAGGATACGACTATACTCGCTTTCGGCATAGCGATAGGCGTTTGTTTGTTGATGGGCGTGATAGGCATCATCGTGCGTCCCCCAAAAGCCAAACGCGACATGCGCTCCACAAGCGGCTTTGCAATGTGCGCTCTGTTTTGGATTTTTATTGCGCTCGTAAGTGCCATTCCTTTCCGTGTATCCGGATATATTCCCAACTACATCGACGCTCTTTTTGAAACCATATCCGGCTACACCACGACGGGTTCAAGCATACTCACAAACGTCGAAGCTCTGCCAAAATCCTTGCTTTTCTGGCGTTCGCTCACGCAGTTTATCGGCGGTATGGGCGTGCTGGTTTTCGTCATCGTGTTTATTCCGCAAAACGACAAAATGTCCACCGCGCTTGCAAAAGCGGAAATACCGGGGCCGTCGTTCGGCAAAATCGTGAGCAAATTGCGCTTTACTTCCCTCATCTTGTACGCAATCTACATCGTGATGACGTTCATTTTGGCAGGCATACTCTGCGCGCTCAAAATGCCGGTTTTCGACAGTTTCTGCCATGCGTTTTCAACGGCTTCCACGGGCGGTTTCAGCGTAAAAGCGGCAAGCATAGCCGCCTACAATTCCGTCGGTATCGAAGTTACGCTCACGGTGTTTATGGCACTTTTCTCCATAAACTTCAACGTATATTTCCTTATGCTTGTGGGACACTTTGTCAAAGCTCTGAAAAACGAAGAAGTGTTCTGGTTTTTGGGCATTTTCGTTTCCGCAATCGCAATAATCGTTGCAAATCTTATGGCATCCGGCACGTACACCGACTTTGCAACGGCTCTTCGCGCCGCCTCTTTCAACGTATCGTCGCTTATTAGCACGTCGGGATTCGGCACTGCGGACTACACGACGTGGCCGGTGCTTTCAAGAATAACTCTGTTTGCGGTGATGTGCATAGGCGGTTGCGCAGGCTCAACGGCAGGCGGACTTAAAGTGTCGCGCGTCATTATGCTTTCGAAATCGTCTGTCATAAACGTGAAAAAGACGCTCTCTCCACGCTCCGTCTACACCGTAAAAATGGACGGCAGACCCGTTGACGATGCAACCATTCGCAACGTAAAGAGCTTCTTTATCATCTACATGTTCATCGTGCTCGTGTCGGTGATGCTCATCTCGATTGAAAACAACGACTTCGGTCAGTACAGCGCGTTTGAGACCAACTTCTCCGCCGTGCTTGCATGCTTCAACAACATAGGCCCCGGAAGCGGCGCGGTAGGTCCTACGGGCAACTTTGCAAGCTATTCGATATTTGCAAAACTCGTGCTTTGCTTCGATATGTTGCTCGGAAGACTCGAAATCTTGCCTATACTCTTGCTCTTCAACTTTAAATCTTGGAAGAGAGCCTAAAACACTCTTTCAATCGGCATATGCCGCACAAATACGAAAAATAAATATTGAGGTTTACATATGAACGAATTTGAAAACGACATTCAAAGCGACACAATCGACGTCGATGCCGTCAGTGACAAAAAGTTTGTGCATATCGACAAGTCAAAACGTATTTTTGACATAGTTTATCTTGCGCTTTGCTCGGCGTTTATGCTCGTAATGTGGTGCACCGGCTACAACTTTTTGCCGCTTATCGCCAACGTTTTGGCAATAGTTGCGGGCGTACTTATATTTGCGCGCGTGCTTGCAAAGAGCAACGTCGGACTGTATATGTGGATTGCCTATATGGTGTGCATATGCGGTCTTTTCGTGTTCTTTCTCATCTGGGGCGCGGAGAGCTTCGGCAAAAACCTTTGGTACAATTTGGTGCTTGTGCTCTTCCCCGTGTTGCTTGCCACGCTGGTTTATGTGTCCGACAAGTTTATCACAAAGAAAACCGCTCTCAAAATCACTTGCGCGGTATGCTCTTTCCTTATGGTAGGCACGGCGATAGTGTACGTTTTCTTTATGAACTTGCGCTGCCGTCCAACCGTTGAGAGTTTGCAAGCGGGACACGACGACTATCTTGCAAGCGTCAAAAACAAATACACAACGCAAGACAAACCCAACGTGCTCGTCATTCTTATGGACGATATGGCGTACAGCGATATCTCGGCTTACAGCTATCTCTCCTCAAAAATAAACGGAACGAGCGGAACGGTGACCGACTCCAAAAACGCAACCATCAACACTCCCAACATCGACTCCATCGCGGACGGCGGAATCATGATGGACAACTTCTATTCCGCATCCCCTGTATGCTCTCCTTCGAGATTCTCCATCCTCACGGGCAGATACTCCTCGCGCGGATACCTCGACAACGTCGTATTCCCCAGCGACATTCAATCCAATCCGTGGTCGCCTACGCACTTCCTCAATCCCTATCAGTTCCTCAACAACGTCGACGGAATTTTGGGCGATGAAATCACTTTTGCGGAAGTATTGCAAGCGGCGGGCTACAACACGGGCTGCATCGGCAAGTGGAATCTCGGCGACTACGGTCAATATTTGCCCACAAACCAAGGCTTCGACTACTTCTACGGCAGTTATTACGTCAACGATATGACTCCGTACAACTGGGTTGAGGACTACGTTGACGAGCAAGGCAACTTCCACTCCCAAGAAGTGCGTACTCACAAAGAAAACCTCGACCAATCCGAAAGCACGAGATTGCTCACCGCAAAAATGCTTGAATTTATCTCTTCTTCAGTTGAAAACGACGAGAAATTCCTTGCATACTACACGACTCCGTGGCCGCACTTCCCCATCTATTCGGACAACTCAGGCACGGGCAAGGGCAACACAAGCGACGACACCTACGTGCAATGCATCGAGGAGTTTGACAAATATCTCGGCGATATTTTGAACTATCTCAAATCCACGCCGGATTCGAGCGGCAGCGGCTCGCTTTACGACAACACCCTCATCGTGTTCACCTCGGACAACGGTCCCGGCAGAGAGGGCGTAACCGGTGATATGAGAGGCAGAAAAAACACCACCTTCGAAGGCGGTATGAAAGTGCCTATCCTCGTCAGCTACCCCAACGGCGGCGTAGGTAGCGGCGACCAAATCGCAAGCGAAACTTACACCTATTATCAATGGGAAAACAACGCCGAGCGTACCTCGCAAGCAAACGTCGCAAGCAAGACGAAATCGAGCACTCCTACCACCGCAACGACAAAACATATCGACGCAAGCAGCATGAACTTCGACTTGTTCAACACCATTTTGAGCTATTGCGGCATCACAAACAGCGACGGCAGCGTCTATCTGCCCTCTGACAGAATCATCGACGGCGTTGACCTTACGTCGCTTTGGAACTGCACCGTCCCGACCTCCACTCGCGTGCACGACAAACTCTTCTACCTCAAAAAAGGCAAGTGCCAAGCCGTGCAAATGGCGGTTGAGCTTGACGGAACGACCTACGACTTCAAGTACTACGACAGCGTTCGCACCGAAAACTCGGCGTTCATCGACCAAGTGTACAAAAACTACCTCTTCAACCTCGACACCGACCCGGCGGAAGGATACAGTCTGTCAAAGACCTATCCCGAAATCGCATCGAAGTTGCTTGCCGAACTCAAAGGTTTCCGCAACGAAATGAAAACCAACCGCAGAGGTATTTTGTAATATCAAACACGATAGAACCACAAAACACACTCGTCTTTACAACAAAAAAATCGTCGCGCTTGCGACGATTTTTTTTGTGTTTATGCTTAAATCACTTGTGATATACAAGTTTTTCGATTTTATTTTCCCACCTTGCGATTTTCTCTTCGTCGTAGGTTTCGGGAATGTGCTTTGCGATTTTTGCGGCTTTTTTTGAGCGCATAAGCATGTTGTTCATTGCAAGCAAAAGCGGAAGTCTTGTCCAGCCTCTCGCCACTTTGACGACGAGGTCTTTGGGTGAGAGCACGATAAGTTTGCCCGTTGCGCCTGCCGCCATATTGGCGTCGTCCACAACGCCTTTTTCAAAGAGCCAATCTAGGTCTTGCGGTTTTGCGCCGAGTAGCCAGCGTTTGAGAATGTCGATCCCCACGTGATCGCCGCCGCGAAGTTTGAAGTATTCAACCTCGTATTTCCACAAGTCTTCCTTCTTGACGGAGTTCGATTTGATGATCGTGTCCGCCAAAATGCAAGCGGCTTTCATTGAGTTTTCGATACCGCTTCCGATCATCGGGATTGTCATAAACGCCGCGTCGCCGATTGCCGCATAACCGTCCGCAACCATATGCGTAAGCGGATATCTGATGGGGATTATGCAAGTGCGTCCTCCACGCACGATTTCGTCGCTTATGATCGGATTCGAGGCTTTAAGTGCCTTATATGCTCTGTCAAACGTCTCTTTTGGCAATTCTCCCGCTCTTCCTATAAGCACGTTGACCGTGCCTGCCGGATCGATTATACTCCAACTTATTCCCTCTTCGCCAAGATGTTTGAGATACGCCTTGTTGGTGTTTTGAGGATCTTTTACGCCGTCTGCTTTTTTGTGAAACGCGCGGTATGCGACAAAAATCTCGTTGCTTTTCGGTTCTGCGGTTACGTGCGCCGACTTCGGCAATTGCGCCCTGAACGGCGACATCGCTCCCGAATTGTCAACGATGAGATCCGCATAAAATTTTTCACCGTTTGCCACGATTCCGTTGACCGTGCCGTTCTCAATGATAAGACTTTGAACGGGAGTCGAAAAGTGAAAATCCACAACATCTTTTGCTCTGTCAACGTATTGTTGCGCAAGGATTCGTCTTTCCGTAGACCAGTCCAGTTCCTTTTCGGGAATGTGCAAACTCACCTCTATGCGCTCTGCCGGCGGAACGAACGTCCAGTTGCGTTTCGGGAAATACGTTCCCTCTTTTGGGAGCGGCAATCCGAACATTTCGAACGCATCTCGGTTTACGTCGTCGTGCCAGTCGTACGAAAGATTTTCGTATGCGTCCTTTTCAAAAACGCTCACGTCGTAACCCGCTCTTGCAAGTCTTTCGCTTGCGACAAGCGATGCCATGCCTGCACCGATGAAGATGATTTTCATAATTTCCCTCTTTTTGTTGATGTCCGAACAAATCCGCTCGGCTTATTTGCATTATAGCATACGTTTATCAATTTGAAAAGTATGCGTTAAAAAAGAAAGCACCCTTGCGGGTGCTTCGATTTTTTTGAAATCGGTTTTATTCGTCAAGTTTTTCGACAATGCTTACGCAAATTGCGAAAGCGTTTGCAAGGCACGGCTCGCTTACGTTGTCCACGGTGTCGTATCTCGTGTGCAAATACTCGGGTGTGTGCGGATTGTATCCCGTAACGCTGACGCTTGAAAATCCGCGCTTTGAAAACTCGGCGCTGTCGGTATGTCCGAAAGGAAGCTTGCGCTTTTTGAACGGCACTTCGACGTCTTGAGCACAACTTCCGACAAAGTCCGCAAGAGCGACGTCGTTTTTCACGATTCCGTTGCCCTCGCGCGTGTTTACGCCAAGCGAATCGACCTCTTTGAGCGTATTGAGGCAAACGAACACCGTTTTCGCTTTGTCCTCGTCCGAATGTTTTTGGCACCACTCTCTTGCGCCGCATGCACCGACTGCGCCGCTTCCGGTGAGTATCACGCCCACTTCGGTGTGGTCAAGCTCGACGCCGCTGTCTTTTATGCTTTGCAAAAGTTCGATTGCAAGCGCGCAACCGCTCATATTTTCGTTTGCGCCCGACACTACTTTCGATTTGTTTATCGCAAAATAGGTTGCGATATAAAACGGCACGAACGCCAACGAAACGTAACCGACAATAAGCATACTTCCTGTTGCGATTTGCGAGCCGAGTCCTCCGACGATAACCCATCTTGCGACATTTGCGACGGCAAGGTACAAAAGCCCTCCGAGCAAGCAAAACAGCGTGGCGATAAACATCGTTCCGCCCATGCGATATTTGAGCGTCCACTCTCTTGTCGCGTCGACGTTTGCAACGAAATAAACTCTCTTTTCGGCTTGACGTTTGCAAGGCAAAACCGCCGTCAAATTGCTCGATTGTTTCTTGGGATAAAGCAAGTCAAGCGCATGCGAATTTGTCAAAAACTGCACGACGAAAACCACTATACCCACAAGTGCGAGCGCAAGCGACACCATTGCCGTAAAAAAGTACGCAACGGTTGCAAGCAAAGCAAACGTCGGAACGATGTAAAACACTCCCGAATACGCTTCGGGATACACGTCGAAAAACTCTTGCTTCACTTCACATACGTTTTGGAGTTGGTCTTTTAAAAATGCGCTCGTTTGCGCTTCTTGTTCGCTGCCCGATTTGCGATTTTCAAACGTATTGCAAACGGTTGAAACCCTTTGGCGCGCACGCTTTGCCGACTCCTCCCTGTTATCGATCAAATCTTGAAATTTCATTCCCCTTCCTCGTCAAGATTGTTTAGCATCAGTTGCAACAGTGCTTGAAGCACTCTCTTTTCGTTGTCCTCGAAGCGTCTGAACGCAACTTTATAAAAATTTTGATTGGCATCCGCAATCAACTGCGCCGCTTTTTCGCCCTCGGGCGTAAGCGACAACTTTTGCTCCCTTTTGTCGACTTCCGAAATGGACGCCGAAATAAGCCCCTTTTCGCGAAGCTCCTTTACGCTTCTTGACACAAGCGCTTTCGACACGCAAGCGTTTTGAGCAATGTCGCTCGCCATTCCGACAACTCCTATGCTCGAAAGAACGACTATCTCGTTTGGCGTGAGGTCATATCCTTTCAATTCTTTGAGTTGATAATCGGTGTAACTTTTGAGCAACTTGCGAAACGCTGCAAAAAAATATGCGGTATTTTTCAAGTCCATAACAAGATTATATCATTGATTTACAAAATGTTCAATACAAAGTTTACAAAATCAACAATATTAAATTTTCACCGTCGAAATGAATAAAAATACCTATAGAATAAACGAACACTTATTCAAGGTGTACTTATAAACGTAATGTGCCTATTCGGAGTGCGAGCCGCAACGGCGGCGAGAAAAGCGAACGCCGAGCTTGACGTATAGTACAAGTGAGCGGACGAGTTTGGATTCTTTTCGTCCGCGAACGAGTGACATAAAAAGAGAACGATATCAATCTATGCGAGTGCTGAGTGTTGTCCCCCGCTACGCGGTCACCGTGGGTGCCCTCAAGGTCACGCAGAGGGGGAACGGTGATAGGGAAAACACGTGAGGAAAGGGGAAATTGCAATTAGAGTTCACGCATTTTATGCATTGTTTGGAAGTTAAAAACCGCGATATTGAGATGAAGAACAAGGAAACACCCCTTGAACAGCAACCCTAGCGTACATAGACGTACGTGAGTTGATGGGCAAGGGGTGTTGACGCAGTTATTCGCTCAATAGCGCGGTTTTAATGCGAGGGGTGACAGACCAAATCATACCACACCCCCACCAACACTCCGTAGGCGGGATTTATCTTGCTCTCATCGATATCGATAATGTAGGTATCACGGATGGCAAGAATCTTTTTGCGAGCTTTGACGGCAAGAGTTTTGCCTTGCTCGTTAAGCAAATAAGCCTTCATATGGAAGGGGCCGGCTTTGATTTTTACTTTCAGATTGCCATGAGAGGACTCGGCTCGACGGAAACAAAGAAAAGGTAGTTTTTCGTTGATGCAACATACCTCGTTGCCGCGCGAATCCGAGATTGAAAACCAGGAAGTAAACACCTTCTTAAATTCTGACTGCATGCGTGCAACGGGTGTGCCGTCCTTGTCAAAAAGCACGACGTTTCCCATAAATCTATCCCACTGCCTTTCGGCAAAAAACACGGTTTGTCCCTCTGTGGTTTTGATTTCGAACTTTGCGCCGACGGTAAAATACTTTTGTTTTATGACAACTTTCATATTTCCTCCTTTTTGCAAAAAAATACACAAAGTGTTTGTTGTATGTATTTTATCATACAATATGCACGCTTGCAAGATTTAATTTCTCAACGCAAAATTATATGAAACACGCCGTTTCTCGAACTATCGGCGATTGTCAAGGTCCGATTTCAATTCACAGACGCGCTTTTTTAATATAGGATGCAGTTTGTTGGGACAAAGCTCGCAAAGAGGTTCGAGGACGAAAGCGCGATTTTGCATATCGATATGAGGCACGCACAAATCGTTTGCGGAAATCACGCAATCGTCGTAAAAAATCACGTCTATATCCAGCGTTCTGTTCCCCCATCTTTCACTGCGCACGCGCTCTCCGCCGGTCTCGATTTGCGATATGACGGAAAGAAGTTCAAAGGGAGAATAAAGCGTAAAAATACGCACTGCGCTGTTGACGAATCGTTCGTTAGCGACGCCTCCGTACGGCGCGGTTGAGTAGCGGGAACTCTCTTTGACGTCTTTGATATTGTCGTCGGCTTTCAGTCTTGAAATCGAAAAATCGAGATAAGCGTTTTTGTCGCCGAGATTCGAGCCGAGCGCAAGATAAACCTCATGCCACTCTTTTTCCGCTACGACAGCGACATAATCAAAAACACCGCTCATGGGAGCATCCGGCTTTTTCACTTGCACAACGACTTTTTTTGCGGGGTATTTTTTTAGCAATACCTCTGCCGCCCTTGTCGCGAGCGTTTCAATCAAATTGAAACAATTGTTTTCACAAAACGACTTTAAAGTCTTTTTTACGTCACTATAACTGATGGTTTTTGTCAAATCATCGTTTTTTGCCGCTTGCGAAAAATCATAAAAAATTTCCGCCGTAAACAAAAACCGTTGCGGATTTGTTTTTTCTTCGGGATTGCATCCGTGGCATGCTTTTACTTCAAAGTCTTTTAGAATAATCTTGTTCATATGCAATTCGGGTTTGATTTTTTTATATTTTAGGTTGTTATTTTGCAAGGTTTATCACGGCTCGATTTTCTTTGACGTCATGGACTCTTACAAACAAAACGCCCTGTTTCACCGCAAGCATTGTCGAGTCGAGAGTTGCTGAAAGTCTTGTTTCGGGAGTTCCTCCGAACATGGATTTTCTGGATGTGCCGAGCAAAAACGGATACTCTTCAAACATATCCAAAAGTTTGTCGTAATCGTTGAGAAGTTGCCAATCCTCGTCGTTGGATTTGTTGAAACCGATTCCACCGTCAAGCAGTATTCTGTTTTTGTCAAGTCCCGATGAAAGAAGCGTATCCACCGCCCTCATAAGTCCCGTTTCCTTGTCGAAAAACAAGTCGGGTATCCCTGACTTGCGTCTGTCGTGCATAACGCAAATCGCAACGTCGTTTTGCGCGACTACCTTTGCAAGATTTTTGTCGAGCAAACAACTCACGTCGTTTATCATATCCGCGCCCACGTCGATTGCGGCTTGCGCAACGTCGGGATAAAACGTATCCACGCTCACGAGCGCATTCGGGAATTCTTTCTTTATGCTCTCGACGGCAGGAAGCACTCTTGCCATCTCTTCGAGCGCGCTTACGCTTTGAGCGCCGGGGCGAGTGGACTGACCGCCGATATCGATAATTTCGGCACCCTGCTCCAAGAATTTTTTTGCCGTTTCGACCGCATCGTGCGCGTGGCGACTTCCTGCAAAAAAGCTGTCGGGAGTGACGTTGAGGATTGCCATAACGTGCGTTCCGCTCTCGAAGACCTCGTTGCCGACGTGAAAATCGTAGTGACGTTCTGTTTTCATTTCAACCCCTCCAAAATCAATCTCTCGATGCTTTCGTCAACATCGCCGCGCTTTGCGAAAGTGATGGTTTTCGCGCCGATTTTCTTAACTCCGCGTGCGCTCATGCACGTGTGCTGCGCCTCGATTGCAACGATCACGCCCTTGGGATTAAGTTCGTCGAAAATTGCGTCCGCGATTTGTGCGTTCAACCTCTCTTGCAGTTGCAAACGCTTTGCGTAAACGTCAACCACTCTTGCAAGTTTGGAAAGCCCCACCACTTTGCCGTCGGGAATATACGCGATATGCACCTTGCCGAAAAACGGCATAAGATGATGCTCGCAAGTGGAAGAAAAATCTATATCTCTTTCGATGACTACTTCGCTTCCGCTCTCGTCAAACACTTTTGAAAGATGCGTCTTTGCGTCGTCGCTATATCCCTGCGTCAACTCTTCGAGCATACGCGCCACTCTGTCCGGGGTTTGCAAAAGCCCTTCGCGGTCGGGATCTTCCCCTATTGCGACAAGTATGTCTTTGACTGCCTTTTTGATTGCTTCTTTGTCGATTGTATTGTTTTTCATTTTCGTTTACTCGTTGGATTTAAGGTCTGAGAAAAGCGTCAGCGAACCGCACAAAATCGTCACGTCGCAATCGCCGTTCAGTGCGTTTTGCACTGCCGTTTTTATATCGTCTTGCATCGAACATTCCCCTTTGCAAAGAGGCGCGACTATGCATTTTAGTTCTTCCTTTTGCATTGCTCTGGGCGACGGCGGCGTAATGCACGTTATCCTGTTTGCAAGCGGTGCGAGAATAGTGCAAATGCCTTTTACGTCCTTGTCTTTAAGTATGCCGAGCACGAGATGCACGCGCTTGTTTTTAAACAAATCTTTGATTGCGTTCGCAAGCGTAGTTGCACCTTGCGGATTGTGCGATCCGTCAAAAACAAGCACTTTATCTTGCGGAATCGTGATGTTAAACTCCTCTTTTGCGTTTTTTACAACTTGCAACCGCGCTTTCCATATCGTGTTTTTAAGCCCGACTTTAAGGGCGTTTTCGCTTATATCGAAATGCTTTTTGTTAAGCTCTTCGACGGCGCAAATCGCAATCGCGGCATTGACGAGTTGATGCTTGCCGAGCATGGAAATTTCATATTCCTTTCCGTCGTAGGAAAAGACTTGTCCGTCTAGATTGCCTCTCAAAAACTTCGGTTCTTTGCAAACAACGACGTTTGCTTTGCGGTACTCTTTTTTGCCGTCTTTGAGAGCGAAGGGGCGTTTTAGTTGTTCCATAACTTCTGGGGGCTGATTGCAAGTTACGACTTCGTCTTTTATTATCGCCGCCTTTTCGCTTGCGATTTCTCCGAGCGTATTTCCGAGCAAAGCGCAATGGTCAAGACCTATGGGAGTGACGATTGAAAGCACCTTGTCGTCAATGGCGTTGGTGGCGTCCCACCTTCCTCCCAGCCCCGTTTCAAGCACGCATATGTCGCATTCCTTGTCGAAAAAAGCAAGCATGGCGACGGCGGTTTCGATTTCAAACGCAGTCGGTTTAAACTCGGATATGCCGAAAGCGTTTCGCAAAATTTGCTCGCTTTGTATACATTCCTTCACGACCGTAAGATACTTTGCCACGTCGTCGTCCGAAAGCGGTTGCCCGTTTATGAGCCATCTTTCGTTGTAGCAGAATACCGAGGGCGAATTGTACGTTCCAACCTTGTAGCCCGCCTCTTTAAGCACGGACGTGAGATATGCGCTGACGCTCCCCTTGCCGTTGGTGCCCGCGATATGCACGAATTTCAGATGTTTGTCGGGTGCGTCGAGAAGATCGAGAAGCTCCCTCATACGTTCGATACCGTAATCCGAACCCGACCTTTCGATGTTTTTGATGTATTCGATTGCCTCTTGATAAAACAAAAAGCACCTCCTTTGGAAGCACTCGCAAAAAAACCTTTCGGTAATATGTGAAGTCCGGAGTGAATATTGCACCGCGAGCAAAGCTCTTCGTCCGCCGACACCCCACGTTCGCACGGCACTTAACGCGCAATTTCTACTACTTCCATAGATGTTGATTTGATTTTACCACCATTCGAAAACAGTTGCAAGAGAAAATGGACAGCGCAACAAAAAAAATTATTGCGCAATACGATTATGTGGTTTATACTGAATCCATATTATTAAAATAAGATTAAAGGAGTTGCTTATGTTGACAAATACGTTGGGCGCAAGAGAGTTTTCTCTTCGAGATCCCATGGTGTTCATACTGTACGGCATAGTGCTTGCGTTTATCGTCGCGCTGTCGCTTTACTATATGCTCTCCGCGCTCAAAAGAGCGAAACAACTCGGCATCGAGTCCTCGAAAATCAAAAAAGTTATCACCACGTCGGCAACGTTTTCCATTCTTCCCGGCCTCGGAATCGCGCTGGGTGTAGTGACGCTCGTCGGCACTTTGGGCATTGCGTTCCCCGCAATCAGACTTTCAGTCGTCGGTTCGCTCCAATACGAAACGCAGATGGCAAACGGCGTCGCGGAAGGTCTTTACGGCTCTATGGAAGCGATGATTGCTCACGGGATCACCGCGCAAGACTTTGCCACTATGGCTATGATTATGACGATTGCAATCTGCTCGGGCGGCGTTGAAGTGCTTTTCTTCTACCGCTTGTATCAGCCCAAAATCGGCAAACTCATGGCAAAAACGACGGGCGGAAAGAAAGGCGGCGTAAATATCGGCGATCTTATCTTCCAAGTGTCCTTCATCGGTATGGTCATCGGTTATCTTGCGATGAGCATCGAAACGCTTGCCAAAAACGTGACGTTCGTGGACGGCTACTACAACTTCATCGCAGTGCTTGTGGCAATGGGTTGCATGTACGTGTGCGACGTGCTTATAAACAAAGCAAACTGGAAATGGCTTGACAGTTTCTCAACGCCCGTGTCCATGCTCATAGCAATGTTTGTGGTCGGCGTGATAAGCTACTGCGCAAACAAATACGGCTGGGCACTCTCTTCCGACACGTCGTCGGCAGCGGAACAAGCCGCAGAGGCTGCAAGAAACGCCTTTGCAATGATACTGTAAGGAGGCGCGATTATGTCAAAAGAAAGAGTTAAAGTTTCAATGGATTACAACCTCAAATCCCACATCATCGGCAAAATTTGGCTTGCGTTGTCGCTTGCCATATTCTTTGCCGTCCCCACGACGATTTGCCTCTACTACGACGTCAAACCCGACATGAGCGTCATGGGTACGTCCGCAGTGCTCATTCCCTTCATCATCAACTTCTTCTCGGGAATATTCGAACCTATCATCTATTCCCCGATGTTGGGCATCAACAGTGCGTACCTTGCCTTTATCACAGGCAACCTTTCCAACCTCAAAATCCCTTGCGTTGTCAAAGCGCAAGAGATTTGCGGCACGAAACTCGGTACGGAAGAAAACGAAGTGGTGTCCACCCTCTCGGTTGCGACAAGCACTCTGGTGACAACGGTCATCATCGCGGTGTTCGTTCTTATCCTTGCTGTCAGCAACGTTGAAACGGCAATCAAAAACACTCCGTGGATTACGCCTGCGTTCACCTGCGTCGTTTACGCGCTGTTTGGATCGCTCGGCGGAAAATACGTCGTCAAAAACATCAAGCTCGCAGTATTCCCGCTTGTCATCATCGTTGCGTTCTCTCTCATTTTGGGATTTGCAGCGCCAAAGCTCGGCGTCGGCTCGGCATACTTGTTTGTCGGTATAGCACTCTGCGCAATCTTCGGTATTCTCCAAGTCGTGCGTGAAAAGAAAAAGCAAAAACTTCAAGAAGAAAAAGAACACCTCGAAGGAATCGCGGTTTCCGACGTCGAACTCGACGAAAACTCCGCAAACGCCGTCAAATCCGACGATGAGCAAAGCGAAAATCAAAACGAAGAGCAAAACGAAGAGCAAGCACTCGAAGATGTCGAAAAAGAGGCGGAACAAATCGCAGAGGACACCCAAAGCGTTGACTAAAAAGCAATTCAAAGCATAAAAAATCCGACGAAAATTCGTTGGATTTTTTCTTTTTTCAGACAGATGAGAAACAAGGTTTTTGTTCCTCTTTTAACTATAAATAAACGCAATATTGAGATGAAGAACAAGGAAACACCCTTGTTACTCGTTCTTTCGAGTTGGAATAACAAAGAGCAAACAGATGAGAAACAAGAAAGAACCCATTTTGCAGATAGGAGCGTACTGAACCGTACGTGACTATTTGCAAAATGGGTTCTGACGAAGTTTATCGCTGTTTGAATTTGTTATTCCAATTCGAAAGCGCCAGTGTAGAGCTGATAATACCTCCCCCTCTGCGCTATCAACTGCTCGTGATTGCCGCGCTCGATAATCTCGCCGTGTTCGAGGACGCAAATCATGTCAGAGTTGCGGACTGTGGAAAGTCTGTGCGCGATGACAAATACGGTGCGACCTTGCATGAGTTTGTCCATACCCTGCTCGATAAGCTTTTCTGTGCGGGTGTCGATGGAACTTGTCGCTTCGTCCAGAATGAGAACGGGCGGATTTGCGACTGCGGCTCGAGCGATTGCAAGAAGCTGACGTTGACCTTGCGAAAGGTTTTCGCCGTCGCCTGTAAGCATGGTGTCATATCCTTCAGGCAAGTGGCGGATAAAGTAATCCGCATTTGCGAGTTTTGCCGCGGCTTTGACTTCCTCGTCGGTGGCGTCCAGTTTTCCGAAACGGATGTTGTCGGCGACCGTCCCCGTAAAGAGGTGCGTATCTTGAAGAACCATTGCCATAGAGTGACGCAAATCGTCTTTCTTGATTTTGGTGATATTGATGTTGTCGTATCTTATCTTGCCCTCATTTATATCGTAGAAGCGGTTGATAAGGTTTGTAATCGTGGTCTTTCCCGCACCCGTCGAACCGACAAGAGCGATTTTTTGTCCCGGTAACGCTTCCATAGTGACGTGTTTGAGAACGGTTTTTTCGGGAACGTAACCAAAAGATACGTCCTCGAATTCGACCTCTCCTCTCCACTTGACGTATGTTGTAGTGCCGTCGGCTTTGTGGAAGTGTTTCCACGCCCACTCGCCCGTGTATTCTTCGGTTTCTACGATATTGCCGTCCTCGTCCTCTTTTGCGTTTACGAGAGTTACATAGCCTTCGTCCTGTTCGGGTTGCTGGTCAATCAATTCAAAGATACGCTCCGCGCCTGCAAGTGCCATAAGAACGCCGTTCATTTGTTGAGCGATTTGCGAGAGCGGATTGCTAAATTGACGTGAGAATTGCATGAAGGATACAAGTCCGCCCCAAGTCATTCCTCCGAATCCGCCGATTGCCATAATCGTGCCGAGAATTGCGGTTGCCGCATAGGACACGTAGGACAAGTTGCCCATGATCGGGAATAGTATATTCGCATACGTGTGCGCCTTGTCGGAGTGATGGAACAAATCCTCGTTGAATTTGTCGAAATCGATTTTTTCCTCGTCCTCGTGGCAGAACACTTTGACCACTTTAAGTCCGTCGATATGCTCCTCGATAAAGCCGTTTATCGCGCCGGTCTGGCGTTGTTGACCGACAAAGTGCTTGCCGCTCTTGCCTGCGACGAACTTCATAATGAAAAGCATTATGACGAGCATAACCACCGAGCAAAGCGTCAGCAGCGGAGATACGAGCATCATTGCGACAAACATACCGACAACCATAAGCAAGTTGCTGATAAGGTTGGGAATGCCGTTTGAAAGCAGTTCGCGCAACGTGTCCGTGTCGTTGGTGTAAAGGCTCATTATGTCGCCGTGGGTGTGAGTGTCGAAATATTTGATGGGCAGTTTTTCCATCTTTTCAAACATCTCGTCACGAACGTTTTGAAGAGTTTTTGTCGTAACTCTGACGAGAATATAGTTGTAAAGATAATGAAGACCTGCGCCCACGACGTACATTGCCGCCATAACGCCGACGATACCGCCGAAGTTTTGCATGGTGACTTCCGCCGCCCTTGCGATGATTTCCGCATTGGAGGTGACGTACACTCCGTTTGCATAAGCAAGAGGAAGGATATAGTTGTTGACGACAACCGAGCCGAGCATAAACGTACCCGCGATGTTGCAAAGCACGTTTGCGATCATGCAAATCAATGCGCCGATAAGTTGACCTCTATACGGTTTCCAATACCCGAGAATACGCTTCAAGGTTTGCATAGGGTTCTTTGCCCTAAACTTGTTTTGAGCCGCCGCTTTTTTGACGTTTTGTTTTTTGTCTTTACGCATTGACGCTCACCTCCTCGTCGCTTCCTTTCTTTTGGGAATTGTACACGTCCCGATAAATCTCGTTGGTTGCAAGCAACTCCTCGTGAGTGCCAACGGCGTCGATTTTGCCGTCGTTCATAACGATGATTCTGTCCGCGTCCTCGACGGAAGAGATACGTTGAGCGATGATAAGCACCGTAGTATCTCCGAATTCTTTTTTGAGTCCGGATCTTATTGCCGCGTCGGTTGCGGTATCGACTGCGGACGTAGAATCGTCCATAATCATGATTTTCGGCTTTTTGAGCAAAGCGCGCGCGATGCAAAGACGTTGTTTTTGACCGCCGGATACGTTGACGCCGCCCTGACCGAGTTCGGTTTCGTAACCGTCGGGGAAAGACATGATGAAATCGTGCGCTTGCGCCGCTTTTGCAGCGTGTTCGATTTCCTCGTCCGTTGCGTCTTTGTTGCCCCAAAGCAAGTTTTGCCTTATCGTGCCGCTGAACAACACGTTCTTTTGAAGCACCATTGCGACGGAATCTCTGAGTTTGTCGAGCTTGTAGTCCTTGACGTTTATGCCACCGACCTTGACTTCGCCGTCCAAAACATCGTAAAGTCTGGGAATCAGCTGGACGAGAGTGGACTTTGCCGAGCCCGTGCCGCCGATGATACCGATGGTTTCACCGCTCCTGATATGCAAGTCGATGTTTTCAAGATTGAGAACGTCGCGGGATTTCGAATAGGAAAAATCAACGTTGTCGAAATCGATACTGCCGTCTTTGACTTCGATGTCCTGTGAGTCGGGAGCGTCTTCGATGTCGATTTTTTCGTCGAGAATTTCAACGATACGATCGAGGGACGCACGCGAAAGCACGATGTTCATAAAGCCCATTGCCACCATGATAAGCGACATAAGGATTTGCATAATATAACTCAAAAATGCAGTGAAATCGCCGAGTTTCATGTTGCCCACGATGATGTCGTTGCCGCCGAACCACGCAACGCAAATCATACACGCGTAAACCACGATTTGCATAAACGGAAATGCGATAACAATGATTTTTTCCGCGGAAAATTGAAGTTTTTGGACAGTTGAACTGACTTTTTTGAACTTGTCGATTTCGTTGTCCTCTCTCACGAACGCCTTGACCGCGCGGATACCTATGAGGTTTTCCTGCGTGGACTCGTTCATATCGTCGTATTTGCGGAGCATCTTTTCAAATCTCGGGAACACGACTTTCACACCCACGATAAGTCCTACGATCAAAACGGGGATCGCCGCGGCAAATATGAGCGACAAATCCGGGCTTATTGAGATTGACATGCACATTGCCAAAATCAACATTATCGGCGAGCGCACAAGCATACGGATGATGATTTGAAATGCCATCTGTATGTTGGTTACGTCGGTGGTAAGTCTTGTCACAAGGCTTGCGGTGTTGAATCTGTCAAGGTTTGCAAAGGAGAAGTTTTCAATCTTGTAAAACATCTTTTTGCGCAGATTTTTTGCGAAACCCGTCGAAGCGGTCGCCGCAAGTCTGCCCGACATCGTGCCGAAAAACAGCGATATCAACGCCATAACTATCATCATTGCGCCGCAAGTGACGATAAACCAGACGCGGTTGTTCATCGTAAACAACTCGAAGCCTTTGCTTCCAAGTTGAAGCGTAAAAGTAAAAGACGTTGCGTCCTCAACCATACCTACGTTTACGATTTGCGCCATGATGAGCGGAATCAAAATTTCAAAAAGAACTTCCAGCGCAACCAAAACAGACGTGAAAATCGCGTGGACTTTGTACTCGCCCACGCAACTCGCCATCTTTTTGAGTCCGCCTTTGGATCTAGGTGCCATATTTTTTTCGTTTGCCATAATCACCTTAATGTCGCAGGATGCGACGATGAAAAACTGTGCAAAAGCCAAATGTTTCATCGACTGCAAAATCGGTTGCAGTCAATACTTTATTTACAATTTATTAAAAAAAATGTCAATTGATTATTAAAAATAATTATAAATATTAAATATATTTTAACAATTCCTTATTGTGCTTGGTTTCAAATCACATCGAAAACGTAAAAAAATCGGCGTTTATATATGTCAATATTTGTGGAGTTATCTTGACAAAATCGGCATATTGGTGCAATAATTTATACAACAATACGGTTTGGGGGACATTATGTCTGCACAAAAAGAAGATTTGCGCATCGTTCGCACAAGAAAACTATTGAGCAACACGCTGCTGGATATGATGGAGGAGGAATCCATCGAAAAAATCAGCGTCATAGACCTTTGCAACAAAGCGATGGTCAACCGCGCAACGTTCTACGCACACTTCGAGGACAAATACCACCTTTTGACTTTTGCCTTGGAAGAGCTCAAAGACGACCTCTACAAAAAGTTTACCAAGGACACCAAGTTCACCACCCCCACCGAAACGCTCAACTCGATGATTGTGATGGCAGTCGACTTTTTCTTTGACAAGCACAACCACATCGCCAACATAATTCGCTTCAACAGAAACGGCAAAGTGATAAGCACTATACAGGATTCCATCGCACATTCCATCAAGTATCAGCTTTCGAAATACAAAGATACGTACGAAATCAAAATGCCCCTTCAAATTCTATCCACTTTCGTTGCGGGCGGCATGATAAACACGGTGCTTTGGTGCGTGGACAACCCCGGCAGATACACGTACGAAGAGTTTATCTCCTATGCAACCTGCCCTCTTGCCGAGCGTTGCTTTGTGAAAAAATAAAACAAATACATCTGAAAGACGAATTGCAAAACGCAGTTCGTTTTTTTTATTATCTCCCAAAAACCTTCGTCAAAAATCTATTATACCGTTTTAGATTTTATAAAATCAACGTCCTATATATTCCATATTTCGACCTAATGAAAAAAACTTAAAATTTTTGAGCAAAATATATTGACATCTCATATTTTAGTGATATAATTAGCAATCGAAGACAAAGAGTGCTAACAAACAAGCACGGTGATTGCCAAAGACGTAAAAGCGTATGAAGCAATCGAAGGCTCAAAAGGCACGACACGGAACATATTTCAAAGGAGGTATGAACTATGGACACCAACAAATTTACTAAAAAAGCATTGGATGCAATAAATGCGGCGCAAAATCTTGCGCTTGAAAGACATCATCAACAACTTTGCAAGGAGCATATCGCGTATGCGTTGCTCAACGACGATGAAGGGCTTATTCCGAAACTCGTCACAAAGTGCGGCTCGGACGCTCCGCAACTGGTGAGAGAAATCGACAGAATTCTCTCTCAAATACCCTCGGTCACGGGATCGGGCGCAAGCGAAGTGTATCTGTCGCAAGACTGCTCGCTTATGCTTTCGCAAGCGGAAAAAGACGCAAAGAAACAGGGCGACGATTTTGTGAGCGTCGAACATATTTTTGCGGCAATTCTCGACAACCCAACTCCTGCCCTCAAAGCAGTATTTGCAAAGTGCAAACTCACCAAAAAGGGTTTTATGGACGCGCTTTCGCAAGTTAAAACCTCGAAAGTGACAAACGACAGCCCCGAAGACACCTACGATGTACTCAACAAATACGGTCACGATATGGTTGAAAGAGCGGCACGCGGACAACTCGACCCCGTCATCGGACGTGACGACGAGATAAGAAATGTCATTCGTATATTGTCGAGAAAGACAAAGAACAACCCCGTCCTTATCGGTGAGGCGGGCGTCGGCAAAACGGCAATTGCGGAAGGACTTGCCCAACGTATCGTCAGAGGCGACGTCCCGGAAGGACTGAAAGACAAACACATCTTCGCTCTCGATATGGGCGCGCTCATCGCAGGCGCAAAATACAGAGGCGAATTTGAAGAAAGACTCAAAGCGGTTCTTGGCGAAATCAAAAAACAAAACGGCAGAATGTTGCTGTTTATCGACGAATTGCACACCATTGTCGGCGCAGGCAAAACCGAAGGCAGCATGGACGCAGGCAACCTTTTGAAGCCTATGCTTGCAAGAGGCGAATTGCACTGCATCGGCGCAACCACGCTTGACGAATATCGCAAATACATCGAAAAAGACCCTGCTCTGGAAAGACGTTTCCAACCCGTCATGGTCAACGAACCTACGGTTGAGGACACAATCGCTATATTGCGTGGCTTGAAAGAAAGATACGAAATCTTCCACGGCGTGCGCATACACGATCAAGCTCTCGTCGCGGCGGCGACTCTCTCGGACAGATACATCACCGACAGATTCCTCCCCGACAAAGCAATCGACCTCGTGGACGAAGCGTGCGCGATGATTCGTACCGAAATCGACAGCATGCCAACCGAAATGGACGTTATCAGCCGTAAAATCATGCAACTCGAAATCGAGGAAATGGCTCTTGAAAAAGAAACCGACAAACTTTCTATCGACCGTCACGAATCCATCAAAAAGGAACTTGCCGAACTCCACGACAAATTCAACGAAATGAAAGCGCAATGGGAAAACGAGAAGAAGGAAATCAACAGCGTTCAGGACACCAAAGCCGAGATTGACCGCGTAAATCTTCAAATCGAAGAAGCAAAGCGCAACAGCGACTACGGCAAGGCGGCGCAACTTCAATACGGCGAACTGCCTGCCCTCACCAAGAAACTCGAAGAGGCTGAAAAGAAATCCGCAAACGGCTCTACCCTTCTTCGTGACGAAGTGACTGCGGACGAAATCGCAAAAATCGTTGCAAAGTGGACGGGTATCCCCGTAACCAAACTTATGGAAAGCGAAAAGGAGAAACTGCTTCACCTTTCCGACGAGCTTCACAAGAGAGTTATCGGACAAGACGAAGCGGTGCAAGCGGTCAGCGAAGCGGTGCTGCGTTCTCGTGCAGGCATATCCGACGAAAACAGACCTATCGGTTCGTTCCTCTTCCTCGGCCCTACCGGCGTCGGCAAGACGGAACTTGCAAAAACGCTTGCTTCCTATCTGTTTGACGACGAGCGCAACATCGTGCGTATCGATATGACGGAGTACATGGAAAAATTCAGCGTATCTCGTCTTATAGGTGCGCCTCCGGGATACGTAGGATACGACGAAGGCGGTCAACTCACCGAAGCCGTGAGAAGAAAACCCTACTCCGTCGTGCTGTTCGACGAAATCGAAAAGGCACATCCCGACGTTTTCAACATCCTTCTTCAAGTGCTCGACGACGGCAGAATCACCGACAGCCAAGGCAGAACCGTCAACTTCAAGAATACAATCATCATCTTGACTTCCAACCTCGGCAGCAACGTGATTCTTGACAACATCGACCAAAACGGCAACATCAAAGAAGAAGCAAAAGAGCAAATCGACAAGTTGCTCAAACAGACCTTCCGCCCCGAGTTTCTCAACAGACTTGACGATACCGTGTTGTTCACTCCGCTCACAAGAGAGAACGTGTACAAGATCATCGACATCATGCTCAAAAAGCTGGAATCGAGACTTGAAAAGCAAAACCTCAAACTCGAAGTTACGCAAGCGGCAAAAGACCTTATCGTTGACGGCGGCTACGACGTGACGTTCGGCGCAAGACCGCTCAAACGTTATATCGAAAGCAACGTCGAAACCAAAGTTGCAAAAGCAATCTTGCAAGGCAACATGGACGAAGGCGACACAATCGTGGTTGACGCTCAAAACGGCGAAATGCTTGTCACTTCAAAGCACTAACCGGTTGCGCCCGAAAAATGCGGCACGCAACAAACGTTGAACCCTCATAATTTTCCCTATAAAAAAGAAGCGGCGGATTTTGTATCCGTCGTTTCTTTTTTATTCTCCTATTAGCCCCATTATTATATTTGTTATTTGACCGATATAATTATCTCTAATTCCTTCCAGATGTTTCAAAAAGCGCACTGTTTCACAAATATGGTTTTTAATTTCTTTCTTTGTGTCAAAAATTGAGTTTTCTTCAATTATAGCTAAAAGATTATTCAATACACTTCTTCCTTCTGGAAACATAACTATATTGAGATTATTATTCTTGCCGACTGGGCAACTGAAACAATCCGATAATCCTATGCAAGCATCAAATAAATCCCTTATTCTTTTTTCTTCTAATTCTTGCGGTGAAAGCTTATTCCAAAATCGTTCTATATATTTTTGATATGTTTCTTCCATATTACTATCCTCTTATTTTTTTATTTATTATAATTTATAGTTGCGTTCAGCAATGGTTCATTACCACCGCATATTTTGATATTATTCCATTGTTTCTTTGTCCCCTCGTAATACACATCTGTTAGATTTTCAACACGGTTAAAAGCGCCCGCACCTATCATTAAAACCGATATCGGTATTCTGATCTCTTTCACCCAGTCGTTATAAGCAAATGCCTGGTCTTTTATAAAAACAGTATCATCTCTTATGTTGATCACACTATCCAAACAATTATTATCGCAATAAAGTGTTTTGCCAATATATATAAGTTTTCCTTTTCTATTTTCTTCCAATTTCGCATACCACGGCGTATCTTTAAAAGTAAGATAGCCTTCAACTCTTTCTATACTGTCTGGCAATGATATACTTTCTAAACTTGTACAGCCTTGAAACGCCTGTTCTTTAATTACACGTACGCCTTCTCCGATATTCACCGTTGTCAAACTACGACAATCTATGAATGTCATATTCCTCAAAATCTCAATACTTCCAGGAATATCTATCGTAGTAAGTTCGCAAAATGAAAATGCACCGTCTCCTAGATATGTAACATTCTTTGGTATTATAATACTTGTTAATTCACAACCGAAAAATGCATATTTTCCAATTGTTTTAATCGTATTAGGTATCATAACACTTTTAATAACTCTCTTATTCTCGTTTATGTCAAAAGCACTATCACCAATTGCAGTTACTGGTTTGCCATTATAAGAGCTTGGAATAGTAATATGTTCATTTCTTCCTTTATACCCAATAACGGTAGCAGTCGATTCGCTTTCCTCAAAGACAAAGCCTTCTGAATCCCTGTTGCAAGACACCAAAATCAGTGTAAACACAAGAAAACCCAGTATTAAAAACGATATAGCAAAGACGTTTTTAACAGATTTCATACAATCACCTTTATATCTTTTTATTTAAGTCTTTTGCAGAATACTGTTTGTCAAAATCTTGACTCGTATAGATATTCAACGCCTTCAAATATCTATCTTTTTTGGAAGCATTATAAGAATACGGATAATCACCCTTGTAGCCAAGCAATTCACCATTGCAAAAGAAAGCAATATCAACTATTTCAATATCATACAGCAAATCTTTGGTCTTAAAAGGAATAACGATATATGTACCGCTTGTACTAGTATTTCCAGTCACAACTTTATATCCGCAATTATCGGTAATAGAAAAATCGCGAGATTGTTTGTAGTCGTTTTTTACAATTTTGGCACAAGAAACAATTTCCTTAAATTCTTTGTCGTTTGAATTGCACGCCACAAGTTGAAAACAAACAAGAGTGCTTAGCAACATAACTGCAACGATTAAAATTGATACTTTTCTAATCTTCATTGTTAACTCCTCCTATATTATAGCCGTAATACACCCAAGTACTTTTGTACTTAATGATATTATATTAAGTCTTTTTAGACTTGTCAAGTACAAAAATACTTAAATGGGATATTCTTTGATTATGTTCAAAGACATCATAAAAGATTTAAGAGAATCACAAGAATTGAGCCAGTACGAACTTGCAAAAGCATTGCAAGTGAGTCAATCTGCCATTGCAAAATGGGAACTAGGAAAAACCGAACCCACCGCATCTGCACTAATCTCAATATCAAAGTTTTTTAAGGTAAGCACGGATTATTTGCTTGAACTTGAAGATGAATTTGGAAACAAAATTTAAACGGCGGATTTTGAATCCGTCGTTTCTTTTTTCAATTCCAAAACGTTGCTATGTTGAGATTTGCACGGCAGCATTGCGCTCTCAATAACGTATGAAATAATCCATACAGCGCAAACGCCGCTAAAAACCAAAGCAATTTCAGCTGATTCTTTTCAAGTGCGGCAAGGCGTAGGCGAAAAACTTTTTGTAGGCGGCGCATTTGTCGAGGTCGATACGCTCGCGCTTGCAGCCGTTGCGGCACATATGATAGAAATTGCACTCCTTGCATTTGTCCTCGATTTGCATACTTTCTTTTATGAATTCGGTTGCAACGGGGTGCTTTGACAGCGCAAAGAAATCGGTATCGTTGATGTTGCCCATATCGTAGCAATCGAGACAATAAAAGTCGCACGGATAGACCTCGCCGTCCCCTTCGATGACAAATTGATGACAGCAATGCCCTTCCATACCGCACTGTTCGGGACACTCGAAATGCGCAAGGCGCACGAAGTTGTCAAATTGGCGGATTGAGGTGTATTTGCCGTCCATACAGTCTTTGAGATACATCGCAAAGCACTTTTGCAAAAACTCGGAATAGTCCTCGGCAGACATCGAATAGTTTTCCTGCTCGCTTGGGAACGGCTCGTTGTAGGTGGTTTTTGAGATAGGCTTGCCGCTCTCGTCCACGCGCAATGGTTTGAGCATGGGGATAAACTGCAAATGCTTGAAATTCTGCTTTTTGAAAAACCTATAAATCGGCTCGATGCGATTTGCCACCTGCTTTGTCAGCACCACGAGGATATTGAAATCCACGCCGTATTTTTGCATAAGTTTTGCGCCGTTGAGCGCACGTGAAAACGTGGGATTGCCGTTTGCGTCAATGCGGAGCGAATCGGCAGTTTCGTCACCGTCCAAACTCAACCCGACAAGGTAGCCGCCGCGCTTGAATATCCTGCACCACTCCTCGTCTATGAGCGTTCCGTTGGTTTGCACGCCTATGCTGACGGGCGCGCGATTGACGTTCAACTCACGAATAATATCGTGCAGTTTCAAAAAAAACTCCTTGCCGGCAAGCAGCGGCTCGCCGCCCTGAAAGGAGAGCATAACCCTGTCGTGTCCTGCAAAATCGAAGGCTTTTTTGAGTGTTGAGCGCAGAGTTTTTTCGCTCATCATGCCGTGCGAAGGCATCTCTCTATGGCTTGAGAGGTCGTTGTAAAAACAATATTTGCATCGCAAATTGCAATTTGACGAGGCAGGTTTGAGCATTATGCTTATGTTCATAAATATGTTCAGTTTTCCTTTTGTTCGGTTTCGAAGTCGTAAATAATTTCGTAACTCATTGTTGTTTTCACGGCGTTTACGATTGCCTTTGCGGTTGCCTCGACTGCCGCCGATTGCACCGGTGCAAGATTGACTACGGGACGTCTGCCGCTTGCAAGGCAGAACATAGTGTCGCCGTCGTACATCGTATGCACGGGACGGATTGCCCTTGCAAGCCCGTTGTGGGATATGCTTGCAATCAAATTCGCCTCGACTTTGGAGAGTTTCGCATCGGTGATTATGCAACCTATCGTTGTGTTTGTCCCAAGCAAAAGTTTTGCGAATTCACCGTTTGCGAGGCATTTTTCCGTGTCGATAAACTCGCCTTTCCTCCCCTTTGCGCCGGCAATGATTTTGCCGTTTTCGTCCACGACGTCGCCCATAGCGTTGACAGCAACGACTGCGGTCAGCGTGACGCCTGCAACTTTCACGGTTGCCGCGCCGATACCGCTCTTGCACGCGTTTTTCAAGCCTCTTATCTTGCCTACCGTTGCGCCTCGTCCTGCGCCGATATTGCCGAAATCGAGGGTTTTTGACGCATTTTTGCACGCATTAAGTCCGTATTGCGCGGTTGGATAGTGATATTCCTTCTGATTGAGGTCATAAAGCACCGCACCGCAAACAATAGGCACGATCTTGCCCATAGACTTGAATCCCTTGCCATTTTGTTTGAGATATTCCATAACTCCGACGGTGGATGCAAGCCCGTATGCCGAGCCGCCCGAAAGCACGACGGCATTGACTTTTTGCATCATCTTCTCGTTGTGAAGAAGGTCGGTTTCTCTCGTACCGGGTGCGCCTCCTCTGCAATCCACGCCTCCGACCGCTCCGTTTTCGGCAAGGATAACGCTTACACCCGTGAACTCGTCCTCATAGTGTCCTATCTTAAAACCGGAAGGTATTGTTACATTCATTTTCACACCTCAAAAAAGTCCTCCGAACAAGAAGGACTTTCGTTTTTTTATTTACACAAATCGTCTATGCTTGTCTGCTCATAGATGATGAACTTGTCAAAGAAATCCGCAACGTCCTTTTGCATTTGCTCGCCGCACCAATCGTAAAACACTTCGTGTCTTGCGCCGGGATAAAGATGAAGCTCGGTGTTGATTCCGTTTTGTCTGTACATTTTGTCAAGTTTTTTGACGCCCTTGCCCATTTGTCCGACAGAGTCCGCATCACCCGAAAAAATGCCGATTGCGGTTGCAGGATTGAGTTTTGCCTGCGCTTTTTTGGTGTACAGTTTCGATGTTTCTTTCATCATATAATAGTCAAAACCGACGGACATATTTTGATGCGCAAGCGGATCTGCAAGCACATCCTCTCGTCTTGCCCTTACGCTGTTTGCCCATTGCAGCTTGCCCTCGTCGCCTTTGAATTTCTGGAAGTTGTCGCTCACCCAATTGACAATGCGAGGACGCCAGTTTCTTGCCACAAGGAATATCGGCGCAACCACAATTTTGCCAAAAGTGAACAAGCTGCGCATATGTCCCGAACCTATGAGTGCGATTGCTTTGACGTCCGTCCCCTCCTGCGCAAAAGCCTGCGAGAGAAAACTGCCGTAACTATGCCCCATAAGAAACACGGGCAAATCATATTGAGATTTTAGCCACTCACGGAAAAACAATTCGTCGTTCAAAGTCTTTTTGAAAATGTTGCCGGGGTGTTTGCCGCGATTTTGGTCGGTTTCGGTCAAACCGTGCGCACGGTGATCGTCGCCGAAAACTATGTAACCTCTTGAATTGAGATAGCGTGCAAACTCGTCGTAGCGGCCCGCATACTCGCTCATGCCGTGCACGAGTTGAATGACGCCTTTTGGATCTTTCACATCGTCCCAAAGCCTGCAATAAATCTCGGTGTTGTCAAAACTTTTGAGCTTAAACTCTTTCATATTGCACTCTCCGCACAAAATAAGGTTTATTAAGCACATTATAAACAATAAAACTCATTTTATCAATAGCACTTTGCAAAAATAACACATCAAAAATTGCAAAATTCGCAAAGGAGTGCTACACTGTATTTATGCAAGTATCCATAATCTTAAACTGCGGAAATGAAATAAAACGCAAAATAAAAGGCGACAAAGTCGTATGCTGTGACGGCGGTTTCAACGTATGCCCCGTCAAACCCGACGTGATTTTGGGCGACTTCGACTCCCTCGAAAAACCCGATAGCTCGGACATTCCCCTTGTAGAACACAATCCGCACAAGGACGCAAGCGACGGCGAACTTGCCGTGTATTATGCAAAAGATGTTTTGCATGCGGACTCAATCGTATTTTACGGCATAACAGGAGGACGAGTGGACCACGTGCTTTGCAACCTGTCCATTATGCGCCTTGCCGCAACTCTCGGTATGAACGCAAAGGCTGAAGAGGACGGACTCGATATACACTATGTCGAGGGCAAATTTGACCTCGCCACGCAAAAGGGCGAAACTATATCCATTATCCCCTACGGCGAAAGTGCGCTTGTGAGCGACTCTCAAAATCTCGAATATCCGCTTGACGAACTCCTGCTCAAATCCTGCGATTCGAGAGGATTGTCCAATGTGTCACTCGGTGGCAAAATTCATATCGATGTCAAGCACGGCGGCGTTTTCGTTTTTCGCTATATAAAACGCTGAACTAATACGAAAATCGCAAAAAATTGCACGTTTTGCAAAATATTTGACAAAGGTCATACAAAAGTTGCTCGCATTCTTCAAAATTTTTTTTGAAAAATGCGAGTTTTTTCAAAAAGTCCCAATAAAACCAAAACTTGAATTGTATATTTATCGAAAATACAGAATAATCGTTTTTCAAACCTTTCTAACAAAAAAGCACGGCATGCCGTGCTTTTTGAATTGTGTCCGCAAATGCGGTATTTTCAAAGTCTCAACTCAAAACGCACTCCCTTGAAACGAAAAGAGAGAGGCGGTTTGCCTCTCCCCTTCTTGCCGATTGCAAATTGCAATTATCGATTGTCTTGATTGTCGTTGCTATCCTTATTTTCGGATTTTGCTTGATTTGCGATGATTTGCTTGTCAACCTCGTCAAGTTCCTCGTCGTTGTCGACACCTGTTGCGCCGTCTGCGGTTTGAGTTGCCGCTGTGAGCTTGTTGACGTCACTCGATTGTTGCATAGCCGCCGTGAACGACTTTGACGTAAACAAGAAACTGCCCGCAACGAGAGATATTGCCATATCCGCAAACGCAAACGAATTGTAACCCAAACTATATGCGAACGCTGCGCCCATAGTGGGATATTTCGTTATAGACGCAAACACAAACGCACCCGAAAAAACGTGACAGATATAGCGGAGCAACACCGCAACCACGCCGCCGAGCAAGAATGCCAAGATTTTTTTCTCTTTGAAAACGCCTTTTTCCATAAATATTCCGCTCACTCCGATAAAGCCGAAAGCGAGGGGATAGTCGAGCAAAACTTGCATCGGGTGCAAGAGCCATGGATCCTGAATTGCTTGCAGAAATCCGTAAAGAGTGCAAACGATAAGACCTCTTCTTGTGCCGAACATACAGCTGTAAATCATAAGCGGCAAAAGGCTTGCAAATGTGATAGAGCCGCCTTGTGGAAGTGAGAAAAGTTTTGCATAGGAAAGCGCAAAGGACAGCGCCATTGCAACTGCGCCGTAAACGATTGCACGAGTGTCGCTCAACTTACGCTTATCTCCCAAAAACCAAAATGCCACAAGAATCAAAATGCACACAACCGCAGAAACGATAAGTCCTACGAGGTTTCTGACCTCTTGATATTTGTCGTTCTTATAATAAAGCGAAACGACCACTATCGTTGCAACAATCGAACATGCCAGCAAAAGTGCCGTGACAATACCCGCGATTTTCAACGGCTTTTCGCCAAAAAGCGAACAAACGAGCATTGCCGTTCCGCCCGCAACCGCAACGATAAGAGTTGTCAAAATCGCATAGAACATTTTGAGATAGTTTGCAACGTCAACGTCGGGGTCTGCTTTGTTGCTTTGAACTTTGATATACACCAAAACAACAAGTGCGGTGAGTGCAAATCCCGCAGTGATACCGGTCACGTATTTTTTGAAATCGTTGAATTTTTCACGTTTGAAAAACCACACGAGCAAACCTACAACCATAAAAGCGGCAATAAGCGCGATCGCAAGGTACAAAACGACGTTTGAAATCGATTTGAACAACGAATTTAATGTGCCTAAATCCATAAAAAAATCTCCTAACCTGTGCTTAGGAGAACTTGAAAAGAAAAGGCAATATCGAAACTTTCGTTGTTTTTGCTTCCTTACGCGAGGATTAACTCACAAGTTTGAGGGTATCATCTCAGCTTTACAGCACCCCTAGCAGTGATTATTGTATTCGCGCGCGCCGTTTTAGTCAATCGTTTTGCGCAAATACGGAAAAAATCGTCCAAATTGCGACAATTTGCTCTATTTCTTGACTTAAAATACGATTGGTATTATATTATTTACTACATCAACGAAGGAGAGATAACACAATGAAAAAGCAATTCAAGAAGCCCGAATTCAAGCTTCTCAAAGAATTCAAAGCGTTCATAACAAAAGGCAACGTTGTCGATCTTGCAGTTGGTATGATTATAGGTGCCGCATTCACCGCAATCGTAACCGCTCTTGTCAACAGCATATTCAAGCCTCTCATCAACGCAATCCCGATGGGTGATTTGCAAGGTCTTATCACAATGCTCGTTGCAAAAAATGCCGATGGTCTTACGGCAGCGGAGTGTGCGAAACAAGGCATCGCGTTTGTGACGGACATGTCCAAGTCCGTGTACATCGACTGGGGCGCGTTTATAATGGCAATCATCAACTTCCTTATCACCGCGCTTGTGTTGTTTGCAATGGTCAAACTCATCAACATGGTGCGCGGCGGATTTACGGGACTTAAACGCGACACCAAATTCCTTGAATCGCTCACACCCGAAGAGAAAGCCACAATCAAAGGTAGATTTGCGACAAAGAAAGAACTTAGAGCAATCAAAGCGGCTCGCGACGAGGCACAAGCAAAAGCAGACGCAGAAGCAGCGGCGGCGGCAGAAGCGGCAAAACCCGAAACGACGGACGATTTGCTCCGCGAAATCCGCGACCTTCTCAAAGCGCAACAGGTTGACAAGGCAACCGCCCTTCTGGACGAAACAAAAAACAAATAATCCGAGTTTACACAAAACAGCCGCTCGTCGAGCGGCTGTTTTAATGTCGGCGCAAATCGTGTTTTGCAAGATAGCAAACCCAAAGTTATTTTGACGAGGGAAAAAGCTCGTTGCATTGCATTGTCGCTCTTGACTTTTTGAGAGCAAAGTGCTACTTTATAGCGGTGCGTAAAACGCGCAAGGGAGCGGAATTATGATTGTTTCAACACTATCCATGATGGAAGGCAACGGCATGGCGGCATATATCATCCTGCTTGCGCTCGGCATCATCTTTGTCGTCAAAGGCGGGGATTGGTTTGTGGACGCGGCAAGTTGGATTGCCGAGGTGTCCGGCATCCCGACTTTTATCATCGGCGCGACAATCGTCAGCGTCGCAACGACGATACCCGAAATTTTGGTTTCGAGCATATCTGCGGCGCAAGGTCAGGCGTCTATGGCAATCGGCAACGCAGTCGGCTCGGTCAACTGCAATATTGCTCTTATCATGGCAATCTCGCTTGTGTTCACCGCCCCTGTTTTCAAACGCAAGGACTACGTTTTTAAGGTTGCGATTTTGCTTGGCACAATCGCTCTTCTGTGGGGACTCAGCGCAAGCGGCGAATTTAATTGGTGGAACGCAATCATCATACTTGCAATGTTTGTGCTGTTCCTTATCGAAAACGTCATAAGCGCAAAAAAACACTCCCAAACTCTAATCAACGACAAAGGCTTTGAAAGCATAGATGAAAACAAAACAAAGGGCGAGGGCATTTTGTTTTCATACTTCCAAAAGCAGGAAAGCAAAAAAATAGTCCTCAAAAAAACGGGCATGGTCATAGAGAAAAAGGACATCGCAAAAAACGTTGTTCTGTTTGTTCTCGGTGCGGCAACGATTTTTGTCGGCGCACAACTTATGTGCGACAACGGTGCGGAGCTTGCCCGTGCGCTCAAAGTCCCCGAAGGCATAATCGGCGTCACTATACTTGCAGTCGGCACTTCTTTGCCCGAACTTGTCACCGCAATCACCGCTATCATAAAGAAAAAATCAGATTTGTCGGTTGGCAACATCATAGGCGCAAACATCATCGACTTGTCCTTGATTCTTCCAATTTGCACATTCATCACAATGGGCAAAACCGGCAATCCCCTGCCTGTAGACCCTCAATCGCTCACAATCGATTTCCCCTTCTGCCTTGCCGTGGCAGGATTTGCGCTCATTCCGCCTCTTGTCATGGGCAAATTCAAACGTTGGCAAGGAGCGCTGTTGCTTGCAGGCTATGTGACCTACGTTGTGCTTCTTATCCTCAACACGACAGGCGCAATCAAGATTTTCTGATTCAAGAGCCAAAAGCCTAAAACGCAATCGAAAAAGCGACGGATTTTCCGCCGCTTTTTGATTGTCATACGCATTGATGTTTTCTTTTCAAGTACAGTTTTTTATCGTTTTCAACTTATTTTCAACTTAAATATGCGCTTTTATGATTTTGGGAATATCGCAGTTTTTAAGCAAAAATTCCGAGTTGAAATAGGAATAATCCGCCACTTTGAAGTCGATGCCGAAGAAGAACGCTCCGACGTCCGAATCGGAGTGCGATTTCTTTTCCCACGCATAGTAGACCGTGCCGCTTGCAGAGTCGTACTTGTTTGGAAGATTGTTTTGCTTGCTCACGCTCAATCCGCCCGTTTCGTGGTCGGCGGTGACGATGATTGCGGTGTCGTTTCTATCCCCTATCCAATCAAGAATCATAGCAATGGTATCGTTGAGTGCCTTCATTGCTTTGACCATATTGCCGAAGTCGTTTTTGTGCGAGTACTTGTCAACGTGCGCCTGCTCGATCATCAGCACAAAACCGTCCTCGTCCTTTGCTAAAAAGTCGATTGCAAACTTGCTTGCGTCTTTCAAAGACACCGTGCCGCCGTTGCCGCCCATATCGAACAGACAGTACGCCTTTTGTGCGTCAAGCACGGCTTGTCTGCTCCCAAAATCGCTGCAAAACGCATATCCCTCTTGCTCGATACTGCCCTGTTTCTTTGCGTAAGAGTCGCTTGACGCTCCGCACAACAAATCCACACCCGACTTGATTTGGCTTGCAATGATATCGTCGGTGTCCTTGCGGCTCATTGCGTGCGCGCTGAACGATGCAGGCGTTGCTCCGCTCAATTTGTCCGACGTCACGATACCCGTGGCTTTGCCTTTGCTTTTGGCAACGTCAAGAATGGTTACGGTATCCCTGCCGTCCTTGTCCTTGCCTATGCGCCCGTTTTTGGTCAGAACTCCCGCTGCAAGCGCAGTGCCTGCCGCCGCAGAGTCGGTTGTTTTCGTCGCTCTGAACTTGACACTCGTGAGCGAATCCGTGTTGACGGACGCTCTCTTCCAGTCCCCGAACGTGCAAGCCTCGCCGCTTGTCATCGCGCCTGCCGCAACGTGTTCAAGCCCCATTCCGTCACCGATAACGTATATGAAGTTCTTGACCTTTGCACCCTCTTTGCACTCGACGTTGAGCGCGTCCACCACGCCGCCTGCGCCGCCCGATGCCGAACATGCCGCAAACGTTGCCAGCACCAGTGCCAGCACAAATATCAAACTTGCGATTTTCAACAAATGTTTTTTCATATCTCCACCGCCTTATATCCAAATTATACTTTCCCACAAATACAAAGTCAACGCCCAAAAATCGCAGTATTCTCAAAAAAAATAAATCGAAAACTTGTCGCAAACTTCAAGTAAATTCTCAATCGAAGACAAAAATTGTTGCACCGATAAACTACAAAAAAAGCCCCATCCATACCAGTCAAAACGTCACCGATGCGGATGGGTACCTATTGGTGGAACCAAGGGGATTCGTAGGAAGTGTACCTTGGACGCTTCCGTAATAGCGTAAGCTTGAACTTGTTCACTTCTCTGAGCGTCTACGCTCAACAAATCGTGCATTGCACTGCGCCTTTCGCGGACACTTCGTGTCTGATTTGTTGGCTATGAAACTGCACTCGATGTCCGCAAATGCTACGCGCTTGCGTCTCTCTTCGTTTGTTATCAGCCCGCAGGGGTTCGTGTTGCAGAGCAACACCGTGATACAGTTTTATACCTTATTTGTCAACTTATTTATACATCTTCTTTTTACAAATTTTGAAATGAAAATTTAACAATAAAATATGCCAATAATATCACTATAACAGATTAGCACAATGAAAAAATAGCCCCAGTGCTAATACACTTGGGGCTGTTCTATAGAAATCTATTGCTTATTCTTAAACAATGAATCTCTTTTTTCCGTATAGGCTTCTAAATATAGTTCTTTCCTTTTCTTTAAGATATCTAAATTTGTTAAGTCAGACAGCTGTTCTATTTCTTCTTTGTTTAAACCAGAATACTTCTTGATTTGTTCAATTAACCAATCGTCTTTAATTTCGTTGAGTTTTTTATCATTTTTTTCGATATTCTCGCCTTTAGGAAGCAATGAGAAATTCAAAAAATTATCCTTATAACAATTCTCTTCATGTGAATCAAATAAATTTTGCGCAACAATATGATCTATCTCATACTTAGTAGAATTATTCTTGAGCGTCGGAATTAGATTGTTCAAGAAATAATAATAGTATATAAAAGGTTTTAACGTTTTTGAGGTTGTGTTTTTTCCTTTATATTTTCCATTAGCAATTTCATTAATAAAATCAGTCCACTCTTTAGTTGTAATAGCGACAAACCTGCTATCATCAGATTCCTTTAAATGCGCAGCAATCAAACTATCGCTTGATCCTGACCACAATCTTATGCAATACTCATAAAATAATCTATCGCAAAGAATAATTGCTTTCTTGTTAAACTCGCTAATGACCGAAGCGCATTTTGTAGGTTTACCCAATTTTTCCCATAATTTATACATTACAACACAAAACTCTATAGCAATCGTGTTACTTGTTAACGACATGATCGACTGATTCCACGCCTTGAGACACTTGAAAAAATTAATATCTTCAATAAGGGAGATCATGAAATTTATATCTCTGATATACTTTTCTATATCAACCTCCCAGTCCACATTTGCGTTCTCCAAAGATGTTACACTAATTTTACTAATTCCCCCTATTTTCAAAGCACTTATAATCTTATAGCTTAATGAAATAGAAGTTTGAAAACTATTCTTTTCGTTATTTTCAAATATCAAGGCATTCTTGTCAATTCGTTTGAGAAATGTTGAACACAAATCCCAACGACATGTATTCTCAGGAATGTTAATGTTCAAAAATTTATACATATCTTTTTTGTATTCAAGCAATTCAGCAGACGGATTCTTTAAATCAAAGTTCCAAAACGGACGTGCTGACAACAATTCTTCAGCGGTCAACGGTGTACCGCTTGCATTAACCAACGAAAAAATATTTTGAGCATCCAAAATACTAGCGTTTGTCAAAGCAATCATGCCGATTGTTGCATGGTTTAATACATTGTTGATTTCAGATATCACATTCATTGATCTATTGTAAAAGTCCCAATGCTTCTCGACATAGTCTTTTAATTTTGCGCTCCTCTTATCATCTAGCTTATATCTTCTTACTATTGAATTGGAAAAAGATTCAACATCCGTTAATTCATCGTCTATTAGGCTGTCAATATATTTTTTTAACTTAACAGGACTAGTTACATATTTGCCATCTTTTGGAACAACATACTCCAAATCTGCCAAATCAATGCATTCATTAAATTCATACATTTTTTCCAAATTAGTTTTACCAGATTTCATTGGATGAGAAAGCAAAACCAACTCCAAAAGTGATTTCAAACTATTATACTGTTTTTCAAAATCATATGATTCTTTCACTTCCAAATCAGCACCTTCATCGTCAATGCTATCCTCGAGCTCTTCGTTAGCATTTAATATGTTTTCATTAGACGCATCCTTTTGAAGATAAACATCCATTGCTTTCCAAAATTTATCTTTTACATCATCTTCTGTATCGGTTGGCTTAAAGCCAACAAATTTCTTTGCCCAAATATAAACAGCACTAGGGTTATCTTTCATGAGTATAATTGCATTCCTTCTTTGTCTGCCATCAAGCAAATAATCAAATCCCTTCTGAGAATTGACAATAACGACACCTATTGGATATCCCTTAAAAATGCTTATACAAAGTTTAAAGTTTGAATTGTCATCCCAAGTTTGTTTTCTTTGGAATCTAGGAAATCGTATGCTTTTATTGGTTGCAAATGAAATTGCATTATTTTCTATTATATTGTAATTTTTCGACACTTAAATCCACCTCACATTAATTATAGTAGCCTTTCACCGTGTAGCAGTATAAAGAACAACCCCAACCGAAATCATGTATTCAAATCGGATTCACATTTTGTATATTATAGCGGTCATCACAAAAAAAGTCAATATATTCAATTGGCAACATGATGACATCAAACTAATAATTACATATGCCCCAACTTGCATAATATTAGAACATCGCAATATAATCCATTAGACATCAAGGCGCAAGTCTTGTATATTATCAATTTCACAGAAATTGCATATCATCAACACAAAGTGTTGAATATCATCAAACCGCAGTGTTTTCTACATGGCAAAGCCGTGATGATATGCTCGCCAATGGCGAGATAATATACACGCCGTTGGCGTGACGATATGCCAAACCTTCGGTTTGGATAAAAAAATACTGCAATATTGCAGTATTTTTTTTTGGTGGAGATAAGGGGATTCGAAGGAAGTGTACCTTGGACGCTTCCGTAATAGCGAAGAAAGTGAACTTGTTCACTTCTCTGAGCGTCTACGCTCAACAAATCGTGCATTGCACTGCGCCTTTCGCGGACACTTCGTGTCTGATTTGTTGGCTATGAAACTGCACTCGATGTCCGCAAATGCTACGCGCTTGCGTCTCTCTTCGTTTGTTATCAGCCCGTAGGGGTTCGTGTTGCAGAGCAACACCGTGATAAATCACGGAAAATCCCTTGTCTTTGCATAAAAAAATACCATACAAGATGTATGATATTTTTTTGGTGGAGCCAAGGGGATTCGTAGGAAGCGACTCGCTCGCTTCCGTAATAGCGAAGAAAGTGAACTTGTTCACGTTTCGGAGCGTCAGCCCGCAGGGGTTCGCACGGCATCGCCGTGGCACGAATTTTTCTAAATTCGCGCAATCACCTTGAAAATAAACAAAAAAATACCATACAAAATGTATGGTATTTTTGTGGTGGAGCCAAGGGGATTCGAACCCCTGACCTTTTGAATGCCATTCAAACGCGCTACCAACTGCGCCAT
>ERZ779876.258-NODE-258-length-62116-cov-11.190909_pt1 | contig 62116 bp, 57 predicted proteins | sample MGYA00511068_ERZ779876 | MGnify/ENA primary metagenome ERZ779876 (study PRJEB29588, sample SAMEA1970858) | human gut metagenome | biome: human gut; feature: human-associated habitat; material: faeces | place: Denmark | collected 2008/2010 ...
CTAACTCGTGTAGTTTTGAAAAACCGCATCTCTGCGGCTTTTCGCCTTATTCAAATAATTCTCTGCAGGCACCGTACACCAGCGTTTCCAGCACCTGCGGATATAATTCTCCGATCTGCTCCCTGTGCGAGACTGTCAGAATCAGTCCACGCACAGCCCCGGCGGCAAGAGAAGCGCCGCGCTTGGGCACAAGGTCATATTTTTCCAGAAGCTGACGGATATGCGCTTCGTCATCGTGGTAATGCACGTTTTTGACCTCATCCGGCAGTCTCTGCAAAAGCAGCTTCGCATCGTTTTCAATGAAAACCATATCGCCGGTATCGGAAAGCCGCCGACAGACGGCAAGAGTTGCCTTTGCCGCGCGTTCCGATTGAGGCAAACCGACATTTTCGCTCAATACGCGGTCAGCCACCTCGTAAAGCTCGGAATGGATACCCTCCATAACCGCAAAGAAAAGCATTTCCTTGGATTCATAGAATTTATAGAACGAGCCTTTTGCAATGCCGACAGCCCTTGTCAACTGATCCACGGAGGTTTTCTTCATCCCCAGCGTGACGGCGCAATGTCTCGTTTCATTCAGCAGCGCCTTGCGAAGCTGTTCGGTTTCAAAATCTGTAAAAGCCAAGGTTGCACCCCCCTGAAATATGACCATTTTGGTTCTTTCGGTCATATTATATCATACTTCTTTCCGCTTTGCAAGAGGTAAGTGAAAAAAATTCGTTTTTTTGCGGTCGAAAAGACAAAGTGCCGATGAATAGTACAAGCAGGCGATGAAATGAAAAACCTTATCGAAGAACTACGGAACGACGAAAGGGGCCCGCAGGACACACTGGTCGACAACAATCCGCATTACAAAGAATTACAGCCCCTGCAATTCAGCAACGAAACAGAACTGCTTGAAAGCCTATCTGAGGAACAGAAAGAAAAACTCGAAAAATACTGCGACACCACGCTTGAAATGAGCCCGTATCCGAACGCGAAGCATTTGCCTCGGGATTCAGAATCGCCCTGCGGTTGGCGCGCGCTGCGCTTGCGGATAAGACAAATGAATAATGCCACACAGTCCCTTGATTCAAAAATGATCAAGGGGCTGTTGCTGTCTCGCCACACGCCCGAATTTCCGGCGTTCCTCGGCTTTCAGATTTGCGTGCGGGAAAAGGCTCCTCCGAGCCATTCAAAGCAGACACAGGCGATTCCGGCGGGCGTGCGAGGGGGATGCGGCACGAAGTATGATTTCAATGTGTTGCGCCTCAGAATTGAAGCGATTATCAGCAGTTATACAATGGATTTCACGAGTATTTTCAAGAGTCAGATTTTATATTTTCGAGGGTCGATTTTCAAGCGGGAGAAAGGCAGTGCGTCAAACGCCCTGCCGGATTCACAGCGGACGGCAGAGCCGACCGCATTTCCTCGCGTTTTGACCGCATTTGCTCGTTTTTTTGCGCATATCGGTTGGAAAAAGGCAGTGTGTCAAGCACACGTATCATCGCGGAATCGGTGTGTCAGCCATACGAAAGATTCCGCAAAACAGGCGGATTTTTCGCCTGTTTGCGGGCGTTTCCCGTGTGTCAGGTGTACACACCAAAAAAATCAATATCTCTGCAACCAAGGGGGTAGTGTTTGTATCAGGTGAACCATGGGTGGGTTCACCATGAACCCCCAATGTGAACTATACAAGAGAAAGAATATATAGAGAAACAGAAAAAGAACAACAAAGAGAACGCCCGTTTCTCCGTTGCGCCGCGAATCGTTTCCCGAGTGTGCCGACGGGAATCAGCCGATCCGGTTTTCTTTTTCTGCTTTTTGTTTGTCCGAAAAAAGATTTCGTGAAAGATTTTTTAATTCGATTAGCAAAGTCGAGAGAGTGCCGACCGTCCTTCCGAAAAAAAGTTTGATAATTTTTTCGTCCAAACGCGAAAAAAGTGTGGAATATAGGGTGAGAGGACTTTCCCTGAAAAAAGTTTCCGCCGACAGGTTGTAAAATCTGAAAAAAGTGTGGAATACAGGGTGAGGAAGTTTTTTCAAAAAACTTTTCGCTCAAACCACAAAAAAGTGTGGAATAAAGGGTGAGAGGACTTTTCCCGAAAAAAAGTTCCCACTGAAGGGCTATCAAACCCGAAAAAAGTGTGGAATACAGGGTGAGGGGAAAAATAATCCTCCGGGTTCATTGACAACCGAATAAAGGGATACCGAGGTAGCATCCCACCTTGCCCGAAAGGGCGAGCCGCCGGGACCGGGCGCCATGACCTCACCCATCTGGTGAGCGAGCGATCAACCGTGTTGCCGGACCGACCGATAAACAGCATCGGCGGCAGGCGATGACAGAGGTGCGGAACAATGATACTTCTGCGAAAGCAGCCCGCGATGTGCATGCGGGATACGGGGGTTACGGGCTGGAACTCTTATGTCCGCGACACTGTATATAATCCTCGTTTCCGTGAAAATAGTCACGGAATAGATGCTGCGAGGTACTCGGTATCTTCCCTGTGGGCAACGGTCTGCGTCGTCTGACGACTGCGCTCTCCGTTGCCCCATCGCCGGGGCTGATATAAATACGGCGACGCAATAATATTTTGGGAGGACAAAAGTATGATCTCCGAAAAAAACAGAACACGAAACCTGACCATCACCCTGCGCGTTACATCGTCGGAGCGAGAGCTTTTCCTCCGTGGTGCAGAGAAAAGAAACATGACGCTGACGGATTTTCTCGTCAGCGCCGCGCTCTATAAACCAAGTCACGCCATCAAAGAATGCAAAGCCATTCTCAAAAAACTGAACGAAGTGCAGGCAGAATTGCTCCGAACCGAGTCCGACCATCCCGATTATGCGGATGTGCTGGCGGCGCAGAAAGAGCTGTATCAGTTGCTTTTTCTGCTTGCAAGAAAGGAAACGATATGAACATACAAACCGAAATCAAGCCCTGCCTTGCGGATTATCCCGACGCGCTCACAGTGGATGAAGTTATCGCTATCCTTCGCGTCAGTCGGAAAACTGTGTACGAGTTGATCAAAGACGGGCGCATCAAAGCGGTCAAGGTCGGACGCAGTCACCGCATCGCAAAGGAGAATCTCATCGAATTTCTGAACCCCGCCGCGGCACATTCGAACCCCGGTTGTGTTCTTTCTGATAACAATCGGGAAAAGGTCTGGACTTGCGAACAACAGTGTGGTATGTTGTGTGTTGCGCAGACAGCGTAAAACCAAAAGCAAGGAGAAAAGCATTATGCCACAAGCGAAAAATCATCTGACCGCCAGCACGCAAGCCAAGAACGGAAACCTCTATGCGGTCATCCAGTACAAGGACGAGAACAGAAAGCGGAAAAACAAATGGAAGTCCCTCGGGCTGAAAGAAGGGGCTTCCAAAGCCAAGATTAACGCCGCCATGCGCGAGGCGGTCAACGACTTCGAGAAGGAGCTGACCGAAATTCTCACGCGCTCACAAAATCCCGATGCGGATATGCCGGTCTTCAAGTACATGGTCAAGTGGCTCGGCAGTGTTCAACCGAGCCTGCAAATCAACACCTATCGCAGCTACCACAACATGATTTACGGCAGAATCAAACGCTACTTCAGTCCGAAATCCATCACCATCGCAAGCCTGCGCCCGAATCAGATCGACGAATTTTATCAGTCCATCTTCGACGAGGGCATGGTTGCCAACACGGTCATACACTATCACGCGGTCATGCGCCGCGCGTTTCAGCAGGCGTACAAGAAAGAAATCCTCTCTGTCAATCCCTTTGACCGCGTGGAACGCCCAAAGAAAAACAAATTCTTCGGACAAAACCTCTCGGAAGAAGAACTGCTGACACTGCTCAGTCTCGCAAGATCGGAAGCCATTTACCCGGCAATCATCCTCGCGGGATGCATGGGACTGCGACGGAGTGAGGCACTCGGAATGCGGTGGTCACGCATTGACATGGAGAAGCGCGAGGTTCTGCTCGACACCAAAGTGGTAGAAGTCGAGATTGCCGGCGAGAAAATTCTCAAACCGATTGAGGAAATGAAGAACTCCAGCAGCCGCAGAAGCCTGCCGATCCCCGCGCCGGTTTATGAAATGCTGGTCGAACAAAAGGCACAACAGGACCTCTACCGCCGTATGTTCAAGGGCAGTTACAACCGCGCATACGACGATTATGTATGCACGGACAAGCTGGGCAACCTCCTGACACCGCGATATGTCACGCTCCGGTTCTCGCAGGTGCTTGAAAAGAACGGTATGCGGCACATCCGCTTCCACGACCTGCGGCATACCTTCGCCAGCATCCTTATCAATAAGGACATCCCGCTGTTCAATGTATCGAAATACCTTGGTCACTCGGACATCAGTACAACGGCAAATATCTATGCGCACCTGGACAAGAGCGGAAAAGACATCAGTGCGGAAACCATCAGCGCGCTGTTTGATGATCGGCATCACGACTAATCGTGGTGCCGATTTCTGACAGGTGGTGAGCGCATGGAACAGATCATCAGCGCTGACGCGGCGAGAGCGTACCTGCATATATCCAAGCGAAAATTCCTGTATATGCTGCAAAACGGCTATATCCGATACGAGGACAACGGCAACAAAACGCATCGGTACTCCTTACGGATGTGTGATGTGGAAGCCCTGCGGAAGGAAATGGTCGACCATCCCGAATGCTTTGCCGACCTGAACGGGCGGTTTACGGCGCAAATGAACAAGCCGCCGATACCGACCGTCGTACTGTCGCAGGAGGAGGCAAAGATACTGCGCGAATACATAACAAAACAGTGGGTAAAGCACCCAGATGCTATTCCAAGCAAGCTGGCGGCGGAGTTGACCGGCTTGACGGTGGGAACGCTCAACCGCTACGTGGCAAGAGGCAACATCTTCGGTGCGGTGATCGGCGGGAGGGTTCTCATCAGCAAGCAAAGTCTGATCGGGTACCTCACCGCGCCGGAGACGGTGTGCAAGGTCGGGACAGAACAACTGAAAAAACTGATTGAAGGATATAAAAGGTCGGAAAAATAAAGGGCAAAGAAATGGCCTTGAGATGTTCTCAGGGTTGTTCCTTTGCTTTTTGTAAAGAAAAAGGCACCTGATTCCAAGTGCCTTTCAAATGTAAAAATTCAATTTATATCAGATAAACCTTCCCGTGACGCTCTCTGTACAGCCACGGATATCGTCCTGTGAACCGCAGGCGACGATCCTGCCGCCGTCTTCGCCACCCTCTGGTCCCATATCGATGAGATAGTCGGCGCTGCGGATGACGTCCAAATCATGCTCTATAACAATGACCGTCGCACCGTTGCCGATCAGGGTATCGAACACCTTAAGAAGTGTTTCCACATCCTTTGGGTGCAGACCGATAGTCGGCTCGTCGAACACAAAAACAGAATCCGTTTGCTTTCTGCCCATCTCGTTTGCCAGCTTCAGTCGCTGTGCCTCGCCGCCGGAGAGAGAAGGCGTTTCCTCTCCCAGTGTCAGATAACCAAGCCCCAGATCGCGCAGGATTTCCAGCTTCGGTCTGACCGAACTCATGTGACGGCAGTAATGCAGCGCGGTGTTTACATCCATGTTCATCAGCTCCGGCAGGGAACGTTCCTCGCCGTCCTTGTTGGCATAACGGAGCAGATTTGCCTGTTTTCCATAGCGCGACCCACGGCACTCCGGGCAGGGAATGTCCACATCGGGGAGAAACTGAACATCAAGAGAGATTGTTCCCGTTCCGTCGCAGACCGGGCAACGAAGACTGCCTGTGTTGTAGGAAAAATCCCCCGCCTTGCAGCCAAGTCGCTTTGCTTCCGCCGTTCTGCCGTATATCTTTCGCAGCTCGTCATGCACATTCGCATAGGTAGCGACCGTGGAGCGCACATTTACGCCGATGGGCGTTGCGTCGATCAGCTTGACCTGATGGATGCCATTCGCTTCGATCTTTCTGACATGGTCTGGCATCCTCTTGTCATAGCAGAGGGCTTCCAGCGCGGGAACAAGGCTTTCCAGCACCATGGTGGTTTTCCCGGAACCGGACACACCGGTGATCACGGTCAGCCGATGCTTGGGAATATCCACCGTCAGCGGCTTTACTGTATGAATGGAGCCGGTTTCCATGTGGATAGCGCCATCGGAAAAGTCAGGCTTTCGCTCCGGTTTGCTTCTGCCGACGGCTGCGCCGGACAGATACGGTCCGATTACAGAGCCCTTGTTTTCCGCAACATCATGTATTGTTCCCTCGGCAATCACCGCACCGCCGTCCGCTCCCGCGCCACGCCCCATTTCGATGAGCCAGTCGGATTCTTTCAATATCTGCGTATCGTGATCAACCAGAATAACGGAGTTGCCGTCCCGGATAAGATCGTGCATCACACCGTTTAGTCCCACGATGTTCGCCGGGTGCAAACCGATGGAAGGCTCGTCCAGAACATACAAAACGCCGGTCGTCCGGTTGCGCACCGCTCTTGCAAGCTGCATCCGCTGCCGCTCGCCGGTGGAGAGCGTGGAGGACGCTCTGTCCAGCGTCAGATAGCCCAGCCCCAAATCCATCAGTCTCGCCGCAACCTCCAGATAGGACTCGCAGATATTTCTCGCCATGTTCCGCATTTCTTCCGGCAGAGACTCCGGCACGTGCTTCACCCATACGATGGAGTCTTTCAGAGTCATCCGGCAGGCGTCCGCCAGCGAAATCCCCATCAGCCTCGGCGCTCTGGCTTCCTCCGAAAGCCGTGTGCCATGACACTCCGGGCAGACAACCTCTTTCAGAAACTTCTCGACCCGCTTCATGCCCTTTTCGTCCTTCACTTTCGCAAGGGCGTTTTCTACGGTATAGACGGCATTGAAATAGGTAAAATCCAGTTCTCCCGCTTGATTAGAGCCTTTGGGATGATAAAAAATATGCTTTTTCTCCGCGGGACCGTGATAAACAATTTCTTTTTCGCGCTCGGTCAGATCACGGAACGGTACATCGGTACGCACCCCCATCGCACGGCAGACCTCGGTCATCAATGACCACATCAGGCTGTTCCATGGGGCGACTGCACCCTCATCAATGGTAAGCGAATCATTGGGAACAAGGGAATCCATATCAACCGTCCGGACTATTCCCGTACCGCCGCAGCACTTACAAGCTCCGGTGGAATTAAACGCAAGATCCTCCGCTCCCGGCGCATAGAAATGCTCACCGCACTCCGGGCAGATCAGTTCACCGTTCATTGCCGCTACATTGATACTCGGTTTTACATAGTGTCCGTTTGGACAGCGATGGCTGGACAGGCGGGAGAACATCAGCCGAAGACTATTCAGCAGCTCCGTCCCCGTTCCGAAGGTGGAGCGAATACCGGGAACGGCAGGGCGTTGGTGCAGGGCAAGGGCGGCGGGAACATACAGTACCTCGTCCACATCGGCACGCGACGCCTGTGTCATGCGCCGCCTTGTGTATGTGGACAGGGATTCCAGATACCGCCGCGACCCTTCGGCGTACAGTACGCCAAGCGCAAGCGAGCTTTTCCCGGAGCCGGACACGCCCGCAATGCCGACGATCCCATTTAAGGGAATATCCACATCAATGTTTTTCAGGTTGTGGACTCTGGCTCCTCTGACTTCAATTTTTGCTGGTTTATCTTTCAAATTCATGCCACTACCTCCGCCTTGCAATTTGAAAAACAGACAAGGCATACTGAGAGAAAATACATTTCAAAAGGGTAATATCGTTCATAACAGTGCTTGCATACGGGGCGGGCATCCCTCTGAAAAAACTTACTCTTCGGGGATACAAGAAGTTTGACTGCCTCTTAGCCTAAAAGCAAAAACCGCAAGGAAATCCTTGCGGCTTTTGCTGCGGCTTAACCGCGTTTTTTTGGCGGAGAGGAAGGGATTCGAACCCTTGTGCGCTTTCGCGCAAACTGATTTCGAGTCAGCCCCGTTATGACCACTTCGATACCTCTCCGTGCCCGCGACTCCCGCGCGGCTTGGATTAGTATAGCACATATCCGGAAAAAATCAATATCTTTTTCAAAATAGTAATGGCGTGCCGCCGGAGCCGGGAAGAAGAGCCGGCTTCGGCGGCACGCCGTACGAGGAGCGATTGTTACTGGTACAGCTTGTATCGCAGCCGCAGGTTATCGGCGATCATGGCAATGAATTCCGAGTTGGTCGGTTTTCCGCGGCTGTTCTGGATGGTATAGCCAAAGTAAGCGTTGAGCGTATCCACATCACCCCGATCCCACGCCACTTCAATAGCATGACGGATGGCGCGTTCCACGCGCGAGGTGGTTGTGGCGTACTTCTTGGCAACAGAGGGGTACAGTACCTTCGTTACTGAATTGATGACATCCGAATCCTTGATCGTCAGCAGAATGGCGGTTCGGAGGTACTGGTAGCCTTTGATGTGCGCCGGTACGCCGATCTGGTGTATGATCTGCGTTACCTGCGTCTCGATATCGTTACCCGATGCAACTGCCATGACCGGAAGATCGCCGTTTGTTCCGCTTGGCGCACTGTTCCGGTTCCGCAGCAACTCCTCAACGTGCTCCGACAGGCTGTCCGGTCGTATGGGCTTGATAAGACAGAGCTGTGCGCCTGCGCCCGCCGCCTGAATGAACATATTCTGGTTAGACACCGGGGAAGTGATGATATACGCCGGCTCCCGGTCGTTCCGGAAATCGAGATTGTGTGCTGCCCGGATAACGCCTATACCGTCCAGTTTGGACAGCCAGATGTCAATGATGGCAATGTCCGGGTGCAGACGGTCGATTTTGTGCAGGGCGTCATCCCCGTTTACTGCCTCCTCCACATTCCGGTATCCTGCCCGCGTCAGGCTTTCACGCAGCTGTGTCCGCTGGGCGGCATTTTCGTCGGCTATCAGGATTTTGGCGTTCGATGTGTGTTCCATAACTTTCATTTCCTTTCATGTACGTTTGGGAGCGCTTACGCGGTAACTAAAATTTGTAAATTTCTTACAACGCCACAATTATACCAAAAATTGGGCGATTTTTCAAGTCTTTGCGTCAAAAAATATTACACAAATTTCCATTATTCTTTTTGGGGAGGAATCACAAGCGAACGACACGAATCGCGCAACTCGACAGGAATCTACCGGAAACGGGCGGATTATTCCTTTGCGCCCCGCCTCCGGCGCGATACCGGGGCTTTTACGCCTGGCGCGGGATTGCCTGAACTCAGCCGCGGAAAGAAAAAGCGAAAAACCGGTTGAAAAAATCGGCAAACTGTGGTATATTATACGGGTATGGAACTGCCCTATGCGGTTCCGGAATAGCCGAAAGGAAGGGAATGTCATGCTGACACTATCACACATCACGTATCGGGTCAAGGATTCCGGCACGGTCGGGGCGGGGAAGGAAACCGAGATCCTGTCGGATATCAATCTTGACTTAAATGAGCGCTTTGTGGCAATTACAGGTCCGAACGGGAGCGGAAAATCCACGCTGGCACGCTTGATCGCCGGCATCATACGTCCCACGGAGGGGCGCATTCTGCTGGATGGGCAGGATATTACGGATATGTCTGTCACCGACCGGGCGCGCGCGGGCATCAGCTATGCCTTCCAGCAACCGGTTCGCTTCAAGGGACTGACTGTGCGGGATCTGCTGACGCTTGCCGCAGGAAAGCCGCTTTCCATGGGAGAGGCTTGCGAGTATCTGTCTGAGGTGGGGCTGTGCGCCAAGGAGTATGTGAACCGCGAAGTCAATGCGTCGCTGTCCGGGGGCGAACTGAAACGTATGGAGATCGCCATGATACTGGCACGCGGCACGAAGTTTTCGGTTTTTGATGAGCCGGAGGCGGGCATCGACCTGTGGAGCTTCCAGAACCTCATCGGCGTGTTCCGGAATATGTATGAGCAGACGCATGGGACGATTCTGATCATCTCGCACCAGGAGCGCATTCTGGATATTGCCGACCGCGTGATCGTACTGTCCGGCGGGCACGTAACGGCGGACGGCAGCCGCGAGGATATCCTGCCCGGTTTGCTCCACGTGACCGCCGGCTGCGCCGTTGCACAGGGAAAGGAGACGCACAATGGTTGAATTCAAGGGGCTTGATGCCATTCAGAAGCAGTTGCTGGAGGAGGTGTCCGGACTGCACGAGATGCCCGAGGGGGCGTACTCATTGCGCATCAACGGCGCACTGTTCGGCAAGAATTCCTCCGCGCACATCCGCATCGAAAAGAAAACCGATGTTGCGGGCATTGATATCTTCATTGAACCGGGCACAAAGAACGAAAGCGTCCACATTCCGGTCCTGTTGGCTCAGACGGGGCTGAAGGAACTGGTATACAATGATTTTCACATTGGCGAGGACTGCGATGTAACGATTGTCGCCGGGTGCGGGATTCACAACGGCGGCGCCGAAACGAGCGAGCACAGCGGGATTCACCGCTTCTGGGTCGGGGAACGCGCACGGGTCAGATATGTGGAAAAGCACTACGGCGAGGGGGAAGGAACCGGTGAGCGGGTCATGAACCCGACGACAGAGGTACACCTTGCCGCAGACAGCTATATGGAAATGGAGACGGCGCAGATCAAGGGAGTGGACTCCACCCGCCGCGAAACGGATGCCGAGCTTGACGACCGCGCCACGCTGGTCATCCACGAGAAGATTATGACGCACGGCGCCCAGCGGGCAGAGACGCATTTCCGGGTTGATCTCAACGGTGCCGGGTGCGGTACGCACGTTGTGTCGCGTTCGGTCGCGCGGGATACCTCGCACCAGCTGTTCATATCGGACGTGCGCGGCAACAACCGCTGTTCCGGGCACACCGAGTGCGATGCGATTATCATGGACGCCGCGTCCGTTACGGCAAAGCCGGAGATTGCTGCCAATCATGTCGAGGCATCCCTGATCCATGAGGCTGCCATCGGAAAGATTGCCGGGGAGCAGCTGACCAAGCTGATGACACTGGGTCTGACGGAAAAAGAAGCCGAGGAGCAGATCATAAACGGGTTCCTGAAGTAAACAGAAACGGATTTTTGCGGCAGTATGCCCCCTGCACCTCGCGTTCTGCGGTTGTGCCGGTGTACTGACAGAAAGGATAATAGCTATGGCAGATCAACGTTATGCCGCCGACACCACCGTGCCGGGGTGTGATTATCTTGTACGGTTGCCTGCAGGACGCACGCCGCGCATCCTGCAGCTGACAGATATGCAGGTAATCGATGCAACCCAGCAACGCTACAGCGGGAGACTGAATGAAAAGGAAGTCGCTTGCTGGGCGCCGGAAAACGCGGACGCCGAATGCTACGGGCACATCCGCAGTCTGGTTGCGCAGACGAACCCGGATCTTATTTTCATAACGGGTGATGTCGTGTACGGCGAATTTGATGACAGCGGACGGAGTCTTGAGCAGTTCTGCGCGTTCATGAATGGATTGTGCATTCCGTGGGCACCGGTGTTCGGTAATCATGACAACGAGAGCGCCCGCGGCGTGGCGTGGCAGTGCGACCTGCTGGAGAGCGGGGAATACTGCCTGTTCCGCCGGGGAAATGTGACCGGAAACGGCAACTACACGGTTGGTATATCGGTAGGCGGACGGCTGTGCCGTGTTCTGTACATGATGGATTCCAACGGTTGCGGCGGCGGGACAGATCCCGCCCTGTGCCGGGCTGCGGGTTTTGCGCCGGATCAGGTTGCGTGGCTCCGCACACGCGGCGAGGCTGTCGGTCGGGCGGGCAACATACCCGGGACTGTTGCCTTCCACATTCCCACGTCCGACTTTCTGCTTGCCGCCCGTTCCTGCGGCTATGAGACGGAGGATACAAAGCGCAACTACGTTATCGGGGTGGATGTGCCGGCTCGAAACGGTGACTTCGGCTGTCGTCGGGAGATGCACAGCGCGTTTGCCTCGCCGGAGGGCTTCCGTGACGCCATGCGCGCCGCCCGTGTTGACGGCGTATTCGTGGGGCACGACCACGCCATCAATACATCCGTGCTCTGGCAAGGCATCCGCTGGACATACGGCTTCAAAACCGGGCAGTATGACTACCATATTCCCGGACATATGGGCGGCACATTGGTCACGCTGAATCCGTGGGCTACCCCGGGCGCGCTGCCTGACAATAGTGAGAGCGCACCCTTCACCGTGCGTCACGTGCCTGCCCTGACGTTGTACGGACCTTTCCCCAACGGAATCTGACGGATTCCTCCGACGCAGGGGAGGGCAGGGGAGACAAGAGGCACTATCGGATGTTTCAAAAGTCCGACAGTGCCTTTTCTATAGAGGCGGGGCGTGTTGTAATCATATCGTCTCAACCATCTGTAATTGTTCTTTTTTCACACAATTCCGGCATAAAATGAGTTATCAAAAGTAAATGCTGTTGCCCTGTTCACTGCTAAATCCGCACTTGACAAAACGGGAAAAATATACTATAATTAAGCAGATATTTTCGGTGAAACTATCTGCACTACACTATATGAATGAGGAAAGGGAAAGCACATGTCCACGCAAATTTCGGGTCAGATTACACAGGTGTACACCAAGATAAAGGACAATATAGGGAAAGTGATCGTCGGAAAGTCCGAAACGGTGGATATGCTGCTCGTTTCCTTGCTTTGCGGCGGTCATGTCCTGCTGGAAGACGTTCCCGGAACAGGGAAAACGGTACTTATCAAGTCACTTGCCGCATCGGTCAGCTGTCAGTACAAGCGCATCCAGTTTACCCCGGATCTCTTGCCGTCAGACATCACCGGCGTCAATTTCTTCAACGTCAAGAAGTCTGAGTTTGAATTTGTTCCCGGACCTATTTTCGCCAATATCGTGCTGGCAGACGAAATAAACCGCGCGACACCCAAAACGCAGTCCGGACTTTTGGAATGCATGGAGGAGATACAGGCGACCATAGACGGAAAAACCTACAAATTGGCACAGCCTTTCATGGTCGTTGCAACGCAGAACCCGGTGGAAAATATGGGGACTTTCCCCCTGCCGGAGGCACAGCTTGACCGGTTCCTGATGAAGGGGCGGATGGAGTACCCCACTCACGAGGAGGGCGTGGCAATTCTGGATCGATTTGACCGGGAGAGTCCGCTGGACACACTGTCCCCGGTCGTGACGGCGGAGGAGCTGGTGGAAGCCATCCGCGAACTGCCGCAGGTGTATATCAACCGCGACATGATGGGGTATATCACTTCGATTGTCGAGAAGACCCGCAGTTACCCGAAGGTGCTGCTGGGCGTTTCGCCGCGCGGTGCGCTGGCGCTCATGAAAGCCGCCAAAGGATACGCCGCGATTTCCGGACGCAACTACGTTACCCCGGATGATGTCAAGCGTGCGGCGCACCCCGTGCTGGATCATCGCCTGCTGCTGGAAAATGCTGCCCGCATCAAGAAGAATGCCGCGTATGAGGTCATAGAGGACGTGCTGGGTATGGTCACGGTACCAACCGAGAGCGTCTTTGAAAATCGCTGAGCCGGGGAATGTTCATGAATCAGCTTTTGCCGATTGGGGATCCGCCCGCAAGGCTGGCACCCGTTGCGCTGACGTTTACCGACACGCTTGCCCGCATCGTCGGGTCGCGGTGGTTTACGCTCTTTCTTGTCCTTTTGGGGCTTTTCCTTCTGTTCCTGATACTTCTGCGCGTGTATGGCAGTATGCGTAGCCGGCGGCTGTCCCGTATCGTTTACGAGCGCTGTTTCTCGGAGGAGGGGGTATATGAGGGCGACGAAGTCGAACTGATCGAGACCGTCCGCAATACCGGCTTTTTCCCTCTGCTCGGCGTGGATATTGAGTCTTACTTTTACAATGAACTGGACTTGGAGGAGTATGAGCCGGATCCGGGCAGCACCATGCAGTATGTGATAAGCCGCTTCAATCTATGGCCTTATATGCAGATCCGCCGCCACCACAAGCTGATCGCCCGCCGGCGCGGCGACTATCGGCTTCATGTTGCCACGGTTTATAACAAAGCGAATCCCATTACGGTGGATGCGCCCGCCGAGCTGTTCGTTTACCCCCGTGCCGTGCCGCTGAATCTGCCTGTGCTGGCGGTGGGGCGTATGCAGGGGGAGTATGTCAGCAACCGCCCGCTGTTCACCGATCCGTTCTCGCTGGCTGGTATCCGGGATTATCGCTTCGGCGACCCTGTTTCGCAGATCAATTTCAAAGCGTCCGCACGTGTCCCCGTGACCGGGTTCTCTGCCTCCCCCTTCAAGGTCAACGCGCGGGACTACTGCGCCTCGCGGCGGCTGATGGTGTACATGGATTTTCATCTGCCCATGGGCAGTAAAATAGACGGAGCGGAGTATTCCCGCCGCGCAGAACGGGGGCTGTCCTTCTGCGCCGCGCTTATCCGGGATGCTATTTATGACGGATTCCGGGTCGGTTTTGCCGCAAACTGCAGGAACGTGGATGGTCGGATGTCCTCCCGGTTTCCCTGTGAGGGGTCGCAGGCACAGCTTCTGTCCATTATGAAGGAGATGGCGCGCATGAATCCGACCGACGGCGCGTCCTTTGCATCGTTGCTGGAGCATGACATTGCCGACGGCATGAGCGATACGGAAATCGTTATCCTTGCCTTTGACACGCACGAGGAGATTGTTGACCGCATTCAGTCGCTGGAACGGTTGGGTAACTCCGTACAGCAGATCATTCTGGGGGAGGTGGACGACAATGGCTGCTCATGCTAAGCTGAGTGAGAGCGAGCTGAACGCGCGCTACATTGCCGCACTCGCCCGCTTTTCAAGCTCCGCCGATTGGCGCGCATATCTTGCATTGGCGGAGGAATTCCGTGCACTGGATACCTATCGGGATTCCGCACAGTTGTATGACCGTTGTATCAAGGCGGCGTCCGCGCCCGCCTACCGTGAAATCCGGGAAACACTGAACGCCAAGGAAGACAAAACCGTGGAGGACTACCGCGAGGCGGTGCGCGTGCTGGCACTGATTCAGGATTACAGCGACGCGCGGGAATTCATGCGCGTGTGCAACGTCCGTGCCAACGTCCTGCTCTATGATCGGGCGCTGGCGCTTGTCACCAACTCGGATGCCACGACGGATGAAATCGGGCAGGCTGTGGAGATATTCCGGGATATCAAATCTTTCCGCAACTGCCGGGAGCTGCTCGAGCGGTACGATAAGTATTACTGCGAGCGCGTCTATGCCGAGGCAAGTGAGCTGATGCAAAAGGGGCACGTTTACAGCGAATTTGACGAGGCGTTCGCACTGTTTTCCCGCATTCCGCAGTACGGGGATGCCGTCGAACTGGCGGCGGTCTGTAAAAAGAAGGCGGATAAATTGCGCCCCCGGCAACGTCCGGTCAGGCAAAAGCCCGCAAAGGCGGAGAAACCGCGTAAAGGGAAGCCGGATGGTACGGAGCAGACCGAGAGAATTTGGCGGTCAGACCGTGAAAGACCGGAGCGCCGGAAGGACGAGACATCCAACGGGTTTCTTGAGGTCTGGCACACATTGGATAAGCGGTATATGTCCGTGTGCCTTGCGTGGTTTGCCGCGTTTATCGCAACGGTGGTCGCCTCGGTCTGGGTATCGAAAACGCAGATTGCGTGGGTAAAAGACCATCTGAACACCCTGCGCGGCGCGGTGCTGGTTGCCGCTGTCCTGACTGCTTTTTTCTGCATCCGGTGCTTTTTGCGGATGCTGACGCTGTCCATGCGCCGGAAGTTGGGAAAGTCTGTGCTGGCATTCCTGCACAGGCTGGCAATGCCGCTGACAAAGTTGGCGGAAAAGCTGATGTCTACCATCGGCATCGACCTGCGCCGCCGCAACCGCCTCAACGGCAGGGACGAACGAAGCATCGTTATGGATATGGATAAGCCGAAAAAAGCAAAAAAGCGCCTGAAGAACGAGCTGAAGTGGGGCGAACAGCCTGATAACGCAGCACGTGTGCGGTTTCTGTTCATTGATTACATGATCCTGCGCATTCGGCAGGGCTATTTCCTGCGCCGCACCATGACGCCTGCCGAAATCAGCAGGGATATTGCGCTGGAGGAGGACGAACGTGAGTTGTTCGCCGCCTATCAGAAAGCGCGGTATGCGGGCAACCGCGCCGACGGTGAAATCAGCGGGGAGGCGGTGGGGCGTATGCGCGCGCTGAACGAGCGCGTGAGAAGCAGGCGCATCCGGGAAGAAAAGTGATCCAAACACAACAAAAATAAGGAGGATATAGTCACATGAAACGCATTTTTATTCTGGTTCCCGTTCTGCTGTCTGTCTGCCTGCTGTTGGGCGGGTGCAGCAGCTGTACCGACAACGTCATGCCTGCCGATGGGCAACAGCAGACAGAGCAGAGCAACTGACATATATTGAACTGCATGTTGGACTCAGTGCCGCATGGCAGACAACACAAGCCCCCGGTGTATGCGCACCGGGGGCTTGCTGGCTTGCGATTCCTCAATCGCAAGAACTGAGCGCGAGAAACAGAACGAATGCCAACCGCTGCCGATAAGCGTCGGTCGCAAGACGAGCCGCTTCCTCCGGGTTTGACAGGAAACCGCCCTCGACCAGAACCGCCGGGGTTTCCAGTCGGTCCAGCAGGAAAATGTTGGAGCCTGCCACTTGCGGGCGGCGTCTGTTTGCGGGGGCGAGCAGACGCGCCTGCGTTTGAATACATGACGCTACCCGCTCGGATGCCGGATCGGAAGGGGCATACCACACCTGCACGCCGCTGTACTGCGGTTGGGGAAAGGAATTCATGTGGATGCTGACAAACAGACTGTCCGGCACTGCCTGGGCTATCGCCAACCGGGCAGCCAGATCCAGCGTCTTTTTTTTGCCCCGATAGTGCCCCGCCGGGTCATACAGCAGCTTATCCTGCGTGCGTGTCAGGACGGTTGGGATGCCTGCCGCTTCCAGGTAATCCCGGAGGCAGAGGGCTACCGACAAATTGACGTCTTTCTCAAGCAGACCGTCGGCGCTTTGCGCACCGCCGTCCTCCCCGCCGTGACCTGCGTCTATGACTACACAGCGGAATGGAAAGCTTCCCGTCCCGGCATTTGTCCGAATGTCCGGAGTTGCAGGGACTGTCCGGAGCGGGCTGGGATCGCCATCAGCCAGCAGCCACGCAGACAGGCAGAGCAACAGTGTCAGCAGTACAGCCAATCCCGGAAGCAGCAGTCGGCGGCATATGCAAAACGCTTTGGCAGACATAGGGTTTCCTCCATCCGTATCGGATAGAACATCCTATGCAAGTGTCCGGGAAAACAGAACGCCGCACTGCACCGCCTGCTGAGCAGAGCAAAGCAGACTCACGAAACGGCAGCCATATCCTCCAGCACATCCGTCAAATGGCAGGGCGTTACCGCATGGCGGGTCAGCAGTTCAAATACCTGCTCCGCCGGTTGATGCACGCGGTCGAGCAGGCATAGCGCCCGCTCTGCTCCGGAATCAAGACCGATCGCAAAGTGCGCCGATGCAGCACCTGCCAGAGAGGCGCGATTCCCGACTGCATCTGCGCGGTCGATTATGTACAGGGTGCAGTACACCGTACGGTTGCCGACCGGATACGCGCAATTGCGCAGTGCCGTGAATCGCCATGCATGGCAGTTGCCTGACATATGGTCAGCCAGGCTCTCATCGTGGTAAATGACTTGCGGTTGTTCCTGATTCTGGGTTTGCATACCCTTACCTCCCTGTAAAAATGAACAGATTACGGGCGGCTGCCGCATGGCGCCAGCCCATGATACTATTATACCACATTCCGAATGCGGATTTAATCCGCCAATAAAGTGAAAAGTGGCGTTCAGGGGGCATTTTGTTCCGGATTCGGAACCAGTTACCATTGTCAAGCAGGATCGAAAAGAAAAATGCGGCATAACAGGGCATTATTGACGCAAATCGAGGCGCTTTGTATGGCAAAATGCATAATACGCGGTAACAATATATATACAATGCAAATGCAGGCATTCGGGCGGCAGAATCCCCGTTATGCAACCAATGTCGGTAAACACGCGGGGATTTGCAAAAAAATACAGGATTAAAGTGGGAACATTTTTCTTGTTTTTCCTGTTGTGGAAGGGAAGGGGAGGAAAAGCTGCACAAAAGGGGTGTAAAAACTCATTTTGAGTTTTTACACCCCTCATGCGTCCGAGGGTTACAGAATTGCCATGCCGCGCAGGAGCATTCTGTCGGGGCCTTCGTAGTTGTCGTTGACAGATGTCGTATCGGACAGGCGCAGGCTACCCAGCACGTCAGACAGTTTGGCACTCATGGTGATGCCGGTCAGCGGGAGGGATTCGCCGTCCCGGTGGAGATATGCCAGTCGTATCTCGCCGCCGATGTAATCATTGTACAGATCGACCTGCAATCCGGACAGGGAAACGCACTCAATCCACGGCTCTGCGTTCAGCTCGTCCGCGGTCAGACTGCCGGGCGCCAGCCGCAGGCAGGGCAGGTCGCCGGTTTCCGGTTCGCCGAGGTAGGAGGCAAACCGGTGCGTGCCGTAGTACGCCGAAACGCTTCCGTTCCGAATAACCGTTGTGTCGGTCAGCGCGACGCCGTCTCCGTCAAAGAAGGCAGAGTTTCCGCTACCGCGCACCTGCCCGCAAAGCGTCAGCGTGAGTGGGTCGCCGGAGGGTGTATCCCCCTGTAAGGCTTCCCCTTTTTTGTGAAGATTACCTTGCGCGTACACGTTGGCATAATTCAGGTCGCCTGCCAGCTCGGACATCAGCTCGCCGATCTCCTTGCTGCGCAGTACGACGCGGGCGGTCATGGGCGTGGCAGGCTTTTGCGCCCGGCGACGCAGGGAAACCTCCTGCATCTTCTCTGCGATCTCCGACGTGACGCGAGCCGGGTCAAAATCGGTAAAGCGGTACGCCTCGTACAGCTCGACGGAATCCTCCCCCTCTGTGAAAGTCGGGATTGCTTCGATCATGGCGCGGTATTTGACCTGCGTCTTGTCAATGCCGCGACTGTTGACGACCCGTACCGTGTCGCGGTACAGAAAGATTTCGGTTGCATTGATGGAACCACCCTCCACACAGTCGGCGGCGAACACAGCGTCCGCAATCCCGGCGGCAAGCGCACGCGGCTCGGCGTCCCGGAGGTTGGAGGGCAACTCCGCCTCAAGCACGCCGCCCTCCGGCAGGTCGTAAGGCTCGTTGAACACCAAACGGGCACGCTCGGCGGCAGCGGCGATTCGATCCGCGACTTCCGCTTCACCCATGGAACCGTAAACCGAGAAGGTCGAATCGCCGACCTTGCCGTCGTGATTGACATAAACGGTTACGCTGACGGTGTCCGTGTCGGTAGCACGAACCGTTTCCAGCTTCCGGTGTACAAAGAACAGCTCGTAGGAGTCGGTCTTGGTCGATACGATCCGGAATCCGCTGATTTCCCGATTCTGCCCAAGCAGTTTTTGAATATCCATGATCTTCATCCCAGCTTTACCCTCACTTTCAGATTCGGTCCGCCATCCGAGACGCGCACCCACTCCTTGTAACCCTTGCCGCATTGCCCTGCGCCGATGACTTCAAAGCCATCGGAAACCATGGAAATGGACTTGAGCAGGTCAGGCACAAAGCCGCTCATGACGACCGGGGAAACATAATGGTCGGTCAGCTTGCCGTCCACAATTTCGATGCCGTATTCCGCCGTGCACTGAATCTGCCAGTTTTTGGGGTCCTCCATGCCGTTGTTGGTCTCAAACAGCATATAGCCGTGCCGGACGGAGGCTATCATATCCTCCAGTTTGTCGGTGCCGCGCTCAAAGAAGGTATTGGTCATGCGGGCATACGCTTTGCGGCGGTAGGACTGTCGGCGGCTGTTGCCGGATGGTGCGCAACCCAGCTCGGCGGCGGAAGCCAGGTCGGACAGTCCCGCGACCAGGATGCCGTCCTTGATTATCTGTGTATCCTGTGCAAGCACACCGTCATCGTCGAAGAAGTAGGAAGCCGCGCTGAGCGCTGCCGCCGCGCCGTCACGCATATTGGCAATGGGGGATGCTACATACTGTCCGACGCAGTGCTTGGCAAGCGCGCGATCCTTGACAAACTGATCCATTTCCACTCCGTGCCCGAACGCCTCGTGGGCGATCAGACCGGAGATAGAGCTGTCGGTGATGACATCGTACACGCCCGGCTCAATGGGCGTGGCACGCGTCAGATGGATCGCCTTGTCAACCAGCCTGTCCACAAGACCCGGCATGGTACGCATCAGATCCGCGATCTGATTGGAGTAGGCGCACTCTCTCGCCTGCACCATCCTGCCGTCCCGGCAGATGACTGCAAGAAAGCCATTGACCCAGCCGTAATGCTGGGACAGCTCCCGGTGCTCTGAAACAAACAGCTTGGAGACCGTGAACGGCTGGAGCATCACGACAGCGTTGAGAAACCGTTCGTCGCGTTGAAGGATCTCATCGCGCAGCCCCGTGCAGAAAGACAACAGATCGCCGTCCGCATAGTCCGAAAAGTCCGACTCCCGGACAAAATCCTGCTTCAGCGGTTGATCGTCCGGGACAGCGCATACGATCATGCGCTCGTTCAGTGACGGATCAGCCGCGACCGCCGCGCGAATACGGTCAGCCAGTACGGTTGGGTCGCCGGTGATGTCGTCCAGCGAATACTCAAAGAATGCGCGTCCGTTGTGCATCCGGACGACGAAGCCGCACTCGCCTTCGCCATCGCAGATAGCCGAGGAACGGCGGTTGGTGTGGAACATGGTTGCACGGACGTCGGTTCCGAGAATGCTGACGTAGGCGAAACTGCGGCGCAACTCGGCGACCAGTGCGCGGCAGGCACCGCGCTTGCTGTCCAGAAAACCTGAAAATGCCATGGAAAAACCTCCTTTATGTGGTATGCAATCGGAACTGCCTGCATTATATCACATCCGGCGCGCGCCGTCAAGGTGCAGAAAAAAAGATGCCGGTATTTTCCGGCACCGGTGCTTCCTTACGGCAGGGGGCTTGGTGCCCCCTGCAAGTCAGAACCAACGGCGGCATACCCGCTTCATGCCGCAGCAGCATTTGACCATGCAGACCGCAGTCAGTACCAGCACGCTGCCGACCGCCAAATCGAACAGGCGCACGGTGAACGAACCCTGCTCGCGCATGGTGCCGGGTGTGTTGCTCTGCCCGCCGCTCTGCTTATTGCCTGCGGTGCTTTGCGGTTGACCGCTCCAGCCGCTTCCGAATTCGCTGTCCTGCCCGCTTTCCTGCGGACTGCTCTGCTCGGCGCAGGATCCTGTGCCGGTGCTTCCGGATGCTGCGCCGCGTGCGGCGTCGAGATCCGGGACGAACTGCTTTTCCATGCTGTACTGCACGCGCAGTGCCGGCGCCCGGAGTCGCCGCAACGCCTGTGCGCAGGAGGCGGGAATCGGCAGGCAGGCGAGAATATCCCCGCCGCACGCGGTGCCGCAGGGTGCCGTGGTGTCTGATTCGTACGAATTATTCATAAAAACTACCCCCGGAACCTGTCAGAAACAGCAGGCTCCGGGGATAGCTTGTGCAGGGCGAACGGGAATAATTCCGTCAGCCCTGCGGGAAAAATGTGCAATTTTTACTTGCCGGACTTGTCCTTTTTCTTTCTGCTCAGCATGACGTTGGTCAGGATGCCAAGGATCAGGGCGCAGGCAATGGAGGTGATGGTAATGGAGTGCTCCTTACCCAGCGCAATGGTCAGGGACAGACCGCCGATACCGGAGATCAGAATGGCGGAAACCACGAACAGGTTCCGGTTGTCCTCCAGATCGACCTTCTGCACCATCTTCAGACCGGAAACCGCGATGAAGCCGTACAGAGCCATGCAAACACCGCCCATGACGCAGTTGGGGATGGAGGAGAGGAACACCACGAAGGGATTCACAAACGCGACGAGGATCGCCATGACAGCTGTTGCAAGGATGGTTACGATCGAAGCGTTTCCGGAAATTGCCACGCAACCGACCGACTCGCCGTAGGTGGTGTTGGGGCAACCGCCGAAGAAGGCGCCGACCGCCGATCCGACACCGTCACCAAGCAGTGTGCGGGACAGACCGGGGTTCGTCAGCAGATCCTGATCAATGATGGAGGAGAGGTTCTTGTGGTCAGCGATATGCTCGGCAAACACCACGAAGGCAACCGGAACATAAGCGAACAGGATGTTGGCAACATAGGCGCCGCTCAGATCCTTGACGCCCTTAAACGCATTGGTGAAGGTCATCTGCTCAAAGATGTGGGTGTTGACAAAGGTATTGACTGACACGCCGTCCGCTGTCAGGCTTTTGAAGGAATCCAGATTGATGATAAGCAGGCTCGCCGTGTCGGTCGCCTTGCCGATCAGCGTGAACACCAGGGCAACGGCATATCCTGCCAGGATGCCGATGATGAAGGGGATGGTTTTGAGGTTTTTCTTGCCGTACACGGAGCAGAGCATGGTCACAGCCAGCGTGATTAGACCGCACAGCACTGCAAGCAACTTGTGTCCGCCGGCAGGCGCGGTCTGCAGATCGCTGACAGCGTTTCCGGCAAGCGACAGACCGATGATGGCAACCGTGGGGCCGATGACAACGGCGGGCATCAGCTTGTTAATCCAGTTGACGCCGACCAGCTTGACGATCAGCGCGATGATCACGTACACCAGACCGGCAGCTACCGCACCGATCAGCAGTCCGAGGTAGCCAACCTGCATGGACACGGCACCGCCGAAGGCAGCCGCCATGGAGCCGAGGAAGGCGAAGGACGAGCCGAGGAATACGGGGCTTCTGAACTTGGTGAACAGCAGGTACACGATGGTGCCGAAGCCTGCACCGATCAGCGCAGCGGCTGTGCTCATCGACAGGTCAAAATTGTCGTAGTGACCAGAGGTGATCATGGGCACCGCGATGGTTGCCGCCATAATGGCAAGCAGCTGCTGGAAGGCAAACGCAAGCAGCTGGGGGAAGCGGGGCTTGTCCTTGATTCCGTAGACGAGTTTCATGAGAAATCCTCCTCAAATATTTGAGTCCCGGCTCCGGTTTATTCCTTGTGCCATAAAAAAAGTGCCTGACGTATGCCAGACAGCAGACGGGGACGCACCGGGCAACCGGTGGACTCCCTTTCTATAGCGCAACGAACTCACTTAACGCATCTGCCGTTCCGTGACCCTGAACACCGTACAGTATATCACAGAATCATCACAAAGTAAATAGAAAACCGCCAATTTACGACATAAAAATTCATGCAAGCTTTTGTGGAATATTTGTTCAATATGACATCAACTTTTTCGGGAATCCCCCTTGACAGGGCGCGGCAAATGTGATAGAATCTTCCCATTCAAACCGAAGATGAAGAGGAGTAGCCCCCGACAGAATCCCACAGAGAGCTGCGGAATGGTGGAAGCGCGGCGGAGGAAGCAGAGGTGAATGGACTTCAGAGGGCGGACGAACGCGGAGGCAATCCTCCGTCAGTAGCAACCGACGGGGTGCGTTCCCGTTACCAAAACGTCGTGTATGAGCCGCAGAGCGGTATTACGCGTTGAGTGCAGGTCGGAACAGTGACGGTCAGCGAATGACAGGGCAGGACGACCTGAATGTGGGTGGTACCACGGGTACTGTTTATCGGTATTCGTCCCGGACAGACAATGTGTCTGTGCGGGCTTTTTTGTTTTTTTCGGTCGCTGTACCGGGGAAAGGAGGATACGGTATATAGCGCGATGGCGGTGCGCCGCCGGACACTGTAATGAGCAGGCGACCATCCTGTACTATCCGTTGAATGGACATTTTCGAATAATAAATTCAGAAAGGAATCATTACTATGAAACGCAACCACAGATTGTTCAGATCGGTTTCCGCTACCCTTGCCGTATTGCTTACCATGCTTGCAACCCTGTCGTTTGCCGCCTGCGGGAGCAGGAAGCCGATCATCGGCATTCTCCAGTTCGGCTCGCACGAGTCGCTCAATAACTGCTATGACGGCATCAGGCAGGGGCTGGAGGAAAGCGGGCTTGATCTCTCCGCCTACGACATCCAGCGTCTGAACAGCAACTTTGACATGACCACCGCGCAGTCGCAGGCAAAAACGCTGGTCAATAAGGGCGCCGCTGTCATTCTTGCCATTGCGACCCCCTCTGCCGTTACCGCCGCCAATGAGGCGGACGGTGCCATACCGGTCGTGTACTGCGCTGTCACCGATCAGGCGACCATGGCTAACTACCGGAATGTGACCGGTTCTTCCGACGTGCCGAATTTTTCCAAACAGCTGGAGGTTGTGACCGCCTTCATGGGCAAGACCGATCTCAAAATCGGCGTGCTGTACTCCTCCGATGAGTCCTCGTCCCCCTACCAACTCGCGGAGCTGAAGAAGGCTGCGGGCGCGTACACCGGCATGGAGATTTCCGACCGTGTTGTGTCCGACATCACCACCATTGACACGCAGGTGCATGCTCTTCTGGATGCGGGCGTGGATTGCTTCGTGAACCTGCTGGATAACACCATCGTCGGCAAGCTGGAAAGCAATATCCTGCCGCTGACCAACGCCAAAAAGATCCCCGTGTTCGGCTCCGAGATTGAGCAGGTCAAGGTTGGCTGTGCCGCATCGGCATCCATCGACTACGTTACGGTCGGGAAGTCTGCCGGCACCGCCGCTGCCGCAATCCTGGGCGGGAAGTCTGCCGCCGATATTCCGGTTGCCACCATCACCGACCCTGCCAACTACTACAACAGTGAAGTCTGCCGGACTTTGGGACTGACCGTGCCGGACGGACTGACGCTTACCGATGTAAAAAACTGAAAGGGAACACTGTACCATGCTGTTTCTGAATACCACGTTGGACGGTCTGCAGATGGGACTCTGCTTTGCCGTGCTGGCACTCGGCGTGTACATTTCGTACTCCATCCTGGATTTTCCCGACCTGTCTGTGGACGGCACCTTTCCCCTGGGCGGTGTCGTCTGCACGGTGGTTCTGTTCCGGCTGAACCTGCCGCCGGTCCTTGCCGTCCTGCTCTCCTTCGCAGCGGGCGCCCTTGCCGGGACAGTCACGGGACTGCTCCACGTTAAGCTGAAGATTACGCCGCTACTCTCGGCGATCATCGTTATGACGGCTCTGCTGTCGGTCACCTTGGCACTGACACAGCTGCTGACGCCGGGCGGTTACACCACGACTATCTTTTCCTACCGTGGGCACGGTATGAGCAGTCTGTTTGATCTCGGTCTGCCCGGCATGGCGGAGAAGTGGGCGACAATCGGCATTCTGTTCGGCATGGTGCTGCTTTTCAAGCTGTTGATCGACCTGTTTCTGGGAACCCGTATGGGGTATATGCTCCGTGCCGCCGGGAGTAACAGCCGGGTTGTGGTCTCGCTGGGGCGGGACGCCGGGAACTACAAGATACTCGGCTTGGCGCTTGCCAACGGATTCTCTGCCGTGTCAGGTGCCGTCTATACGCAATACACCATGAGCTATGACAACACATCCGGCAGTGGAAAGGTCGTGCTGGCATTGGCGTCTGTCATCATCGGTATGAGTCTGTTTGCGCGCCTGCGCTTTGTGCGGAACACTACGGCTGTGGCAGTCGGTGCCGTCATTTACTCCCTCTGTCTGAATTACCTTGTGCTGGTCGATACAAACGGCATTTATCTCAAGCTGCTCAATGCGGTGCTGTTTGCCCTTATTCTGGTCGGCAACCGGCAGTTGTCGCGTCTGCTTGGCAGACTGAAAGCAAAACGGGCGGAAGGAGGTGCGCGGGCATGATCCGATTGGAAGGTATCCAGAAGTATTTCAACCGGGGAACGGTCAATGAATCCCATCTGTTCCGCGGCTTTAACCTGGACATTCAGGACGGGGATTTCGTGTCTGTTGTCGGTTCAAACGGTTCCGGGAAGACCACGATGCTGAATATCCTGTGCGGATCGCTCCCGTGCGATGGGGGACGCATCCTGGTTGACGGCAGGGACGTGACTGCTCTGCCGGAGCACCGACGCGCCGCCTCAATCGGGCGGGTGTATCAGGATCCTGCCATGGGCACCGTACCGGATATGACCATCCTGGAAAACCTGTCGCTGGCTGCAAACAAGGGAAAGCCCTATGGATTTACGCCTGCTGTCAGCCGTCGTAAGGCAGGATTGTTCCGGGAGCTGGTCGCGTCGGTCGGGCTGGGGCTGGAGGATCGGATGGACATCCCGGTGGGATCCCTGTCCGGCGGTCAGCGGCAGGCACTTTCACTGCTCATGTCCACTATGACGCCTATTGATCTGCTGATTCTGGATGAGCATACGGCGGCACTGGATCCCAAGACTGCCGAGACCGTCATGCAGATCACGGGACGCATCGTCGCCGAAAAAGGTGTGACCACGCTCATGGTCACGCATAATCTGCGCTACGCCGTGGAGTACGGCAACCGGATGCTGATGATGCATGAGGGGCGCGCGGTGCTGGATGTATCCGGCGCCGACAAGCAGGCGGTGCAGGTTTCAGACCTTTTGCGGCTGTTCAACGAGATCAGCGTGGAGTGCGGAAACTGAGTATACCGATAGATTGTCGCGAACGCCCGGGCATATTGCCCGGGCGTTCGCGTGCTGTTTTATGTTTATTGCACAAACCGATTACTCCGCCGAGAAACGGAAGACTGTCGTGTAACCGAAAATCTCACCGGGGCGCAGGATGCTGTCGGTGAATTCCGGATGGTTGGGGCTGTCCGGCATTTTCTGCGTTTCCAGGCATACGGCGTGCTGTGTCTGCTGCGGGTATCCGCCGCGCAGGGGGAAAGCGGGGTTTTTCAGGAAATTGGCGGTATAAAGTTGGACGCAGGGGGAATCGGTCAAAAGCTCCAGCTTGCGTCCGGAATGCGGGTCATACAGCGAGCCGCGCAGCAGCATTCGGTGATCGCCGCGCTCCCAGCCGGTGAAATTGAAGCAGTGGTCGTAACCGCCTGCCAGCCTGAGGTCGTTGTCCTCCGCATGGAAATCGCGCCCGATCGGCTTGGGATGCCGGAAATCAAACGGCGTCCCCGCGACGGGAACCACCTCACCGGTCGGGACAAGTCCCGCGTCACCGCGCAGGTAGGATTCCGCATCCAGCCACAGCACCTGATCCAGTACGTTGCCGGAGGCAAAGCCGCCCAGGTTGAAGTAGGCATGGTTGGTCAGATTGATCGGCGTTGCTTTGTCTGTTTCGGCGATGTAATGCACCGACAGCGCGTTGTCTGCCGATACAGAGAAGGTCACAGCCACGTTCAGATTGCCGGGGTAGCCTTCCTCGCCGTCCGGGGAGCGGAGACGCAGAGTCAAAGCCGGCTCCTCTCCGTCCACCATTCCGTCGAGACTCCACAGACGGTGCGAAAAGCCTACCTTACCGCCGTGCAGGTGGTTGCCGCCATCGTTGATATACAGGGTATCGTACACAGCGCCGTCCAGTTCAAACCGTCCGCGCGCGATGCGATTGCAGAAACGCCCCACTGTCGCGCCCAGATAGCCGTCTGCGCGGGCGTATACGTCCGCAGACTCAAAACCGCAGAGCACATCAGTCAGGCGTCCCGTGCGGTCGGGTGCCAGAACGCTGACCAAGGTTGCGCCGAAGTCCGACACCGATGCGCAAAAGCCCTTTGAATTGCGCAGGATGTACAGGGTAGCATCCCTGCCGCAGGGCAGTTTCCCAAAGGGGATCTGTGTTATACTCATGCTGATACCTCTCATTTGCAGAATAATCGTGCTGTTTGTTTCCTACCGTGCGTTTCAGTCCGCATAGTACCGGTCGTAGTATATGTTATTTGTAGCGGTTGCGACCGGACGGTAGGCGCGCCAGAAGGGCGCTCCGGGAAGCTCCAGCTCCTGCACATTGGGCTGATGCGACATGATTCGGGTATCGGAGCCGTGGTCATAGCGGAAATACATCCCCTTCTGGCGGGCGGCGCCGGCAAACAGGAAGGTGTGCAGAGCATAGGTGCCGGAACCGTTCGGCTTCACCAGGATGATGTCACCCGGCTGAAGGTCGTTCTTGTCCGTGATTTCAATAAAGCCGTTTTCCTCCGACCAGGTGTGCATGGCAGATACCACAACACCCTGCGTAAAGGGCTGGTCGGTAAATCCGACCCGATACATGACCCAGCAGACCAATCGGTCACAGCTTACTTTCTTTGCCCGGTTGTTGATGGCGGGATTGATGGGCGCATCGCCGTAGGTGAAATGGTTCTCGCGTGCGTATGTTGTCACGTACTTTGCCTCGCGGAGAATGTCACACTGGAGCAGTGTGTAAGGCGCATAAACCACGTTGCCTTTCTCATCGGAAACCCGGTAGCCGAGTTGTTTGCGACTGTTGCAGAAGGATATTGCGTCCTCCAGACCGGTTGTCCCAAAGGTCGCACTCACCCCTGCCGCATCGCTGCCAAGCTTGTTCTGGTAGAGGCAGACGTAGTAGCCGGCTTCCACCCCCTCGGCAGGCATATCATCGCCGTAGCCGGTTTTTCCTATCGTGGTCGAGGCAATTTTGTTACGGCTGTCCGCATAGGCTTTCCCCTCACTCCGGTTGGAGAAGAACAGCATTTCTCCCAGAATGAAGGTGTCTCCCTTTTGGACGTCCGTGGACCAGTCGATGCGGCAACCGTTGTTGAAGCGCTCGGTATACTGCCCGTTGCGTTGACGGCTGAGATCGAGCATGACGTACCACCAGTCCTCGCCGCCGATATAGGAGCCTGTGACGGAACAGTCCGCCGTGGCGGTCGTCAGACTGCCGGTGGCATAGAAGAATTCCAAAAGTCCGCTCGTGCTGCCTTTGATTTTAAGCACAATGGTCTTGACATCCTCGGGGGCGAAGGGCACACAACTGCCTGTGGCTGTTTGTTCGTACCCGGCGGCGCGGTACATGTCGCTGATGTTGAACGTGACCTGCGGGTCATTGGATTTGTTCCGAGCCGTCATCAGCACGCCCTCCGCGCACAGCGACACATCCGTGGCGACGGAATTCGGGAAGGTCTTTTTCAGCATTTCCTCGTCAAAACGGGAAAAATCCACCTGCTTGGCATGGGGAATATACCCCTCCTGCCTTTCGGTCTCGGTTTCGGTTATGCGGTTTGTTTCTGACATCGTATCAGACATATCGGTTTCCTCCGTTGCCGGCCCTGTTTCGGGCGAATTACCGTTTGGGACAGTGCAACCGCCGTACAGAAGGCAAGCGCACAGTCCGAGCAAAACGGCTCTGCTTGGTTTCGATCTCATAGGCAGCTCCTTGACTTGATTTGAGTATTTATCCTTGTTCCCGCCGCTTGAGGCTTCCCGCTTCCCGGAGTGCGTCGGGGTGTGTATGGGAATTATACCATATTTACGGGCGCAAGTCTATAGCTTTTTGAAATTTTACAGAGTAGCAAGCAGAATTCACTCGTTCTCCACGTCGAATGTGCTGATCTGTGTGCCGGCGGCGCCCGGTATACCGTTGCCGGGTGGCGGTGTGATGCCGAGATGCTCATAGGCAAGCCGCGTGACACAGCGTCCGCGCGGTGTGCGGCTGACAAAGCCGAGCTGCATGAGGTACGGCTCGTACACGTCCTCAATCGTGACGGCTTCCTCCCCGACCGTAGCGGCGAGTGTGTCCAGACCCACCGGTCCGCCGCCGTAAAACCGGATGATTGCCTCCATCATGCGGCGGTCGGTATTGTCAAGACCGAGGTTGTCGATTTCCAGCCTGTCCAGCGCGTAGCCGGTCGTGGCGGCATCAATTTCGGCTTTGCCTTGCACCTGCGCGAAATCCCGCACGCGCTTCAGCAGACGGTTTGCGATACGCGGCGTGCCGCGCGACCGGGATGCCAGTTCAAAGGCACCGTCCGGCGAGATGGGAATTCCCAGGATGGAGGCGCTTCGCTGTACGATGCGTGCCAGCTGTTCCGGGGTATACAGTTCCAGTTTGAAGATGACGCCGAAGCGGTCGCGCAGAGGCGTTGTCAGCTGTCCGGCACGGGTAGTCGCACCGATCAGTGTGAATTTCGGCAGATCAATGCGGATGCTCCGGGCGGTCGGTCCCTTGCCGATAACGAAATCCACCTCGAAATCCTCCATCGCGGGGTACAGAATCTCCTCGATCATGCGGGGCAGGCGGTGAATTTCGTCGATGAACAGTACGTCTCCCTCGTTGAGGTTGGTCAGCAGCGCCACAAGGTCGCCTTTCTTTTCGATGGACGGACCGGACGTGATGCGCAGATTCACACCCATCTCAGCTGCTATGATATTGGACAGCGTGGTTTTGCCGAGTCCGGGCGGGCCGTATAGCAGGACGTGATCCAGCGGTTCGTGGCGCAGACGCGCCGCATCCATGTATACGTGCAGGTTTTCCTTGACTTTGTCCTGCCCGATGTAGTCCTCCAGCCGCCGGGGGCGCAACGAGGCTTCCGGATCGATATCTTCCGGCGCTTCGGTCGGCGAGACAATACGGTTTTCAAAGTCGAAATCATTGCTATCGTTGCTATAACTGTCATCGCGGTCGTAGGCGACGTTGACCAGATCGGCGAGATCCAATCCCTCGTCGGCGGTGTCCGCGCCGAGAGGGGCGCGCTTCTTCTGCTTGCTGTTCATTCGCTTGTCCTCCCTTTACGGTTTCATCAGCTTCTTGAGTGCTTCCTTAATGATGTCCTCCAGCGACAGTGCGGCTATGTCAATGGATCTCAGCGCACTCTGCGCCTCGGCACGGGTGTATCCCAGCACCAGCAGCGCGTCCTGCGCTTCGCTCAGCTTCCCGCGTGCGGGTGCCCCGGCTGCCTCGGCAGTGTGATCGGTGATGGCGGCGGAAAGGTCGCTGTCGTCCATGTGCGTTTCCTTCATGAGCTTGTCCTTCAGCTCCAGGATAATGCGGGCGGCTGTCTTGGGACCGATGCCGGGAGCCTTGGAGATTGCCTTGCGATCCTCCGCACAGACTGCAAGAGCGAATTTTTCGGGCGTCATGATCGACAGGATAGACAGCGCCGCCCGGGGACCGACGCCGGATACGGACAGGAGCATCCGGAAGGAGGAAAGCTCGCGCTCATCGCGGAATCCGAACAGCTCGATGTCATTCTCGCGCACCGACAGGTATGTATACAGCAGGACTTCCGGCGGAGCGGTCAGCGCGGGGCGGGGCAGGGAACGGTAGGTCGTTTCACTGATAGTCATGCTGTAGCCGACCCCCGCCGCCTCGACAACGGCGAGCGAAGGGGTGGAGACGGTCAGCCCGCCTTTTATGTAGTAAAACATGCAACGGAATCCTTTCGTTTGGGCATTGTTTCGGGGAAGGAAACGGAGCCGGGCGGGTGCGCCCGACTCCGTGGGGGTTATTTTTTGTCCGGCTTTTTGCCGTGTGCCCGGGTGTCCTTGGGATCGGGTGTCTCGTCAATGTCATCCGGCGCATCCGGCGGTACCGGATCCACGTCCGGCGTCTCGTATCCGATGTCGCCGGGCAGGACAGCCGCGCTGTCCTCTGCCGTCTCGGCGGTCGGGAGCGGCTCGCCGGGAACGGTCAGTACACCGCGCAGAACCGGGATGCGCACCAGCCGACGGTACAGAACCAGCAGCACGACAAAGATCAGTATCGCCACAATGGAAACTGCCAGTCCGAAGGAGACAGTATGCGGCATATAGCGCATTTCCAGTGTATGCTCTCCGGCACCGTCAATGCGGAAGCCTAGCAGAGCATCCGCCGTCCGGCACACCTCTACCTTTTTGCCGTCCACGTACACGTTCCATCCCTCGTCATAGGGAATGGTGGTAGCGATCAACTGGCTGTCCTGCCGGGTCGTGATACTGCCGGTCATGTGGTCGTCCGGGCAGTTGTCATCGATCCGGTAGCCCATCTGCTGCAGGCGGGTCATGGCATCCGTCAGCACATCCATGTCGATGTAGTAGATATAGGAGTCGTACACCTTGCCCTCGGTATTCTTCTGCCGGATATACAGGTTGTTGGAGCTGTTCTTGATGGTGAGCTTCAGCGTGAGATCGGACTTGGTCACCTTGCCCAGCGAAGCGATGCGACGGTAGGTGGAATCCGAGCCGCCTTCAAAGCCGCCTTTGGAGGAGCCGTTGACCGCAACTTTGACCTCGCGCGGATAGCCGCTGGGAATGTAAAGGTAAAGCTCGGTTCCCGTGGGGACGTCATAGTGCAACGTGATGGAGGCTTCGGTATCCTTGCTGTCTACTGTCCATTTGTAGTGGTTGTCAATGGTATTCCCGTAGGTGCAGTTGGAGGTTTCGGCGCTGGCGGTCGGCGTGACCTGTGTTGTCTTTTTGAAGACCTCGACCAGCTTGTCCTCGCCCAGCATGGCGGTAAGCATCTCATTGTACAGATCCATCGGCGTGTTGTACACATCCACACGCTTGCCCTTGTTGTCTTCGGTAAACACGTGGAATTGCTCGTAGGCATCGGCAACGCCGAAGGCGAGGGAGAGCGCGTAGGGGTTGCGGTACACATCCGGACGGTTTACGGGGGTGAAGTCCTCATCGTACCGGAAGACTTCGTTCTTGTAGACCGGCTCACCGTAAACGTAGGACATATCCTGATCCGTGACCAGGTACCGGATGCCGAAGAAGGAGTCTGACACGGGGTTGCTGTCCACGTATTTTGACCAGTGGGATTTTGACACGCACCCCATGGTGTCCAGCAGGTCAATGACATCCTGGTTCAGCGTGGAGGTAGAGCAGGTCATCCCCTTGAAATGCAGGGCGAAGTTGTCGGTTTTCTGACGGCTGTAAGTCTTTTCGGTGCGGTAGAAGCCGGCATCCCCGTCCCGGATTGTTTCGGCAATGGGCAGGAAGGTCTTCAGGTAGTTGTTGTAGGTGGAGTAGCCGGTGTGTCCCACATCTTTGATGAAGGATTGCGTTTCGGACAGTCCGCTGAGGAACATTTCGGTACAGACGAGGAAAGCAAGCACAGCCGTGACGGTATTGGTTGCCCGCTTTGTGCGCCCGGCAACGCAGAGCAGGACAAAGTAGGCAAGCAGGCAGAACAGCCCCAGCCACACCGTAGCGAACGGGCGCACGGCATTGAAGTTGTCGGGGTTGGACTGCTGATTGGGGAGCGCCAGCAGGTGTTCCAGAATGGGGGAGCGCAGTGCCTGCAGAATCAGAATATAGACCGACCACCCGGCGGTGACAAGCAGCAGCGATTTGCGGGGAATGAAATTTACCTGTGTGAGCGCCCGGTATGCCAACGTCAGCAGGAAGAAGCTGAGCATGAAACTGTAACGATAGTTGAGCCAGTTTGGCTTCTGGAAGCCGTGCCAGATGAGGTCGAGATCACTGACCGCGAAGGAGAGGACGAAGAAGAGAATGAAGCATCCGGCGGCGATCTTTTCCCGGTCGGAGAATTTCCGGCAGAGGAAGAAGGCAGGCGCCATCAGGATGGTCAGCACGCCGCAGTAAACGAAGGGCAGACCCGCCGGGCGGATGGTGTCATAGGAGGAGGGAAGGAACTTGTAGAGCAGGAGGTAAAGGTCAAACTTCTGCGTTACGTCCCAATTCGGATTGGAGAAGTCGTTCTTGCCGAAGCCGAGCGAGTACTTGGCAGACAGGATCGTCAGCGCCGCCATGCATACGGCGAGAGCCGACCACAAAGCCACGCGCCCGACCGACTTGGCAAAGTGATTGCGTTCGCCCATCGGGTTGTTCTCGTTGTTACGGTTGTGGGCGAAATAGTAGAAGAAGCTGTAAGCGACAACGTAAATGCACGTCATGTAGCCGATGTAGTAGTGGCTGTACAGCGTAATCGCGAACGAGAATACGAACAGGCGGAAGTGCCCCTTCCTGATCAGTTCCTCCAGCCCGTAGGTGAGCAGCGGCAACCAGATCATGACATCCAGCCACATGGAGTTGCTCTGGTTCTCGATCGCATAAGAGCAGAGCGCGTACATGGTGGAGAAGGCAACGATCGCCAGCCGATTGGGCTTTCCGTTGCTGTGGCGGTGCAGGTAGAAGCCCATAGTCAGCCCCATCAGTCCGGTTTTGAGCGTGAAGAGCGTCAGAAGAGCCTCCAGCATCCGCGTTATGGGGAACAGCGCAATGATCCAGGCAAACGGACTTGCCACATAGTAGTCAAAAATACCGAGAAATTCCCCGCCCAGTTCACGGGAGAAGGAGTAGAGCAGACTGCCGTCTCCGTGCATGAAATTCCACAGTGCGTTATAGAAGCCGATATACTGCGCGTTCAGATCCAGCGTCAGCACGCTGTAATCCCCGAACGGATGCACACCCTGCGAAATGTACAGGAGCAGAAAAAGTATGGCGGGCACGCCTCCGGCAATGAGCAGGTAGCCGTACTCACGCCGCCACGCGCCGAAACGGCGGCGGAAGCGGGTCATGCGCGTTTCGGCAGCGGCCGTATTGCCGGTTTCGTGCATGGGAATATCCGGTTGATTCTGATTCATGGTTCCGATTATCCTTTCTTTTTCAAACGCCGTGTTTTATCCGTTGCTTTCGGGTGTATCCGGGGACGTTTCCACCCGCCGCACCGCTTTCTCAAGCCGCAGGCGGTCAACAGTCATGTCCCGCCCGCAACCGAGGCAGAGTACCCGCACCTCACTGCCTGCGCGCAGTACGCGGAAGCGGGTCGAGCCGCAGGGATGCTTCTTTTTCAGTTCCAGCACATCGCCGGGTTTCATTCGGATGATTGGCAACGTGCTCCCCCCTTTTTCCTGCATCCTCCGGAATCTATCCAGTCTATTATAGCACAAACCTCCGATTTTGTAAACCCATTTGCGGATTTTTTCACGGGACAAGGCATTTACTTTTCTCTGAATCGCCGGCTTCGCGGATCAGCGGCTCACTCCATCTCCCGCCGCAGCTTTTGCAGAATCTTCTTTTCGAGCCGGGATATGTAGGACTGCGAAATATTCAGGAGATCCGCAACCTCTTTCTGCGTCATTTCCGGATTGCCGTCCAAGCCGAAACGCAGACGGATGACGAGCCGCTCCCGGGATTCCAGCCTGTCCACGGCACGCCGGAGAGCCTCGCGTTCCTCGTCCCGTTCCAGCTCCTCCACGACCGACGGTTCATCACTGCTGAGAATATCCGAGAGCAGAAGCTCGCCGCCGTCCCAGTCTGAGTTGAGCGGCTCGTCGATGGAGACCTCCTGCCTGCCGCTGATCTTGCGGAGGTACATGAGAATTTCGTTCTCAATGCAACGGGAGGCATAGGTTGCCAGCTTGATGTTCTTGTCTGACCGGAAGGTTTCCACTGCCTTGATGAGTCCCAGGGTGCCGATGGAAATCAGATCCTCAATGCCGACCCCGGTGTTTTCGAACCGTCTCGCCAGAAATGCGACCAGTCGCAGATTGCGCTCGATCAGCAGGGCGCGCGCCGCCTCGCGCGCCTGCCCGCCGGACTCCAGGGCACGCAGGGCATTCGCTTCCTCCTCACGCGAGAGCGGTTGCGGAAGAACATCCGGTCCGTTGATGTAAAACAGCGGGCGGATACGTCTGAGCAGAAGCCAGCGGGGGCAGAGAAACAGGGGCACGGCGCGATGTAACGGTATGTATGCGGCGGTCTTCATCGGAATGATCCTCCTTGTGCTATGTGTAAAATATGCGGCAAAGCCGCTTGGGGATGACGCATCAGATCAACGCGGCGGGAATGAGTGCCTGCAACGCGGGATTGCCTGCTTCGCCCGCTTCCGGCAACTCCAGCGGAGCGATGAGAGCGACCGCCTCGGTAGCGCCTTCGGCGTCCGGCAGGCGGATGGTCACACGGTCGGGACGGATGCCGATCAGCAGGCTGTGCCCCGTCGCCGTTGCTGCCGGGATGATGCGCAGGCGTGCCGCTTCCGGCAACGCACGCAGGCGGGCGGGATCGGTGCTGCCCTCCGAAATGCAGGCGGCAAGCTCCGCCGAAAGCAACGGCGCGGCGGCGGATGCCTGCACCGGGATTACAGGCTTTCCGTCCAGCGGATCAGTCAGCAGATTCCCGCTGTCAATCAGCCCGGAGAGCGTTACGATCCGATTCCCGAGCGCAACGGTCACTTCTGCCTCCTGCCGGCTGCCTGTCCGGCGGAAAAGCCGCCCGCCCCAAAGGGACAGCAGTCCGCTCAGCAATGCCAGCAGGGCAAAAAGCCACGCAGTGGGACCGTCTGCCCCCATGCCTGCCAACGCATCGGGACAGCCTGCCCGATTGAGAAGATTGTACAGCCCGGTCATGACGCCGCCCAAAACCAGCGAGACCAGCAGGTATACGCCGCACGCCGGAAAAACAGACAGCCACCGCCGCCTGCCTGCCTCCTGCCCCGGCAGAAAGACCAGTGCGCACAGGCACAGGCACATCAGGCAGTCCAGCGCCAGTGCCGCTGCTCGCCCTACGTTCACAAACAGTGCCGCAACGGCATAGACACCGCCGAGCAGGCTGGCAAGCGCCAGCCGCCCGCCCCGGATGCGTCGCCGCAGCAGCCGGGCGGTAAGCAGACAGGACAGGCAGTCCATGCCCGCATTGATCAGGAACAGTATGTCACCGTATACATCGGTCGTCATCCGCATCACCTCCTGCGGCTATCAGTATACACCGCACGGACTGCGACCCGTGTCGCTCCCGGACGGACGAAAGTGCAGAATCCGGCGACAGGAAGCTTGCCTTCTTCCCGAAAATTCATAAATACCGCTTGAAATCGGCGCCGATACCCTGTATAATAAAGGGCAACTTTGAGGAAACACGGCTTTGCCCGGCGGAATATCCGTGATGCTGTATCCTATACGGAACCGTCCGGAAATATGACTGCCCGGGCAGAATCCGGACAGAAGAGCAGGGAGGCAGAAACTATGCGCAAAAAGATCCGGCACCTCACCGCCTGTCTTGCCGCAGGCGTTCTCGTCGCTGCGGCACCGTTGTCAGGCGGCTGTTCGCAGGGTACACCGCCCACCGCAGAGAGCACCGCGCCCGCTGCGGCGGAAACGGTTCCGGCAGAGCAGGCAGGACTTCTTCTGCGTGCCGGACTGAACCGCGCCAATTACGCCGGGAATGCGGATGTGGAGGCATGGATCGCGCGCTGTTCGGAGGATGACACGGGTGCGTTTGACGCCTTCGTCCTGTACTCCGCGTATGAGGACGGAGAAAGCACGACGCATCGCTACCTGATCCTGCGGACGGAGACTTCCGCCGGCATCGTGCCGACAGGCAGAGTGCTGCGCCGGACAGAGAATGGCGTGGCAGACTGCGAACTGGAGATTACGTATGCATACAGCGCCTCGGAGGCTTCTGCCGGGGGCGAACTCCTCCTTGTGACTGTCACACTGCCTGCGGGCGATCTGCCGGCGCTGACGTTGCTTTCCGGGGAGGAGGCGCTGTCCTATCGCCTGACGCGAACCGGTGCGCCGCTGGATCCTGTCCTGTGATGCCAATGCTGTGCAAGACGAGAGAGTAATGAAAGGAAGATGCTGTATGAACACCGAGACCAAGCAGGAAAGGCTGTGCCTGATTCTTGCCGCCGCCGGAGCCGTGCTGGCGCTTTTGTTTGCGGGCTTGTGGCTGTTTTCGCGGCATGATCAGTCGGATGCCGCCCGCACCGCGCAGGCGGAGGCGGCTGTCTGTCGGGACGCATGGAAGACCTTCGGCGAGACCGGAAAGGACAGCGATGCGCTGCACGCGCTCGCATCGCTGTACGCCTTTGCGCGGGATATGGAGCCGCTGATGGACGGCACCTCGCGGGCGGAATACCCGTCCTTCTGCATGGCTGTCTTCCGCCTTCTGACAGAAAAGCCGGAGCTGCGCGCGGCATACGCCTCCGCTCTCGAAAAGCAATTCGATATGCTGGCAAAGGATATTTATCGTGTCAACGCTTATGCTGAGCTGAAAAAGCTGATCCCGGCGCTGGAGAGCGGCATCCTGCCGGAAACCGGAACCGAACCCGTTTCCGAGACCGAAGGCGTGCTGACTGCGGTCAACGGGAGGGGAGACTGCGCCTATGCATGACTATGTGATCGGATTGGACGGCGGCGGCACCAAGACAGACGGGGTGCTGGTCGGACAGGACGGGCGGGTACTGGCACGCCGGTGCGTCGGTGCATCCAACCCCAATGACGTGGGAGAGGAAGCATCCGCCGCTGTTGTCCGTGCGTTGGCGGAGGTGCTTGCCACCGAGGCGGGTGTGCCGCTGGCAGACTGCTTCGTATTCGGCGGCATATCCGGCGCGCTCAACCATCGGGAGGGACTGACTGCCCGCCTGCGCTCTGCCGTTCCGGCACCGGGCGGAGTGGAGATTGATTCCGATATGGTGAATCTGCTTTCCGCCGAGCTTCCCGACCGGGACGGAGCCTGCATTATCTGCGGCACGGGGAGCGCCTGCTTTGTGCGCCGCGGGCAGGAGGTGTTCCGCATCGGCGGCTGGGGCTACCTGCTGGACAGCGCCGGGAGCGGCTATGATATCGGCAGACAGGCATTGGAGGCGGCGCTCCGCGCGCAGGATGGGCGCGGTTGCCCGACGGCTCTCTCGGCGAAACTTGCCGATGCACTGGGCGCGCCGGTGCAGGATTCCCTGACGCGCCTGTATGCTGAGGGAAAAACGCTGATCGCCTCGCTGTCCCCTGCGGTATTTGCGGCGGCACGGGAAGGCGATGCGGTCGCACGCGCCATACTGGATCGGAACGCGGCGGCGCTCGCTGAGTTGCTGTGCGCCGCATGGCACCGGCTGTGTGAGGGGATGCCGGAGGACACGCGCCCGACCGGAATGCCCGTATTTCTGGACGGCGGTATCTGCCGTCACAATCATCCCGCGTGGCGCGATGCTATCGCCAGCCATATACCGCCGGATGTACCGGCAGCCCTGTCGCTGGCAAGCCGTCCGGTCATCTGGGGGGCGGCGGCAGAGGCAATGCGCCGCGACGGCTGGACGCCGGATACAATCCGACACGCAGGATCCGTTTTCCTGGCAGACCCCCATATTTCCGGATGAAAGGCTGACAACAATTATGAACGAGATTGATACTTCCGTGCAGAGCAGGCTGACACGCCTGTCCGTGCGCCGCACCCTGCTGTTCGTACTTCTGACGCAGGTGCTCTATACCGTCCTGTACGCCTTCGTGCTCAATCCCCTGTATACGCATTTTGCATCGGATGTCCTGTATAAGGACGCGTGGTGGCTGGATCTGATCGGTGTTGCCATTGATGCGACCGACGTCATTCTGTTCATCCTTGTGTACCCCGCCTCGCTGTATGCACTTTGGCGCGGGGGCTGGAGGCAGGGATACCGGGTGCCCGTGCTGTTCAGCGTCCTGACGCTGTTCAAATTCGCGGTAAACTACGCAGTGGGTGTATTCATCGAGTACGGCGGCGTGCCGTCCGGCGATTTCCTTGCGGACGATCTGCCGCTCGTGATCCCGCTGGCACTTCTGGAACTGCTCCAGTATGGCATTGTGCTGGGATTGGCAACTCTGTGGTACCACGTATACCGGGTGCGGCAGGCGGATGCCGCCGCCTTGGCGGCACTCCGGCAGAAGCCGTATGAATCATCGGCTGTTCTTCCGCTGACGCGCCTGTTTGACATGGGAAACCCCATGCAGCGTGCCCTGTTCGACGCGGGGCTTACCGTGGCGATCCTCGGCATTCTGCGCCATGTGATCTATCAGCTTACGCTGTTTGCGGCAAACGGACGCATGGACGCACCGTTACAGATTGCCGTTGACCTCGTGGGGGATCTGCTGGTGGGTGCGGCACTGTACCTCGTCGGGATCCTGCTGGTCAACCGCTTTGCCCGGCGGGACAGCCGCGTCTGAACTGCCCCGTCCGAAGTAGTTCAGCAGTCCCCGCGCTTCCTCCCGGCTGACGACCCGCAGCAAGAACAGCAGTCCGACGTACAGCGCGCCGGAGGCGCACAGATGCAGGATCATGCCCGGTACGCCCGGTACCGTTGCCGCCGCGCCGAAGAACAGCTTTGCTGTCCAGGTCGCGGCAACCACGCAGAGCAGGGGACCTGCCGCCATGTGCCACAGGCGCACGCGCATCCGGCTGATGCGGAGCATCCGGCACAGGGACAGGGTGGTGTTCAGCGTTTCGGTGACGTAGACCGAAATGATATAGCCGTTGAGTCCCATGCGGGGCAGCAGGAACCAGACCAGAATGACCGACGTCAGCGCGTCAATGATGTTGACGGTCATGGAGTAAACCTGCTGCCCCATTCCTTTCAGCACGCCGTCAACAGAACTGTCCACATACATGATGGGGATAAGCGGCGCGAGGATGCGGATATATGCCCCCGCCTCGCGGGAACCGCAGACCAGCTGTCCGATCTCGGCGGAAAAACAGCACATCAGTCCCGCTGCCCCGAAGGAGAACAGCAGAGCCACGCTGACAACGCGCCCGGACACGTGTGCGACCCGCCGGTGGTGACCGCGCGCATTTGCTTCGGCGATCTCCGGCACGAGAAGTCCGGAGAAGGAGGATACGAATACGGACGGGAACAGCACAACAGGCAGAACCACCCCGTGTATGACGCCGTAGGATGCCAGTGCCGCGCTCCAGGATGCGCCGACTGCCCGCAGTCCGCGCGGAATCAGCGCGTGCTGGAGCGTCAGCAATCCCGACCGCAGGCAGGCGGCGACCGTGACCGGCACCGTGATGTGAAGCAGGCGGCTGAGCAGGTGCGTCTTGCCCGTCGGGAGACGCTCATTCCGGACACGCCCGCCGTGCCGTCGTTGTTCAAACAGGCAGGCAAGTGCCGAAAGTACAAGTCCCGCCGTCTCGGCAAGACTGCTCCCGACGACCAGAGCCAGGCAGGCATAGGAGGCGCCCCGCGGCAGCCAGGCGCCCAGCAGCGCGGCACACAGACTCAACCGTAGTACCTGCGAGACGACGCCGGTGAGACTGGGCAGTGCGACCCGCCGCATGCCCGTAAAGTAGCCGGAGAGACAACCGGACAGTGACACCACCGGCAGACTGAGTGCCAGCACGCGTAGGGAAGGAATCGTTCGCAGATCCCCCAGCCAGACGCGCCCGATATAGGGGGCGGCGGGGAACAGCATGACGCCGGCACCCACCCCACACAGCAGGGCATACCCCAGTGAGACGCGCAGGACGTGGGAGATTGCCGCCTGCCGGGCAGGATCCGGCGCGTCCCGCTCCGGAAAACGCCCCATGGTTTCGGCGATCAGCCGGGTACACCCAAGGTGCGCCCCGCCGCCTCCCAGCGTGGTGAAGAAGCCGTACACGCCCAGGATGAGCGAGTACAGCCCCATGACTTCTCCTCCCGCCCGCCCGGCAAGATAAACATTGAAGGAAACGCCCACCGTGCGCAGGAACAGATTGAGCGCAATGAGCCAGAGCGCATTCCGCGCAAAGCGTTGCGCCGAGGTGGGGGGATCCCCGACTGTCCGCTTGCGTGACAGTTTGTCCGCCATATCGCCAGCTCCCGTTACCGTTCAGTTTTGCCTTCGCATCCGCCGATGCCGCAGGCATACCCCAGCCTATGCGCCTGCCGGCAGTAATATCACCCGCCGCCCGGCGTAAGAGCACGCAGTCTGCTGTAGGAAAGGAAACCGATCATCATGAAGCACCATGTTCTTTGCGGCGTCGATCGCGCAGACGCACTGTCCGACTATGTCAGCGGCAAAAAGATTGCCCTGCTGACCGCCGCCTCCGGCGTTAACCGGTACGGCGTTCCGACCTATGATGTCATCAGAGCGGCAGGCGGCGACCTGCGCATCCTGTTCTCCCCGGAGCACGGGCTTTACTCCGCACTGCAGGACGGAAAATTCGGGGACGAGGACGGCTCCCTGCATCCGGGGACGGGAGCAAGGCTGTACAGCCTTGGCGCAAAGGGGCATCCGGCGCTGGCGGAGCTTGTCGGCGGAGTGGATCTCGCGGTCTACGATATCCAGGATGTCGGCGCCCGGTTTTACACCTATCTCTGCAATCTGACGCAACTAATGCGTGCCTGCCGCGCGGCAGGAAAACCCCTTTTGGTGCTGGATCGTCCAAACCCGATCGGGGGCAGGACGGAGGGACTTCTGCTGGATGAGAGCCGGTTTTCCTCTTTTGTGGGCGAGTACGCGATCCCTACCCGCTATGGTCTGACGGTGGGGGAGTATGCCGCCTTTGCGAACGCCGAGAAGCACATCGGCTGTGAACTGCATATCCTGACCTGCGAGGGCTGGGCGCGGGATATGTATGGTGATGAGACAGACCTGCTCTGGGTGAACCCGTCCCCAAACATTCCTGCCGTTTCCACTTGCTTCAACTATATCGGGAGCTGTCTTTACGAGGCGACCAACCTTTCGGAGGGGCGTGGCACCACGCGGCCGTTTGATTGGATCGGGGCGCCGTTCGTGGATGAGGAGAAGCTGTGGCGGCGCATGACGCGGCTGGGACTGCCAGGTGTGATCTTCCGCCCGCTGTGCTTTACTCCCCTGTACAACAAGTTTGCCGGGGAAGTCTGCCGTGGGTTGGAGCTGCACGTCACCGACCGGGACACTTACCGCCCGTTTTGCACGGTGCTGTATATGCTCCGGTATCTTAAGGAAAACCCTGCCGTGACGGTTCGCCGGGATGGCATGGCGTTGCGCGTCGGGCAGGATCTGCTGACGGATGACTACGATCCGGAGGATATCCTGCGGCGCGAGGCGCAGGACACGGGAATCTTCGGTGAAATTGTAGGAAAATACCGGATGTACCCCGAAACGGTTTCGGCAAATAAGAAAATTTTGCCGGGGACACAGAAACTACTTGACAAGCGCCTATAGTTGTTATATCATATAGTGCGTTTCCGCGCATCGGCGCGGAGAGAATCCGGAGATGCGAAGGGGGGGATAAGAGTGAGCGTGTATGCGTGTGAGTTGTGCGGCTATGAGTACCGCCCGGAGGTCGGTGACCCCGAGCATGGCGTGCCGGAGGGAACGGATTTTGAGGATCTTCCCGCCGATTGGGTCTGCCCGTTGTGCAGCGCGTCGAAGGATGACTTCGAGCAGGTAGCTGCGGATGAGAGCAATACCGAGAACGGTGAACTCTGATACTCCGACAATAACAGGGGGTGTTAAAAACTCAGTTTGGGTTTTTTAACACCCCCTTTTTCCGGCAACTGCACGCAAAAGAAGTGATCGCCATTGCCGGAAAAAGAGTCGAAAACCCTTGATTCTTTGGAATAATCGTGCTATAATACAGGAAAAGTTCGCAGTCATGTACAGGAGGCAAAGACATGAGACACTACCTGCTCCCCGAAGGTGGGAACTTCTACAAGGCAAACCTGCATACACACAGCATCTACTCGGACGGCGCCCGCACGGTGGAGGAGATCAAGCGCGACTACATGGCGCACGGCTACTCGGTCGTCGCGTTTACCGACCATGACATCATGCTGGATCACTCGGATCTTAACGAGCCGGAAAAATTCCTCGCACTGACCTCCTATGAGGTCGAGACTAATCCCGAGCCGGACGGCAAGCCGTGGAATACCATGCCGACCTATCACCTGAATTTTTACGCCAGCCGCCCGGATGAGACCTGCTATCCCTGCGGCAATCCTGCGTATACCTTCGGCAACGCGCCGAAGTATGTGCAGGACTACTACCGGGGCGACTACGTGCGCCGTTACTCGGTGGAGGGGCAGAATGAAATGATCCGGGAAGCGCTGGATCACGGCTTTCTGGTCAGCTATAATCATCCCGCATGGTCGCTCCAGCACTACCCGGATTACGCCGGACTGGAGGGCGTGACCGCTGTTGAAGTGTACAATACCGGAAGTATTCTGGAAGGCTACTTGCTGGACGGCGATGAGCAGGTGCTGGATGATTTCCTGTACCTCGGAAAACGTGCCTATCCCGTCGCGGGCGACGACTCGCACAGCATTGCCGACTGCTGCGGCGGTTGGGTGCAGTTCCGGGCACCCGCACTGACCTACGGTGATATCATGCACGCATTTGCAGTCGGGGACTTTTATGCCTCGTGGGGACCCGAAATTACGGCGCTGTACATCGAGGACGGCATTCTGCACGTAGACTGCACGGATACCGTAGCGGTGTGCCTGCGCACCGATATCCGCCTCTCCGGCAACACGACGGCACCTGCCGGTGAGATGCTGTCCCATTGCACCTTTGACCTGCGCGGCTGGCTGGAGCAGTCGCGGACGTTAGGCTGTGAGGAGCGTGCCTTTTTCCGCCTGACGCTGGTCGGACCGACGGGCGCCAAGGCGCTGACGCGCGGTTACTTTGCCGATGAACTGTCCGGTATGACATTCTGAAACAGGAACCATGAGCCGCAGCAGTCAGAAGAAGGTACATAACGACCGCCGCGCCGAACGGCGGCAGGCGAAGCATCCGAAAAGTGTTGTCCGCGTTCGTCTTGTGGACGGGACATACGTGTTCTTTACCGCACTTATCCTGCTGGTTGCGCTGGCAGGTATGGTCGTCATGCAGCGGCTGGGTTGGTTTGAGACGATCCCGGGCGCGGTTTTGTCGGTCGTAGCGGGCGGCGTGGTGGCACTGTGCGGATTTGATCTTGCCATGCTGCTGACCAGCTGCATCACGGTCGCGGACGGGCAGGTCAATGCAGGCAAAAACGAGGCAGGCGAGCTGATGGTCTTTCATACCGGGAACATCCTGCGCGTGGAACTGCGCGACAGGGCAGGGAACCCGGTGGAGGAGAACCGCCGCCGATACAGTCGTGTCGCCGTGACATTCGTTATGGCGAGCGGACGGATCAACCAGCGCCCCTTCGGGCATATCCGGCAGCGTCAGCTTGAGAATATCCGGCGTGCTGTCGGGGCAAAATGATAATATACAGGCAGGCAGAAGAAGGTCACTATGCAAACTTCCATCGTAATCAAGGGCGCGCGCGTCCATAACCTGAAGAACATCGACATCACGATCCCCCGTGACAAGCTGGTCGTCATGACCGGGCTGTCCGGCTCCGGCAAGTCCTCACTGGCGTTTGATACCATCTATGCCGAGGGACACCGGCGTTTTGTGGAGTCGCTGTCCTCCTACGCCCGGATGTTCCTCGGACAGATGGACAAGCCGGACGTGGACATGATCGAGGGACTGTCTCCCGCCATTTCCATTGACCAGAAAACGACCTCCCGCAATCCGCGCTCGACCGTCGGAACTGTCACCGAGATATACGACTACCTGCGCCTTCTGTATGCGCGGGTGGGCATCCCCCACTGCCCGATCTGCGGCAGGGAAATACGCCAACAGAGCGTGGATCAGATCATTGACAAGATTCTCACGTTGCCGGAGGGAACCCGTTTCCTGGTGCTGTCCCCCGTGGTGCGTGCCCAGAAGGGTATGCACGAAAAGGTTCTGGCGGACGCAAAGAAAAAGGGGTATGTCCGCGTGCGCATCGATGGGGCGCTGTATGACCTGTCCGAGCAAATTGTGCTGGATAAGAACAGGAAGCACGATGTGGAGATTGTCGTGGACAGGCTGGTCATGCGGGACGGAATCCGCTCCCGTCTGTCCGATTCGGTGGAGGCGGCGCTGGCGGCGGCTGAGGGGCGCCTGCTCATTGTGACGGTACCCCGCGACGGGGAGAAGGAACAGGAGATGTCCTTTTCTCAACGTTACGCCTGCGAGGAGCACGGTGTGTCCTTCGGCGAGTTGGAGCCGCGTATGTTCTCCTTCAATAACCCGGCTGGCGCCTGCCCCAAGTGTGCCGGTCTCGGCGATATGCAGCGTGTGGCGGTCAGACGGTTGATCCCGCACCCGGAGCTGTCGCTGAGGCAGGGTGCCATTCAGGTCAACGGCTTCAAGACGCTGGACGCGGAAAGCTGGAGCGGACCGCTGTTTGAAGCGGTCGGGAAGCGGTTTGGCTTCACGATGGATCAGCCGGTCAACACCTTCACGCCGGAAGCACTGAACGTGCTGTATTACGGCTCCGGGGACGAGACTTACGACGTTGTCCGCTACTTTGGCAAGGAGCCGCACAGGCAGAAGGCAAAGTTTGACGGCGTGGTCGGCATCATCGAACAGCGTATGGCACAGGGCATGAGCAACGACTACTACGAACAGTTCGTGGAGGAGGCATCCTGCCCGGATTGCCACGGAAAGCGCCTCAGCCCCGCATCGCTGTCGGTTACGGTCGGCGGCATGAACATCTATGACTTCTGCTGCCTCTCGGTTCGCGAGGCGTTGGATTTTATCAACGGGCTTGGGGAGCAGCTGGTCGGCGGCGAGGCTGTCATCGCACGGGATATCATCAAGGAGATACGATCCCGGCTGAGCTTTTTGGTCAGCGTGGGACTGGATTACCTGACGCTGGCGCGCAAGGCAGGCACGCTGTCCGGCGGTGAGGCACAGCGTATCCGGCTGGCAACGCAGATCGGTTCGTCGCTGGTGGGCGTGCTGTATATTCTGGACGAGCCGTCTATCGGACTGCATCAGCGTGACAACGGCAAACTGATCGCCACACTCAAGAAACTTCGCGACCTTGGAAATACCGTCATCGTGGTGGAGCATGACGAGGAGACCATGCTGGAGGCGGACTACATCGTGGATGTCGGTCCCGGTGCCGGCATTCACGGTGGGCAGATCGTTGCCGCAGGAACGCCCGCCGAGGTGATGGCAAACCCGGACTCGGTCACCGGCGCGTACCTGTCCGGGCGTAAGTGCATTGCGGTTCCGGCACAGCGCCGCCCCGGAAACGGACATTTCCTGGAGGTGTTCGGCGCGGCGGAGCACAATCTGAAAAAGGTGGATGTGCGTGTGCCGCTCGGATGCTTTGTTTGCGTAACCGGCGTGTCCGGTTCGGGTAAATCCTCGCTGGTCAACGGTATCATATACCCGGTCTTGGCCTCGCGGCTCAATCGAGCCACGACCTATCCGGGAGAGTATGAGCGCATCGAGGGGTTGGAGCATCTGGACAAGGTTATTGCGATCGATCAGAGTCCCATCGGACGGATGCCCAGCTCAAACCCTGCGACCTATACCTCCCTGTTCAACGATATCCGTGACCTGTTTGCCAAAACGCCGGACGCCAAGGCGCGCGGCTACCTGCCGGGGCGTTTCTCCTTCAATGTAAAGGGCGGACGGTGCGAGGCGTGCGAGGGGGACGGTGTGCGCAAGATCGAGATGCATTTCCTGCCCGATGTGTACGTGACCTGCGATGTGTGCCACGGAAAGCGGTACAACCGCGATACGCTGGAATGCAGGTACAAGGGCAGGAGCATTGCCGATGTGCTGGATATGACGGTCGAGGAGGGGCTTGCTTTCTTCGATGGGCTGCCGCGCATTACGCGCAAACTGCAGACACTGTACGATGTGGGACTCGGCTATATCAAGATCGGACAGCCCGCCACCACGCTGTCGGGCGGTGAAGCGCAGCGAGTCAAACTGGCAACCGAACTGGCAAAGCGCGGTACCGGCAAAACCTTCTATATTCTGGACGAGCCGACAACGGGACTGCACAGCGATGATGTGTCGCGCCTGCTGGACATCCTGCAGCGGATTTGCGATGCAGGCAACACGGTGCTGGTCATTGAGCATAATCTGGATGTTATCAAATCCGCTGACTATATCATTGATCTGGGACCGGAAGGCGGTCAGGGAGGCGGAACCGTCATTGCAACCGGAACGCCGGAACAGGTGGCAGAGTGTACCGAAAGCTACACGGGAGACTTTCTCCGGAAGATACTGAAGAAGTAAAAACCGCATTGCCGAAAAGGAAAATCAGGGAGTGCCGGAGGCTGTCAGCCTCCGGCACTCCCTGATTCCGGAACCCTTTCCGTTCCGCTATGCTCTTGCCTCGGACTCCACATCCGACTGGATATCCGCCCGCCCGATGTGCGAGAGCAGGATACGCGCAGGAGTCCCGTCCGGTGCGGGAATCAGCGTGTTGCCCCGGAAACACAAATCGGCAATATTGTCGAAGATTGCTGCGGGGGCGCCGCCGTTCGCCATGCGGAAGCTGTTGTCCAGCACCCGGATGCGTCGGTGGAAATAACGCCCGGCTTCCACGGCTTCGCGCGGAGCACACTCAATGACAGCGTTCCCCCAGCCGCCGTGACGGCAGGTGTCGAACATACAGTTGCGGATGGTGACATCCCGCGTGCCGCCGGACTCAAACCAGTATTCGCCGTTTGCCTCAAACAGGATGGCTGCACCGCTGGTGTGGAAGTCGCAGTCTTCAATGACTGTGCGCCCGCGCGATGCGATCAGCATGCCGCGCGCCCGGTTACACCGCACGATATTGTGCCGGAAGGTCAGCGCGACGTTGTGGGAGATGTTCTCCACTACCTGTCCGGGGCGGATTTCGGGCGCCGGTATGCGTGCGGCGCTGTCCGCAACTTCGGGCGGAAGCGGCTCAAGACTCAAACGAATGATCTCGGAATTTATATATTCCACATCGCGGATAATCCGCTCGGAGAAGGGAATCAGGCTTTTGGGGTTCAGTAGCTGGATCCGGTCGCCGGCGCGGAATATGCGGATGCCGCTTGCCTCCTGATGCATTTCGCGTACAAGGAGGGCGTCCCGCTCCACATCCACAATGCGGGTGTACATTCCGTGAATGTTCAGCGCATCGTCCAGCTGTCCCTCAAAGATGCAGTTCTCGACCGTGACCGAGCCGTCGCAGTCCACAAAGTGCGTCGCGTCGGCTACGGCGGAGAATGCGAACCCAGCCGGGCGGCGGGTGTGGAAACCGTCCAGGCGGATGTCGCGGCTGGTCTGCGCAATAAAGCCCATGCCGTGACAGGACAGAACCGTTGCATTATGGCAGGTCACGTCCGCGGAATCACAGCAGAAGATGCCCGCACCCATCCGGCGCGCGGCAGACAGAACCAGAATGTTGCCGACAGGCGGATAGCGGTGAACGCCGTGAATGCGCAGCTTCCCGTCCGGCAGGTATTCGCAGGTCATGTCCCGGAGCAAGCCGCCCAGATTATGGTCGGCGGAACCGGGCTGGTATTCACCGGTGTCTCCCCGAAGCTCCACGTCCAGCTCTATGCTGTAATTGCAGGTGCGGCGCGGCTTGGGGCAGACCAGTTCCCCATGCCGCACGACGAATTGCTCGCCGCCCTGCATGACCTCGGCATCCACGAACCCGTCGCCGTGCGCGACAATGCGTACCTGCATGACCATGGTGCGCGGATTTTCCAGAGTGAAGTTCCGCAGTGTGATGTGCTCGGAGCCGAGAATGGCGATGTGCGTCGCCTCGCCGGGCAGGCAGAGCGTGGAACCGGCGAAGTCGATTTCAAAATCCTTCATGCCCTCGATCAGAACCGCAATGCGGTGCGGACCGTTGAAGCCGTGATTGGAGATACACAGGTCACGCTCCGCGCAAAAGGCGGGGTCAAGCGCATAAACAGCGGGGGTATCGAACACCAACTTGCCGGCATGGCACGACCGGCAGGCGGCAAGCGCCCGATACAGCCCCAGCGCGTGATTGTCGGGAACATCAAAATCCCGGAAATGCAATATCAGACCGTTCATACAGCGTCACGCCTTTCGTGTGCCTGGGATCACAGTCCCAGCAGGGATTCCAGATCGGCACGGGACCGGAAGCCGACCGCTTTTGCCGCAATTTCACCGTTGCGGAACAGGAATACGGTGGGAATGCTCTCGACACGGTATGCCGTTGCCAGCTCGGGCTGTTCGTCCACATTTACTTTCCCGACTTTCAGTACGCCTTCATGCGCCTCGGCAATTTCCGCAATGACGGGTGCCAGCATCCGGCACGGACCGCACCAGGTCGCCCAGAAGTCAACCAGCACGGGCAGATCTCCGCGCAGAACCTCCTCTTCAAAATTTTCTTTCGTCAGTGTGAGTTCATTCATGTTCATATTCTCCTTTTCTGCGAGAGCGATCCGCAACGGCGTAAAACCGCGGGATGCTGTCGCTTTTTTGTTGCTTCGGATGCGGTCTGGCATACCTGTCAGACCGACTTTATGCTAACACATTTTCCTGCATTTGTCAATAACAAACCGAGCCTTTTCGGGCGGCAACCTCAACTTTTTTCCTCTGAGAGCAGGGAAGCGCAGACCGCTGAGCGGGTATGGCTCGCCGGATGAGCCATCGCCCTGTGCGTATTCTTTGCCCGCTTCGGTGGCACTGCGCCATGATGGCGGCACATCGTTATCAAAGAGGTGAGAATTTTAGAAAAAAAGACGAAAAAGGCTTGCTTTTTTGATTCGGAAATGTTATAATGAGCGCGCAGGACTTACGCAAGCGGATCCCGGAAGCCGGACAGGCGGATACTTGCACACCTGCACTGAAAGGAGTCAATCAAGCAATGAGATGTTCCAACTTTTCACGGAAGGCGCTCACCGTTGTCCTCGCGGCGATGCTGACGCTCTCGGCACTCGGCACAGCCTCCTGCACGGACGGAATCGATTCGACAGGCTCCGCCACTGCCACGGCGGGGGAGACCGCATCGGATAGAAACGACACCGACGCGGAGACGGATACGGAGAACGTTACGCAGACCGAGTCGGCAGCCGAAACAGAAACAGACACAAAGGATGACGCAAAGGAGAAACCAATCATGTTCGATCAACTGACGCAACTGGACAAGGAGACCACCCCGTTCTGGAAGACCAATGTCATGTACAACGAAGCGGCGACCTTTATCGTGCGGGAGGACGGCAGCATCACGGCAAAGCTGTACTTTCAGCCGACTGCCATCCTGTCGGTCAAAAGCAATGACCTGAAGACGACCTTCACCGAGGGTGTGGACTATACGTGGGACAAGGAAAGCAATATCCTGACACTGCCGGCAGGCTCTTCCATCCCGTACTTCACGCAGAATGACATTCACGGAAAGGACGCGGACGGCAACTACATCCCGGATTTCGGCTCGTCCACTCCGTGGGATGAGCAGGGGCGCTCCCGGTTCGGGAATGCACTGTACTGTGTGGGGGAGTTCCTGTATGCAAAGCAGATCGCCGTTACGTATGAGTATGAATTCGGAAGCTGGGACGGCCCCGTGACCGAGATGCAGACCGATCGTCTGCCCAAGACCGCAGCCAAGATTGAGGCTCTGCGCCAGGCGGGTGACACGGATGCCGCGCTGAACGTCGTGTTTTTCGGTGACTCTATCTTTACGGGCTGTGATTCCTCCAAAATGTATAACCGGGAGCCGTTCCAGTGCAGTTTTCCGGATTACTTCAAGCAGGTCATTGAGGAGAAGTACGGCATCCGTGTCAAGCGCTACAACCCGTCCGTCGGGGGTATGGATTCCGCATGGGGCGTCCAGAACGTCAAAGAAGTTACGGACAAATCGCCTGACCTTGTGTTCATCGGCTTCGGGATGAATGACGGCGGCAAGTCCGGAAGAACCGTAGCCAACAACATCAAGCGGATCATGAGCAAGGTAAAGGAGCAATTCCCGGATTGCGAGTTCGTTGTGGTCGCGCCGATGGTTCCCAACGCCGAGGCTGGGTTCCTGTCAACGCAGGGTGAGTTCCCGAAGGCCTTCGGTCAGCTGGCAGGTGAGGGCGTTGCCTTCGTGGATATGTTCAGCTTCCATTCAAAGCTGTTGGAACGGAAGGACTTTATCGCCATGTCCGGTAATAACATCAATCATCCCAACGACTGGCTCATACGCGTGTACACAATGAATCTGATGGCGGCGTTCCTGCCCTACGCCGCCGGGTAAGAAAGGCGGTACTGTGATAATGAAGCACACGAAGAAAGGAAAGCGAGCCCGACTGCTGTGCGCCGTGCTGGCGGCATTGCTGCTGCTTGCCGTTCCGGCTGTCGGCTGTACCGGCACCGGCGGCGGGGATGCCTCCGGAACGGAGACAGGCGATACAGATACCGGTGGCGGAACGCCGACCGGAACCGCAACGGAAAGCATCACCGCAACCGAAACCCAAACCGAAACCGAAACCGCAACGGAGGATACAAGAATCGAGATGGACATTTACGGAAACGGATACAACACCAATATGCTGGTCGGCTTTGACGAGCAGGGGCATCTGGTGGATGCGGTAAGCGCCCCGCGCGAAAACAAGCAGGTCGGTATGTTTTACTTCATCTGGCTCGGTCAGCACGGTGCGCAGGAGATCTACGACATCAGCAAGATCCGCCCGGAGTATGGGGACGAGGTCACCTTTCACAAGGACGTTCCGGGTATCAGTCCCGCCAACAATTTCCACTGGTGGGGCGAGCCGCTGTACGGTTACTACAATAGTGGGGACCGCTGGGTTATCCGGCGGCATCTGGAGCTGCTGACCGATGCGGGTGTGGATTTTCTGGTGTTCGATACAACCAACGCTAATACCTATGATAACATAGCCAAGCGGATCATGAAGGTCATCGAGGAACTGCGTGCCGAGGGCTGGAACTGCCCGCAGGTCGCCTACTATACCCATAGCTACGCGATCCAGACCATGACCAATCTGTATAACAATATCTATAAAGCGGAGGTCTGCCCGAACGCATGGTACCGTGTGGACGGTAAGCCGCTGATCATCGGATACATGGATCCCAAGCTGGACAAGGCGGAGGCGGAGTCCCGCGGGGATACCTCCTACAATCCGTCGGCACCCTCGCAGGAAATGCAGGATTTCTTCTACTTCCGCGAGGCGCGCTGGCCGTACGAGCGGGCAAAGAGCAACAGCTGGCCCTATACCGACTGGAGCTGGCCGCAGAAGCTCAACGGTGATATGATCAGCGTGTCCATTGCCACACACCCCGGCGTTCCGTTCAGTTTCTCGCTGACGCATGAGGGGTGGATGAACTGGGGACGCGGTTATAACCCCCGCACCAAGGTCAATGTCCACGAGGACATCATGAAGGGAACCTTTTATGATTTCCAGTGGGACACCGTATACAAGCGTGACCCCAACTTCGTTTTTGTCACCGGTTGGAATGAGTGGGTGTCCATCAAGTCGGCATACGGCGGCGAGTATATGTACTGTGACAACGTGGATATGGAGTATTCCCGCGACGCGGAACCGATGCTGGGCGGCTATGAGGACGCCTACTTCATCCAGACCATCCGGAATATCCGGCAGTATAAGTACCAGCCCATCACGGGCTATGTTGCCAAGACCGTCCGTAAGACGGTGGACATCGGCGGTGCGGCATCCCAGTGGGAGGATGTCAACGCGGTGTACAGGCGGGTAGGAACGGATGACGGAAGCCGCGATTCCGCGGGCGGCGCAGCATCGGTCAGCTACAGGAACGATGCGGTACGCAACAACATTCTGGAGGTTCGCCTGACCAATGATGCGGAGAACCTGTACGTGATGATCCGCACAGAGAACGATATCGTGACGGCGGAGGATACCGGCTGGATGAACCTGTTCATCGGCTGCGGACGCCCCGCCACGGGCAAGGGCTGGGAAGGGTATGAGTATGCTGTCAACCGTTCCCGCACGGACGGACGGGCAACCGTGGAAGCCATGAATGCGGACGGTACCGGAACCCGTATCGGCGAGGTATCCTATACGGTTCAGGGAAATGTCATGCAGATCGCGATTCCCCGTGCTCTCATCGGTGCCGACGGCATGGGCGACATATACTTCAAGGTAGCCGACGGTGTGGAAAACCCTGCCGAGATCATGAGTTACTATGCCTCCGGGCGGTCATTGCCCATGGGGCGGCTGAGCTATCTGTACCAGTTCGGGCAGGACTGATGCCATTCCTAACATTACAAAAAAGGAGAAACAACCATGAAACGTTTGCTTTGTATCCTGACTCTGCTTTGCGTCCTCGCGGGACTGTGTGTTCTGCCGCTGTCTGCTGCCGAGGGCAATGTCACTGTGCGCTACGGCGCGGAGGATCTGTCCCTGACCCTGATCGACCCGTTGGACGATGCGGGTCTGACCTTTGACGGCAGCTTCGGCTTCGGCGTTGCGACCGTGCAGAACGGCGAGATGGCAATTACGGTAAATGGGCAGTATTTTGACTGCTACGCCATGACGACTGCGGCACTGCCGAATGCTTCCTTCACGGGCGCAAAGTATCTTGCGCTTTCGATCCGGAACGAGAGCGACGGTGACGTGTACTTCTGCCTGCAGCCGATCGTAACGGCAGGCGGAGCAAACATGTTCGTGTCCGGCGAGCTTGCCAAGAAGAATCCGGTCAGGCTGGTGGATGCAAAGGGAAATGCGAAGGATGCCAAGTGGTCCGGCACAAGAGCCATCAACGGGCGGGATTGCTTTATCGTTCCCTATAAGTTCAGTGGCTATGTGCTGATTCCGCTGGGTATCATTGCGGATCTGAACGTTCTGTCCGTGCCGGTCGTTGCCGAGAACAGCGGCATTGTCGCCTACGGATTCCATATTTGCCCGGACGATGCAACGACGGTTCGCTTTGCCATCAGCGATGTGTACGTGAGCGGTGCGTTGCCGGAATACCGCGATCCTGCGGCAGAAACAACCGTCGCAACGGTATCACAGACCGAGACGACGACTGCTGAGCAGACAACAGCGGAGCAAACATCCGTGCAGACTGCCACGACAACCGTCACGGAGCCGATTGAAACATCCACCGACGATCCTGTGACTGTTACGACGGCGGAGTCCGACAGCGCATCGAATCCGATTGCCGGGACAGATACGGGATGCTCGTCCATGATCGGACTGTCCGGTCTGCTCCTGCTGACCGCTGTCGGCGGCGCGGCATTCGTTGCTAAGAAAAGACGTTGATGTAAAAGAAAAAGTCCCGGAGTGCGCAAGTGCTCCGGGATTTTTGATGAGAAATAATGTGGCAGGACGCCCGATAAGTCGGGATCCCGATAAGTCGGGATCCCGACAAGTCGGGATGGCTCATTCGGCGACAACCGCCGCCTCGCTTTTTTCAGCTGCGCCGACGCTTTTCCGGGTGCTGACGCTGTATTCGGTCACACCCAGTACGGTCTCGCCGTCGATCTGCAGGGCGGTCGGGCGGTTGAAACGGACAGTCACCTCATGTCCGGGACAGATTGTGACCATTTCCCGGTGCCGGATATGCTCTCCCTTGAAGATGGACGGGAACACAATCAGCGTTTTGAGCTTGGACCTTCCGGTCATGACCATGGTAGACACGCTCCCCTCCGGGTCGAGACGATTCTGTCCGGGAGCGCACATCATACCGCCGCCATAAAAGCGTCCCTTCATGGTGGGTGCCAACCAGACCGCACGGTAGGCTTTGGTGTCGCCGTCCACGCAGACATCTGCCAGTGTGCGGTGATAGCCAAACAGCAGACCCTTGATGGCAATGGCGGTATAATTGACGGGCTTGTCCGATTTCAGTCGCTGTTTGTCGCCGACTTCGCAACAATAGCCGTCAATGCCATACCCGATGCCGTTGAGAAAATAGCGTGTCATGCCATTGACCGTAACGGTCGGCAGGTTCTGAAGGTACGGATTGAGCAGGAAGGGCGGGTCATCCCTGGTGCGTTCTGCATCGCGCAGGAAGTCGTTGCCGCTCCCGGCCGCGAAGTAATAGATGTCCCGTGCGGGCGCCTCGCCGCCCATGTCGTTGATAAAGTGGTTCAGCGTGCCATCGCCCCCGGCAAGCACCACGGTCGTATCGGCGGGAAGCGAGTCCAGGTACGCCCGGATATCGGCAATGGTTGTTACATCGATGTAGTCCAGTGATTTGCCACTCCAGATGCTGTCCAGGCGGCGCGCTTCGTTCAGTCCCCGTCCGTTTCCGGCTTTGGGGTTGTACAGTATACAGCAGGTTTCCATGGGTGCATATCCTCCGTTCGTTCCGCTGCTTTGTCCGCGGCGGCATTGGGGTCATTCCACAACTGATTATAACATAGTTTTTCAGGGTTGTCAAGGATTTTTCAGGGAGGATGCTTTGCCCACCCCTTTGCCGCTTGACTTTCTGTCTGTGACGTGCTATAATGAATCCCGATACATATACTGACAGGAGAAACACCAATGCGATACCGCACCGTTTTATTTGATGCCGACAATACCCTTCTTGACTTCACCCGCTCGGAGCATGATGCCCTGTGCGACTGCCTGACTGCCCGCGGTCTGCCGCACGACGAGGAAGCCATATCCCGCTATTCCGCCATAAACGATGGTTACTGGAAACGTCTGGAGCGCGGCGAAGTGACGCGTGCTGCCCTGCAGGTCGGACGCTTTGCGGATTTTATTGCCGAATACGGTTTCTCCTGCGATGCGGCAACACTGGCAAAGGAATATATGCTGGCACTGTCAACCAAGTCTTTCCTGGTAGAGGGCGCGGAGTCGCTCTGCCGTTCGCTGGTGCCGTCCTGCCGCCTGTACCTTATCACCAACGGCACCGATTGGATTCAGCACGGACGCTTTGATCCCTGTCCGCTTGCACCGCTGTTTTCCGGTGTCTTTATTTCAGACAGCATGGGCTGTGAGAAGCCGGAACGCGCCTACTTCGACATGGTAACAGCCGCGATTCCGGACTTTGATCCTGTCAGTACGTTGGTCGTCGGCGACTCGCTGTCCTCGGATATCCGGGGCGGTATCGGTGCCGGGCTGGACACCTGTTGGTTCAATCCGCACGGCAAGGTCGCCCCGCCCGATATTGCACCCCGCTTTGAATGCCGGACACTGGAAGAGGTCGGGCAGGTCATCCGGGGAGCATGACAGCCGGGCAAACGCCATGCAGTCTGCCATACCGCCCCTGATCCGTCAGAGAAAGGAGCCCCGCCATGATGCCTTCCTCTCGCCTCGCGCGTGCGCTGACCGCCGCAGGCATCCCGTATGAAACGTCGGCATTGCTGCGCGACTGCACGACTTTCCGTATCGGCGGTCCGGCGGATTTGCTGTGCCGTCCGCGTACCCAGGAGCAGTTGGTGCGCACGCTGGACATATGGAGAACCAATGATGGCGACTGCCCGCTGTTCATTTTGGGCAGAGGCAGTAATGTTCTGTTCCCCGACAATGGTTTCCCGGGACTGGTCATCTGCACGCGTGACCTGCAGGAAGTGTCCCTGTTCCACGCTCGGGAGGGGACGCCCTGCTTGCGTGCCGGATGCGGCGCGGCGCTGGCGGCACTGTCCCGGCGTTGCGTTGCGGAAGCACCTGCCCTGTCCGGGCTGGAATTTGCCTGCGGCATTCCCGGCACACTGGGCGGTGCGGTGGTCATGAACGCGGGCGCGCACCAAAGCGAGATGGCGAACGTGGTGCGGGAATCCGTATGCATCGGGCGAACGGACGGGCGCATCCTCACGTTGACCAATGCGCAGCATGGTTTTTCTTATCGCCGGAGCGTGTATCAGCTGCACCCGGAATGGGTGCTTCTGAACGCCACGCTGGAGCTGTCCCCGTCGGATACTGTCACCGTACGCACCGCCATGGAGCGCAATCTGGCTTCCAGACGGAAAAATCAGCCGCTGGAATACCCAAGCGCGGGCAGTGTATTTCGTCGTCCTGCCCAACCGGACGTGTACGTCGGCAGGCTGGTGGAGGACTGCGGGCTGAAGGGCTTCCGCATCGGTGGCGCAGAGGTGTCGGAGAAGCATGCCGGGTTTATTGTCAACCGGGGGGATGCGACAGCCGATGACGTGCGGCGATTGATTGCGCACGTGCAGGAAGCAGTGCTTCGCGCCTACGGGATTGAATTGAAGTGTGAGGTGTGCATTGTCCGGGAGGACGGACGCACGGAACGGGAGGAGTAGCACATGGATGCCTGTTTGCCATTTGCCGGGAATGTGCGGCGGGAATTATGGGATATCCCGATAAAAAACGCCTGCTGTCGCCGTGCATTCCTGTATGGACTATTGTTCCGGGCGGAACCGGGGCAGGCGGACGGTTCGCTGACGCTGACTCTGCCGGTCAGCCGGGATGAAGCGCCTGCCGTGCGCGAGCGCGTAACAGCCCTGCTTCGCCGACAGCTGGGATGTGCAACGTCTGCGATTGACGAAACGCACGGGGCTCACCGCTACGTCCGGTTTGAATTTGCATCCGGGCAGGCGGCTGCTGTTTTGGAGGCACTGCGGGCGACTGACAGGGAAAGCGCCACAGGGGGAGACATGGCTGTCGAGGAGGCGGTCGCCTTCGGCTGTTCTTCCTGCGCGGCACATTTTCTGCGCGGTGCTTTTCTTTGCGCAGGATCCGTGAGTGACCCGAGGCGCACGCATCATCTGGAATTCCGCCTGCCGGACGATGGACGCGCAGTCTGTCTGGCGGATCTTTGCGCCGCCTGCGGAATGGAGCCGGGCATCACGCACCGGGACGGACAGTGCGGAATCTTCTTCAAGCGGGTGGAAAGTATCTGCGATATGCTGACACAGCTTGGCTGTGTCCAGCAGGTGTTTGACATTCTGAATCAACAGATGTACAATGAAAAACGCGCCGAGGAGGCGCGCGCGACCAACTGGGAGGCGGCAAACATCGGGCGTACCGTCCGGGCAGGGCAGCGCCAGCTGAACGCTATCCGGCGTCTGGCGGAGAGCCACAAGCTGGAGTCACTGCCGCCGGAATTGCAGGAAACCGCCCGTCTGCGGCTGGAACACGCGGAGGTTTCGTTGACCGAGCTTGCGGCACTCCACACCCCGCCCATCACAAAATCCGGACTGAATCACAGACTCCGGAAAATCACACAGGCGGGGGAGGAGCTGTAAACGACTCAATTTCACAGCAGAGGAGCGGCACAGGCAAAGTCTGTGCCGCTACCGTGTTTTTCTGCCTTGTCGGTCTGATACGGCGGAAGTTGTTGCGCGTACCACAAATACGTATGCCGTTGCCTTCAATATGCCGTGTAAGGGAGGGGTATTCATCTGCACACGAAACGACAGATTTCGTCATATACTGCCACTGAACCGCTCGGGCAATATGCCCCGGCGGTGCCGGCGGACAGAAGCTGTCTGCCGGAGTGTATCGTTGTACAAGGAGGATCCCTGTATGGATAATAAGTCCTGTGCCCCTGCCTGTCGGATCCGTCCGGCGCCCGATCCGGACTGCGGATGTGAGCGCGACAGATGGGGACTGTATGAATACCCACTCGCAATGGTATATGCTCCCTTGCAGGCTTTCCGAAATCTGTATGATCCGGAGACCGCACTGCGCAAGGGAACGCTGTTCAGCGAGTTGGATAAGCCGTTGGAAAGTGTGACCCGGCGCGGCGGTGCCTGTCGGGGCGGCTTTACCGGAAGGGAGGGACGCACATGAGCGGAATCAACCGTAACGGTGGGCGTTCTGCGTCCGGCTGCCGCTTTGCCGGGGAGGATGTCCTGACCCGTGATGCGCGCTTCTCCCGCGACCCGTATGAGCGCGGCGCCTGCCTGTCCCCACGCACGGAAATGCAGGATGCCCCGGATAATTCCGGGCGCCCGCCCCTGCGCCCCTGTCCGCAGCATAACGGATGCGGCAGGAATCCCCGCCCGGAGTTCGGCAACCCCGACCGCAACAGCAGCTGCGCCCGCGTCGGAGAGCAGTCCCGCTCCGGAAACAGGCGTGCCGGATGCGGCTGCGGCGGAGATCACGAAGCCCTGATCGAGGAGCTGCGTGCCGTTGAATTTGCGCTGGACGAAGTCATTCTCTACCTGGATGCATACCCTTGCGATCAGGCTGCGCTGGATCTGTACCGGCACCTGCTGGAGCGCCGTTGTCCGCTGGTGGAACGCTATCAGGCGGAGATCGGCCCGTTGACGCCGCTCGGCAATATGAGTCACACCAAGTGGGAGTGGGTCAGCCGTCCGTTCCCGTGGGACTATGACGCCAACGTCTGAATCCGAGGAGGTAACATCATGTGGATTTATGAGAAGAAGCTCCAGTATCCCGTCAAGATCAAGACACCCAACCCCCGCCTGGCACAGATCATCATTTCCCAGCTCGGCGGACCGGACGGCGAGATCGGCGCCTCCATGCGCTACCTCAATCAGCGCTACTCCATGCCGGAAAAGCAGGTCGCGGGTTTGCTGACCGACATTGGCACGGAGGAGCTCGCCCATGTCGAAATGGTATCCGCCATCCTGTATCAGCTGACGCGGAATCTGCCGGCAGACGAGATCGCCGCAAGCCCCTTTGCCACGTACTTTGTGGATCACACGACCGGTGTCTATCCGATTGCGGCATCCGGCGTTCCCTTTGACGCGAAATATATCGGCGTCAAGGGTGATCCGATTGCCGACCTCAATGAGGATCTCGCCGCCGATGGTACGACCACCAAAGAACAACCTGTGAAAGCGAAGTGCCGAAAACCCTTGATTTTATTGGATTTTTCCGTTTTTTCAGGTTGTACAAGCCTTACCGCCCTGCAACCATATAAGGACAACAAACGTCTGAAATCATCAAAATCTTATGAAAGGTGACGAGGACAAGCTGTTTCCTTAAATTCAGATAACACCGTAAAATCGGCGTTTACTAATTCCCTTATGGGAAGATAGAAACGCCGCTTTTTCTATTGCAAAGGAGTGATACACAATGGCGGTTTTTCGGGTGGAGCGAACTATGGGTTACACCGTTATGAGCAATCACCACCTGCGGAACAAGAATTTATCCTTAAAGGCGAAAGGGCTACTGTCGCAAATGCTTTCTCTGCCCGAAGATTGGGATTTTACTCTTGCGGGACTGTCTTACATCAACCGGGAAAAGATTGACGCTATCCGCGAAGGGATACGCGAGCTTGAAAAGGCGGGATATGTTGTCAGAACAAGAGAGCGCGAAGACAAAGGACGCCTGCGCGGAGCCGACTATATCATTTACGAGCAGCCGCAACAGTCTGAATCGGATTTTCCTGTGTTGGATGATCCAATGTTGGAGAATCCTACGTTGGAAAAACCTATGTTGGAAAATCCAACACAATTAAATAAAGATATATCAAAAACCGACTTATCAAAAAAAGATAAATCAATTACGGATTTATCAAATACCGATTCCGTTCCGATCCTTTCCTCAAAGTCCTTTCCTTTCGATGGGAATGCGGCAGAGCCGACGGAACGGAATGGAAAAGAAGCGGCAACCGAAAGCGCGGTAGAGATATATCGGGAGATTATCAAGGACAATATCGACTATGACGTTCTCAAACAAAGCAACCGCCTTGACGGTGATCGGATTGACGAGATTGTAGACCTCATTCTTGAAACGGTCTGCACTGCAAGAAAGACGCTGCGCATAGCCGGTGACGATTACCCCGCCGAGCTGGTCAAATCGAAGTTTTTGAAGCTCGACCATTCGCACATTGAGTTTGTTCTGGACTGCATTAAGCAGAATACAAGCAAAATCCGCAACATCAAGCAATATCTGCGGGCGGTTCTGTTCAACGCGCCGTCCACCATTGATAACTACTACACCGCGCTTGTCGCTCACGATATGGCGGCAGGCTATTTCAAAAAGGGTTGACAAGGGGGCTAACCGCATGACCGCGCGTATTTCGGGAATACCGCCTTAAACCATTTTACTACACGAAAGGAGGAACGCAATGCAAGACCAGGTAAACGAAAAAGTGGTTGCCGTATCGGTCAGGACAACCAAGCTGACCGCTTTGGTTCTGCAAGCGGCAATCAAGCAGGTGCTTGTCAAAATGAAAGCACAGAGAGGAAAAATGCCGCGCGAAAAGCAGACGCTAAAACAGCTTATGCGGCAGAACACGGGAATTTCAAACATTGAAATCACCGATAGCAATATCAATGACTTCACCGCAACGGCAAAAAAGTACGGAATCGACTTTGCACTGAAAAAGGATGCGACCGAAACCCCGCCGCGATATCTTGTGTTTTTCAAAGGGCGCGACGCTGACGTTCTGACGGCGGCATTCAAGGAGTTTTCCGCAAAGAAGCTGACAAAAGAACAAAAGCCGTCTATCAAGAAGCTGCTTGCCACAATGAAAGAAAAGGCGGCGGCGCGGAACGCACAGCGCGAGAAAGTCAACAAGAAGGATCGGGGGCTGACGCTATGAAAGTAAAGAATATCAAACCCATACTGTTAAAGCTCCCGTACCTTGCCTTTGTCTATCTCTTTGACAAACTCTGTCAGGCTTTCCGGCTGTCCATACGCGACAATGTGCTTGATACGTTTTTATCTTTGGGCGAAGGATTTACAAAAGCCTTTGAAACGTTTGCACCGAGCTTTCACCCGATAGATTTGACGGTTTCCGTATTCGGTACAGGACTGATCATCCTTGTGATGTATGTGCGCGGGCTTGAAGCACGGAAATACCGCAAAGGAAAAGAATACGGCTCGGCACGTTGGAGTGCATAATTTTAAGTGCAAATGACACATACATGGACGCACAGGAGGTTATGCACATGACTGATTATAGCAAAATTACAGCCCTTTACTCCCGCCTTTCCGTGGGCGACGAGGACAGGGACGGCGGCGAGAGCAACAGCATACAGAACCAAAAAATATTTTTGGAGAACTATGCCAGAGGGCAGCACCTAACCAATATCCGGCACTACATTGACGATGACGAAAGCGGCAGGTTTTTTGACCGTTCCGCCTACTCCCGCATGATGGACGATGTGGAAAACGGGAAAATCGGTGTCTGCATTATGAAAGACCTTACCCGCTGGGGGCGCGACTATCTCCAAGT
>ERZ779876.265-NODE-265-length-61246-cov-251.231521_pt1 | contig 61246 bp, 80 predicted proteins | sample MGYA00511068_ERZ779876 | MGnify/ENA primary metagenome ERZ779876 (study PRJEB29588, sample SAMEA1970858) | human gut metagenome | biome: human gut; feature: human-associated habitat; material: faeces | place: Denmark | collected 2008/2010 ...
ATGCAGGGAGGGGGTGCAAATTTCGCACGTCCCCCCGCCTCTACAAAATAATTCTCTCGGGTGCGTTAATCTTCTTCTGAATCTGCTTGCTTTACTTTTATATATAAATTCATAAAATCATATTGAATTATTTCATCAATAGCTCTTTCAATCTCTTCTGCTTCTTCTTCTTCTGTGAATTCATTTGATGTTTTAGCTATTCTTGCTAAGTATGAACATGAATTGTAACCTTTTTCAACATCAAACAAAAACCAAGAATTGAAATCTTCAAAAGGATTAAAAGGATTATCAATTGTTGATAACATTACTTTCATTTTAATTAAGCTCCTTTCAAAACTTTATACAAACATTTATTAAAACATTAATTAAGCAATTGATCAAACAAATTAATTACATATAATCAAATAAACAATTACTTATTTGAATACTTGATTATAGTTGATGCAGATACACCTAGTTTTTGTGCTATTTGGGCATTGGTATAACCAGAAGCCTTAAGAGTAGCTATATGATTTATTTTAGCCTGACTTAGTTCTTTAGTGCTTCTAGGCATAGCTAATTGTTTAACAGTATCCATATCTGCATTATTTAGGATAGTCTTTAATGTATTTGGTGATATGGCTCCTGCCTGTATAGCTTCCCATTCTTTGTCTGTAATCTTAACTAATTCTCTCTTAGCCCCCACCTGTCTTCTCATCTTATCTAGGGCCTGTTGTCCAACCTTTTTCTTCTCCTTCTTAGTCATATCAGGGTTGTCTTTTACCTTGGCTTGAACTATGGCATTAGCTAGGGTCTGAGCCTGACGTTCGCGTGGGGCATTCTTTAGGGCCACGTTTACTTTAGCTTTTAGGGATGCCGCTTCTTTTTGATAGTGGGCCTTAGCTTCAGGACTATATGGTATGTCTGGGGTAGTTACCATTTCTTTACGGGCCTGGTTAGCTAGGGCTTTAAGATGATTAGCATAGTCTGCGTATACTAATTCAACTGGGTTCCTACTATCTGATACTAATGTGTATGCATCATCAGTCTCGAACATCTTAGTACTTTTTTGTGTCTTAGTTATTGTTTTAGTTTTAACTTTTCCAGTCTTCTTATCTACTATTTTCTTTTCATATGTTAAATCATCTGCTACTTTCCATGATTGTTTACCTGTCTCAGGATCTATAATAGGAGAACCTTGTCTTTTAAGTACTGATTGTTGTCCTTTGGCACGGGATACTATTGTACCTGTACCCTCACTGTATCTTCCTGTTTCAGGGTCAACATGACCTTGGTATTTCTTTTTCAATGCTTTAATATTATTGTCAGCTTCGCTCTTCTTGTAGTCTAGTTTATGTTTAGCAGCATCAATAACAACCATTGAATGTCTAACTGCTCTTGCTAATTCATCATCACTAGCTCCAAGTAATGTCATATCAGTTATTAAGTTAGAAATTTTACCCATCTCATTTTGTGTATTGTCTTTCTTACCTGTTTTCATATACTTCATTCCTGGACGCTCTGGGTATTCCATCTTAGGATCAAATCCTTCTAACGCTTTTAATGGAGGTTTAGAACTTATTCTAACACTACCACCTGTAGGAATAACCATTGCTGTATCACCATCAAAGTCTGCTCCTGATAGTCTCTCTGCTACTTTACTATTAATACAAACAGCATCTTTAGCATTAGCTCCTATTAATTTTTTGGCCTCTTTATGTTTATTGTTGACAGTAAGGATTGGTATTTCAAATAGTCCTCCATGAGGGTATCTAACTAGTGCTACCTTTTCCCCATCATTATAGTTAGGAGCATAGATTTCATTATCTCTCATTGAAGGTACCGGTAAGATTACTTGATACTTTTGTCTAGGTAATGCTGCTGCATGTAGATGCACTGCTGCTGAATCGCAGTCATCAGAGAATGATTTAAGTAATGCTTTCTTAACAGTAGGATTGGTTAAACTCATTATTTCATCAAACTCTGCTTGCTTATCTGCAGATGCTAATCCTAATTGTCTTTTTACTAATGATAAGTTTTGTTTAGAAAGAAATTGTGAAGGTAATTTATCAGCCCATTCGCCCCAGTCACCTTCTTCTGCTCTCTTATTTATTAATGAAAGTTTTCTATTACCATTTTTATCAGTATAGTAACTTTGGCCACCAGCTTTTATTAAAGAACCGAATGGATTATCAGGGTCATCTTTTATCGGTTTCAATACTTCAAGTTTAGATTTATCTTTTGTTTTATTAGTGTTGAACATTACATCTACACCTTTTGGTAAATCATCAGAATATACAGCCATTCCTTTTATATAGTGAGTTCCATCAACCATAATACGAACTTGTGCATAATGAGAATTACCTAAGTTAAGGTCTTCAACACCTCTTCTTATTTCAACTAGTCCATCTTTTTCTAATCCACCATCTTCAGCATATCTTATAGCAAGTCTCTTAGAATCCATAGATGATGGATAAACAAATTTATCGAATGTTTGTCCTCCATCATGTGATGTATATTCATGTACTGAGTGTACATTCTGATAATCATATATAGCACTAGATACTTTTCTTTCATTACCGTTTTTATCTATTATTGTTTTATAAGGTGTATCTGGTGGACATAATACTTTTAAATTGGTTTGTTTACCTGGATTATTAACTTGTGGTACCCCACCTCCAAATGTATTATATCCTTCCATTTCCAAAATATATAAAGCAGTTTTAAGTTTTTCTTTTGATATTCCTAATTCCCTTTCAACACCAACACCTACGTCTATCATACCTTTTTCGTCTACTTGTTTTTTAAGGAAATCAGCTGTTTGTTTAGCTTGTTTCATTCTACTTTCAGATTGTTCATTTAATAAAGAACGAACAGATGAGTCATTTTTGTAACCCATTTGTTTAGCTATCTCATTAAGAGAATATCCTTTTTCTCTAAGACCTTTAGCTGTGTCAACTTCTAATTGTCTTCTTTCATCTTTAGCTAAAGATTTTTGTGTTCTTAATTGACTAGTAGTCAATCTCATACTTTCAGCAATATCTTTTTCACTCATGCCCTTTTTAGTCAATTCGTCAACTCTAGATAGAAAGTCTCCGCTATGTTGGTAGGGGTCTTTACCACTTCCCCAAGGATATCTTCCTGAACGTCTAGGCATTCCATAGTGTAATAGTTCATCAATAGGTGGTTTATCTTGATAAGCCATTTACTATTCCCCCTCAATCTTCATTTTATCGATTATTTTATCAAACGTGATTATCTTATCCATAATAGGTAAAATATCTTCCACTGTAGGATTATGAACAATAATCTCATTGTTTTGATAAATCCTTAATTCCATATCAATATCGCTAGGTTTCTTATTGTATTCCAAACAGAAAAGAGCAGCATATATCTCAAGCTGTTCCATGTGCGCTCTAGTTACACCAGTTTTTAAATCATGTATTCTTAATAAATTGTTTCTAAATATAATAGCGTCTGCTGTTCCAAAACAATTATCTGAATAATATAAAACTTGTTCTGGCTTCATCTTAAATCCAATAGCATCATTAACATACATATTTAATGTCTTTTGAGATTTAGGTAATTTTTGTCCTAAAGTTATACATTGGCAAGCAAAGTCATGTAAGATAGTTCCATTTAATGTTGCTTGAAATTTAGTATATGAATCTACTAATTTATCAGCATCATAATTAATCCAATGATATTTGCTAGCGCCAAGGAATGCATGTTTACCTTCCAGAGAATAGTGTTTGTTGAAGTTCATCTAGCACTACCTCCTTATTCTCAGGATATATAAATCTTGCAAATGACATGTCATCCATTTTGTCAACATAATATTCTTGATTAGGACGATGTGATGCAGCTCCAGATTTCTTTACTTCTAGAGCTGCCCATTTGTCATTGTATAAAATTAAAAGATCCGGTATTCCTTGAATATAGGCAGAATCATTTTTCATGATTATACATCCAACGAAAATATCTTTTAATTCTTTAATTAAATTTTTTTGAAAATCTCTTTCTAATTTCCCCATAATAGAATATCCCCTTTCAAACCTTAGTAGTACAATTTCATTATCATTAACATTGACATATTAGGTTTTGATAAGGTTTTTAAAATTTCGTACATACAATCATCTCCTCTTTAAAATATAGTTTCATCGCTCTTAATGAAAAAGAAGAGAGTAAGAATTTCTTCTTATACTTTTTCAAGCCTCTCTTCTAAAAACAAAAAGGACGAGATATACAGTCCTCCACTTAGTCTAAGACCAAACGACTGCTCTTTACTCCCGTAATCCCACATCATATCTCTCTCCTCATAAAAGGGCATGTTTTTTTCGCGTACCCTAATTATTTTCTTTCTTCATAATTGTCCTCTAATCTAAAGCATTCAAAATTTTCACAATAGTCAAAACCTTTTACAAAATCGTTTTTTAAATTACACATAAGATCAGCATATAAATCATTATCTAAAACTTCGTAGTTCCAATCATAATGTTTACATAAAGCACACATTTGAATAGTTTCACATTTACATCCTTCATTACCACATAATTTCATAATATAACCTCCTATTTGTTCATTTTATCTTTAATTGAATCTGCTATGAGTGAACACAAAAATATAACGCATATACATATGAATAAAAATTGCATTAAACTTTTATCTCCCATAATATCTTCTCCTAACTAAAATGGAAATTCTTCATATATAATTCTAGCTTTATAATAACTTTCGGCTCCTTCGAATACTTGTTCTAATTCATAACTTAACACTACATATTCATCTAATAGCATCTTTATTAATTTTATAACCTTATCGTAAGATTTACATTTTAATTCAACTTTAGTTTTTTCCATTATAGTCCCTCCTTAAATATCTTTATATAAAACAATTGCTGTGCAACTATATCTATGAGCTGCTAGTTTGACGTCAATAACTAATTTGTCTTTGATAAAGTCATTTATACATTTTTCCAATTCAGTTGTACTCTCACCATCAAACACCTTAAGTTTAATATTATAATTATCATTCTTTGTAACATTCTCATCCATAAAAATCCCTCCAAAAATAGTTTGTGGTCAAAAGGCCACTTTTTTTCGCTTATCTATATATATTTATTATTTTTTTTTCACATTAATAAGAGAAAAAAGTGGGTTTTTGGCCACAAGACCCCTGAAACCGTTGCAATCACTGGGTTTGAGGGGGTGGCCACTTTTCAAAAAAAGTGGGCTTTTGGCCATTTTTTCTGGCCATTTTTGGCCACTTTTTTCAAACTTTTGCAAAAAAAATAGGGAATGGTCAAATAAAACTGACCACTGCCCACTTTTTAAAAACAAAACTGACCATTATAATTCGTCTTCATGCGCTCCCATAAAGAACATAACTATCAAACCTACAGCCGCAAAATATAGCAAACCATAAAATAATACTTTACCTAACATTCATATCCTCTCCTTTTTAATTTATCTTTTAATACTTTTTTATACTTGACTACAATTTTAGATACATAACTTACAGTTACACCAAGTTCTTTAGCCACTTTCTTTTGATTCATTTTTTCACCAGCTATACAAGCATTGATATAACTTACGAAAATATCTTTTTTCTTTTGTTGTGATTCAGAGAACATTTTATCAATAGTTTCAAATATAACATCAACAAGTTCTTCATATGATACCTTTTCATCTATACGAGCTTTGTCATCTTTTACAAGCGCATATACAGGAACCTCATCGTCAGCACTAATGTTAACAAGATAATCTAAAGATGCCATAGTTTTTATACGTTTCTTAATTTCTTCCCTAGTTTTCTCATTAGTTTCTCGGTGCTTATCATAAGCAAGTATTATATCGTTATGCATAGTTCTTTTGTAGTAATTCATAAATGAGCTATTTTGTTTTTTACAATCAAATTTTTCAACAGTTTTCATAAATGCAATACTCATTATAGGCAACAACTCAGTAATTTCATCAATATTAGCGTATTTGTTTAGTTCTGACACTGCAACAGGATATGTTAATCTAAATAAAGTATCTTTATAATACTCAGCGTTGTTCCCTTTTCTAATGTTATTAACTGCTTCATTAATATAACTTTTATAAGTATAATCCTTTGGTATTTGATATTTATTTAAATCGTAATATAACATAACCTCTCTCCCCTTTACTTATATAATTTGTGCTCCTTTAACCCTCTATCAATATTATTAAAGTAAATATTATAATTAGACAAACTATCAAAAGTTCGAATATTTTTTCAAGAATATAGAACTTCATATTACTTTAATCTCCTTTCTAAAATTTTAGCTATTTTCCATAAGGCGCAATTGATACATATAAGAGTTACTAATATCGCAAACATATTATTCAACTCCTCTGTATTTCTTTAATTCTTCTTCGAACTCTTTTGTCTTATCGTAACCGCAACCAAACATTTCAGGACAGAAACCTCTGTAAATACATTCTCTAACCATACAACTTGCTAATTCTGGTTCAGTCTTAGCTACTTCGTCCTTAACAGCTTGCCACGCCTCCCTAGTTTCAGGAGACGCGCAGCTGCATAATCTTTTTCTAGATATGTTAATAAGTGCTTGTGCGTTTGCTTCAACTTCATGGTTTACTAAACTACCTTGTGGAAGATCATCTCTATTAACTCCTGTACGGTCAGTTCTTTGAGTTTTAACAAAGTGGTCTATACCAAATTTATGTCTAACAAAATGCACAGAAACCCATGATTTCAAATCATACCAACGCCATTCAAATTTTAATTTTCTTATTGGTGAATGTTCTGATAATATCAATTGTCTTTTCCATTTACTATCAGGATATGCTCCTGTGTTTTTTCCTATTGTATTCATAGTTGCATCCTTAACATCTTGCCAATTATCCGCATGTTTAAATTTATCTATTTTCATATTATTTCAACACCTTTCTTTTTCCACATTTTGTACATACTCCAACGCCTCTTCCATAATTTTTCATATCACCGAAGAAATATTCTTCCATTCTATATTCATGTTTACAAAAAAGACGCTTAAAAAATTTAACCATATTAATCCTCCTCTACAAAATACATCGTTCTTATTCCATATCTAATTGCTGTCAAATGCTCAACAAGACATCCATCAGCTCCGTTCCATCCTGGCATAAATAATACCAAGTCAGCATCAGCCATTAATTGTATAGAACGGCCTAAATATGCTAATCTTGGAGCATCACCTAAATCTATAAATGTGTCAATTAATTCTACTTCTTCATTTTTATAAAAATTTTTTAAATATTCCACACCTCTTTTCATTTCTTCTTTAATTTCTTCGTCAGTTCTTCCATGCATTGGTAAAGATACAAATACCTTCATTAATATTCTTCCTCCTCTTTTATATCATGAACTCTATCTACTTCTACTCTTTCCATTTCACCCCTTTCATCCATAACAATTGCAAACTCATCGGTCATGCATACTAAGTCAAATCTCTTATTGGCAGGCTCACATTGGTGACATAATGCTACAACAGAGCTTTCTATTTGATAGTCAAGGCACATTCCACATTGAAAATATGTTGGTTTAACTTTACACGTTTTCATTAAAATCACCATCCTTTAACATAGTTACTCTATCTATACTAACCCTGCTTAATCTTCCGTTAGTGTCCATTACTACAGCATAGGCACCAGACATGCTTAAATCTAATAATGTATATGTTTTATTGTTTGATATACATTCATCGCATGAAAGCATTATTCCCCATTCTACTTGTAATGATAAACATCTCATACAATCAGATTCTAATGGTTTAACTTTACACGTTCTCATAACATTCACGCCCCTCTTTTTTCTTTAATTGATTAACAGTGATTCTTTGTTTTCTTTTAGATTTCTTTTTCTTATTTTTGATTGCTAAAAATCTATCAGCCTTTCTTATAGTCTCATTAGAAAATGGGCCATTCTCTTCATAAGCTTTATAAAACTCATAGTTATCTAAGAATTTATTAATCATATTAAACACCTCTCCCTAATTTTTTAATAATAAAAAGTAAGAGAAGATGTACGCCAATGGGTGAATCTCTCTCCTCACGCTAATGCGCTAATAGCGTCAATCCGCCACAGTCCATCGCAATACTTGATACCTGAATCTCTCTCCTCACACATAAGTGTTAACAGCGTCAATCCGCCACAGGGTATCCGTTTATCTTCTCTCATAATAGAAGTTGTTTATTTTGCGTAGATGTTTTGATCTGCTTTTACAGCTTCATCTAATTTCATTGCTTTAGTTATATGTTCTACTAATTTAGCTTCTTCTGCTTTATTATTTTCTAACCATTTTTGAGCATCGACATCATTAGGCACTTTTAATAAACGTTCTGTAGCGGCTTCTATTTTACTCTGAACTCTTGATAATTTATTATTAGCATTTTGTAAAGCTTTAGGTATGCATTCTGATTCAATAACTAAGAATTCTATAAAGTTTAATCTGTCGTTTGTATCTTCTTTCTCTTTTGTTAATAATTCCATTGTTTTCTTAACATCTAAATATTTATAACCAAAATATCCAGCTACGCCTAGACTAACAACAGAAACTCCAAATAACACTTTTTCTTTCTTAGTTAACTTTTTCATATCAAACACCTCTCCCTAATTTTTTAATATACTTTGTATCTATCAGCGAATGGTTTACCAGTACGTCTTGATATTTCTTCAGCATGTTTAGCATTCAAGTATTTATCATTTGTTAATCCTACAGTGGAATCATCTTTGTAATATCTCAAGTCTAGATTTTCATTAAAATATCTTTCTTGTTCATCTAATGGTAATTTACAAAAATATTCATATGTTTCTTTGTCGTAATGATACTCTTCTTTTTGTTCTTTTTCTTCTTTTTTAGAAGGCTGTCCTCCTAAACCAATATAAAGAAAAGAGCCACCAATAATGACAGCTCCCCAAAATATAATACTTGACATACTTAAACACCTCTTTTAATTTATTTTTTTCTAGGTCCTCTGACTTTGATTAGTTTCTTTTCAAGTTTGTCTAAAATATCTTCAACTGTATCTCTTGTTCTTTTACTTAATTTCATAATCTTTTTGTTCTTTTCATACCAGTCAAATATCTCAAACACATCTCCGGATTTCCAACTGAATGACCACCAGTCACAAATCATTTCGATAATATATTCATAAGGCATGTCTAATGCTATAACACTAGGTCGTCCGTCATCTGTCAAATGAACCCAATGTTGCCAATGGTGAGGGTTTTGATGTATATGATATTGGAATGCGTATCGCATTTTCTTTTCACTGTCTTTTGATTTCTTTCCATAGAAATATTCATCGTATGCATCGTATTCGTCGTTATTATACTTTGTATCGTCATGAAGCAATATATTTAATTCGTAATCAACGCCAGGAATATCGATAAGTACTTCAGGCAAACTTCTTTTAATCCAATAGAATCCTTTTCTAACATTTGCACAATGTTCTTTTATATATTCGTCATATTCCTTGCTCATAGTTGTTACCTCCCTTTCGAAAATATCTTTTTAATTTAATTATTCGTATAATTCAAATACTTGAATTCTTCCATATCTAAGATGCTCTTCCATGTATCTTTCGGCTGCTTCTCTAGTTTTACAAATTTTTTCAACTCTTCTGTCTATCCAATCACCATCGCAATCCATCCATTGAGATATAACAGCATACACTTTCATTATTCTTCTTCCTCCTCTTCATAATCTCTATGTTTATCTAATAAATCAATAACATAAGCTTTAGGACAGTCATCATTAGGATAAGTTCCATATTTACATTCATAACATTCATGTTGACTACAATATAAATTGCATAGCTTGTGAATATCTGCAACTAGTTCTCTTTCTTTTTTAGTTTTTCTTCTACATGTCATCTTACATCGCCTCCTTTAATAATTGTATATCTATTTTTTCTAGGATTTCATAAAGAAGTGCTAACTTACTAAAATTAAATAAATCTGTTTCTATTCTTTCTAACTCTTTTTCTTTTATAAATTTTATTAAATCTGTTCTCTGTTCTAATAGTTTACAATATTTACCGTTCATAATAATCCTCCTATAAACATAAAATAAAAAGGACAAGCCCGTGTAGGCTCATCCTTAATTAAGTCAATATCGATTAGGTTATAATATAGTAAAGAAATCTAATAAATCTGCTATAGTGTCAAATCCTAATAAGTCGGCAGACTTTCTTAATAAAGTATTTCTAGCTAATTTTGTTTTAGCTTTTAATGCTCTTTCATAAAGTCCTAAACCTTCTTCTAATTCTTTTTCACTTACCATTTTTACTAAACTTAATTCCATCATAATAACCTCTCCTTTATATATTCTTTTCATAAAGGAATATGTTTTTTTCGCGTATTAGAATATTATAACTAACATTAATAAAAGGAATGCCAAGATCGCAAATGCTAAAATTGCAGCTTTAACAAACACTTCGACTACCATTTCTAATATTCTCCATAATAATCTTAACATAATATTACCTCCTAATCACATTTAGAATATCCACAATTCTTGCAAGTAACACATCCACCTTCGTTAGTCATTTCCATACCACACTCTGGACAAGTGTTATTTGGAACTACCCAGTTTTCTGGTTTCATCATAGCTTTAAATGTTTCTTTATTCATTCTTTCTCTAACTTGTCTGTTAATATCTTTCATTGTGTCGAAGAAATTTTCAGAATTAGTTTTTTCCTCATTACTACATGTTTCACATTTATTAAATCTGTCGTATTCTTCTTGTATAGTTCTAGCTAAAATATCACCACAACTTAATCCGTCAATAACTTTCTTACTACCTTTAGCTTGAGTACACGCTGAACATTTAACGCCTTTAACAGAGTCGACTATACTTTCTATTGCCATTCCACCTCTAAGCATTGTAGATGCCATACGTCCTAATGATTCTGCATTAGCTACACAACCTCCTGATTTTCCTGGGTCAATAAATACTTCAACTAAGTTATCATTATCATCTCTATTAATTGTTATATATAGTTTTCCACATGCTGTTTTCTTAACATATGTTCCACCGTTTAATCTTCCGCCTAACTCAGCTCTTGTCATAGGCTTGATTTTGTCAAATACTTTTTCCTCTGGTAAAATATCTTTTTCTTCTATCTTAACTTCTGGTTCTTCTTTTGGTTCCTCTTTCTTTTCGCTTGTTAATACTCCAACTCTAGCGCAGTTTTCTCTAAATATAGTTAAGCCTTTAAGTTTATTTTTCCAAGCGTAAATATAAAGTTTACGAACATCTTCTATAGTTGCTGATTCTGGTAGATTTACAGTAGAAGATATAGATGCATCAATATGTTTTTGCCAAATACTTTGCATTTTTACTCTTTTCATTGGATCAATTGTTTTTGCTGTAACAAAATATGATGGAAGTACAGGTTTACCAGTATTAAGGTTGTGTATTACTTCATTATTATCTAAATATGCTTTTACTATAGGTGTGTAAACTTCATAATATTGATCTTTCCCATGTAAACTTTCTGTCTTTCTTGTATAGCTTGTGTCAAATATAGGCTCGATACCTCCAGATACTCCTAGCATTGTAGAAATACTTCCAGTAGGAGCTATAGTTAATAATTGAGAGTTTCTTAATCCGAAACGTTTTACAGCTCTTTTAGTTTCTTCTCTTGTATTTTCAATGAAATATAAGTTCTTATCTAATGCTTCAGGTTTAAATTTATTATATGGTTTTTTATCTCTAGCCAAATATGCAGAAGCACCTATTGCTGTGTCCGCCATTACAAAACCTATACGGTCACATAAAACTATAGAATCAGCACTACCATATTCCATACCCATTTTTATAAGCATGTCTGCTAAACCAAAAATACCTAAACCTATTTGTCTCCAATCAGCAACAGATTCTTTTTGCTCAAATAAAGGATGTAATTCCAGCCCTTCATCTAAAACTTCATTTAAAGCTTTAACTGCACGTGCTACTGTTTCAGCAAAATCATCGAAATCAAATTTACCATTAACTACAAATGCTGATAAATTTATGGCGCCTAGCAAGCAGCTTCCTCCAGCTGGTAATGGTTCCTCAGCGCAAGGATTTACACCAGCAAATTTAAATTCAGAGTCATCTGCAAGAAGATTCCATTTTTCTATATTATCCCAGTACAACATCCCTGGTTCACCATAGTTCCAATTGTTTACACACAGTTTTTTAAATATAGTAGGAGCAAATACAGTCTTAACTATTTCTTCTCCTGTTTCTTCTCTAACAAATGTTAAATCGTAGTATTCTCCTAAAACGACTGCCCTCATAAATTCATCTGTAACTCTTATAGATATGTTAGCTTTAGTTATTTTATTTAAATCTGTTTTAATATCTATGAACTCTTCAAGGTCTGGATGATTACAACCAAGAGATATCATTAAAGCTCCACGTCTTCCATTTTGTCCTATCAAACTTGTTGTTAAATTATATAAGTCCATAAATGATACAGCTCCTGTTGTCTCTTTAGCAGCATTGTTTATAACAGCTCCTCTAGGTGCAAGTTGTGAAATATCAATCCCACAACCTCCACCATAAGAGAAAGTTCTTGCTAATTTCTTAGCCGCATCAAATATAGATTCTAAATTATCTTTAGGTGGCTCTATAACGTAACAATTAGAATATGTTACTTTTCGTCCTTGTTTTTGTAATCCTCTATTTGATAATATTCTTCCTCCGAATAAGAATTTTTTGTCCAAAATATCTTTCTTAAGTTCCTCGTTTCCATTAGAAACTCTATCTAACCATTGTAAAAAAGTTTCTCCTTCATGTTGATATTTCTTACGCCAAATATCACATCCTAATTTATTATCTTTACCTAACCAATCTTCAACCCACATTTCTCTACTTACCGCCATAATCATTCCCCTTTCTATAATTTCATTAATATATTATAATAAAACGCTTTTACAATTTTTTCAAATTCTTCTATAGTTCCATTGTTTGTAATATAATAGTCGTACCAACAATCTTCAACATTCGCATCAGCTTCATTCGAAGTTATCTCAGGTACGTTGTCATTTTTTATAAATATAGATATCGCATTGAACTCGCAAACAGCTCTTATTATATCGTCAGGTTCTCTCATATCTATAATCATAATTTTTTCCTTTATATCGTCATTGTAGAATGCATCTACTTTTTCAGCAACATCATTATAAGCCATATCACTATATATAGTTGTAAGTTGTTTCAAATCCGCTAAGAATTTTCTATCTTTTTCAGATTTACCACCTTTCCAACCGCAATCTAATGCTATTGATTTCACCTTATCTATGATTGAATATTTATAAACTTTTTGGCATTTGTTTAATAATATAGCAAATGTATCTTTACCTGCTCTTGGTTTCCCATTTACAATTAATACTAATTTTTCATCCAAACATACCATCTCCTTTGGAAAATAAAAATAAAATGAGAAGAAGTATATCTCGAACTACACGTTTCTCACAACTGTTACATTGCTAACCTGGTCAGTTCCAGAACCATTCAATATACTCTAATGCTGAACGTTCCTCACAACTATTAAGTTGCTAACCTGGTCAGTTCCAGACCCACATTAGCTTTTATTCTTCTCATAATATAACTTGTATTTTACGCGCGAAAGAGAAAAGGAACTGTAAAAGCTCCTTTTCCCGTAATATTAATGTACCATTTTATCCCATAGTTCATTAAATGTATCACGTTTTCTAATAAGCTCTTTTAATTCCTTTTCATATATTTCTTTTGAAAGTTTTGCATCTTCATCTAAAGGTCTTAATTTTAAATCATCAATTTTACCGATTCTATATTGTATCTTTTTATTGATAGATTTTATGGCTTCTTCTAAGGCTCCTTCCTCTGCTATTTCTCTAGTAGTCTTCATGTATTCAACTTGTTTGTTTAATAAAGAAACTTCTTTTTTGCTAAGTTCCGTTACTTTCCCGTTGAATTCGCCTTGACATTCAGCGAGTTTGCATAAACCCTTAACTCTTACATTGTTTCTATATACCATATAAGTTATTGTACCTAAAGCTACAATTGAAACACCAGCAATGATTTTGCCTTTGTTCTCCATAACTCTTTCTTTTAAAGATTTCTTTTCAGTATTATTGTTTTTCATAAAACATCCCTCCAATAAAATTTTTATTATCTTTCATAATAGGATGTGTAATTATTGCGTACTAAAAATCGGCAAAAGCTTTTTCGTTAAATTTCTTTTTACTTTTTATAGCTCTAGATATAGCTAAGTCAATTCCAGAGTGCGTTTTTAAATGATAAAAATATAAATCTTTATATGGAGTGTTAAGCCTGTCTATTCTACCAGCTGATTGATGCATAATTTTATAACTGTAATTCTGACTGAAAAATACAATAGTATCTGTTTCTATACAGTTCCATCCTTCAGCTCCAGCTGTATATTGAACCAAATATACCCATTTCTTAGATTTAGGTATAGATTCATGTTTGTGGCCATTCCATTCTGCAACTTTAACATCTCGTCCATAGTAAATATCTTTTAATATTTCAAGCTCGTAATCAAAGTTATAGAATACAATAATTTTATTATGTCTACTAAATATATCCAATAATGCATCTAGTCTGGATTGATGCGTATTTACAACTTTACGTAATGCATAACAAAGTCCACTGGCATTTGTAATAGGTTCATCTTTCCAAATATCCCAGCGTCTTTTCATAACGTCTCTATACATTTTCACATCGTATTTGACATAAATATCTTCATGATGTTGTACGGTTTCTCGTTTGAAATCCATATCTATTAATATCTCCCTTCTAAATCTTAATAATCTTCCAGTATTAATATATCTGTCAACTTTTGGAAATTTACAGAATCTAGAATATACAACATGCTCCCGTATAAATTCTGTCTTATTCTTGTAGAATCCATTTGCTAAGAAAACTGGAATATAATCCATCCAAGTATCGCCAGGAGTAGCTGACAGTAATATCCACTCATTAAATTTAGCTATCTTTAAGAAGGCTTTAACCCATGCTCCTGAGCCAACAACCCTCTGTTCATCAAATATAAAGAACGAGTTTTTAACGTCCTTATACTTTTGAATATTATTCCATGAATCTATTACAACTTTATTAGAATATATGTTTTTATCATCATGCACTGATAATAAAAATGGTGCCAATTCTCCTTCCCATTCAAGAGTGTCTCTTTTACGGGCAGTTGTTATAATATATAAATCTTTAGGTGGATCATTCATTGGTACGTATTTACCACCTTTTAGGAATTTTTCATCCCCGGAATTTTTTAAATAATAATATGAAAGAGAAGTGAGAGATTTCCCACTTCCCACTCCTCCATTTAGGATACATCCATTTTTCATATTTTTTACAGCGTCTATTTGATAATCTCTAAGTTTCATTAGAAAGGCAAATCCTCATCATCTAGACAATCATATTTTCCGGCGAATACATCTTGTTCGATTGTTACATACATAGTTTTTAAATATGCTTTAATACCTTCTTTACCATTAACTTCCCAGTGATATGGTCTTATTATTAAATCAACATTTGCTATCTCAGCATAATCTAAAGTGTCTATTGATTCTTCATCTAACACTGTTTTTGTTTTACCAGATATCATTACTACTTTAGGTGGGAAATTTCCAAATGCTACAGTTACTTGTAAGTAATATGTTGGTTCGTCTTCATCTTCTCTTGGTCTTAAAGCTTTAACGTTCCATCCCATTTGTCTTAAATCCTCAGCTGAATCTCCGTCAAGTATTACACAGAAGTTTCTATTTCCTGCTCTATTAAATTTACTTTCTTCACCTGCAAAGTTTTTAAATATTAATCTCGCATTTTCCACTACTATATTATCTATTCTTTTATTCATATATACCAATCTCCTTTTTATAATCTATTTTTATATATACCAATTAACATGGTTATAACCCAAATAAGCTCAACAACTATCACGCAATTTAATATAATTTCATACATAATATCACCTATTCGCTCGGACCTATAAATGGTACATCTTCATCGTAAAATGGATGCATACCGTACTCACCTTCTATAAATATAGGTGGAGTATATGGTGCATCAGATACAAACCACTCATAGTCTCCGTATTTTTTAATAGTATCAATTGCGGCATCTGCCATTTCTTTAAAATGCCCTTCATCAATATCATCAGTTCTACCAAGAGATGATACTATCTCTGCCTCAAGCCAACGATATCCTTTTGCTCCAGTAGCTGAATAATATTTACCGTCTTTTTCACGCATTAATAAACCGCCTCCACAACCTGGTTTAATAGGGCAGAAACGGCCAACCTTTCCTATGAATCTATAATTATGTCCTTTTGCTATTTCTTCTTTTAAATTGTTTATCAAATTTTCATCCTCTGGGGAATTTTTCAAAACTTTATTTAACTCTTTTTCTAAACTAGATACATCTGGTAAATTCTCATTCATGTCTAAATATAAACTTGAAGTTACAGATTTTGTTTCACATAAGTCATCAAATAATATATCCTCTTTAGAAAATAACTTCTTGAATACATATGGTATTTGAAATTGAGTTCCTGTGGCAGTCCATTCACCATTGTCATACTTAGCAATATATACAGCATCATTTACTAAACACATTCTGTCATAAGTCGCCTCATGCTCAAATTCATATCCATATTGTCTTCCGAAGTCCATTACAAACTCTATTATTTCAGGTGTTGCATCAGGAATTTTTATAGAGTCTGTTTTAATATGCGCTACTTTAAAACCTCTTTTTTGAACTTCGTCTTGAAGGGTTCTCATAAATAAGGCTCCTCTTAGAGCAATTATATTGTTTTTATTTCTGATATCTCTAAAAGGATTATCGAAGTTTGCTGAGGTTAAACCATACACTGAATTTATAGCTATTTTTAATGCTTGTGTCAGATTCTTAGCTGTTGTTTCATCATCTAAATAAGGAGCAAGTTTTCCGCCAAACATTTTTCTAGCTTTATCAAAGTCTTTTCTTTTGATAGCTATACGTGCGTCAACAAGATCCTTAAAGTGTTGTGTATACTCACCAAAGGCATTAAGATTTATAGCAGAATGGGGATGCATAGAAGCAACATCCAATAATGCAATGTTGCCATACATTCCTGGTTCAGCATAAACATAGCCGCCTTTTCCGACATCTGTTCCACGATATATATTTTTTCCGTCGACAAACTCGTAACCTGGGAAAGCATTTATAATGTCCATTTAATCACTCCTTTCTAAAAGTGTTTATAACCATTTTTTCCTCTGTTGTATTCTTTAGAAAATTTAACTCTACCCATTATATCTATATAATATTTATCACTAGGTTTTAATCTATTATATAAATGGAATCCTGTAGATCCATCGAAATCATAAAATGCATAACCGAATCTACTATCTTTTACAAAGTCACCACCTTCTTTATTGTATTCTTCTTGCAATATAACTAGTTGTCTACATATGCCGTCATAAAAAGAATCGGTTAATGGTGATTGGTCATACTCATAATATGCCACTGAATTTAATATTATCTTTCTTTGTAAAAACTCTATTTTAGTTAATGTGTTCCAGTATTCTGGAAATGATTGACATTCAAATTGTTTACTCATAAATATCCTCTCCCTTTGAAAAAATAAAAGAAAAAGACACGGTTGGATTTGAACCAACAACACATGCCGGGAATGGCGTTGCTCTACCATTGAGCTACGTTATCTTTCTCTCATAATAGTGCTTGTAATTTTCGCGTGGAAATAAAAAAGCCTGAAAAATATCAAGCTCTTTTATCTATACGTTTAACTATTTCGTCATATCTTATTTTATACATATGCTTAAAATATAAAGCTTCTGTCGGATTATTATTTTTTGTAAACCCTTTAACGTATCTTCTTAATTTAGGGTCTACTGTAAGTATTGCAATCTTCCATAAACTTTTTAACATTTTAATCACTCCTTCATTAAAGACGATGTGATTTTTGCGTATTATAAATTTTTACTAGGCGAATTAACTCTGAAAATATATCTTAAAAATCGCATGAATTTATTTCGCATAATTAAACCTCCTAATAATATTGCTTTCCTGTTGCTAAGTCTGTGTAAACTAGATTAGGATGTCTTTCTTTACCAAATATAATTCTTGTAGTTAATGAGTTAGTTGTATCGTTAACAGACATACCTGCTAAGTCTGCTAATATCTCTCTTGCTGTGAAATCACCTTTTAATTTATGGAATACTGCCTCAGTTGCAATAACGTCATTATCACAATATTCTGCTACTTGTGTCCATAGTTCTTCAGGGACTGGTTTATCCCATGGTAAGCCTAATTCTTGATGGTGTATACCTAATTCAATTTCCCATTTTTTAAGTGATTGTTTCTTAGCTGCAAAGTCGTATACATCAGTATAAGATATGTTATATGCCTCACCAAAGAATCCTTTACCTTCATTTATTATTTTTTGTGATAAGTTAAATAACTGTTGGTTATTATATCCCATAAGTCTTGCGTACAATATATGATTGTCATATCGTCTACAGTTAAAACCTACAAGTTTATACTTAATTAATTCTTCTATTTCAGCCGGTTTTGGATTTATCATTCTAACAACTGGTTTGTCTTCTCCATCGTACTTCCAATTGACTAAAAATAAATTTGGAAATATCTCAATGTCATAAAATACTATCTGATCTTCTGGTCGGGAACCAACCGGTAATGATGGTTCTTCTGATTTGAACTGCATCTTATTGACTAACTTAATACAATAATCTGCTTGATGTGTACTAGATGCTGCAAATGATAATACAGCAGGTTTCATGTCGCTTACATCGTATTTTAATTCACTTTTATAAGCGTCATCTAAAATCTTATATATAAAATCGATACTCGGTTTAGTTCCTGGATGTATTTCTTTTTTCATGTTTTTCTTAATTAAAGTCCTAATACCTTTCTCAGTTTTAATCGCTTCAAAATTAACCACTTTATCTTCTCCTTTCAATGGCAATCCTGAACTAATTGTTGCTATAGGTAAATTATTACATTTAGTTAATTTACGTCTTAATGAACTCTTTCCAGAATATACCTTAACCTCAATATGGTCCGCATATATAGCACTTAACTTTTTCGGATCTCCTGTGTAAATATAATGTAAATGAACCCCTTTTCCGCTTTTACTGAACTCAGCATAAGTTGGAGGCCATTTACTTGCTTCTTCAACATTTCGTTCTAATGATTTCTCACCATTTTCATCTGGAATATCAAAATCTATAACTATATGATTCTCAGGAACTTTTACGTAATGTAGTTCTTTAGTATTAATATCATCTAATGTTGTAGTAACATTATCCCATTTCTTAGATGGAGTTCCTTTTGAGGTTGCGTATTGAGCTGGATATTTACCACAATCTTTATCAAATATAGATTCTGTGGAATTAAATTCTATAAGTTTTATTTTAGGTGTTTGTACTTCTTCTTTTTCCTCATCTTCAAATTTATCTGCTCTGAATCCAATATAAACACTTCTCATTCTAGTATCATTTTTAGTATATCTATCTTTATAATCTCTAAAATAATTTTTAAGTTCTTCTTTAAATATCCTTTTGCTGAATGGATATGGTACGTTCGCTTCGTCACAATAAGTTTTATACAACTCCCATGCGCTCTTAAGCGGTACATCTTCTTGTTCTTTGAAAGTAAAATAACTATCAAGAACAAAGTTATAGAAATCATTTGAAGCGCCTAACATTGATACTGGTACATAATCATCATAAGCTCCCGGGTCCTTACGATAAATATCTTCACAATATTTTGCTATTGCTCCTAATTCGAAATCTATACGTTTTGTAACATCATCATATTCACGTTTAGTCAATTTATTGCCAGACGGAGTTACATCTATAAGCCTTCTTATCAAACCTGATTTGGCATCTGTGATTTTTACTGGTTTATTTGTACCCATATATAAGAAAGCATTGAATCTATTAGAATATGCGGCTTTGAATTTTTCATTTACAGTCATCAACTCGTGTGAAACAAGACTGTTTAATCTTGTATTATCTTCTATTCTAGATAAATCACCGTCATGTTGAATAGCTACAAGTGGGTTAGTTTTAAATGATTCCAAAGCAAATGAGTTACTGCTTGAACCTAATGCCCTAGCATCAAATACAGAATAATATCCTTCAAATAATTTTTGAATAACATTTAATATAGTAGATTTACCTGTACCTGCTGAACCATAAAACACCATAAATTTTTGAATATGTTTTGAATCACCTGTAACTATAGCTCCTATAGACCATTCAATCTTATGACGTTCCTCTGGAGAATATAAAGTTGATATAAGTTTATCCCATGCTGTTACTTTACCTTTCTCCAAAGGATATGGCAATCTCTTGCTAGAGTAATCTTTCTTTGATACTTTCGTATTTGAAAATATAAGTTTATCATCAAGCTGATGAAATGAATCTCTCATTTGCTTTTGACAGTATTTATGCCATGTATCTATCATTCCTGATTCCGCATCCCACATATGCATAATTCTGACATGCCCTTCAAACTTACCTTTATTTTCTTCTGCGTATTTATCTAAATATTTATCTATTATAGATAATGCGTCTTGCTCATCTGTAGACCATAGTCCGCGTTCTTCAACCCATATTGCATAGAAGTCTCCACCTCTTATCATTAAGTCAGAACTTTTCTTGATTATAAATTTAGGATATATTTCAATGACACCACGTTTTGTACTTCTTGTAGATATCATTAAAAAATCTAACATTACATAGTGTCTCCTTTCTAAGTAATACTATCTAAAAACCAACACATCTGCCACCAAATTTCAACATCTCTTAAATCAGATTTGCAATCTTCTATTCTTATGATATTTCCTTTTCCGTCTGGTTCATATTCTCTATTCATAAATCTAAATATACTATCCTTAACTTTGGCTGTATTAAATTTACTATCATTCATTCCGTCTAGTTCCAGATTAGATATCATCATCCAGAACCAATATGCTACTGTGTATTCATCATCGGAGTTTTCCATTATATTATTCATATGGAAACATAAAGCTATCATCATTTCGAGAACTGTGCACGGTTCTTCCCATTCTAAAATATCTTTATTTCCTCCACCTTCATATACATATCTCCATCTCAATTCTTCACCGTCGGCCGCACGGTTAGAATCGAAATCATCTTCATATGTAAATGTCATACTGTGTAATAATCTTAATAACTTTTTATATGAACGTCTTACATATCGTCTTTTGGTTACCAAAGAATATAACCAATAAAAGTATTCATTTAAAATATAATCGTCAATCATAATAACCTCCCTTCTGAACTATAATTGATGAGGTTTTTTATCAGGGAAATCGTCATATTCATCATATTGATATGGGTCTCTTAATATTTCATAATCAACCATGTAAATATCATCTCTAACATATATAGCTTTACAATCTGGATGTTCATCAAATATCTTTAAGTTTTCTTCCCCTGCAACACTATAATCTATTACATCATCAAGATCATTTGTTAATACTTTATCTTTGTAATATGTTAATGTTGCTGTGTCATAAGTAGGGTCTTCACCGAACTCTTCAACATCTATGATAAAAGGCTCATAATTAGTTCTTTCTTCTTTTTCTTCTTTTTTATTTTCTTTAGTTTCAATATCATTATATTGTGTATAATTTGTGTAATCTTTCACTATTTTATTATATTCGTCCTTAGTGTTTTCTTCTTTTTCTTCTTTGCTGTTTTCATCTTCTTCTAACATTTTATTTTCATCTGGAGTTTTAGCATTTTTTCTAAGTTCTCTATAATAATCTCTCATTTCAGCTATTTCTTCTTCTGCTTCTTGTTGATATTTTTCTCTTACTACTCTTGCTGCAACTGCAGCGCCAGCTAAAGCGCCGGCTGCAAATATGCATAAACCTTTAAATAGTTTCATAAATAACCTCTCCTTTTTCTTTATTATCTTCTATCTCTACAACTTCTATTTCGTTATCTTTCAACGCTTTTATAATTTCAGGTAATTCCTTTAATATATAACTTATCGCTACACCACCTGCTATAATATAAAAACTATTACGTATAGTAGGATGACTTAATCCAGCTTCTAGTAATTTTATAAAACGTTTAACATCTGCATTTTTGGCATTACCGTTTTGTTTTTTATATGAATTATATAATTCAACAGCAACAAATTTTTTGCTCATATTATTTCGCCTCCAATATGCATAAACGTTTTTCAAATTCACTAAAATTACTATTTCCAACATCATCTATATGTTTTAGCACCTTTATCAATGCATTTTCATCTACATTATTACGGTTTTTATAATATGAAGTTATTAATGTTGTAACTATGGTTACTATTGCCAATATACCAGTTTTAGCAAGATCTATCTTTTTAGCATCAATATCTTCCATAGTTGCTATTCTTTCGTTGAAGTTATTTAATTTTTTATCTATATTATCATTTGAAACTTTTATATTTTTTTCTATTTTACTTGCAGTTTCGTCTATTATTTCTTTGTTTAATTTTTCTGTGTCGATATTACCTTTTATTGTATCTTTAACTTTTTCATCAACTGCGTTTTTTACTTCTTTCTCTACCATTTTTTTGCATGCTATGGCAGTTACTGCAGCTCCTATACATACTCCTACTAAACCAGTTGCTATAGAAATATAATTAGATTTCTTCATAAATAACCTCTCCTTTACAAATATAATTTAATCACCGAATATACTGTCAGTACCTAAGTTGTCCATTTCATCTCACCAAGCTAAATCCCATATAACTCCGTCAACGTTGAAGTCTAATAATATGTTTGGTTCATATCCGTTTACAAATGCTCTAACTCTATCTCTTTGCATATTATATATACCGAAATCTACAAAGTTATCTCCTGTTGGATTATCTGGATTATATACCCAACCAACTACTTGCCCTGCTTTAGTTTCATCAATACCTAACATTCTATAAACTTCATTTAGGAACAATCTACCTCTTGCTTTTAATAAATCATTTGCATATTGTTGTTGAGCTTTTAAGAATGTTAAATTGTATTCAGCATCGTTTTGCCAAGCTGCACAACTTTCATCAAAGAATCTTGCATAGTCACTATAACTTTCTGGACTATTAGGGTCAACTTCTACTTCTTTGACAGTTTCTTTTACTTCATTTCCATCTTCATCAACTGTAGTAATTTCTTTAGCTTTGATGTTGTATCTTATTTCTTTTTCTACTTCTTCGCCAAATCTTTCAGATACTCTTTTTCTGTATTCTTTGAATGATTTATCTATTGTTGCATAAGCAGCAGTTAAAGCTGCATTTCTTTTTCTTAATATATTATTTGATGCTAATAAACATCCTAATGAACCTGCACATAATATAACTGAAGGTGCATATAATTTTGCTACTTTTAGTCCTGTTTGTACATATGTTATAGTAGTATCACTTTTAGCATCATGCTCGTCATATTTATCAGCATATGCTGGATCAGCTACTACTTCTTTTATTTTATCCAATTGTTCTTTTGATTCATCTAAAATATCATTTAATTTTGTTGTTGCTTTACAAGCCATTACGAAACTTCCTACTACACCAACAACTCCAACACCTGCTAATATTTCAGGTGAATGTTTTCTAACTTTCATTTCAGATTTTCTATAAGTCACCATTAATTTATTTTTAATATTTTTCATATTATTTCATCTCCTTATTAAAATTATCTTCCTTTTCTTCTAAACTTGCTTCATAATATATCTTATCTATAAAATGTGATACTTTCATAGATAATCTTAGAAATGTAATTAAGCATGTTATTCCAAGAATCGGTAATATTTTTTCAAAATTGGCATTTAAAAATAAAGCTATAAGACCATCTACTATTATCATAAATATACCTCCTTATAATGGTTTTACTCTAGGAAATACTATCAAATATCCGTCTCTAGTTCTTTCTATCCCAGCATCTCTTAGATTAGTCCATCCGTACTTATTGTCTGTGTATTTTCCAGCTACACCAACTAAGTCATATAAATCAGCAACACTTACAACCCCATATGACTCTATTAAGTCGTCCATTCTATTTAATACTTCTTCAGCTTCTCTTCTAGATTCTAATATAACATCTTCGTAATCATAACCTACAGCTCTTCTTCTAGAACTTCTTCTATAATCGTCTTCTCTATCATCATAATATTTGCTATATGATACTTTACTTCCTCTTGATTTATTCTTAGATTTTGTTTCACCATATAACAACATATCAATACCATTTGATACTATTTCAGATAATGTCTTCTTTGCCGCTGGTAATAATACATCGTATAAAATATAATCTTTTACACTTGAAATATCTTCCGTTACAAATACCTCAGAAAGCTTATTAGCCCCTGATTTCTTTTTAGTTTTTACTTTACCAGTTGCTACTTTTTCTATCTTCTTATCTTCTTTTCTAACGTCACCTTTAGATTTGTGAGAATTTGATTTGTATTCTTCGCCTATAACATTTTTCATAGTTAACGCTCCTTTATAAATATATTTTTATAACAACAAAAGCAAAAGAGAAAGCAATCGTTTAAATTGCTCTCTCCTTTAAAGTCATACATCATTTATAGATATAATTATGTCACTAATTATACTTCTTCAGATTCAACTTCAGCTTCGATAACATCTCCGTCAGTGTCTAATCCTTCATCATCACTTTGTTTCATCTCAGCTTTGAAAGTTCTAATTCCTGCCATAGTAGCTTTGAATACTTTCTTTATAGGTTTGCGTGCTAGCATTGCTAGTCCTGCAACCGCTACAATTCCAGCTCCAATTGCCATTACATTGACATTAGAATCTTCTTTTTCTTCGGCTTCAACTTCGTCAAAAGTTCCCATTACAGATTGTCCATTTTCATCGACAATATCTTCCACTAAACCATTTTCATCCATTTTATAAGTTAAGTTTTGTTCCATAATATTACCTCCTAAAAATTATATTCTTTTCATAATATACGTTGTATTTTTCGCGTACTTAAAAGGATTTATCAAAATTATAAGTTGGTTGAATATCATAATTAACAACTACACAAGGTTGACCGTTGTCAGCTATTTGTGCACTGAAATATATTTCTACCATACCGTTCTTAACATTCCATCCTACAGCAGTTCCCATTTCAGTAGCTGGTATATCTAACATGTCATAAAATTCATTTAATGAACAATAGTCACCAGTTAATAAAATATGGTTTAATTCGTTCTCCGCTTTCTTTATTCTATCTACATCAGAGTTAAAATATCTTCCAGTTATAGTGTCGTAACATAAAGTTTCACCTTTAGAGAATATAACTGTATTGCTTGATATTGGATCTTTTGTCATTCTATCTTTAGATACTTTGTCACGTACTTCTTTTTCTTTTTCTTCGCCAATAACTTCTACAACTTTATTTCTATATTCAGATAAAGCTCTTTCTGAAACATGACAAGCTGTAGTTAATACGGCATTTCTTTTTGCATTTACATTATTTGCTCCTATAATGCAAGTTGCAGATAGACCAAACATAACTGTTGCTGGTAAATATGATTTCCAAGACATTTTTAAAATATCAACTTTAGTTAATTCTGGTTCTTCTTCAAGTCTTCTTATTTCTTTTTCTTTTTCTATTGCAGAATATACTTTAGGTGTTGCTTTTACCGCCATTACAACAGAACTAAACATACCTGCTATACCTACCCCAATTAATATTTCAGGACTATGTTTTGTTGCTTTACCTTTTATTCCATTATATAAGTTTTTAATATCCATAATTACCCTCCTCAAAATAAAAAGTACAAGTCTATGCAAGACCCGTACTTCTTTTACTATTCACTTATTTTGCTCATATTTTCAAGAGCTTTGGCTACTTCTTCTTGAACCGCTTTTTGCATTTGCTTATCATTAGATTTCTGTCCAACTAACGCTGCCGCTATAGTTAGTACAGTAGCTCCTATAGATAATAATGTAGTTGTATCGATTTTAGTTTTCATAAACCCATCTCCTTTAAATATAATCTTCTCATAATATACGTTGTAATTTTTGCGTACTTACCATTCTTCATAACCTTCTTCAGGTGGTATAGTAAAACGTATTGCTTGTGCTACCAAACCATCTGGTAATTCCATATCTTCCCATTTAATTTCAATCCAAGCGTAGTTACATACTTCCCAACATTTTAATCCTGACCAACCTAACACGTTACCGTATTCAGTTTCTGGCAAATCTATATATCTATAAAATTCATTTAGATTAGTATAACCTTCTAATGCGAAAGTCCTATTTAATTTATAGACAGCATTTTGTAAATTAAATAATGTTGACTCAAAATATCGTCCTGAGTATTCATCAAAGAACAATATATCTTTATCAGATTCCGGCATAGATTGTTGAATATATTTATCCTTTGCTATTTCTTCTCGAACTCTCTTTTCTCCATCTTCACCGTATATAGCTTTAACTTTGTCTTTATATTCGTTGAAAGATGAATTTAAATATGCGTAAGCACTTGTAAGAGCTGCTTGTTTCTTTTTGTTCAATGTGTTTGCTCCAAATATACATATTATTGTGGCTGTACCAAACAGTATAGTTTGGAAATATACAGGCGCTACAACAAGTGCTTTTTCAAAATTTGTAAGATATTGGCCGTCTCGTTCTATCTTCATATCTTCTTCATTGTCTAATAATTCTATAGCTTTCGGAGTTGCTTTAATGGCTGACAGTGTCGTTCCTACAACTCCTAAAGCTCCTAAGCAAGTTAATATAGTTGACGCATTCTTTTTTGTATAGCGTTGTGTCTTAGATGTTATTTGAGTTAAATTCATATTACCACTCCTTTCGAAAAATAAAAGAAAAAGACTTTAGCAGTAAGCAATTCCATTACTGGCGCTCCTTATACTGTTTTCTCTCTCATAATATACGTTGTAATTTTCGCGTGAAAAACTCAAAGGCTATGTTCCCATAACCTTGAGCTTGAAAATCTATTTCTTTTTAGATGTAACTTTGATAATAGCTCCAGCGACAATTGTTAGTGTACCAGTGATAACTAAACTATCAATCGCTCCTTCAATTCCTCCTAAAACAAATGATTTCAAATATGGATGTTTGATTTCATTAGTTTTATTCACAACATCGTTTTCGATTGCATTGTATTTATCCTCAGTCCAATCTAATACTTTTCTCACTAAACTTGTATTCATAATATTACCTCCTAAAAATATATTCTTTTCATAATATACGTTGTAATTTTCGCGTGAAAAACTCAAAGGCTATGTTCCCATAACCTTGAGCTTGAAAATATATCTAAAGTCTAAATAATTTTGATAAAGCCCTTCCGGCAGTTGTGGTAAAAGTATAATCTTTCTCGAATGAACAAATCATTTCAGCGAATATTTTTCGACACTTAGCCTCAATAATTGGCGTAACTATTACAGCCGCTCCGATTTCGACAAGTTTGATTAATTTATCTCTTGTATCAGAGTCTAAATCTTTTTGTCTATCGATTGCCGCCATAGCCTCGTCAAAGTTTGTGCTAGTATCATCATTATCCTCTAACGCTTTGTTAAGACGATCGTTTATAACTTTCTCCAATAATACCTTATTCTCTTTATTCATAAACCCATCTCCTTTATCTTTATTCTCATAATAGGCATTGTTATTTTTGCGTATGTTCAACTTTAAATAATACATATTTGGATTTATCTATTTTACTGAAATCTTCAACTTGCATACTATAAATATCTTTCATTGGATCTGTGTAATCAACTTTCATTTTGCCAAGATAATATTTGTTAACAACACGCCAACTTGCAAATATAAATCCTAATACAAAACAGATTAAACCTAGAATTACATCATTCATCATACTTTATCCACTCCTTTATCATCTAAATATGAGTACATGTCATACTCGTTATTAAAGCCAAAATCATAAGCTGCCATTTGCATAAATATTCGCAACATACAAAAATATGCGTTTTGTTCTCTGTCCGTTTCTGCTTCTGAATATAACCGTTTTAAACGCCAACCTTCTTTTAATAGTATATTGCCACGGTCTCGGTTCGGCATTTTATCGATGTCCTTTTGATACACTATTTTTTTCATCTTACGTAACTCCAATCTTAAATAAATAGTACCATATTTTTCCAAATATGTCCAAAAGAAAAAGAGGAGCCCATGTCCGCTCAGGCTCCAATTATCATTAAAAAGGGGGGTAGAGACACCTCTGTCTCTCATAATAGGCGTTGTAATTTTCGCGCAAAAGTAAAAGCCCCCGAAGGGGCGTCATTATAATATTTTGACTTTTTTCTTATCTTTTCTTATCATTGATAAATCTACTTTTAATTCTTCGATACGTTTTAATTTTCTAGGTATTCTGTCAAATTTATTTATCGGGGCATTTTTGTCTAATCTTTCTATAGATTCAGTTATTTCTTTTATTTCGAATAACACTCTTCTTTCTTCTCGATTTAGGCTATTCATAGCAACGTCTGCCACAGATTTTAACTTAAACATTAATCCTGCAGATACTACTACGCCAGCTCCAATTATGATTTCTGTTTTATGTTCTCGTATAAAATTTTTAACTTTTCTATTTTCTTTCATAGTAATTCCTCCTAATAAATATATTTCATAAGAGAGTATGTATTAGTTGATATTTCGTGACTAATATATGAGCTACTCGGGGTACCATTACTGGCGGTCGTACGAAACTCTCATATATCTAAAATATCGTAATCATATATTAACCACACCTAATATATAATCTACTATTTATACTCTCTTCATAAAGGAGCATGTATTTGTTGCGCAAAAGTAAAAGCCCTTGATAAGGCTAATACTTATTTAACGTCATTAACATTTATAAATATACCTTCTTTGTCGTTTCTTATATCCTTTATAGTTTTTATTATTCTTACACTACCTATAACGATTAAAGTACAACCTATTAATATTTTCATAATATCAACTCCTTTTCATAATAGGCGTTGTAATTTTCGCGCAAAAGTAAAAGTCCTTGATAGGACTAATACTCTAGAATTCATCTATATCTATTTTCTTCATTAGTCTTCTGAATTCATGTTTATCCATTCTAAGTTCTAAATCTGTTTTTATAACAGTGTCGCCATCGTCAAAGCGTACATTTAATGCATTTAAATCTAAAGTTACTTTACTTCCAATTTGTTTGCTTAAATATTTGCTTATTAATTTTGAAACTATCTTTCTCATAAATTTTGAACTTAAATTTAATTTCATTTCATCCATACCTAACCTCTCCCTTAAATATAGTTTTCTTTCATAAAGGGCATTGTTATTTTCGCGCAAAAAGAAAAGCCCCAGAAGGGGCTAGTCTTATCTAGCTTCGATTTCTAATATGTCTATCATTAGATAACCTTGTTCACTATCGTATTTATCTATTGTTGCTTTAACTTTTACATTACATTTTCCAAATACTAAATTTCCTAATTCTGTTCCTGCTATATCTTTAACTTTTATATATGGTCCATTTATTTCGTCTTCACTATAGTCTCCTGCTGCCATTAGCATTTCAAATCTTGTGTCATATCCTTCTCTTAATTGTGCATCTAGTATACAACCATCAAATTCAATAACTCGACGTCCATAGTATCCGTTTTCGTCATCTTTAATACTGTTAAAATATTTATCGTATTCTTCCTCTGATAAGTTAGTTGTTAAATAATGTTTTAATTCTTTCTTATCAAATTCGGGTACAACTTTTTCTTTTTCAGTTTCAGATTCTTTAACTTCAACTTGTTCATCTTGTTTAACTTCAGGTTTTTCTACTTTAGCATTGTTTTCTTCAGTACTTTCACATCCTATCATACTAATTCCTAACATCATTGCTATTGTTATTCCTAATAATTTTTTCATATAAAACACTCCTTTAAAAATATAGTTTTCTTTCATAATATAAGATGTAAAAAATGCGTATTTTACTGACATAATACTGACCAAAAACGCTTAGAATCGAAAATAGAGCCTCAGAGAGCTAAAACATAAAACTCTATATTTTATGTCTAACCCAATTAGGAGGGGTACATGACCGTACGAAAAATTAAAAGAATATGTTAAAAGGACGCATACAAAAACGTATACGCCCTTTTTAAATAGAGTAGAGCAGAGTAGAGTAGAGTATTATTTTACTTTCTCTGTATAGTTAAGATTTATCCAACCTTCACCAGATTTTAAATGTCCCCAATTACCATCTATTTTTGTTATTGTGAATGCGTCACCCTTATGGACTTCATTTGTTTTTTCAAATTTTACCCCCGGGCCTTTTCTGACATTTAAATCGTCAGTAGTCACTCTATATACTCCAGTAGTATATTTACTTGGTTCAGTTGCTGGTTCTTTAGTTGGTTCTTTATCTGGTTTTTTATAAGTAACACCAAAATATTCACAAATAGCTTTACAAGTAGCCTCTGCACATTTCTTTTGACGACTTGGAACAGGCATTAACTTAGCCTCAGCCCAAACATCCATAAATCCATACTCGATTAATATAGCAGGCATATCTGTTTGTCTAAGTATTGCTAATGTAAATCCGCTAATATCTACGTCCCTTCTTAATCCATAAGAATATGCGTAATCAATATCGTTTGCTAAATGTTTAGCTGCTAGTTTACCTAATTTGATAGACTTACTTGAGCAGTTTTTAGTTCTAAGTACAAGAAGTCCACCTTTTCTATTAATGAAACTTGAACACATACCAAAAGCATTATAATGACAACTTACAAGAATATCACATTTCTTATTATTTGCTCTAGCGGCTCTTGTACGTAAAGGCACATCTGTTTTTCCTGTCATATCGGCAGTGTAAAAATAATCTATACCGCATCTTTTTAGAGCTGAAGCTAAATATTTTGCTACTGCTCTATTCCATTCGTTTTCGTGTATTATTTCACCTTTCTTTTTAACCACCTTACCATCAACCTTAATATCAGCAATAAGTTTAGGTGTTCTTTTACCTTCTGTATGCATACCATGACCTGCATCTATACCAACTAAATATGACATAAAATCATCTCCCTTTTATTTTTCTTCACTTTCTAATAATTCTTTAAATACTTGGTGTAATCCTGTGGATGCTAGCCCACTAAATAAACCACCTAATAACACTCCTGGGTTTATTGTAAGAGTTATCCATATATTTAATAATACCCCTAAAATAGCCATAATTAAAGGGATATACTTATTATTTATACTAGAGAAACTAGTTTTAATAACATATCCCACACATAAACATATACCAACTATTACTGGTACTGCATATTCACTTATAAAACTTAAATCCATACTATCAATCTCCTTCTTTATTATTTTTATTTTTATCACTCATTTTAATATGTTCCTCAACAATCGCCATTCTTTCTACAAGATTATTATGACGATCTACTCTGTCTGACAAAACTGCTATGTCTTTCTTTAAATCTTTAATCTTTTCGTCCATAACAGCGGTGTTCTTATTGTTACTAAAATATGAACCGGCTAAGGTTCCTACTAATGCGAGTACTGCTATAATTATTTCTGTATCCATAAATATTCCCCCTATCCTTAACTATACATTTTTAGGTACAAAAGTTTTACTAACGCCATTTATTGTTACAACTAATTCGCCAGCTTCATTAAAGGATAGTTGAGGCAAACTAGCGACTTTATCATCTACATATTTTTTAGTAGTTAAATCCATGTCTTCAACAGGAGCAGCGCCTGTAGTAACTTTACCTGAATACCAAGCATTACCTTGCCAGTCTAAAGTGTGTGCATTGTGTCTGTTATTCTTGCCTGTACCATTACCTACTATATGGGCATAAACGCCTTTTGAATCTACTACATTATATTTGCCTTGTACATGTTGATATTGTGACGCAGCTTCGGTAAAACATCCTTCTGAATGGCTACGCTGTCCAGAAGCTACTGTATAATAACCTTCAGCATGCGAACCTTGTCCTGATGATTCACAAACTATACCTTCAACGTGTGAATATTCTCCAGTAGATGCAGATTTAAAACCTTCGGCATGAGAATAACTAGCATTTGCTACTGTAAGTCCACCTTCAGCATGGGCGCCCGGAGCACTTGCAGTTGTTTGTATACCCATTGCAAATGTGAAATCATTACTTGCTGTATTTTTATATCCTATTGCTGCGCTACCTGTCCCGATATCACCTATACGATTAACGCTAATAGAATTTAATATTTCTAAATCTTTTGGCATTAAATAAGTCGGTATATATTCTATATCCATTTTTAATATTTGTATTGTTGGTGGAGCAGCTAATAATTCATCGCTTAATTTTATTTCATAAGCACATTTAGTATTATCAGTATAATATTTAGTGTTATAGCCCATTTTATTCATTATTGATATTGAAAATCCATCACCAGTTACTATTATTGTTTCATATATTTGATCATTACCTGGCATATTATTTATACATAACGCTCTATATCTAACGCCATTAACTATTACATGATATTCCTTGCCCATTTCTAAGTAAGTAACATTATTGCTTTCATATATATACGAATTATTGTTAAAAGAATTAATCATAGTTGAAGTATCAATGGTTTCACCGACAGTTTCACTTTTAATATAACCTATTCTATTATCATCTACATATTTTTTAGTAGCTGGTTCATAATCAGTTGTTGGCGTAAATTCTGTAGTATTGTTTTTAGTCAAGTAAAATACTGTTTTTTCTACATGGGCATCTACTGTATCTGTTTTAAAATGAACCGTATAACAGCTTCCTTCCATCATAATTTCAATCATAGTGTCATCTTTAGCGCCAGTATAAATAAATCTACCATGAGCCTTAGCTGTAAGAAGGAAACCAACAAGAGATCCACTAAGTTTCTCATAAGCTAAATATAAAAATTTAGCATCATTTGGCGACATATAAATACTATGTGGTTCTAAATCAGCAACATTTGTAGCACAACTTTTATTGTAATCAACTGGTAATATTTTAACAGTAACTTTATCATCTACATATTTTTTAGTAGCTGTAACATTTTCATTTGTAGTGTAAATACCATCTTCAATTTTATTCAATGATGCATTTGTAATAATGTCGCCATCATTCCAATTAGTTTTAATATATTTGCCATTATCGTCAAATGCTGGTGTATCAACATCTGATAATGTAGCAACGGCATAATTTGCTTTTGCTAATCCTACCACATTTGTAGTATTATCATCTTCAATTGCAATAGGTTCTTTAATTTCAATACCATTTTCAACTGGTGGTATTGTAACCCTACTTTGTTTATTTTCATCCATTAAACGTATTTGGAATGTATAAACACCTAATTCTTCAATCTCATCAATCATTTCTTTGGTGATAGTAAATAATACTGTACCCTCTTTAGTGGAACTTACTTCACTAAATATTGGGGGTTTATCATTTGGCGTTTTTATTACTAATTGTCCATAACTTGCATTAGTTGACTCAATAACATTGGTTGCTACTGTATTACTGTATTTAAAAGGAGATTGTAATATAGTAAATCTTATCTCTACATTTTTATCTCCTCTATAAAGTACAATAGTCGAATCCATTTTTGAAACATTGTTAGAGATTTTAATTGTACTTTCAGTAAAAATCATTTGCAATCCACCTCCTATTACATATTACTTTCTTTTTCGTTTTTTAATTCTTCGAGTTCTTTTTTTAATGTGTCGATTTGTTGCTTATATATTTCGCATTGAGCTTGATATAATATTTTTTCATAATTAGCTTCTGCCAATTCTTGTTTATATAATTTAGCTATTATATTTATAGTATTTATAGCATCCATTTTGATTAATCCCTCCTATTCTTTATATGTTACCTTCATTGTTACGCTACCTGAACATACTGCATAACTACTAGAATTATAAGCAGACTGAATACCAAATCCTTTTATAGTACCATTTTCTAAAGCAGTTAATATAGTACTGTCAGTTATAGTCAGCTTACCACTGTTACCAACTGCAATTTTAACACTACCACAACCTGATCCGTATGAAGGTTTTCCACTTGGTCTACTTGCGTAGTTATGAGTTTTTACTACTATTGGAACTGCAGCGTTAGTACCACCAGATATTCTCTTAATAGTAAGTTCTATCTTAGTTACATTTTTACCCTTAAATTGATTGAATTGGCTACCAAAGAACCAACATCCATTACAATCGCCGTAACCATAATCACCCTGTCTTGCAGTATTATCTTTCTTCCAGTTGTTATATACTGAACTTCTATAAGTATCACCACTGTTAGATTTTATTGTTACAGTTTTTGTAGTTGTTGGAGTAGGAGCTGGGTTGCCATCTGTAGTTTGATTACCCCCTTCATATGTAACACTAGTAGGGGCTATTATTTGACCTGGTGAACTTACATGAGTATTGGATTTATTACCTCCACATTGTGGACTGTTTGCTATTGTAATTAATCCCCCACTTACTGCTTCAAATCCATATTGGCTACATACACCACTAGATTTTGCAGCGTGTATTCTACCTCCTGCATTTGCTCTAAAACCTATATCACAGTTTATAAATTGTACATCCTTATAGTATCCATTAGCATAAGAATCACAAGCAACACCAACAATTGTAGTGGCACTACCGGAAGCATTATCACTACCATATATTTTTAAGCTATATCCATTAATTGGGGAATTTTCTTGTCCAACTAAACTAGCAGTTCTACTGGCAACTGCACAACCTGTGCTTGGATGTATTACACCAGTCTTAGCAGTTTCATATTTCATATAGCCGCCATATACATTCACTTTAGTACCACTTGTATAATTTCTTATATAGCCATACACAGTACTACCATCTAAGTATAAGTTAATTCTGCCACTAATAAAGTATTGGAAATCTATATTTTCATATATATCTTCCTGTACCCATATATCTACTACTTTTCCATTTAGGAATTTAGGTAAGGCTTCTAATGCCCCGGTTACTGTGGCAAAAGATACACCGTCATATAATTCATTATCATCACTACCACCACTATTAATTGATATTTGTATATTATCCTCCAAGGTACTTGGATATTGAGCACTGTTTATTTTGTTCGCAGTTATGGTATCAGCTGTAAGCTCTCCTTCTACTGAGAAACTATCCCCAATAACTTCAGAACCTTGTATTTGTGCGCCAACAATATTTCCTTCGCTATCTACACTAAACGTATTACTTTGATTTCTAAAAGTACTACCTATAATTTCAGAACCTTGCATTTTTGCGCCAACAATATTCCCTTCACTGTCTACACTAAATGTGTTATTTTGATTTCTAAAAGTACTACCTATAATAGTTGCCCCCGTAATAGTTTTACCGTCAATTGCTCCGTCAACTATCATGTCGCCGTCTACTTTTACTTGTTTTGTTATTATGTTCAATGCGTCTTGTGTTAGTTGCATTGAACTTGCGCTATTACCTTTAACCCACCAAGAAAATTTATCTGATAATTGTTGATATTGTGTTTCGTTAGCTTTAATTACAGAGCTTTTTGTGATTGACGCAACTGGTATAGTCTTTTTGACATTCGTTTTTCCTTCAATATTAATATTTATCTGTATCTCACCAGCATTTCCTGTTACTGTAAGGAGAGTGATCGTTTTATGATCATCCTCCAATTTTGCAGTACAGTTAGAAGTGTTGGTTATGGTTACTTTATATTGTCCATCAGTTGGTGTTGAGTTAACTGCGACTAACTGAGTAGTTCCATTATATATATTAATTTGAGTATTATTATTAGTTTCTTCTACAACTACTTTATTTACTGTTGTAGTGAATATGTTACTATATATAGTAGCGCTTGTAGCCGGTCTACTAACTTTTGTCGTAAATGAATTACTATATATTTCACTCATAAGCAATCACCTCCTAGCTTGTTTTAGTTAAATTACAATATGATAAATACTTACGTGGGTCATAACATCCATATCTTATTTTAGTTGTTGTTGCAGTAAATGAATATTTAGTGTCATAGTCACCTGTACTAGTAAATAATTCTTTAACAAAATTATCATTGTCATCATAAGCGTAACACCATACCCAAGTAGCATCCATTTGTAATGTATAGTATCCACCTTTCTCAACTGTTACTGGATTAATTGTTGCCCAATCGCTGCTACTATCAACTATTTTATGTGTGCTAGTATCAACTTTTTTTCCAAATGTCATATTACCAATAGTACCAGGAGCTGGTTCTGGCGTAGTTGAACCGCCTGAACTTTTTTCTCTTAATATACCATTGGATACCGTTAATGTAATTTGTTTTGATACACCTGAGTGAGAAGTGGCAGTTATTGTTACTTCACCATTAGCATCTGCATTAGTACTACATAATCCACTATGAACCCAAACTAAACTTGAATTACTAGATTCCCATGTCAATGATTTATTAATACAGTTATCATTGAATGTTGGTCTTACCATACAGTTATGTGAACTATCATTGGCATCCATAGCAGTTAGTGAGAAGTCACTAGAATTTAATACTAGATTATCAGTACTTAGTGGATAATATTTTATCCAATCTACATATTGAGTAATTTCAGTAGTACTACTATCAGGAGTACCACCACTAGCACCAATCGCTTGGTTAACTAGTATGAAATGTGGTATATGGAATGCTCTATTATCAGTAGCACTTGTTCTTGATAATTCATGCCCATCTATAGAGAAAATTAATGTACCGTCTGTTTTCCATTCCATTGCAAATTCATGCCAATCGCCAGTTGGATAATCATTATACCATACACGTCCACTTTCTTCTTTTTCATTAAAGAACGCGCCACAAGTTAGTTTACCGTTATAGAATTCCATAACGTCAAACTCACCACAATATGCCCACCATTCACCTAAAGTATCAGGGTTACCATTTTCTTTATATCCAAATTCAAAACTATCTCCTAAAGTCCAAAACGCACCAAATGCGCCATTGTAGTTACATGCTCTAATTCTAGCAACTATTTTACCATACATGAAGGCAAAATGTTTTTTAGATATAATAGAAGCAGATGTCCAAGAACCATCACTTGCTTTTAATCCTCTTAGTGCTAATATGCCGTCATTAACTTCAGCATTTGTATTTGTATATTTTTGAGTTTCATTATTTCTCACATAACCTAATTCATATGACCACTTATTTGAATCTATTGTGTTACTTGAGAAGTCATCTATTACATAAGCTCCAGTAGAATCTAATAATTCGGAAGGATTTGGATTAGGAGTTGGAGTGCTACTTTCTTTTATTGTCGCAGTAACTTGTCCGTTGGTACCTGTACCACATATTCTAATATAAGATGCACTTGAAGGAACTGTAAATGCAGTTGATAATGTTCCAACTGACCAGTCAGAGGTATTAGCTTCTACAAAACCACCACTATCATTACCCAAATAAGTATCACTACTATTATAGAAACATATACAAGTATAATTTACTGGACTTATATTAAGTGTATATGTTTTTCCACCAGTTACTGCTATCTTATTAACTGTAGTGTAGTATGTATTATCAGTTGTATCAGTGACTACTCCGTTATCTAATTTTTTACCTTGTGTGAAAATCATTGAGTCATCACTAGTTTTAGCTTCTAATGTAACAGTAAATACATTACTTGTCTTAGTTGTACCCTTAGCTGTTGTAACTCTTATAGCCATTTGATAAGTTCCAGCACTAGCTTTATTATCATGTTTAAATTTATAAGTTGTTCCACTAGAAGTTACATCGCTTGTTTTATCGTAGAAGGTACTACCTCCGTCCCAAGAAACCTCATGCTTTGTTACTGCTATATTTGTAGCATATTCAATATAAAATTCTGTTTTTTCAGTTTGTGTTATGTTTCCTATATTACTTATAGTTAATGTTTCAGTAGTACTTGTTCCTGAGATGTATTGTATATTACTACAGAATGGGGATGAAGCAGTAGATTGACCACACCATCCACTCATATTTCCAGTCAATGTAACTAATTTACTACCGTCTTGTCTATATATAGTTTGTGTATTACCATTTATTTCAATAGTTAACGTTTCCCCTGGATTAATTGTATTTATTTCTAATTTATCAATTTGGGTAGCACCTGTACCCGGAATAGTCATTTTGAATCTTTTACCATTTTCACCGCCGCTTGTATTTCCTAAAGCTATCATATTATAAGTGTCATCCCCATTATCGTTATATATATACCAACATAATGCTCCATAATCAGCTACGCTATCTCTAACAGTGAATTTAAGTTTTGATACTGTCTTATCTAGTTTTACCATACCCCATTGAGCAAGTGTGGAAGCTACTAAATTGCCACTCGAATCAACTTGAACTCCTTCACATTTGCCCACTGTTGAGAAGTTTCCTGATTCGGCTACGGTGTATGTTTCAGAAGGTGCTGGAGGCGTTACAGAACCTGAAGTTATTTTACATTTAGATAATTTAGATGCTAATAATTTATGCCCATCCTGTGTAGGGTGCAATCCGTCACTACTAATTAAATCAGGTTGTAATTCACTATCCGCATGTAAATCTATATATTCAATATTATTAGCCTTACACACTGCTATAATAGCATCCCTATATTGTTGTAATGTATTTCCTAAACTATTAGTACCGTTACTATTTGTACTGAACACCCCTGCTCTCATATTAAGTGGGATAATAAATAGCTTTTTAGCATTGGTATACTTGCTATTTAAAGCAGCTACGAAGCTATTTAATGCTCCATAGAAATTACTTGTATCAGTACTACTTATATCTCCTATTGTGCAACTTTGTATATAGTCGTTAACTCCACCAAATATAGTAATAACATTTGGTTCGTTGCTCGGCAATTTCCCAAGAAGCGTTGCGAAAGTACTATAACCAGTAGTTTTGTTAGTAAAATGTGATCCATCTTTACCTACGTTATTGATTGTCAAATTATTAAATTTATTTCCTAAAATAGTCATATATTTCGTCTGTGGTAATAAATTAGTATCACTAATACTATCTCCTATTACATACCACGTAGATGCGCTTGATAATAATGCTCCAAATGTTCCACTCTCTGTAGATATTTCACTATCACCACTACTAGTTTCAGTGTATACACATTTTAGTTTGCAGTTATTGTATGTCCCATTATCCCAGTTACTAATATTAAAAACGGCACTAGAGTTGGTAAATGAAGTAGCACTTATATAAGTACTACCTCCATCTTTACTTAGTAAAATGTCGGAAATATTAGTGGCATCTGTTGTAAAATTTACAGTCAACGTATCCCCTGTTGTACTAGGATTACTTGACACAGTTATTGTTGCCATATAAACACCTCCATTAATCGCAAGTAGTTACTATACACTCTTTACTAAGTATTATAGTATACCCGTCTTGATTTTGAATCGATTCCTTAACTTCATTTAATCCTTCTTTTGTTGCATATGTGCTGCTTACTGTCATTTTGAACCCGTCTAAAGATTGCTCTAATTTTGATTGTTTGCTAGTTACATCTTTTATTTGTTCTGCCACCTGTTCCAATGTTGGGGTTGTATAAGTAGTTTGTGTAGGGTTCTGCCATACTAATTTATATCTTAACCATAAGTATTTATCTTGTACTACAGATGGCATACTTTCAACCCAGCTGCCGCCAGTTTGTGTAGTGTTACTAGTAGATAAATACCATTGTGGTACCGAGTTAACTAACGATTGTCCCTTATCACCTTGAAGACCTTGGTCACCTTTTTCACCATTAACTCCCGGTTCACCTTTAGCTCCTTGAATACATACTGGAGTAGAGTATGTTATGCTACCATCACCGTATGTGTATTTTATTCTTTGCCATATATATTTTCCATTTTCCCATTTAGGAGTAGTATCTTCTATCCAGTTACCACCAGTTTGAGTAGTATTGCTTGTAGATACATAGTATTGGGTTGCAGTCTTTGTTAATGTTCCTTTGTAATTAGTTTCCAATTTACCTATTGTAACGCTATGCTCATTAACAGTATCTTTGGTTTTATTATATTCATCTTTCAGTTGTGTAACTGTACCATCTTGTTTAGTAATAGTTGTATTGTCGATTAAAGTACTAATTTGCCCTTGAGCTATACCAATATTAGTTGTATTAGTAGTTACTTGTTCAATAACTCCACTTAAATCTCCATCAATAGTTATATCTTTTATTGTGTCAACAGTCTTTTTAAGTTGGTTAAAAGATACATCTAACGTTTGTTCGGTGTCATCAAATTTTATATGACTAGCTTTAATTGTGCTAGTGTTATTATTAATGTTACTGATAACACTGCTTATATCAAGCTTACTTCCATTTATGTTGGCATTATCAGCTACTTTACTATCAACGATTAACCCATCTTTAATAGCATCACTTGATTGAATACCATTTTGATTAATAAGCTGACCTTTACCAGTTGCATCATAAAGAGCAAATGTAAAATTTCCAGTAGCGTCTTTCCCTATTTGTATACGTACTTTACCGTCTTTGTCTTTGAACTGTTGTAGATTGCCTTGCAACAGCATAGAGCCGTCATCGCTCTGAATACTAACGTTGTTTGTATTAATTATACCAGTATTAATTTTACTTGCACTTACGGTATCTATCATGGCATCTTTTATTAATGCATTTTCAATCGTTGTATTCGCTGCTGTTAAATGAAGTGATTGAATGTTTTCGGATGTTAAATGACCATTAACTAATGTGTTTATATCAGCATATTTTGTTTCTAACACATCTATTCTTGCTTTATCTGCTTTTAAACTTTTAATATCAGCGTTTATAACATCTAAATCTTTTATGTTTGCTTTATTTGCTACTAATTTTTCTATCTCGGCATCTTTAGCTTTTAAATTTGTTATATTAGCATTTGTTGCGTTTAAGTCTTCTATTGTAGCTTTTTTAGCTACTAAGTTTTCTATCTCTGCATCTTTAGCTTTTAAATTTTTTATAGTAGCGTTAATTGCTTCTAAGTCTTTTATATTCGCTTTATCAGCTATAAGCTTATCAACTTGTAGCATGTCTTCTTCTAATTTATTAACTTTAATTGAACTAGCTGAAGGAGAAGTAATATTGCCAGTAACTGTAGCAGTATGATCTTTTATCATTACAGTCACTCTTTCTCCAGCTTGTAAATCAGCAGTAGTAGTTATAGGGGTTAATAAATCAGAACCATCTATTTTGACGTACATCTTAGATTCATATTCTACTGTCGTACCATAAACTATGGATTCTTTTTTCTCTACAGTTTGGTCTCTCGTTATTTTTACAAATTGAGATATCAAATCATTAGACAGACTCATTTAAATCACCCCCATAATTTATTTGTGTATACTGCTTTTTCTGTGACCGGACACCCCGGTTTGCATTCTATAGATTGACTAATGACTTTAGCTTTTATGTTTTTTAATCCTGCTCTTTCGTAATTTATTCTAACGCAATCGCCTAATCTTACTGGACAATAACCATGAGTATAGGATATCGTATACTCTAATGTCGATAAATCTCTAAGAAGTTGTTCCGCATATTCATCTATTTGGTTTTTAGTAGGGTCACCTAATAAATTAGGATTCGTTTCTCTATGTATTATTTCTCTACCTCTATTCTGTATTGATATTGGACTATTTTCGTCATTATTTTCAACTCTTGCTGTATAAATATCTTTACCATTTGAATATATCACTTCGACAACATTTGGTATTCCATATAAATCCCTGTCTATATCTAAATCAGGGTATAATATAGAACTATTGCTATCATCATAAGTCCATACTGGTTGTAGAGATGCTGTATCTTGTACCGGCATAAATATAATACGACCCATTTCATCCAATCCAAATGTGTATTTAGCATTTGCTATTAAATCAGATAAGAAAGTAATCCATGTGTCATCAGTATTTGATACAAAATCGTTAAATAAATTCTTTTCATTTTCAGTTTTTACAACAGGTGCTCTTGCTTGTTCTCGAACAAGTGTATAAGCATTGTTCATTATATTATTGCCCTCTAGTATAGAATATCCAAGAGGAGGCATGCCTTCTTTAAGTTCTAATAGAGGAGTGTAAGCATCCAAAGATATAGTTTGAATCTTACCATCAAACTTATACGAAGGTGTTTGCACTAAAAATGTACCTAAAGGATGCTTTTCTCTAACTCCATTTTGAATTGTTATTAGATAAATTCTTATATAGCATTCACCTAAAGATTCTGCAACGTCTATAGTCGCAGAACCCAAGGTTTCAGCACTAGAATCTCTCTTTATAGTACTCTGTATAACATTATCTATTTTTTTAATGTCTTTCCAAGTCCCAGGATCAACTATATAATATTCAAATGTCTGTTGCATAGTAGATGACCAATCAGCCATATTATGCACCTCCATCTACTCTTGTTATATCAAGTGTAACTGGTATTACCAAATTACAATGTTCTTGACTAAATGATACTTTTATATAAGCCCAATATCCACTTCCTGAAGGTTCTCTCACATATACGTCGTCCATCCATACAGCAAGTCTTCTTAATGCATATAAAGTGTCTTTATCTTCTTTAACTACATCGACTTTCCATGAAGAAGTAGAACCTAATTGAGTTCCATAATAACTAACAGGTCTTTTTCTTCCTATATATTCAACTAATGTTACATCTGATTCATTTGAATCTGATACATCTATGTTGTATGGTAATTTCAACATTGAACCAGCCCATGCAGGTTGTTCCATTTCATCTTCATTTGTAGTATCAAATTCTGTCCATGCTTCATCCCATTGTATAACAACAGCTGTTTCTCCAACAATAACTCCAGGAATATCAGTATAACTTACTGCGCCTGTTGTATCGGATATAGCGACTATTCTATATCTTGCAAGGTCTAATGCAGGATGAGGGTCTGTTACAAAAGTATTGCTTGCATTTAATATACCAGTTCCGATTTCAACGAATGAACCATCAAATTCTCTTCTATATACTGATAGAGTTATTCCGTCTACCAATTCGCTGACTTCTGATTCAACTTCACAGAAATATACGCCTGTTCCTGATGATAGAGTACCATAATAAACTACGTCACCATTCTCTGTAAATGCCTCGTCAACTGAAGTTCCTTCTATAGTTTCTGTTATTATTTCGCTAGTTTGCACATATGTTCCTGTGGTAGTACTCAATTCAACTTTATAGCATACCATTGGATAATAATCACAATATGGATGTATATAAGCGCAAAGGGTTTCTTCATCTATGGATATTTCTGCATTAGGTGTGTATTGTTCGTCTGTCCATGCTACTTCGAATTCAGCAGATTCTTCAACAGTTAAACCTGAATTCATAGATGCTACAACTGTAACTTTATATGTTACGCCATTTTCTAAATCCACACTATGTGCTGAAATTTCCAAGGCTAAATTTTCTGAAATATCATAAAATTGAGAGTAAACATCATCACCAGCACTAATCATTTTGACGTTTCCTATCTCATCAACGGTACTATAAGTTTCTGTTGAAGTAATAGTCACGTGATAACCTATAGGAGTTTGTGTTGCAGGACCTGTTACACCATTTATATAGAATGGAAAGCTTTCGAGAACAGCTAACGATGTTCCTGCATTATCAGTTATGCTCAAACTTAATGTTGGTGGAGCATATATATCAATTACCCTTTGTGTTGACCAATCACCGTATACTCCTGTTATACCTGCAGTTCTTACTTTCCATTTTATTGTTGTTCCTTCAGTATAAGTGAATGTGCTTAAACTATATTGACTAGTTTTATCTTTTTCAGATTCTTCTGTTGTGTTAGTTATTGTGTGGGTTTCTGTAGTGTCACCGATAATTAATTCTAATTCTGCTGTAGTTTGACTAGAACCATCTTCTGAATTGTGTACCCAATATAATATAACTTTTTCTCCGACAATAGCTGTAGTGGTTGAAGCCCAAGTTGTCGGAGCGGCTGGAGCTTTACCTATTGTTATAGATACTATTTCGGACCAGCCGGATTCTCCTTGCTCATTTGTTGCTCTAACTCTAAAGAAGTATTCTTGACCAGATTCAAGTCCTGTAATTTCAGCATGAGTTGTAGATTCTACGGTTATTGATTTAACTTCACTAGAGCTATCGAAATATATTTTTTTAGTAGTATATTGAACTTCGCACTTTGTAGCATTGGTTACATTATCCCATTCGATTTGAACTGATGTTTCTGATAAAGCTTTAATGGACGTGATGCTAGCAGGTGTAGAAGGTATTGTTTTAGCTCCATCTGAATAATCAGAATATCCACTATAAGATTTATTACGTTTACTTCTAGCACGAACCGTATATGAATGCCCTGCTTCTATAGTACATGAAAATGATGCTGCCCATTTATCTATTTTTACTACTCCAGTTTTATAAGTTTTTGAATTATCTTTAATTACTTGAAATTCTATTTCAGTTGCATTTATGTCATCAAGATTTGTCAACGATGCTGTTAATGTATATTTTTCTATTTTTACAGTTGGAACAGGAGGCATTTTCGGAGGATTGTTGTCAAAGTCATAAGTTTTCCAATCCGTATAGTCAGCAGTCCAATAACTAACTTCTTTTTTATTAACCTTATGTTTCTTAGATATAGCCTTCACTTTAAATCTAACTTTTTCAGCATTGCTTGGTGCATTATAAGTACTTTGTTCTGCAGTAATTTCTTTTTCTTCGCCAATAAACCATACACCATCTCCAGTATGATAGTTCCATACAACTTTGTATTTATCTGTATTAGATCTTGACCACTCCCAAGTAGCAAATACTGTACTATCAGTATCTGACTGTAAACCAAAATGAATAATTTTTGGACAATTAGATTTTGTAGAAGATGGTTTCTTATTTGGCGTTGTTGTCTTTCCTGATATAATTAGTTTTTGACCGATATATATAAGATAATTTCCACGACTATTTTTCTTTAAATGATTAAGTTTTACCAACTGACTTAGTGATATTCCATATTTTTTACATATAGGACTTGGTAAATCCCCTTTTTTAACTATGTGATACTTAGTTGCCATTACTTATATCCTCCTTTCCATTTTAGCTGCTCTAACAAGAGTTTCAACAGCATTAGTAATATTGCTTCCATCGTCATATGTGATACCATTTATTTGATAAGTAGTATTGCTTGTGTTTCCTAATCCATTTTTTAAGTCTTTTATAGCTGATACTATTTCCTCATTACTAACTCCATTTTGAACTAAACCGATAGATTTTGAGATTCCACCAGATACACCAGCTATAGACATTGTTCTGTTTGATAATAAATTATTTAATCTACTAGCCCCATTTTCAACATTTGTTAAATCTAACACTGGAGTTATAACAGGGTTTACATCCATGTCGGAATTAAGAACTTTACTTGCTACATTTAATGCTTTATTAGTGGAATTTATAACAGATTGTGCTAAACCTTCAGCTGGTTTGTTTGCAACACTAGCATATTTAGTTAACCCTTTTGCTAAACCTAAAACTGTATATCTACCTATTTCCATAAATACTCTAGAAGGTGAATGTATCTTTAATATAGCCTTAGCTTTTGAAACTACACTGCTTATACCACTGGATATTGCATTCTTCGCAGCAGTAATACCAGATTTAATACCTGATGCTAAACCGTTTATTAAGTTTCTACCAGCACTTACTAAAGCGTTAGCTGCCCCACTAGCGGCACTTTTAGCTGCATTTATCGCACTTCTTATAGCATTTCCAACTGCACTAATCTTACCTCTAATACCATTTACAAGTCCAGTTATTAATTGTCTACCTTTATCAAGTAAAGCAGTAGCAGCTCCACTAAGAGCTGATTTGCATCTGTTAAGCGCTTCTTTAGCTGCGCTAGCAACAGCACTAAGCTTACCTCTAATACCATTTACAAATCCAGTTATTAATTGTCTACCTTTATCAAGTAAAGCAGTAGCGGCTCCAGCAAGAGCATTTTTACATCTAGTAAGTACTTCTTTAACTGCACTTCCGGCTTGACCAACCTTACCTTTTATTCCTTTTATAAGTCCACCGATAAGTTTTCCACCAGCTTGTGCCAATCCTCCAACTGCGCTGCCTGCTAAGGATACAGCGGCTCTAACCACTGCTTGGATTAAATTACTTACAGCTTGACCAAGTCTATCGGAATTTTCGTTTAATCCTTTAGCGACACCATCTATAAATTTTATAGCCAAGTTAATACCAGCGTTTATTATTTCTCCTATATGTTCGGCTATACCATTTATAAAATTCACTACAATCTCTGCTCCAACTGTTACTATTTTTTCTATATTATCTGCTATTCCTTGCATTAAATTCAATATTAAGTTTACTCCAACTTCTATAAGCTTAGGAGCTGCCTGACCTATTGCTGTGGCCAATGCCACTACAAGTTGAGTCGCTGTAGTGATTATTTGTGGTATACAATTAGATAATGCTTGTAATAAACCTGTTACAAGTTGTGTTACGGCAGTCAATATTTGAGGTAGTCCATTAGCAAAACCAGTTATAAGATTTGTCACTGCTTCAGCTAACTTAGTTCCTAATGTTGGTAATAAGTTTAAAAGTTGTCTTATAAATTCAAGTATTGCAAATCCACTACCTGCAGCGGCAGCTCCAACTAATGTTAAACCAGTACCAAATGCCAATAAACCAGCACCTATTAAAGCACAAGATAAACTTAATAAAGATATAGCACCTGCTAACGCTATTAATGTAGGAACCACTGGAGTTAATACAAGTCCAGCCACACCGATAACAGTAAATGCTCCTGCTAACGCTAATAATCCAGTTCCAACTTGTTGTAGACTAAGTGAACTTAACGCCATCAATTGTGGAGTCAATAATGCTAATGCTCCAGCCATAATAACCATAGCAGTTGCACCTAATATACAACCAGACATTGCATACATTGCAACACCTAATATAGTTAATGAACCTGCTAAAGCAGTAAGACCAACAGCTAACGATTCCCAAGACATACTAGAGAAAGATTGTAAAGCAGCACTTAATACTAATAATGATGCTGACATTAAACCAACACCAACCGCTAATAATGATAGTTTTCCTCCTGATATTAATGCTGTCGCTGTTCCTAATACAACTAATGAACCAGCCATGCCAAGTAATCCTTTAGCTAAATTTTCCCAAGATATAGAGCCCATACCCTTAACTGCAGGAACCATAAGATTTAATGCTACTGCCAATGCAGTTAATCCGATAGCTGTAGTTATAATTCCTCCTGATGTAGTTCCAAAACGTGAGAATACTGATAGTCCTGTTAATATTGCACCAATACCAGCTAAGCCTTGTACCAATGCGCTTAAGTCCATATTACCAAACTGACTTACTGCTGATGCTAATACATTTAATGCGGCTGCTAATACTAATATTCCTGCAGCATTACCTAACCCCATTTTGACGCCATCCATTAATTTTGAGAAGGCTACCATTTCTGTTAATACTGCACCTATACCGACAAGACCTTGAATTAGATTATCTGTATCCATATTACCAAGTGTTTTAACTGATGAAGCGAATACGGCAATCGCAGCTCCAAATATGATCATAGATGTAGCAGTCTTAATCAAACCTTTACTTGAACCATTCATAAGTTTCACAGCGGCAGACATTGTAAGCATCAAGCCAGCAATACTAACTAGGCCTTTAGCTATTTCTTCCCAATTAAGACCAGATAAGATTTTCATTGATGCTGATAGCAATAATATAGCAGTTGCTAATCCAATCATAGCAGTTGCTAATCCACCCATCTTCAAGAAACCTTTAGTCATGTCTATTTTTTCCAAATATACCATTGCACCCATTAATTCTATAAATAGGGCTGTTATACCTGTTAAAGCAGTGTTTAATCCTGCGTCGTCAATTGTTGATAAAGTAGCCAATGATAATGCTAATATACCAACTGCGGCTGCTATTTTTAATAAAGTTCCAGCTCTTATATTTTGTGACCATGCTGTTAATGCATCACCTACTGTGTTTAATACATCTGCCACAGCATTACCTGCTTCTTTTATAGCGCCAAAGAAGCTTGTAGATTCTTTGACTGTGGCTTTTAATGTATCTAAACTTCCTTTTATAGTTTTAAATATTCCTCCAGCTAATAACGTGTTAAGCATTCCAAACATAGCTCCAAAATCTATTGAACCTAATGCTTTACCTACACCTTCAAGTATTGGAGCTATTCCGTTTCCTATTCCTTGTAGTGCACTACCTATAGCACCAAATACTTTACTGAAATCCAGTTTACTTAAATAATCAAAGAATGAAGTAATCCCTTTTCCTGCTCCACTAATAACAGAACCTATAGCATTAAGCCCCGCTGAAATACCATCCGAAACTTTGCCAAAGAAATTACTCTTATTAGCGGCATCATTTATACTTGAAGCAAATTTACCTATCCCTGAAGTAATTGTTAATAGCACTTTACCAACACTACTAAACACGTTTGTCAATGGTGAAAAAGCTTTAAATAAAGTAGTTACTGCATTTTTTCCTAAATTAAGAACCGAGAATACACCTTTAAATGTGTTTTTAATTTTACCAGCTGTAGAATCACTCATTTTGAATTTTTCAGTAAGGTTCTTAAATCCTTCTGAGATTTGAACTAGTTTTTCTCCAGTCATAGGTGGAAATACATCTCTAAAACCATCTTTAATTGCTCCAAGACCTTTACCTACTCCTTGCACTACGTTTGTTATTCCTTTTATGACATCATCTCTACCGCCATTCTCATTCCAAAATTTAAGCATTGCATTTCTTGCATCTGTGGATGGTTTAATTATATTGTTAAAACCATCGCTAACAGACGTTAAAAGTTTAGTCGCCTGATCTTTATCACCTATAATATATTCCCATGATTGAGCCCATCCTGAACCGACAGATTCTTTCATTGTATCAAATAATTGTGAAACAGTTTTAACTTCTGTAGCAGCTTTAGTAGCATTTTCTGCTAATTGAGTTATTGCTTTCGCTTGTGCGTCAGTATAACCTTGAGCTTTCAATTCAGCTTCTGTATATGCTCCTGAAATCTGTTTCAATGTTTCGGTTAATACATCACCTGTCAACCATTTACCTTCAGTTAAACTATCCCTAAAACTTCCATATTTTTTTATAGCTTCATCGGCGCCTGTTCCCATTACTTCAGATGTTCTTATTAATGCATCTTGGAATAATTTACCACCCATACCAGCGTTTACAACTGAGTTCCAGTCTTGTAATGACACTTTACCTGTAGCTAAAGCTTGTGATAATTGATACATCGCAGTTGACGCTTGTGCTGATGATGAACCAGATGCAGCTGCCAAGTTGGCTATACCTTTTATCGCCGCTGTAGAAGTATCTAAGTCGACACCTGCTGCTGTAAATGTACCTATATTTTTTGTCATTTCGGCAAAGTTATATATAGTTTTATCAGCATAATCGTTTAACTCATTTAAAGTTTTTGTTACATCTTTTAAAGTAGTACCCTGATGCGCTGTATTTGTCAATATAGTCTGTATAGAGTTCATCTTGGTTTCATACTCATTAAAACCATCTTTTATAGGTTCTATAGTCAATGCGCTTACAAGGTTTTTACCAGCATTCACTGCACTATTTGTAATATTAGCTAACACTGTTGCACCTACAACGCCAAGAGATGAGAATTTAGCTTTAACAGTTTCTACACTTTGACCTAAACCGTTTAAATTAACTTTACTTGCAGCTCTACTAATGTTGTCTAATCCTTTACTACCTTCATTCATTTTGAGCTTTTCGTTTAAATTTTTAAGACTATTTAGAGTTGTTCTTACTCCACTCTCAAATCCTTGATTATTAAACTCCATTTGGACAATTCTTTTATCAATTGAACTCATGCATTAACAACCTCCTTCCATGCTTCTTCGGCTATCCTATCGAATATAGGTCTCATGGCCGGATTTATATAGTCTCTTCCTGCTACATAGCCACCGGTACCGGTACCATGACCGTATTGGAGTATTACCGCAATATTAACACCTTTATTGGTATGACTATTAGACCAATAAATAGTGTGAGTATCGCCGTTTGATTCTATTTCATAACTCCATGAATTTGCTGTAGTTCCAGTATCAGTTGGAGTAGCGCTAGATAACGCTGATACACCTTCTTGCCCATAACGTTCAAGTATTTGTCTAATCTGAAAATTTTTCATCTTTTCCAAAAATTTAAATGTTTTATTGAAATCACCTTTACTAGTGATTCTTATTTTCATTGTTCAATCTCACCGCCTTTATTTATTAAGACGTTGAATCTCATGCATAACATCGTTATAGTTATATCCCGCTTCTTCTAATAGCATTTTACAAATTTCATCTTCTCCCCATTTACCTTCTACAACCTCTTCTGCTACTTCATGTATTGATAAATTCATTCTTTTTCTAAGCATGGTATTAACTCTTTCGTCAACTATATGCTTGTCGTATCCAGCTGTGCTTAATTCTTTGTTACATATTTTACTCTTTTTACCAGTTACAATTTCTTTTGCAATACGTTTATTATTATTTTTATGACGATTATTAGCAACACGATCGAATGAATTCATAGCGTTCACCTATCCTTTAGTTTTTAATTTTTTCTTTCTCGCTTCGTTTAATGCTTTATTACGTTGTAGTATTTCGTTTCGTCCCATCTTTTTAGCAGGGGCGTTTTTAATATTGCATACTTTTACAAGAGTTAATAATCTATTAATATGCCATTTTTGGCATTCAAATGGGATGTTAAAAGCAACCATCCAATAATATATTATTTCAGAGGTTATAATTTCCCTATTAGGGGTTTGATTTGTATCACTAAAGGTCGTAGCAGTCATTGGGTTTTCTATATATTCATTTATAGCTTTTAAGTTATTTTCAGTTAAGCGGGTATAAACTTCTGAATCAACATTTTGGGTTATTGTCATACAACGAACATAATCTATTACTTCTTCAAGCGTTTTATCTTTTCCATCTAAAAATGGTTTATGCCATTTGGCTTCCCATTTTGAAATGGAGACTAGAGAATGTTCTAGTTGTAAGGACTGTTCCTTGAATAATATAAATTCATTACTAACTTCATCGTAATATTCCATTGCAGGTACAGTTATTTTTAACATCTCCAGTCACCTTAACCTTTCTATTTCATGCTAGTAGGTAATATACCATTTATGAAATCTGTAGCAGCTTTATCATCAAGTGCTAATTCCATAAATATTTCGCTGTATGCTTCTGTCTGAGAAAATGCATCTGATAATTCCTTACTCTTGATGAATCTTCTTCCATCTGGTGATTTTTCCCCATACGCTTTTAGTACTATTTGTTTAAAAGTACGTATTATTTCTTTATTATCTTTTGAGTTAACGATGTTTTCTAGCATTTGAGCTAGCCCTCCATCTACAGATAATTCCATTTCAGTTACCTCAGCTTTAGATAGGTTGAAATAGAAATCTTCAGTTCTTTCAACGCCATTATAATCAGTATAAGTTACAGTTTTCTTTAACATATTCAAATCTCTCCTTAATCAAAAATTAAAATATAAGAGCCCCCGTAAAAAATGCGAGAGCTCTTTTTATTTACCATAAAAATATTAATCAATAATTATTTACCAGCAAGTATTGTTTTTATTTCATCAGGTAATGGTAGTTTAGCTGGAACTGTTTCAGTACCATATAGTAGATCTTCTATAGCTTTTAATTTTGCATTATCTATTTTAGTAGAGTCTATAGTTACACTTGCTGTAGGTTTAAATCCTGCTACATTTACAGGTGTTGTAGTTACTTCCCATGAGAAAGTTATTGCTTCTGGGCTATCATTTATTGTTTTATAACCTTTTTCACTAGGAGCAGCTTTTGCACCGTAAATTAAGTGTAGTTTGTACCCATATTCATTACTTTTAACATCATTACCTAGAACTGTTCTATAGCATAATCCAAAAGTTTTTCTATCTTGTTGACCTATAGTAACACCTGTTCCTAAAGATGCAGAACCATCACAAGCTTCAAATTCTTCTGGATAAGTATAAGCTTCTATAGTTGCTCCAAATTCTTCTGCTGAGAATAATTCTAAGTATTTTATATCGTCAGCATATAATGGTGTTGCTTCTGCTCCGGAAGGACTTTCTGTTACAGCAGTTAATCCATTCCATGCTACACCATTTGTATATGCTCCAGTTTCATCTTGTAAATATAGTACACCATTTTTTACGCCTGTTTCATAAAGACGTTTACCACTTTCATCCCAAACTATTTTAGCCATCTTAGCTTTCCTCCTTAATTTTAATAATAAATCGTGAACACGTAATGATATAAATTATCACTACAGTATGTTCGATCAAACTTACACATTTGAAATTCTTTTAAAACGTTTTCTATTATATCAATATTTGGTTGCTTATAGATAAACATTAATGAATAACTATTAACATATTGGTATATACTATCATTAGCACGCTTAGTGTCGCCATCACCAATTGTATAAATTACACATGGATAAGTTAATTTCACAGATGCTGGAGGCTGAAAATATACATGTTTGTTTTGCATTATAGTTTCAAGTTTTGATTGCAGTTCTAATCTTCTATTCATTGTATAAGCCTCCAATCGTTAACAGTAATCTTGGATACTGAACTTCAACATCTGTTATTTTCCATTTAGCTCCCATGAATACGACATAGCGCATTGCATGAAAGTTATTATTGGCAAATGGGTCGGCTATGATGCTAATCTGATTTGATATATTAATATCGTCATTTATTTTACTTCTTTCTTGTAAACGTCTAGAGTTTCGTATTACATCTCCGAAGTACATATTCTCTGTTATCTGTTCTTCATATATACCAGGTTCTGTTTCGACAGTTAGAGCATAACCGATTATTCCACAAAACTTTGCCATTTTGAATTATTCCTTTCTATTCTAAACTTCAGCTTTATCTAATGCTACTGCTACTGCAGAGTAAGGTTTAACTAATGCTCCAGAGCATCTAGTTTCCATTAAGTATTTTTGTTGGTTGTAGTCTATATCGAAATCATCGAACATATTAACAGCTCCGCCTTTATCAGCACCAACATAGTAGTCAACTAGGTTAACCATGATAGCCATTAAAGGTTTTTCAACCTTATTAACTGTAGTTTTAGCACCTTCCATAACTTCAACAGCTACTATTTCTTTAACTCTTAAAGCTGTAGCTAATTTATCAACTGTGTCATATATTACTCTTCCGTTTTTGTCTTCTAATAATAAGCAATTAGTTATAACATCTTCAGTAGTGAATAGAGTTGGGCTTCCTGATCCTTTGTATTCTTTTCTAGATTTTATAACTGTTTTTATAAATGCTTTTGCTATATCATCATCAGTTGCTGCTGCGGCTGCTGCAACAGAAGCTTTAACACAATATAAATCATCATCTTTAGATATAGGTCTTATGCAAGTTTCATTGATTTTGTCATCAGAGTCAGATAATCTTCCATCACCAACTAATATAGCTCTTGCTATTTCCTCGTCTAGCATCATTCTCATTTCCATTTTTAACCATGCTACTACATCGAAATCTGTTATATCCACAACATCATCTCTGTCTAGTTTTTGCTTTTTGTATATAGTTGTTGGAGTAGTAGTTCTTTTTAGTAATGTGAATACTTCTTCTTTCTTTCTGTTACCTTTGATGTAACCTTTAGCTCTAGCTTCATCAGCAGTTATATTAGCATGCATAGATTTTATTCTAGAGAATGGAACATGGTGAACTCCTCTCATTACTTTTTGCACATAAGAGTCGTCTCTTTTTATAAAGTCTGGTGGCATGTTAACGTTTTTAGCATCTGGGAATAACCATTCTATGTCTTTGATACCGTAACTTTCAGCATGAGCTAAAAAGCTTTCTTTTAAAGATCCATATCTTTTAGCATCTTTTAATATAGTTTCCATAGCATCATGTGATAATACATCATTGTTTTCAGTTTCTTTACCTTCAAATACATTATGTTTCATTTCTTGTTCTCCTCCATCTTCTTCAATATTATTTTCATTTTCTTCTATGGCAGATTGAGCCATACTTTTATCTTCTAAAGCTTGCCCTATTAGAGCATATACAACATTTTTTTGCTCTTCATTTAAAGTGTCAAATACATCTTGGATAGTCTTTTCATTATTGTCCACTTTATCATCTCCCTTTTTATCTTTTTCATCAACTTTATCTTCTTTATCGCTTGGTTTGTGATCAGCATGTTGTAGTGTTAGTTCTTCACCTGTATATATAACTGCTTCATCCTCGCAAAATTCGCCATGTCTTATTACAGAGTCTATAAAAGCTCCAGGATTAGCACCAGCTAACACTAAACTTACTTCTCTTATAGTTCCATGCATTACATTTGAACCTTTTTGTTTAAGTTGATTAGCGTAAATAGATAAAGCTGTAACATCACCATGTTCTACTAGTAGTTTTGCATTTTTACCAGCTTCTGTATCATTGAAAGTACAATAAGCGTAAACGCCTTCGTCTCTGTTTTCTAATACTGCATGACCTAATACATTAGCTGATTCATTGTGTTGATGATTCCATACTAGTGGAACAGTTTGCCCATCATGTTGCTTAAAGGCATCTTTTAAAATTGTTCTACCATCTGAGCATTTAATATTATTTCTAGTTGCCCATCCACTAAAGTCATACTTCATCTAACTATTCCTCCTTCTTCTCAGTATCGTCTACTGCATTTTGAACTTCTGGCGCATTCTCGATTTCTTCAGCATTTTTGTTTAAATTCTTGTTACGTAATTCGTCTGCGTCAGGGTCTTCGGATGGTTTCCATCCCATAATTTGTCTAATTTCATTTGATGTCGCTATTTCATTACGTGTTAATTTATCAGCAATCTCAGCAAGATCATTAACTGGAACTAGTTTGAATGGATCTCTAAAGTAAACTATGTCTTGTTTTCTAGTTCTAGCTGTTTTGGTTAGGAATTTCCTTTTCATTTCATCAACTATAGCTGAAACTATAGGCTCAATTGTTCTATTGTAATAATTTAACATAGTTTTATCATCAGCTGTACCATCTAATATAGTCTGAGTGATCCCTAACTGGCCATATAGCATACTCGTTAAGTATTCAATCTGCTTCATTAGATTGTTCTCAACTGGTCGATTTAACTGTGTTATCTTTTCAGTTCCATCAGTGTAGGCTATACCATACTTGGAACCTGTAAGTTGCATTTCAATTTCTTTACGTCTATTTTCAGCTTGTTGTTTTCTTGCCTCAGATTTGATAACATAAGGTAATTGTATAATTAAATCTAATTTACCAGAACCACTTTGTTCATCTATAACATCCAAAAGATTAAGTTTTCTTATAAGACGTTGCATAGTTGAGTTTGGTTCATTTATGACCGCATATAAAGGATTCTCTATTATGGCGACCATACTTTTTGGTAATAGTAGATCTTCTTTCTGTCCAGTTTTATCATTATATATTCTAACTTTAACATGCTGTGGACGCCACTCCAGTATTTGTCCTACTCTTAGACTGTTTATATCATAAGAGCCAGATATATTAGGATTTATAGTAGTATCAACAGGAACTATGGCAATACAACCTTCATCCATCATAGACATAACGGCATCTTGTATAAATGCTTTTGCTGTCTGGTCCATGTTTGCACTAAGAGTTAAACACTCATTTAAACTAGTATCCATCTCTTCAACAAAACGACCATTGTCGTCCAATTTAGCATGCATAATATCTATAGATGCTACGTCTAATGCTATTCTGTTGTAAACTGATACGACAATACTTCTTTCATTACCTCTAGTTAAGTGCATTCTAAAAGGATTATAGCTGCTTATGTGCTCGCCATAATTGTATCTTGGTGTTGGGTCTTTGTTTAGGAAGGCATTCCATGCATGCATTAGTCTATCGCTAAAAGCCATTTTGACGTTTTCACCTCCTACTCGAAAGCATCTTTATTTAATTTGTATGCAACGTAAGCATCCATCATAGCTGCTACGGCATCAATCTTTTGCTCATATCTTTTCTTTAATAATTTTCTATTACCATTGGTATCTTCTAATGTTATACAGTTTCCCATAGCAAATGTCATAAGTTCTTCATCGAATAATAACATCCTATCCTCTGCTAATTTCTTTAATTCACCTAATGGAACTGATTCAGTCTTAGCACCTTGTATAACTTTCTCTATCCCAAATGGACCGTTCTCAGATTCCCATCTTTCAACAAATGCTTTTGCATTGTAAGGGTCAAATCCAAAACATCTAACATCGTAATCTCTTTCAATTATGTGAGCATCGAGGTCTTCATAAACTTCGGTCATATCTAGAACTGTTCCTTCCAATACTATAAGACTTCCTTCTTGTAAGAATTCATCATACTTTAATCTCATAGCCCCTGGTAACTTATGAAGTGTTTTAGATGTTATATAGTTTCTAGTCTTAATTCCAAAAGCGCCATCTCTTAAAGGAAACATGAACGTAAACGCACAGAAGTCATCACCTTGTGATAAGTCGGCTCCCAATGCACATGGCATTTGCCAGAAATCTCTTTTTCTATGCGGAAGAGTTTCATCATAAGTGAAGAAATATGTATAACCTTCCATTGGAATACCAAAACGTTTTGCTAAAATATCATTTCTTGTAGCTGGAGCTTTTTCAGCTCTTTCAACATCTAGTTGATAAGTCTCATATGTAACGGTTTTTCCTAAATTTGGATTTGCTTTTAACCAAGTTCTAGGATTATTAACCTCTTCTATATCGTCAAGTCGATAATACCAAATCGAAACATGTGGGTTAACATATTCGCCTTTAAGAATTTCCATTAGTTCCATTTTGATTGTATCACCGCTACCATTTCTTACTGTCCCTTCTGAACTTGTTGCTACTATCAAATAATCATCTAGTTTAGATGCCCCTTGTTCAACTGCACCTATGACATCTTCTCTTATATCCCCAGAAAGCCATTCGTCTATTGTCGCCACTTTACATCTCAAACCTTGAAGTTTATTAACACTCATCGGTCTTATCTCTAATAGTGACCCTGTTAAAAAATTTTCTATACCTTTTTTAGTGGATGCTAATTTCATTCTATTAGCTTTAGAGCCAGTTGTATTTTGTATAGAGCCTTCAGTTAAAAACTGAAATAAAGGACCTCTAGATCTTGTTATAGATGTTCTTATTGGTGATAGTATTTCTTCTGCTTGTTTCATGGTAGGAGCTGTTGTTATTTGATGAGTAGTTGTAGTATCTACATTTAGAAAATAATTCTGTATACATGAGCTGTACATAGATTTGGCTGCACCTCTGGCAACTATTAAATATTGTTTATTAACTAGTCTTTTTTTAACGGTTTTTGTTACATATCTACCGTCATGACCATCAGGTGAAGGTTCATATACACTTCTTTCTACAAAGTAGTACCAACCGAATATCTGTTCGGCCCAAAGTTTAAACGAGTCTAGTAAATGTAAATCCGCTCCATCGGTTAATGTAAGTTCTTTTTCGCAATAATCTACGAAACCGTTTATGGCTTGATCATCATAGTAGATTCCAGGGTTAGCTATCAGCTCATCTATACGGTTCATTTCCATGGAAATCTCTTTACATACTGGAATCTCTCCTCTTATAACGGCATCTCTAAACTTACCATAATAGATAGGAGTGGCTGTGTTTGATAATGCCATTTTGAGTTCTCCTTTCTGCTATCCTTTTAACTTTTGTATAGCCAATGCTATAGCTAATACTGAGTTTGTTACAGCCACAGCAGTTCCAACTTCAGCTAAAACTCTATCAACATTAACCTTACCTGCATTCATTTGCTCTGTTGATAGTCTAGCATATTGTTGTTCCATGTTAAGTCTATTGACTCTTTCTCTTAATTCTTTATCAGTCATTGCTTTTGCAGTTTGTACTTGTTGCTTTTGCATTTTTCTTTGTTTTTTACTAGAAACTTTTTTATTGATATTTTGTGATTCAGTAACTATTGTGCCAGCAGCTTCTACTCTCTTTTTTGTTTTATGTAGATCGACTGGCTCATGTCCTAATTGGGCATCAGTTCTTCTAATTCCCCATTTCATGCCCTTTATACCATGATGACAAAGTTCATTATCGTTATAATCGATAGACCACATTTAACTCACCTCCTAACGTTGAATTGATGACAAATCTTTTTTCTTTTTCTTTGTTTCTTTAGTCATAGTATAATCAGCATAGTACTTCAAATCATCTTTTGTTAACTTCATAGAACCAGTTTGATTAAGCTTATCCATATTCAGTATTATCAATGGATCTTGAGCAGTGCCTTTTCTATCGTTAACATCGCTTAAAGCATCAAAGCCTTGTTTTACTAAATTAGCATAAAAATTATTGCTGGAAGTTTCTGCTTTCTTAGATAGTACAGCATTCGAAACAAATTCCTCGGCTAATTTTCTAGCTTTTTTACTTTCAGGATCATCAAGTTTGGAAATTTTCTTCTGATATGATTTCGCTGTTTTCTCCATAAATATAGCATTCTCGTTATGGGCTTTTGCCATATCTTTAGCCACTTGTGTAGGGTTTTCTTTTGCTATTTTCATAAATGTATTAACTACATCTTTGTCGCTAGCCACTGATATGTCTTTTTTAACCATAAACGTATTCTTATATCCTCTTCCGTCATACATAAAATTACCCATCATGTCAGCATACATGTTTTTATCATAGTCGGTATAGGCTGTATATAGACGATTTTTCTTACCGCTTTGATATTGTCCTCTAGTTATTGTTTGAAATTCAGTACCTGACTTTATAGTTCTACGCTTAGAATTTATTTCATCTTTTTGCTTTCTAACACTTTTCTTTTTATTAGAAAGATTGCCATCATGTTCACTGTCACCGTATTTTTTCTTACCGGCAGGAGTTAAATGCCCGGATTTATCTTCATATCTTCTAATTCCCCATTTCATGCCTTTGACACCGAAATGCTTAAGCTCATCATTCATACTCTCACCTCCTTTCGAATTATTCTTCAGCAGAAGGTGGTGTATCTTCTATTTTAGGATCTCCTTCCAAAAATATACGCCATTCTATTTCAGATAGTGTTCTGTTAATACTTTCAATTAAAGCACTGCTAGTGGGTGGATCGAAAAGCAATCTTACTTTTAGATAAATATAAGTTTTAACCATGTTAAGATTATTCTCAGTTGTATAGTCTTGCCAACTCGAGTTTTCATCTACTATCATAAAGCCGTTTTTTGGTCCGACACCTAATTGATTCAGTATAGCAAAAGCAGTGTTTATGTGAATTATTATATCATCATCAAAGTTTGTATACTCAGGCATTATGCCTAATAGCTTCTTTATTGAAAGCAATATACTTTCCATCATTTACATTACCTCCTTTAACTATTTTATACCTACTTTCTTATGATACTCTTCCGTTGATTTTCTAGCTTCTTCAGCTTCTTTAACTATTTTATTCCATTCTTCTGAATCAAATGAAGGTTCTGGAAGTTCTGAAACTTTTGTAACTTTTAATGAATTTTCTCTTTCAAATATAATTAAAGGATTTATTCTGTGAGAAAAACTGTCTTCTAAATCTTCAACTGCATCGTATCCTTGATCTTTTAAAGATTTAAAAAACACATCTTTATAATCTTGATTTTTGTATAAACACATAGAAAATAATGCATAAGCAGTCGCTGTATTTTCATCTAAACCTTTTTTAATCATGGAATCTCTTAAACGTTGAGGCTTGCCTACTAATTTACCATTGTATGTACTATTATAGTTTAATACCGCCATGTCAATAGTATCTATTTTATTATGTCCTATTAAATCCAAAAATGTATTTACTTTAGTAACTTCACTTGGTACTCGTATGTCTTTTGTAGCCTTCATCGTTAAATCAAAAGTTTTAACTCCTCCGCCATTTTCTTCATCTAACCATTGCGCTATCTCTTTTCTATACCCTTTTACATCCTCATTTATAAAGGAAACATAAGCATACCCTTTTCTATTGGGATTTGTATTAGCACTCACTCTATGTAAGGTTGAACCTTTTTTCAATGTATAACTCCCATCAGAACCATACTCAACTTTATAAGCTCTCCCTGCTAGTCTATCAAGTTCCTCTTGACTTCTTCTCACACCCCATTTCATTCCTTTAACACCGTAGTGATAAAGTTCATCATACCTCCACATTATAATTACCTCCTCCATGGGCAAGTATCATTTTTAGATCTTTCTATAAATTCTCCAAACAGTATATCTTCATCGCCATAATGTATTGCATCGTGAGTTCTTTTAGTGGTGCAAATCATGTAGTCTGGGTTTAACAAAAACTCTGTTTGATTAATTACATCATACTTTGTCAATGGATTCATATGATGAATGATGATTCTATTATCAATCTCTCTATCTGGCATTCCTAAATCACAAGCATTGTCTCGTAGAATTACATAATCTCTTATTCTTTTCCACTCTGCTGACCTATAAAACTTCTGATTTAAGTATCTGTCAAAACCAAATGTCTCTTCGCCAACTTTACCGCCTAATTTTAGATAGCAGTATCGCTCTTTAAATGTTTTTAGCTTAATCAATTCTTGATAGGTTCTAATATTCATCATCTTCATCCCCATCCATACTAGTCATTTGCCCACTATAGTTTTGCATTGCTTTAAGAGCATTAGAATATAGCTCTTCGATTCTCTTAGCTGATTGTAAGTTCTCGGTTTTAGCAACTATAAGTTCTTTCTGCTTCTCAAGTATCTCCCTTTCTATCTTTTCTTTAGTTGTAGCTAGTTTTAGATAGTGAGTTATCACTTGAGAAGATGCAGTTCCCTCTATAAGCTGCTTCTCAGCTAAGTCTACAGCTAAAGCTATCATCTGATTCTCTCTTGCTTCTGGAGTTGTTGCAGGTCTAATTTTTTTCTCAGTGCTTTCTTTATTAGTTCTACTTCGTTTTGCCATTGTTTCGCCTCCTTTTTCCACAAGATTAAATATAGTTTGTATGTGGTATTTTAGCAGACTTACAGACTTTTTAGCGCCGAAAGGAGAGGAAAAAACGCTAGCATTAGTTAATGCACCTGTAAGCCCCCTAAAATATCACATACAAACTTAAAGTGTTTTCCAAAAATATACCCGCGGAGAATTTTTTAGGACACTTCCACTAATGGTTCTGTATAAGTCGCAAGAATGCTCTTGAAC
>ERZ779876.285-NODE-285-length-58795-cov-5.469339_pt1 | contig 58795 bp, 29 predicted proteins | sample MGYA00511068_ERZ779876 | MGnify/ENA primary metagenome ERZ779876 (study PRJEB29588, sample SAMEA1970858) | human gut metagenome | biome: human gut; feature: human-associated habitat; material: faeces | place: Denmark | collected 2008/2010 ...
GTGATATGGTACAATTTAACAGACGATATACCGATTTCCCGATAAAGCGCGGGAAAACAAAAGGAGGAAAAAGGAATGAAAACAAAACTTTGGGCGAAATTAGCGGCGTTGTTTGCCTCGCTGTGCGCGGGCGCGGGCCTTGCGGCGTGCGAAAATTCCGCGGGCGGGGCGAGGGAGAACGAAGCGCCCGGGCGCGGCGAGCCGCAGGAACACGCGCATACATACGACGAACAGATTGCGGCGGAAAAATATCTGGCAAGCGCGGCGACGTGTACGGCAAGAGCGAAATATTATTATTCGTGCGAATGCGGCGAAGCGGGCACAGGTACGTTCGAATACGGCGAAATATCTGCCGCGCATCCCTTTACCGAAGAATGGAATCACGATGAAAATTTTCATTTTTACAAATCGGAATGCGTGCACGGCATAGAAAAGGACAAGGCTCGGCACGATTTCAACGCGGAACACGAATGCGAAATCTGCGGCTATCATACTTCACAACCCGTGGGCGCGGAATTGCAATCGGAATTTTTTACGTTCGACGAGGAAGCGAAGGTATGGCGGGCGAACGCAAAACTGCCGAACGCGGCGGAGGAATACGATTTCAACGGGAAATTTTCCGTGGCGTACGGGGCGAAATTCGAAATTTGCACCGACAGACAGGGCAGAGATAAAATTCCGAGCAGAATTGCGGACGTTGCCGCGGGCGATAATCTTTTTTATGCGCTGGTTACGAACGGCAACGACGTTTCCGTTTACCCCGTAACCGTTCGGCGCCGCCCCGTATACACCGTAAGTTACGATACGGCGGGCGGTTCGGCAGTGGAAAGCGAAACGGTGGAAGAAGACGGCTTCGCTTCGGGTACGGGCACGACTTCGAAACTCGGCTGTGCGTTCGAGGGGTGGGATTTCGATTTTACGCAACCGATTTTGCACGATATAAAGGTTGAAGCGAAGTATTCCGCGTTGCCCGAAACGGCGGGGTTCGAATTTACTTCTACATACAATACTTTTGTGATTACGGGCGTGAAAGACAAGACGATTATTTCGGCAACGGTGCCCGACTACACCACGGGAATCCGCGAAATGGCGTTTGATGATTGCAGACAATTAGAAAGCGTGAATTTCCCCGAAAAGTTGGTTTCAATCGGCAGATATGCGTTTTTGCGGTGCGAAAAACTGACGGAAATCGAATTGCCGCAAGGCGTGGTATCTATCGGCGAGGGCGCGTTTCAGCTGTGCCGAGGGCTTACGAGCGTTACGATTTCGGGAAAGTTGGCAAAGATTCCGTCGGGGCTGTTTAATGGGTGCGATAATCTCGTAAGCGTGCGGTTGCCCGAAGGGGTGAAGACAATCGGCGAAGGTTCGCTGGCGCATTGCGTGAAGCTTTCGCGCGTGAATATTCCGCAAAGTGTGGAAGAGTTGGAAACGGGCGCATTTTATAACTGTACCGCATTGACGAGCATAGAAATTCCGAAAAGCGTAAAACGTATCGGCGATAAGGCGTTCGGCAAGTATCCGCAGAGCGAAGAATTAAAGCTTGCCAAAGTTTATTACGGCGGCACGGCGGAAGAATGGGACGAAATTGAAATCGGCGGCGAAAACGAAGCGTTGCTTGCCGCGGAACGATACTATTACAGCGAAAGCAAGCCCGATAACGAGGTGCTGAAATACTGGTATCGCGACGAGAAAGGCGAAATAAAGGAATGGTTTGCGGCGGCTTCGATTGAATAGCGGGCGGATAGCCGAATCGGCGGCGGGCTGAGCAGACGGCAGTCCGGGCGGGTTGAGCGGGCGGATAGCCGAATCGGCGGGCGGCGGGCGAAAACCGTTGACAAGGCGCGCGAAAAGTGCTATAATTTTACAAATATAAATTGTTTTGTTGCGTTTTTCTGTGCTTTTTTCAAAAAACTTCTCCGAAAAACGCGGCGGAATTAAGGAGCATTTTTGCGATGAAAAACGTTATTCTGACGGGCGACAGGCCCACGGGCAGACTGCATATCGGGCATTACGTAGGTTCGCTGCGCGAACGCGTGCGGCTGCAGAACACGGGTAAATTCGACGAAATTTACATTATGATTGCCGACGCGCAGGCGCTCACCGACAACGCCGAACACCCCGAAAAGGTGCGCTCCAACGTGATGGAAGTGGCGCTGGACTATCTTGCCTGCGGTATCGACCCCGAGAAATCCACGATTTTTATACAGTCTACGGTGCCCGAACTGACCGAACTGACGTTCTACTATATGAATCTCGTAACCCTTTCGAGGTTGCAGAGAAACCCGACGGTGAAAGCCGAAATTCAGCTGAGAAATTTCGAAACGAGCATACCTGTGGGCTTTTTAACGTATCCTATCTCGCAGGCGGCGGACATTACGGCGTTCGGCGCGACCGCCGTTCCCGTGGGGGAGGATCAGGCGCCGATGATAGAACAGTGCAAGGAAATCGTGCATAAATTCAACGCGGTGTACGGCGAAACGCTGGTGGAGCCGGAAATCGTGCTGCCCGCGAACAAGAACTGCTTCCGCCTGCCGGGGCTTGACGGCAAGGCGAAGATGAGCAAATCGCTGGGAAACTGCATTTACCTTGCGGACGAGCCCGCGACTATTAAGGAAAAGGTAATGTCGATGTATACCGACCCCGACCACATTAAAGTAAGCGATCCCGGAAAGGTGGAAGGAAACACGGTGTTCACCTACCTTGACGCGTTCTGCCGCGAAGATCAATTTGCGAAGTATCTGCCCGACTATAAAAATCTGGACGAACTGAAGGATCATTACCGCCGCGGGGGCTTAGGCGACGTAAAAATAAAGAAGTTTCTGATCAACGTTTTAAACGAGGAACTCGCGCCCATTTACGAGCGGCGCAAGGCGTGGGAAGGCAGAAAGGACGAAGTGCGCGAAATTCTGCGCCGCGGATGCGAAGCGGCGGAAAAGAAGGCGGCGCAGACGCTTGCGGCCGTGCGCAAAGCGATGCAGATAGATTATTTCGGCTGAAATAACGCCGTTTTTGCCCGGATATGTTGCGATAAACAAAAAAAATCGAAAAAAAAGAAAAATTATCGGGAAAAACGGCGCAAAAAAAGTTGCTCAAAAATCTAAGATATGCTAAAATAGATAGAGCTAAAAAATACGCACCCGATTTTTCGCGCGCCTACCGTGTCCGTAAATCTTATTCAATGCGGATGATGAAAGGCGGTGATACGCGAAGCGGGGAGGTTTAACGGAGGCACAATTATGGCAGTTATCACAATGAAACAGCTTCTCGAAGCAGGCGTCCATTTCGGACATCAGACGAGAAAATGGAACCCGAAAATGAAGAAGTACATCTTCGCCGCGAGAAACGACATTCACATCATCGACTTACAGCTTACCGTAGGTCTGATCGAAGAAGCGTACAAGTTTGTATGCGACAGCGTGAAAGCGGGCAAGACCGTACTTTTCGTGGGTACGAAGAACCAGGCGCAGGAAGCGGTGAAAGAAGAGGCGGAACGCTGCGGGCAATTCTACGTGAATTCGCGCTGGCTGGGCGGTTGCCTTACCAACTTCAAGACGATGCGTTCGCGCGTGGAACGCCTTGAAAAACTGGAAAAGATGGAAGCGAACGGAGAGTTCGAGCTTCTGCCCAAGAAAGAAGTAATGCTTCTTAAAAAGGAAATGGGCAAATTGCAGGCGAATCTCGGCGGCATCAAGAACATGAAATCGATGCCCGGCGTGATGTTTGTGGTGGACCCTCACGGCGAAGAAATCGCGGTGAAGGAAGCGAAGAAAATGGGGATTCCCGTAGTGGCGATTACCGATACCAACTGCGACCCCGACGAAATCGATTACGTGATTCCCGGTAACGACGACGCTATCCGCGCGATCAAACTGATCACGTCGGTGATTGCGAACGCCGTAATCGAAGCGAACCAGGGCGCGGAAGCTCTGGCACCCGCGCAGGAAGAAACCGCGACCGAGGCGAAAGATATGGAAGAAGTCGTGGCGGCGGAACCCGCAGCCGAGGCGGAAGAAAAAGCCGAGTAACAGGCAACGAAAAACAGGAGCGCGCCGTGAGAGATTTCCGATCGGCGCGTTCGTGAAATTCCGGCGTTCCGGATATTTTGCGGCAATCTTTCACGCCGTTTCCGCTTTGTGCGGACAAGCGGGCGGAAGAGGCGCGGCGGAACGCACGGGAAAACAAAGAAATATCAGGGAAAGGAGAATAAAACAATGGCGTTTACGGCAAAAGACGTAATGGCTCTGCGCGAAAAGACGGGCGCGGGCGTAATGGATTGTAAAAAAGCGTTGACGGATACCGACGGCGATATGGAAAAGGCGATGGACCTCCTTCGCGAACGGGGCATTGCGAAAGCGGAAAAGAAGGCTTCTCGCATTGCGGCGGAAGGGATCGTTTACGCGTATATCAAAGATAAGAAAGGCGTGCTTGTGGAAGTGAACTGCGAATCGGACTTCGTGGCGAAGAACCCGCAGTTTACGGCGATTGCCGAAGAAATTTCGAAGGTGATTCTTGCGGAAAAGCCCGCGGATGCGGAAGCGCTTGCTTCCTGCAAAGTTTCCGACGGCAACACCGTTGAAAATTACCTGAAAGGACAGACGGCGGTTATCGGCGAAAAGATTGCCGTACGCAGATTCACGGCGTACGAAACGGAAGGATTCCTTGCGAAGTACATTCACCTCGGCGGAAAGCTGGGCGTGCTGGTGGACATGGCGGGCGAAGAAACGGAAGCCGCGAAAGAAGCCGCGCACGAACTTACGCTGCAGATCGCGTTCACGAAGCCCGCGTATCTTTCCGAGGACGAGGTTTCGACGGAAACCCTTGAAAAAGAGAAAGAAGTGCTGAAGCAGCAGGCAATTAACGAAGGTAAGCCCGAAGCGATTGCGGAAAAGATGGTGCTTGGCAGAATCAAGAAGTTCTACGAAGAAAACTGCCTTCTGAAGCAGGCATTCATCAAGGACGACAAAAAGACGGTTGCCGATATTCTGAATGCGGCGGGCGCGAAAGCGAACCGTTTCGTGTTCTACGTGATGGGCGAAGGCTTGGAAAAGAAGAGCGAGGACCTGAGCGAAGAAGTTGCGAAGCAGGTTGCCGCGGCGAAGAAGTAAGACGAATTTTTGATTTCGGAATCGTTCCGGAGAAACGTTTCTCCGGAAAGATTTTTCTTTATGTGCTTTTTGCTTGCGCTGTTTGATGCGGCGGACGGGGAAAAGCGACGTGGTGCGGCGTATGACGCAGAAAGATAAAAGGACGGCTGTTGTCTGTGCGATTTCTGTTTGATTCGGCTGTCGTCGGTTCGGCCGCGGATGTCAGCCGCGCGAAAGCGGCGTTGCGGCGGGCGTGCGGTTTATTGCGGGAAAAACGAACGCATACGGACGGGGAAAATACGTTCGGCGGGAGGAGCGGCAGGACGTGCGGAAGATACAAGCGGAAAGCGTGCGGCTTATTGTTACCGGCAAATTCGGAGGCGGATTTACGCGGCGCGTGCGTATGAGAATCGGGCGGAACGGGAGAAGAAAGAGCCCTGCGCGCGGCAGAGGCGAAAAGGCAGGAAGGAAGTGCTCCGTACCGACAAAAACGGTTGCGGGAAAAGTAAGCCGCGGGCAAGGGGAAAGCGTGTGTACGGACGGGAACGGAGAATTGCGGGAAAACAGGTAAAAATGAACTGTTTTTGCGGATTTTTCATACAAAAAAGGCAAATAAAGGCAAAAAAAATGCGAAAAACGGGCTAAAAAAGCGTAACGCCGTTAATTTACTTGCCAAATATGGTCAATCGTGATATAATGAAAGAAATTCGTGCGCCCGTACGGCGCGCGCGGTACGATAACGAAAAAATACGCGGTTTCGGGCGAAAAACGGTCGGATATTCCGGACGGTTCCGCCCGATGACATGTGGAGAAAAATTTGAGCACAATGAATACTGTTACGTTTGAGCACGGCGCGGAAAAGCGCGCGGAAAAAGTTAACGAAAAAGTCGCTTTTTCCGAAGCGACGGATCCCGCGTGCCGTCCGATGGATGGAAAAACAGAGGCGTGCGCCGAAATCGGTATGGCGGGCAATCCGGATCGATTCGACGTTGCGCGGAAATATTCCGACGAATATTACGAGGAGTATATCGCCGCGTTTCGTCCGAACACGAAAAAGCGGTACGTATATCGTTTTTGCAAGAGGACGCTGGATATAGTTTTATCGTTGTTGGCGATTATTGTTTTTTCGCCGTTGTTTCTGGCGATCGCGATTGCCATCAAGTGCGATTCGAAGGGGCCCGTTTTGTTTAAACAAAAGCGGGTGGGGCGGAAAGGAAAGGTGTTTTACTGCCTGAAATTCCGTTCGATGAAGATAACGGCGCCCGGGGATACGGCGACTTCGATTCTCGATCATCCCGAACGGTATATGACGAAAGTGGGAAAGTTGCTGCGCCGATTTTCGCTGGACGAGCTTCCGCAATTATTCTGCTGCCTTTCCGGGAAAATGTCGATTATCGGGTATCGTCCGCTGATACTGAGCGAAGCGCATTGCAACGAGATGCGGGCGCGGCTGGGAGTGTTTGAGATGCGCCCCGGCATTTCGGGTTACGCGCAGGTGCACGGGCGCGACGAGGTGTATTATAAAAACAAGGCGATTCTGGACGCGTATTACGTGAAACACGCTTCGCTGTGGCTGGATATTAAATTGTTTTTCCGCACGCTGGTGGCGGTACTCCGCCGCGACGGCAACGACGCGGAAAAAATGCGCTGATGCGGAAAAAGACGAAGAAAAAGCAGGAGGTTGCCATGAAGATAACGGCAAGCATTGTAACTTTTAACAGTGTGGACGAAATAGAAAAACTGCTTGCTTCTTTGCTGAAATGTAATCTTGAAGCCGCAAACATTTATGTGGTGGATAACGGCTCTTCGGACGGCACGGCGGAACTCGTCAGAGAGAAATTTGCAGGCGTGAACATCATTGAAACGGGGAAGAACATCGGATTCGGGGCGGGGCATAATCTCGCTTTGCGTTCGGTGCAATCGGATTATCACATTTTCATCAACCCGGACATTATCGTGAAAGAAGGGGAGATTGAAAAGATGGCGGCGTATATGGAAAGCCACAAGGACGTAGTTGTGATGACGCCGAAAATCTTCAATACGGACGGAACGGAGCAATTCGTGCCGAAAAAGCGCCCGAAATTCAAATATATTTTTGCGGGAAGATTCGAAAATAAGTTTAAGAGGTGTTATAAATTGCGGAGCGAATATACCTTAAGAGACGTTTCCGTAACCGAACCGACGGAAATCGATTGCTGTTCCGGTTGTTTTATGTTTTGCCGGACTTCCGCGCTGTTGCGCGTCGGCGGGTTTGACGAAAGGTATTTTTTGTATTTCGAGGACGCAGATCTGACGCGGGAACTGCAAAAGTACGGAAAGGCGATGTATGTTCCCGATTGTTCTGTTACGCACGCCTGGCACAGGGACGTAACTCGTTCGAATAAAGCAAGAAAAATCGCGCTGAGATCTATGTTCAGTTATTTTGGAAAGTGGCGCGGGAAAAAATAATAAACACACGAAAAATTACCGGATAACAGGAGTCGCAGATTGGTTAACGTAGCGGTGTTGTTGTCTGCCTATAACGGCGACAAGTTTATAAAAGAACAGATTGAGAGCATACTGAATCAGAACGGCGTGAACGTGAAACTGACGATTCGCAACGATGGCGGAGATCCGGAAGAGAAAACGAGGAGGATTATCCGCGAATACGTTGCGAAAGACGAAAGAGTATCCTTGCTCGAAGGGGAGAATCTCGGCTGCGCGAAGAGTTTCTGGCAGCTGTTGCGGGAGGCGCCGGAGGCGGATTATTACGCTTTTGCCGACCAGGACGACGTATGGCTGCCCGATAAACTGAAAGCGGCGACGGATATGCTGCGCGGTTACGATGATACGATTCCGCAGCTGTATTGCGGCAGCGTACGGGTTGTTAACAGCACTTTGCAGCCGATTGCGGGCGCCGAGGCGGGCGGAAAAGCGTATGCGACGAAATTTCCGTTGCCGTTTATAAAAAGCATAGCGCCGGGGTGCACGTTTGTATTCAACGAACGGGCGCGCGGAATCTGCGCGGAATACGACGGGACGTTGGATATCCACGACTGGATGATGACGAAAATCGTTTCCGTGTTCGGAGAAATACATTTCGACGAAAACGCGTATATTCTGTACCGTCAGCATGGGAACAATGAAATCGGGGCGACGGGGAAAATACGTTTAAAATTCCGTTCGGTGAAAAACATTATGAGCGGTAAATGGAGACGCGCCGTTGCGGCGCAGAACGTGCTGGAAGCTTACGGGGAAGAAATAGAAGAGGACAGAAAGCGGGAGTTGGAGATTCTGGCGGAATACGGCGACTGCTTGAAAAACAAACGCCGTTTATTGAAAGATAAAAATTACAGGTTGCGCGGTTTTGCGGACAAATTGGGGTTCAGAGTATGTGTATTGACCGGGAAGCTGTGAAGCTGTCGTCGCTGAAAGGAAAACGGAATGACAAGAACTTGTACGACTGCGTTGTACGGGCGTTTTTGTTTGTGTTTTTATTCTCTTCGGTGTTGATTCCGTACGATACGTTTTATACGAAAAAATTGTCGTGCGCGGCGTTGCTGGTACTGACGGGAATTTATTTTTTAAGGAAGAAACGTACGATGGCGGACGCCTGGATAATCTTTCTGGGCGGCGCGGTGCCTTTATGGTACACGCTGGATTCCGTGCTGAAAAATACCGATAATATTTCCGCTGCCGTCGGTATGGCGTATCCCGGTTTTCTGCTGCTGACCGCGATACTTCTGAAAGGATTCGTAAAAGATTACAAAAAATATTATCTTTGGGCGTTGAAGGCAGAAAGCGCGATTATCGTGCTTTCCGTGTATTTCGATATATTTTCGATGCTGAAAATCACCGAAAATCCGATTCTTTCATGGTATGCCCGCACGGAAAACGCCATGATAGGCGTGGGATCGTACTTTTTTACCTACTATATGGTGTTCATCAAGACTTCGCCGCTGCTTTTGATTTTGTTGTTCGATTCGCTGAAAAAAGGGGACTTGTTCTGGGCGGTAATCAGTGCGTTGGCGTGTTATTTTTCAGGTACGCGGGCAAACGTGTTTGTGATGATTGCCCTGCTGGTGATATATCTGGCGTTCTTTCAGAAGCAGGCGCGGGCGAGAATGATTTTCGTGGTTGCCGCCACGTTGGTCTGTCTGTTATTCTGCAATAAAATCGTAGACAGAGTGATTACGATTTTTTTGAATAAAGCGAGTTCGGACGCGACGAGAGACGGGCATTTACAGGGTATGTTCGTTCTGTGGAAGAACAAACCATCGGATTTCTTTTTCGGAACGGGATTCGGCAGCAGCTATTATTCTTACGGCACGAACAGATTTGAAAACAACGTTGAATTGTCGTACTGGGATATGATACGGAGAGTGGGGCTTACGGGATTTCTGCCGTTTATGGCGATGCTGTTATACCCGATTGCCGCGATGACGATTCCCGCTTATCCGTTTGCGCCGAAATACGGGAAATGGAAACTGTGGACGAGAAATTACGACATACTGTTGCCGTATATCGGTTTTTTGCTGATTTCCTATACGAATCCGTTTTTGTATTCGACGACGGGTTTTTCGTTCCTGATTCTGTTATATTCGGCGATACTGAGAACCAACGAAACCGTTCGCGGGGAAACGGGTACGCTGCCGCTGCGCGCTCTCGGTTCTGCAATGGAAACGGCGGAAATGTAAAGGACGGGGAATACAAATGAAAGGAATCATACTTGCGGGGGGAAGAGGAACGAGATTGTATCCGCTCACGATGGTAACAAGCAAACAGCTTTTGCCGGTGTACGATAAACCGATGGTGTTTTATCCGATATCGACGCTGATGCTGGCGGGTATCAAAGACATACTGTTGATATCGACGCCGTCGGATTTGCCGAATTTCGAAAGACTTCTCGGCGACGGGCGGCGGTACGGCATCAACTTATCGTATCGGGAGCAGCCTTCGCCGGACGGGTTGGCACAGGCGTTTCTGATAGGAAAAGAGTTTATCGGAGCGGACGCCTGTGCGATGGTGCTCGGCGATAACGTGTTTTACGGAAACGGATTCGGCAAGACGCTTCGCGCCGCGACGGAAAACGCGGAAAAAAATAAACGGGCGACCGTGTTCGGGTATTATGTAAACGATCTGGAACGGTTCGGCGTGGTGGAATTCGACGAGCGGGGACAGGTGGTATCGATAGAGGAAAAGCCGGAAGCGCCGAAGAGCAATTACGCGGTTACGGGGCTGTATTTTTATCCGTCCGGCGTAAGCGAAAAGGCGCAGGCGGTGAAGCCTTCGGCACGCGGCGAGCTGGAAATCACGAGTCTGAACGAGATGTACCTGAAAGATAAGAAGCTGGACGTACAGCTTCTGGGGCGCGGGTTCGCCTGGCTGGATACGGGCACGACGGATTCTCTGGCGGAGGCTTCGAATTTTGTGCAGATGATGCAGAACAGACAGGGAATTCAGATTTCCGCCCTGGAAGAAATCGCCTACAAAAACGGCTGGATAGACAAAGCGGAATTGCTGGAGTCTGCGGACAGGTACGGAAAATCTCCTTACGGAACGCACCTGAGAAAGGTGGCGGAAGGGAAAATTCAGTACTGATACGACAAGGAGAAAGAAGATATGCGCGTTTTGGTTACGGGCGTGAAAGGACAGCTCGGATACGACGTAGTAAACGAATTGAAAAAACGGAATCATGAAGTTATCGGCGTGGACGTGGACGAGATGGACGTTACGAACGAGTCCGTCGTAAAGCGCGTGATCGGCGAGGCGAAGCCGGCCGCGGTGATTCACTGTGCCGCCTGGACGGCGGTGGACGCGGCGGAAGAACCGGAAAACGCGGCGAAAGCGATGAAAATAAACGCGGACGGCACGAAATATATCGCGGAGGCATGCCGTGAAACCGATGCGAAAATGATGTACATTTCCACCGATTACGTGTTCGACGGGCAGGGAGAGAAGCCGTGGCAACCGGATTGTAAAGCATATGCTCCGCTGAACGTGTACGGCGAAAGCAAACTAAACGGAGAGAAAGCGGTGGAGGCACTGCTCGAAAAATATTTTATCGTCCGAATTGCGTGGGTGTTCGGGAAAAACGGAAACAATTTCGTGAAAACGATGCTGAAACTGAGCGAAACGCACGATACGTTGCGGGTGGTGAACGACCAGATAGGCACGCCGACGTATACGTACGACCTTGCAAAATTGCTTGCGGATATGATTGAAACGGAAAAATACGGAGTTTATCACGCGACGAACGAGGGCGGATATATATCCTGGGCGGAATTTGCGGAGGAAATTTTCAGACAAGCCGGGAAAAACACGCGGGTGATTCCCGTAACGACGGCGGAATACGGAATATCGAAGGCAAAACGCCCGTTCAACAGTCGGCTGGATAAATCGAAGCTGGTCGCTTCGGGGTTCGAGCCGTTGCCTTTGTGGAAGGACGCGCTGAAAAGATACCTGAACGTTCTGAAGGAGAATTCGTAGTTTGGGCGCTTTTTTCAAAAAAGTTCTGTATGCCGTCGGCGCGAATCTGCTCAGTCTGCTGGTTTCCGTGCTGACGACGCTGATCGTTCCGAAATTTTTCGGCGACGCCGTAGAACAATACGGGTATCTGAAAATTTATTTGTTCTACGTAGGGTATATAGGATTTTTTCATCTGGGATGGTGCGACGGGATTTTTCTGCGCGACGGCGGAAAGCAATGGAGCGAACTGGATAAGCCGTTGTATGCGGGACAGTTTCGTCTGCTTTCACTGATGCAGCTGGCGGTGGGCGCGTTGATTTCCGCGTTCGGCTGCATATTCGCCTCGGATGCGGATTATAAATTTATTTTTGTTGCGATCGGCGTGAACGTTCTCGTGTATCTGCCGCGCACCATGCTTGCGTATTATCTGCAGACGACGAACCGTATCAAAGAGTATTCTTCGATAACCACGGCGGGCAGATCCGTTTACGGCATATCCATCGTTCTGATTCTGCTGTTTTTTACGCGGAGTTACAGGCATTTCGTAATCGGGGATATTATCGGAAAGACGGTGGCTTTGTTTGTGGCGGTATGGTGGTGCAGGGATATCGTACTGAAAACGAAATCCGCGCCGCTTAAAGCCACGTTCAAAGAAGCGGGCGTGAACATATCCGTGGGAATCAAACTGTTGTTCGCGAACATAGCGAGCATGCTGGTTACCGGCATCGTGCAATGGGGGATTCAGGCGAAATGGGATGTGGCGACGTACGGTAAAATTTCTTTTACGCTGAGCATTTCGAATCTGCTGTTGCAGTTCATCAGCGCGGTGGCGCTGGTTTTGTACCCGACGTTAAGACGGACGAACAGAGAAAGTCTTACCGGAATATATTGCGTTCTGAGAAACGTGCTGATGGTGCCGACGCTCGGCTTTCTTGCGGCGTATTATCCCGTGGAGTTGTTATTGTCTTATTGGCTGCCGCAGTATGCCGAAAGCATGCGATATATGGCGATTCTCTTTCCTGTATGTATTTACGCGGCGAAAAATACGCTGCTGGTGAACACGTATCTGAACGTTTGCAGAATGGAAAAGAAGATGTTGTACATCAATCTGGCAAGCGTGGCGGTGGCGGCGCTGACTACGGCGGTATCGGTTTTCGCGTTGCGGAATCTGACGCTGGCGATGATGAGTGTGGTGGTGAACCAGATGTTCTGCTGCATTACCGGGGAAATCGTTTTATCGAAGCGGATGAACGTTGCCGTGGCGAAGGATAACGTGCTGGAAGCGCTGCTGACGGTGTTGTTCGTCGGCGTGAACCGGTTTATCGGCGGCTGGACGGGCGTAGCGTTGTATTGCGCGGGGTACGTTTTGTATCTGGCGCTGAAAAGCAGGGATATCAAGGGAACTTTCCGGAACCTGAAAGCGTTGCGGAACGGAAAAACGGAGGATGAAAATGGGACAGATTAAAGTATTGAAAAACGCGGGAAATATAAAAGGACTTTGCGTTATAGAACCGGCGGTGCACGGCGACGAACGCGGGTATTTCATGGAAACGTATAACGCGCGGGATATGCGCGAAGCCGGGCTGGATATGACGTTTGTGCAGGATAATCAGTCGATGTCGAAAAAAGGCGTGCTGCGCGGGCTTCATTTTCAGAAACAATATCCGCAGGGGAAGTTGGTGCGGGTGATTTCGGGCGCGGTGTTCGACGTTGCCGTGGATTTGCGGAAAAATTCCGGAACGTTCGGGAAATGGTACGGCGTGGAGCTGACTGCGGAGAACAAGAAACAATTTTATATTCCGGAAGGGTTCGCGCACGGATTTTTGGTGCGTTCGGAAACGGCGGAATTCTGTTATAAGGTTACGGATTACTGGCATCCGGACGACGAAGGCGGCATTATGTGGAACGACCCGGACATCGGCATCGACTGGGGAGACGTTTCCGGCGTGATTTTAAGCGAAAAGGATAAAATTCATCCGCTGCTGAAAGATTGCAAATTTGCGTTCGGGGAGAAGAAACAATGAGTGAAACTGTGCTTATAACGGGCGGAGCGGGGTTTATCGGATCGAATTTCGTGTACCACATGCTGAAAGAACATCCCGATGATAAAATCGTGTGCGTGGACTGCCTGACGTACGCGGGGAATATGTCTACGCTGGCGGAGGCGATGAAAAACGAGCGGTTTGTTTTTTATAAAACGAACATCTGCGACCGCGCGGGGATTTATAAAATCTTTGAAACGGAACATCCGGATATCGTTGTAAACTTTGCCGCGGAAAGCCATGTGGACCGTTCGATTGAAACGCCCGAAATCTTTTTGCAGACGAATATTCTCGGTACGCAGGTGATGATGGACGCCTGCCGGAAATACGGTATCGGACGGTATCATCAGGTTTCGACGGATGAAGTTTACGGGGATTTGCCGCTGGACCGACCCGATTTGTTTTTTACGGAAAATACGCCGATACGTACTTCTTCTCCCTATTCGGCGAGCAAGGCGTCGGCGGATCTGCTGGTGCAAGCGTATCACAGGACGTTCGGTCTGCCTGTTACGATTTCCCGCTGTTCGAATAACTACGGACCGTATCATTTTCCCGAAAAGCTGATTCCGCTGACGATTGCGAACTGCCTGAACGACAAGCCGCTGCCCGTATACGGCGAGGGGCTGAACGTGCGCGACTGGTTGTACGTGGAGGATCATTGCCGTGCGATAGATTTGATTATTCATCGCGGGAGGGAAGGAGAAGTGTATAATGTGGGCGGACATAACGAGATGAGAAATATCGACATCGTGAAGCTGATTTGCGATTATCTCGGAAAACCGTACAGCCTGATAAAGCACGTATCCGACCGAAAAGGGCATGATATGCGCTATGCGATCGATCCGACGAAGATTCATGACGAGCTGGGCTGGTTGCCGGAAACGAAATTCGCCGACGGCATTAAAAAAACAATCGACTGGTATCTCGACAACCGCGAATGGTGGGAAACAATAGTGAGCGGCGAATACAGAAATTATTACGAAAAAATGTACGGCGGCAGATAATGCAGCCGAAAAAAAAGAAGCAGGTCCGGGGGTTTCCGGACTTGTTTTTTTGCGCTTTGCGTATTTTTTATCGGCGCTTTCCGTTTCGAAAAAAATGATCGGAGGCTTCCGATAATTTGTTTCTGTAATTGCCGCGGGGCGGAAAATCGAAAAAACCGTTCGAATTACTTGACTTTTTTGCGAAAAAAAGCTATAATAAAGCATAAATATATCGCAAACGTGCTTATTTTACCGCGATATATCCAAAAATAGCTCCAAAATCGCATTATTAAATGATTTCAATTTGTTTTTTCTATCGGATATGTCGATTCGAAAAACGGCAAAAATTGCGATTAAAGCGTTTTTTCGAATAAATCAATCGGATAAATCGATTGATTTTCATGCGAAAACGGGCGGGCGATTTACCGATTTACGTGAATTCCGGCGGCGCCGCAAAGCGCAAAGCCGATTCGGATACAAAGTTTTTAACCGAAAAACGGAGGTATATTTTTATGAAGGACAAGAAACACTTATTCCTCAAATTGCTGTGTTTCACGTTTCTGCTCGGCTCTACGGCGGCGGGAGGCGCGGCTTGCAAAGACAAGCCGAACGAGCCTGCGATTCCCGACGGCTACGACAAACATTTCACCGAGGTCGGATCGTATTACGCCGACGAGGGAGAGACGAGAAACACGTTTGAGCTGACCGATTCGACGTTCACGCTGAAACTGGGCGGGCAGACGATTGACGGCACCTATCTTTACAACGGTACCAAATTGCGGCTGGTTACGACGGACGGAACGATTATCGAAGCGACGTACAGCGAAGCGACGATTTCGTTTACATACGGCAATCATACGTATACTTTCCTCAGAAACGTGGATTATACCGTAAAATTCGAGATGAACGGAGGCGTCGCGCAGGCGGACGCGAAAGTTCTGAACGGCAAGAAGCTGGAAAAACCCGCCGACCCCGTAAAGACGGTTGACGGCAAAGAATTTGCTTTCATCGGCTGGTATAAAGATTCCTCGTTCAAGGAAAAATATTCGTTCGACCAGCCCGTTACGAAGGACATCACGCTCTACGCTTACTTCGTGGAGCTTTTAGGCACGGAAGAATACACGGTTACGTTCTCCGGGTTCACGGGGGCGGAGTTCCCCGGTAAAACGACGGGAAGAAAGCTGTTTAATCTGCCGCAGCCCGGAGAAAAGGACGGAGCGAAATTCCTCGGCTGGTGGTACAGCGCGTACAACGACGAAACGAAGCTGACGGCGAAATATAACGAAGGCGACGCGATTTACGAAAACATCGTGCTGTACGCCGTATGGGAAAATTCCGGCGTTTCCGCGGTTTCCGTGGGCGAAAAGGAAATTTCCTGGACGTCGCTCGGCGTGAACAAGTCGTATGAAATCACCGTTGCGAAACTGGCGGACGACGGTACGGAGCAGACGGTGCGCGAAACGACGACTTCCTCGCTCAGATATTCGTTCGATTTTTCCGCGGAGGAAGCGGGCGACTACGTTGTTACCGTAAAGAGCGGCAACAGCGAGACGAAAGCATATTATAAAAACAAGACGCTGGCGCGCGTATGTCTGTTTGCGGTGAAATATCCTTCCGTGTTTACGTTCGGCGCCGTGGAAGGAGCGGAAAAGTATCTGCTTACGTACGAGTGCGGTACGGAAAATCACGTACATGAAGAAATCGACCTCGGAACGGATACGTTCTATGATTTTTCCGGCTGCGCGATGAAAGAAGGCGGCATTACGTTTACCGTAACGGCGGTGGCGAAAGAAGGGTATCGCAATTCCGTATCGGCAACGTATACGTTCGACGGCTCGCTGGCAACGCCCGAAAACTTCGTGCTTGACGGGACGAACGAAAAATTATCGTGGAGCGCGGTAAAGTACGCGGATTATTATCTGTTGACGATCAACGACGGCGAAGCGATTAACATGGGCACGAAAACCTCGTTCGATCTGAAAGGCTATGCGAAGGGCGAATATACAATCAAACTGGTTGCCGTGGGCAGAGGATTCAATAATTCCGTTGCCGCAACCGCTACCTGGACGAAGAGCACGCTTGCCGCGCCTTCGAAGCCGGTACTGAACGATTACACGCTGACCTGGAACGCCGTGGAGGGCGCGAAGGGGTATATCGTTAAAATCGGCGACAGAACGATTGATACGGATACGAACGCGTATACGTTTACCGCGGGCGATTTTGCCGCGAACAAGACGTATGCGATTTCCGTCTGCGCGAAAGACGAGGCGGCTGCGGGCAATTCGCTGTTCGGCGAGATTCTCACGCTGACGACCGCGGCGGAGCTGAACCCCGAATATTCGAACGGGACGTTGACCTGGAACAGCGTTGTAGGCGCGAAGAAATACGAAGTGCAGGTGAACGACGGCGAAGTATTCGAAGCGAGCGACGCTTTCGCGAAAGTTACGCTGACGACGAGCGGAAACAATATTTTGCGCGTGCGTTCGTACAATGCGGCGGGCGAGGCTTCGGCATGGGCGGAAACGACGGTGGAAGCGTATACCGTGAGCTACAACGTAGGCGATAGCGAGCAGACGATTGCGGACAGATATTATGCGACGGGCGACGAAATTGCGCTGCCCGCCCCCGATTTCAACGGCTATGATTTTGCCGGCTGGTACGACGGCGAGAACGGGACCGGAAGAAAGTACGAACTGACTTACGGCGCGTTGCCCGTATTCGAAAACGACGGCAATCTGACGTTGTATGCGAAGTGGGAACCGAAATCGTATCAGCTGACTTTGGACGGCGGCACGTATAATGCCTCCGACTTATCGGAAGGAGCGACTGTGAAATACAGACAGCCGTTCACTTTACCCGTGCCCGAATCGAACGACACGAACCGTGCGTTTGTGGGCTGGTTCAACGGCAATACGCAGGTAGCGGACCAGAACGGCGCGAGCATCACCGAAAACGGCTGGCAGTATCTCGGCGGCGCTACGCTTACCGCGCGCTGGGCGGAAATATTCGAATTTGAAGCCGGTTTCGGCGGCTATAACGTGAAAAAACCCGCGGCGGGCGCGAAATATCTCACTACGATTACCGTTCCCGCGACGTACAACGGGAAAAAGGTGCTGGAAATCAAAGCGGAAGCGTTCACCGGATGCAAAAATATCGTTGCCATCAACATTCCGAACAGCATCACCAAGATTGTGCCTGAGGCGTTCTCCGATTGTTCCGCGCTTGAATCCGTAACGATTTACGAAGTAGAGGGAACTGTGGATCCGGTGTACTATTCGCCGGAAATTACCGGGGCGGACGGAAAGACGCATAAGGACGGCGTGGTAATCAAGAACGACGGCGTTACCGGTAAGACGCTGTTCTATTTCCCCAACGCGAAAACCGGGAACAACGGCGTTTATGCCATTCCCGACGACGTAGAGACGATTCCCGCGGAAATATTCTCCGGCAGAGAACTTACGAAGATTATTGTGCCCGCAAGCGTTACGAACGTGATGGCAAACGGGTTTGCTACCGCAAGATACCTGACGGAGGTGGAATTCCTTGCCGCGCCGGAAGGAACGGAAGAAAAAGCGCTGACGATAGACGAAAAGGCATTTGAAGGCTGCTATAGACTGGAGAACCTGATTCTGCCCGCACGTCTTATGACGATGAAGTTGTACGACGCTAAGGCTGCCGACGGTTCTTATACACAGTCCGTATTCAAAGGATGCAGCCATCTGGCGAATATCGAAGTGAGAGGCAATGCTGCGCCGGACCAGAAACGGGTATATTCCGCGCAGAACGGCATGCTTTTAAGCGCCGACGGAAAAACGTTATTGTATTATCCCGCAGGAAAAACGGATACCACTGTTGTGCTGCCCGATTCGGTAACGAGTATCGGCGACAAGGCGTTTTATAAGAATACAAAAATCACGACGTTTGCTGTGCCGGCAAGACTTCAGAATATCGGCGAATCGGCGTTTGAAGGCTGTACGGGTATTACGACGCTGACGTTTGAAGGCGGAGAGGGCGACGCCGATCTCAGAATCGAAGGCCGGGCGTTTTACGGCTGCTGGAAGATTGAAGCGCTTACGCTTACGGAAAACGTGCGCTATCTGGGAGAGTCGGCTTTCGGCGATACGAGACATATTACAGAAGTAACCGTAAACAGCAGCGGCAGCGTTACGTTTAAAGACGGGGCGTTTGTTTCCGTTTACGGCGGAAGCGACGTAAGAACGCTGCACATCGGCAAGGGGCTTGCGAACGTGGATATTTCCGCGGTGTTCGGCGGCACCAACGCCGTACTTGCCACCGTAACCGTAGATAAAGAGAACAACTATTACTACGAAGGCAGCGACGGCGTTATTTACGATAAACACCTGAACGAAGAACAGGTAAATGTGCCTACGAAGATTTTGTATTACCCGATGTTGAAAGAGGGCGAGTACGAACTTCCCGGATCGATTACGACGATCGGCGCGAACGTGTTTGTAGGCAGAAAGAAGCTTACGAAAGTTACGATCGGCGCGAACGTAACGGAAATCGGAAACGCGGCGTTCAAAGACTGCACGGCGCTTACCGAAGTGGTATGGAAAAAGCCTGCGGCTTCCGCAGAGGGCGTAACTGCCGAAGAACAGGCGCTGACTCTTGGCGACAACGTATTTTCCGGCTGCTACGGGTTTACGGCGTTCGTGCTTCCCGCCCGCGTTACGTCTATCGGCGAGGGCGCGTTCCAGAATTGCAAATATATGACTACGTTCACGTTTGAGGACGGCACGGGCGCGCTGACCATCGGCGCGAAAGCTTTTTCGGGCTGCCATGCGCTTACCGCGCTTGCGCTGCGCGAGGGCGTTGTTTCCGTGGGCGACGGTGCGTTTGCAAACTGCGCGGAACTTGTCAGCGTAAGTCTGCCTGCTTCCGTAGAGCGCCTCGGTACCTGGGCGGAAGTTCAGGAAGAAGGTTCGGAAACGAAGAAATATACGTTTGTTTCGATGGATCTTTTCAAAACGACGGGCGTTTCTCCGAAACTGGAAAGAGTGGACGTAAACGAAAACAACACGCACTATTATTCGGAAAACGGCATGCTCTTCGGAAAGTACGAGAAAGAAGGCGACGAAACGACGGCGAAAGAAGTGCCGGTGAGATTGTATTTCTGTCCGTTTGCCAAAACGGGCGACGTGAAATTGCCTAACACGCTGATTGAAATTTATAAAGAAGCGTTTGCTTACAATACCGGGGTTACTTCGGTAAGCTTTAACGGCGAACTGGCGAGCGAATCGTTCGATATCGGCGAAAATGCGTTGTATAACGCGAAAGCGCTGACGACGTTTGAGCTTCCCGTGGGGTTGAAAACGATTAAAACCGGATTGTTCAAGGGGTGCAGCGGTCTTAAAACGATTGTTGTCCCCAACACGGTATCCTCGATTGCCGCGGGTGCCTTCCAGGGATGCGTTTCGCTGGCTACCGTAAACTTTGCCGAGGGCAACGACGGAAATCCGTTGGTGCTGGAAGACGGATCGTATTCAACGACTCATTCCGGTAACGGATCCAGCATGGTAGATACTACGATTTATACGGGCGCGTTCGGTTATTATTATGAGAGGAGGTTGGGTACGGGTGGTCGCACCGTTGAAAAGGGTTGCATTTCGCTGACTTCGATTAAATTCCCGAAACGACTTTCGTACGTAGGCGCTTATGCATTTTACGGCTGCGAAAGTCTGACGACGATTGATTTCGGGGCGGGTTCGAATGTAGGCGTGCTCGGCGACGGCGCGTTTATGAATACGCCTTTGAACATGATTAAAAACGGCGAGGACGTTCAGGCGGACGCAACGGGAAAACTTACGCTGACTCTGCCCGAAAAGCTTACGGCGGTGCGAGCTCGGGCGTTTTATGCAACGAAGTTCCCCGAAAATACCACGATTAAAATCGGCGCAAACGTTACCGATTTCGGCGAAGATACGATTTCTTCTTCCGCTTCGGCTTATTCGAAAGCAGGACGAGTGTTCGGCGAAACGAACGTAAAAGAAGTAATCTTTGCGGATAACAACAAGCTTACCGCCGTGCATGAAAACGCTTTTGCCGATTCAGACGGCGGAAAGCAGCCGTTCACTTCCGTTTCGTTTGGCAATAACAGCGCGTTGGAAACGATAAAATATCGTGCATTTGGTTTCTGCAGCCAGTTGACAAATATCGATTTCGGCGAGAACAGCAAGCTGAAAACGATTGAAGGGAATGCATTCCAAAAATGTGTGAAACTGGAAAACATAGCACTTCCCGCTACGTTGGAAACGATAGACAGAGAAGCTTTCTGTGATTGTTCCGCGTTGAAAACCATAACGTTTGAAACGTATGCGGAAACCAACCAGGAAGCGGGCACGGTACAAGGCAAGAGCTCGTTGCGGTCTATCGGTACGCAGGCGTTTGAAAACACGGGACTTACCTCGTTCAAGTTCCCCGAAACGATTGAAGTGCTGAATACCGGGGCGTTGGGCGCAGAACTGTTTAAGGGATGCAGAAAGCTGAAAACGATAGAACTTTCGTCTACGGTGGCGGATATTTCCAAGGTGTTCGACCTTTGCGGCTCGATTACCGAAGTGAAACTGCCGACGGACGAAAGCGGTAATCAGCTTGGGTACTTTAAAGCGGACGGTTCTGTGATATACAGTAAGGACGGAACGGAAATCACCTATATTTTAGGCGACGTTCCCGAAACGTTTGAAATCAAAGAGGGCGTTACCACGCTGAAATCCGGCGTGTTTGCAGGAAAAGCCACTTTGAAAAAGGTGATTATTCCCGTGAGCGTAACTGTCGTCGAAGAGAAGGCTTTTTACGATTGCCTTGGTTTGGAAACGGTGCAATTTGCGGAAAACAGCGCTCTTGATACCATCGGCGCGTCGGCGTTCAGAAACTGCATTTCGCTGAAATCCATCTCGATTCCTTCGAAAGTAACTACGCTGAATCCGTATACGTTCTACAACTGCAAATCGCTTGTTAAAGCGGTTTTGCCGGAAAATCTCACGAGAATCGGCTATTATGTTTCCGGCGGCACCGAAAAACTTTCCTCTTCGGGCGGATATGTATTTGCGCATTGCGAAAATCTTGCGGAAATCAATATTCCGGAAAGCGTGAAGTGGATTCAGAATTATTCGTTCCTGAACTGCAAATCTTTACGGACGATTGATTTGAACGTTGCTAACGGGCAACTGGGCGAAGCGGCGTTTGCGCATTGCGAAAGTCTGGAAACGGTAACGTTATGTGCCGATTTAAAAACGTTGCCTTCAAAAGCATTTATTTATTGCTACAGTCTTTCGGATATTCATACAGCGGGAGCAACCGGAGAAACGGCGAACGTTGCGGATCTTTCGCAGATTACTTCGTTCGGCTCCAACGCTTTCCAGCATTGTACAGGGTTGAAAAAAGTAACGCTTTCCACCGACAGCTCGTTTACGGCGTTGAGCAATTACCTGTTCGACGGCTGCTCGGCACTGGAGGAAGTTACTCTTCCCAATCAGCTGACGTATCTCGGTACGTATACGTTCCGTAATTCCGGTTTGAAGAAAGTGCGTATACCCGACGGCGTGTCTGTACTTGGCAGCAGCGCTACAAACTTATATCCTTCTCTTACTACGAAAGTCGGTGTTTTTGACGGATGTACAAAACTGACGAATCTTGATTTGAACAACGTTATCAGAATCGGCGGATTGTCGTTCAGAAATTGCCCTCTTACCGAAGTTGCCGATACTTTGGACCTTTCCAAAGTAGAGGAATTCTGTACCGGTGCATTTGCCGGTACGGGCTTGAAACAGGTGAATCTTTCCGGCGTCTTGCTGAAATCTACCGGAACGTCGGCAAAGACTCCTCCTATGGGATTTGGCAACGGTAGCTCAAATAGAACGACGTTATTGACGAATTCGGATGGGGAGGGCGTATTTGAAAACTGCACGCAGCTGACCAAAGTAACGTTCTCAAATCAGACGGGAACCTTTGCTTTCGGAAGCGGCGCTACGTCGAAAACCGTGAAAGTAGAATTCGGCGCGCAGATGTTCAAGGGTTGCACGGCGCTTGAATCGGTGGAGATGCCTGCTTCTGCAGTAACGTTTGCCGATCAGACTTTCTACGGCTGTTCCGCATTGAAAGAGATTAAAAATACCGATAAAGCGATTACTTCGTTTGGTGATTATGCGTTTGCCGGGTGCACGTCGCTGGAAGCCATCGATTTCTCCAAAGCGACGGCAACAAGCATTACAACCGGTTTGTTTGACGGTTGTACAAAACTTGCGGACGTGAAGCTGAATACAGGGAAAATTACTTCTATCGGTAACTATGCGTTCAGAAATTGCACGTCGCTTGTGAGCGAAGTGCCCGAAGGTACGCCCGATAACGCTAAGATTTCCGCATTTTCTCTGAGTTCTATGAAACTGACGAAAATCGGAACAAGCGCGTTTGAAGGCTGCACCGGGCTTAAGAAAGTGGAAATTGCGGCGTTGACAAAAGCTACGGGTAAGATTACTATCGGTGCTTCTGCGTTCAGAGGCTGTTCTTCGTTAACTTCGGTTACGCTTTCGAAAAACGTTACCACTATCAATGCTTCGGCATTCGGGAACTGCGCGAAACTGAAATCGATTAAAGCGGACGGAAATACGAATTTCGAAGTGAAAAACGGACTGCTTTACAAGGCGGACGGGACGATTATCTGCATCCCTGCCGGTCTTGAATTCGAAAATAATACGGTTACGCTGGGAGACGACGAAAAAATCGGCGCGGGAGCGTTGGACGGTTGCGTAAACCTGAAGAAGCTGGTTCTTCCCGAATCGATAACGACGATTGCCGCCAACTATTTCCAGGATGCAAAATATCTTGAGGAAATTGTGATTTCTTCTAAGACGGAAAGCATCGGCAATTATGCGTTTGACGGTTCCGGCTTGAAGAAGATTACTTACAACGGATATATAAGCGACGAAGCGGAAACGCTGAAAACTTCCGTATTCCCCGCAACGCTGAAAACGATCGGTCAACAGGCGTTCCAGGGAACTCAGCTGGAAAAGGTGATTATCCCCGAAACGCTGAACGGCGTAGAGTTTAACTCAAAAGGAAACGTTAGCAGCTATTCGATTAAAGCCGGCGCTTTTTCCGCTTCGGCGTTGAAGAGCGTTGTGATTGAAGGTGCGGAAACGTATTTTGCTATGAACTCATCCGGCAAGGACGGCGTGTTTGCCAACTGCGTACAGCTGACGGACGTTAAATTCATGGCGGAAACGGCTCAGTACGGCAAGAATCTGTTCTACGGATGTACGGCTTTAACGTCGGTACAGCTGCCTTCGAAAGCCACGGCTCTTGGAGATTATATGTTTGTTGAGTGTACTGCTTTGACGAGCATTACGATTCCCGAATCCGTTACGACGCTCGGTTATGGCGCATTCCGCGGATCGGGAATTAAGGAAATCGAGATCCCTGCCGGTATCGAGGCAATTCCTAACTGGACGTTTATGGATTGTGCAAACCTGACGAAAGTGGTATTCCATGAAGGGCTGACGTCTATCGGGTCGCATGCGTTTGAAAATTGCACGGCGTTGGAAAAAGTGGAACTTCCCGAAGGATTGACGCAACTTGACGGCTTTACCGGTTGTACGAATCTGAAGGAAATCACTCTTCCCGGTACGTTGGAATCTATTTCTTCCGGTGCGTTCAACGATTGTACGGCGCTGAAATCTCTTGTGATTCCTTCTTCGGTAACGAGTGTAAAATTCGCGTTTAAAGGATGGACTGCCGAGCAGACGATTTACGTTGAAAAATCGCCTTCCGAAGTTTATAACCAGTGGGCTACGGACAGCGACGGCGGCTATTACTGGTTTATGTATGATTACGGTTCATCCGAGAGTCAGTACTTCTATCCTTGCTTTGCGAAGATTGTGTGGAATTATCGCCCGGAGGCGACTACCGCGGGCGAAAACGCAAAGTAATCCGCAAAACAAACGAAACGATGAATCGATAAACGGATTCGAGAGTTTTAAACCGGTCGGCGGCAGCGATAAGCTGTCGCCGGCTTTTCGTTTTTTCGGATTGCATAAAATTTGCATAAAATGCATAAAAACGGAAACATTTCCGTGCTGTTCCTGCATATAATAGTAAAAATAATTGTTCTGCATGTATATTTGTTTTTTGTCCGTTTTGCGGGGTAATTTGATTTTAAGATAGAATCGATTCGAAAAATCTATCAAAAATAAGTTATTTATTCGCGTTTTCGGTCGGGAATGCTTTACAAATCGGGGAGATTGTGATATAATCTTAACATATATCGTTTAAGAACGAAGTTCGGGCGGTATATTAAGAAAAAAGTTTCCGGAACCGCGGAAAAAACGCGGCGGAAAAAATCTAAAACGGAACAAGGAGGTCCGGAGAGATGACAAGCGAAGTATTTAAAAAGTATTACAAGAAGATCGGGCGCGAAAGCATTCTGAAAGCATTGCTGTGCGGTTTGACGATTGGTTTTTCGCTGATGTTCGTGTGTATTGCCGCCAGCTGGCTGGCGGGCTTTAAGGCGGGCATTTATATCGGGCTCGGACTGTTTGTCGCCGCAACGGCGATTGCGACGCCGCTGTTCTATACGTTCAGATTCCGCCCTACCACAAAGAAGATTGCGCAGCGGATAGATACGCTGGGGCTGGAAGAGAGAATCCTGACGATGGCGGAGCTGGAAAACGACGATTCGTTTATCGCGATGAAGCAACGCGAGGACGCGTTGAAAGCGATGAAATCGGTGAGTTCCGAAATGCTGAAAATCGCGGTATCGGTACCGTTGATTGCGGCGGTGGCGATCAGCGCTACGCTGGGCACCGGCATGACGGTGGCGGCTGCGGTGGCGCCCGACGGCGGAAAGCATTTCGTGGATGGGCTGAAAGAAAAGCACACGTACGAGATTACCTATACCGTGGAAGGCAAAGGCTGGGTGATCGATTTCACGAAAAAAGAGAACGCCGCGCTGATTGCCGCGATGAAAGAGAGAGCTCGGCAGCGGGAAATAGATAAAGCCAACGGTAAAGAAGTTACCGAGGACGAAACGCTTCCCGATACTTTCCGGACCAGACTGGGTATCGTGTATACGGCAATCGACGAAACGGCGCAGGCGACGATGGTGCTGGACGGCGCGAATTACGAAGATACGACGTATACGTTTGAAGTAACGGAAGGCGATGAATTCGGCGTGAAGCTGATGGCGCTGCCTCAGAAAGGATATGTTTTTGTGGGGTGGTCGGACGGAGTAACTTCCCCGTACCGCGAAGATATGGAAGCGACGGCGACGAAGACGGTTACGGCAACGTTCGAAAAAGTTAAGGACTGGGGTAACGGCGGGAACGGCGACGGTGAGCAGAGGGATGACGGTGAAGCTCCCGGCGACGAAGATTCTGGCAACAGCAACTCTGCCGGAGACGGTTCGAACGGCGCCGGAATGCCGGATACCGGCAACTCCGGCGGCGAAGGCTCGAAAGCATCGCCGGCGAACCAGGTAATCAACGGCAAAACCTATTACGGGGATGTCTTCGAGGACGCTTACCGCGAGATGCTTGAACGCATGAAAAACAACAATTCGCTTTCGGAAGCGGAAAAGAAAGCGATTTCGGACTATTTGGATTCGATTCGAAAATAAAGAAAAAACGACGCGGGAGAGGAACTCTCTCCCGCGTTAAAAACGGGATAAAACGGCGGGAAAATTGCGTGATTTTATTCACGTGATTTTTCGCGTTAAAAGATATAAATTACTAAAATACAAACAGCAAAGGAAAGAGGAAAGTAAAATGGTTACAGAGAAAGACATCGAGCAGTTCAGCGAACAATGCAAAAATATTTTCGCTCAGGTAGCGCGCGACGTTATCGGTCAGAAAGAAGTGGTGGAAGGAACGATCATCGCGATGATTGCGGGCGGCAACGTTCTTCTGGAAGGCGTGCCCGGCGTAGGTAAAACGCGTCTGGTGCGTTCGCTCGGAAGAGTATTTTCGTTGCCGTTCTCGCGTATACAGTTTACGCCCGATCTGATGCCCGCCGACGTTACGGGTACCAACATCATCACGAAAGACGCGCAGGGAAATTCCGTGTTCGAATTTCAGCCGGGACCGATTTTCAGCAACATTATTCTTGCCGACGAAATCAACCGTGCCACGCCGAAAACGCAGTCCGCGCTTCTCGAAGCGATGCAGGAACACACCGTTACGGTAATGGGCGTATCGCGCAAACTCAACGAGCCGTTCTTCGTGCTTGCCACGCAGAACCCGATAGAACAGGACGGTACGTATCCGCTGCCCGAAGCGCAGATGGACCGCTTTATGTTTAAGCTGATCGTTCCCGATCCTTCGCTGGACGAGCTGATGGCGATCGTAAACATGACGCAGAAAACGATGGCGGAAGTTGCCGAGAGCGCCTGCAACGGAGAACAGCTTCTGCAAATGCGCGAAACGGCGAACCAGATTCCCGTGGCGGAAGAAGTGCTGCGCTATGCGATGATTTTAACCGCGGCGACGCACCCGGACGGAGAATGCGCGGCGGAAGCGGCGAAGAAATACATCCGCGTGGGCGCTTCGCCCCGTGCCGGTCAGGCGTTGATTTCCGCGGCGAAAGTAAAAGCGCTGATGAAAGGTAGATTCAACGTGGCGTATTCCGACGTGGAGGAACTTGCCTATCCCGTACTTCGCCACAGAATCAAGATGAACTTCGAAGCGATTGCCGAACGCATAAGCGCGGATCAGGCGATTTCGCAGATTCTGGAAGAAATCCGGAGAAAGTACAGAAGCAAATAACAAAAGCCGCCGGGCAGGCGGAAAAGATAAAAAGCGCAGGGCGCCTTTCGCGCCTTGCGGGAGATCACCGGAGAGAAGGATATGAAGCTTTCTTACCTGAACGACGGCTTTTTCAGCAGACTGGAAACGCTGGCGTTGAATTTAAAAACAAACCTTTCCGGATATTTCGGAGGAAAACACCTTGTCAGCACTTACGGGCAGACGGTGGAATTTTCCGATTTCAGAGAGTATCAGCCCGGCGACGACATCCGCCGTATCGACTGGAACCTGTACAGCAGATTCGAAAAATACTTTCTGAAACTGTTTACGGACGAACGGCAGATGCAGGTGCAGATTTTTATCGACTGCTCCGCGTCGATGGGGAAGGACAACCCTAAAAAGGCGGCGTACGTGGTGGCTACGGCGGCGGCGCTCGGTTTTCTTGCGGTTCAGAACATGGACAAAGCGTCGTTCTATCTGATGAAAGGCGACAACGCGGAAAACGAAAACGGCACCATCGTAGGGAAAAACGCGTTTTTCCGTGCGGTGAAAACGTTGGAAAACATCGATTTCGACGGCGAAACGGATATTGAAAAATGCGTTACGAATTGCCGCGACACGGGCACGAACAACGGGTTGACCGTGATTGTTTCCGATTTTTTCACGGACAGCAACTGGAAAAAAGCGGTGGACTATCTCGCGTACAAAAAGCGGCAGGTGCTGCTGGTGCAGGTGCTTACGCCGGAAGAAATCAATCCCGCGTACGACGGGCGTGTGAATCTGCTCGATTCCGAAGCGGTGGACGTTTCCGACGAAAAGAACTTGAAAGTAAAAATTACGCGCGGCATGCTGCAAGCGTACGAAGAGGCGCTGGAAGAATTTCGCGCGGATCTGAAATCTTTCTGCTCGAAACGCGGCGCGGATTTCGTTTCGGTGAATACGGATACGCCGATTGAAAGAATGCTGTTCGGCGAATTATTAAAGGTAGGGATTATGGAATGACGCTTATCAATAAAATAGGACTGATAGGTCTGCTCGGTGTTGTGGCGCTCATCGTAATTTACCTGATCCGCCCCAACTATCAGCAGAAAACGGTTTCCAGTACGTACGTATGGAAACTGAGCCTGAAAAAGAAGAAAAAGAAAGTGCCGGTAAGCAAGATACGCAACCTGTTGCTGTTTCTGTGCCAGATGCTGGCGCTTACGTGCCTTGCGATGGTGCTGATGAAGCCGGCGATCGTACTTAAAACGCCTTCCGAAATTTCCGAAGCGATTCTGATTATCGATACTTCCGCAAGCATGCGTACGAAAAGCGCCGAAACGGAGACAACGCGTTTCGAACGCGCCGTAACGCAGGCGGATGAACAGGCGAAACAGGTGCTGCGCGGCGGAGGAACGCTTTCCGTGGCGCTTGCCGGCGACGATACGGACTTTCTGTTCAAGCAAATTTCCGGCGACGGCGCCGCGGCGACGGTTTCGGAAGCGCTGAAAGGACTGGACATGCAGAATTTCGGGTATGGTTCGGCGGATATCGACGGCGCTTTGAAAGAGTGCGAAGATATTCTGTACGGCAACCCCGACGCCATGATTTACGTATACACGGACGCGAGCTATTACACTACGCCAAACGGCATCCAAGTGGTGAACGTGGCGGAGGAAGGCGAATGGAACGCCGCGATTTTAGACGCGCGCGCCGTATGGGACGACGGGTACTACTCGTTTACCGTGCAGGTGGCGTGTTACGGCAAAGACGCCCGCCTTTCCCTGAACATGAGAGTGTACGGGGTGAACGGCGAAGCGGGCAAGAGCCTGAATTACACGGTTGCCGCGGATTGCAGCGACAACGAAACGACGACGCTGATTTTCAGATACAGAAAAGACGGCGAAGCCGCCGATACGAACGTGAAAAACCAACAGGTGTTCGACCTCGGCAATCTTGGCGGCTCGGACCAGACGAAAATCAATTCGTTTTCTTCCGTGCACCTCTCGTTTTCGGGAGATATGGAAGATTGCTATGCGCTGGACGATAACTTCGACGTGTTCGGCGGACAGAAACAGACGCTGAAAGTACAGTACGTCAGTGCGGAACCGAATCCGTTCGTGAACGGCGTGATTTCTAATCTGAGAAGCGATTTTGCGGACTCCTGGGATATTCAGCCGACGGAAGTGAAAAAAGGAGAAGCGGGGGCGACGCAAGGGTTCGACCTCTACATTTTCGAACGGACGATGCCCGAAAGAATGCCCACGGACGGCGTGGTGTTTTTGCTGGATCCCGCAACGTCGCCGGAAAACTGCGGCTTTACGAGAAGTTCCGAAGTGGGGCTTTCGCCCACGAACGGGAAGTATCCGTCGCTCTTCGGCGATACGGAACACGCCGTGATGAAGAACGTAGACCCGAACTATATCCGCGTCAGCCGTTGTCAGGTGATTTCGAATTACGACGCAGGTTATCAGGTATTGATGTCTTTGAACCAGATGCCGATGCTGATGGTGCGAAACAATATGCCGGGCGGCGCGCAGACGCTGGTGATGAACTTTTCGTTTGCTTATTCGAACCTCGGCATTCTGCCCGAATTTTATCTTCTGATGAAAAATTCGTTTGAATACTTCTTCCCCGCGACGGTGGAAAAATACGTTTTCTCGGTGGGCGAAAAAGCGGAACTGAACGCGCGCGGCACGTCGCTTACGATTACCGGAGGGGATTTTGAAGAACCCATGGTGATTACGGAGTTCCCTGCGACGATTACGCTTTCGGTGCCCGGAACGTATACGCTGAAGCAGACGACGTATTACGGCACGGAAACGGAAGAATCCGTGTACGTGAAAATGCCGGAAGCGGAGAGCAACATTACGGAAATCAGAAGCAATCTGTATAATCCCGACCGAGAAAAGAACGAGGCGGACTATTATAAAGACGTGCTTACGTATATTGCGGCGGCACTGGTGGCATTGCTCTTCCTTGAATGGTGCCTGCACCTGAAAGACGGAGTTTAAGGAGGTGAAAATATGAATCGTTTTTCCATACATTTTTCATATCCTTGGCTGCTTCTGCTGCTGATACCGGCGTTTGCGCTGGCGTTAATTCCGTATTTCCGCCTTTCGAAGCGTTACAGAAGAACGCGGAACCGCATCATATCCATCGTAACGCATCTTTGCGTGATGGTGCTTTGCATCTGCGTGCTGTGCGGTATTCAATTCCGCTACGTGAAAACGAACAAAGAAAACGAAATTCTGCTGCTGGTGGACGTTTCCGATACCGAGGAGCGGGCGAAGGCGCGCCGCGACGAATTTGTGCGGACGGTGCTTGCCGACGGCAGATACGACGGCTACAAGATGGGCGTGGTAACCTTCGGCTTTACGCAGAATTACGCCGTGCCGCTCACGTATAAAGTAGACGATATTTACGATATGTACAAGGCGGCGGAGCTGCCCGATACGAGCGCGACGAACATCGAAGGCGCGCTGAAATACGCGAAAGATTTGTTCGGACATCCCGAAAGTTCGAAAGTGGTGCTGATTTCCGACGGACTGGAAACGGACGGAAACGCGTTTTCCGCCATCCGCGCGCTTACGGCACAGGGAACGGTGGTGGATACGGCGCTGATTTCCGAAGCGTTCATCGAAAACGACGTGCAGATAACGGGGATTCAGCTTCCCGAAACGCACGTGAAACCGAACGAGGACTGCACCGTGAAAGTGCTGCTTCGCAGCAGGCAAGTAAATAAAGACGTGCGCGTGGTGCTGAAAGACAACGGCGAAGCCGTGAAAGTAACCGACGCGGACGGCAAAGAACAGGGCGCGAAAGTTACCGATCTTGCGCTGGGCGCGAACGAGGTAACGTTTACCCTGAAATTCGCTTCCGCCGGCGTGCACGAAATTACGGCGGAAATCGTTGCCGCGGGCGACGCTCTTGCGGAAAATAACGAATATACGACGTATATCAACCTGCAGTCGTTCAACAAAGTGCTGATTATCGAGCAGAAGAGCGCGGAATCGGAAGCGCTGATAAAACTCCTGAACGACAACGAATACGTGGTGGACCGGCTGAATCTTGCTTCCGGAAACGAACTGAAAACTGCAAACGACGCGGAGCTGAAAACGGTAAACGATTTAAGACGGTACGACCAGGTGATTATGAACAACGTATCCAACGGAGATCTGGCGCGGTTCGACGGCTTTACGGAGATGCTGTACAGCTACGTGAACGATTACGGCGGAGGGTTGCTGACGCTCGGCGGCGACGACGCCGAAGGCAACGCGCACGCGTACAGCCGGAACGACCTGAGGGGTACGCAGTATCAGGAATTGCTGCCCGTGGAGGCGATCAATTATACGCCGCCCGTGGGACTTGTGGTGTGCGTGGACCGTTCGGGAAGTATGTCCGAATTGTTCGAGTATGCGCGCGCCGGCTTAAGATCGTGCTACGAAGCGCTTACCGAGCGGGATTACATCGGCATCGTGTCGCTGGATAACGAATACGGTACGATTCTGCCGCTGACTTCGAGAACGAACGCGAACGCGATTACGCGCGCGTTTGCGGACGACGCGCTGAAAGAGACGGGCGGTTCCACGAATTTCTTCAGCGCGCTGCAACGTGCGGGCGAAATGCTGCAATCGAACAAGCAGGTGGAAAAGCGGCACATCATCATTGTGTCGGACGGGTACTGCAACGGCGAAAACGACCCTCCTTACGACGAGGCGAGGAGCCTTGCGCAGAGAGGCATTTCCATTTCCATCGTACTGGTGGGTTCGCCTTCCGCCGAAGTGAAAGACATTATGCAGAAGCTGGTTGAGCCGGGACAGGCGCTGAAACTGGGCGGAAGGGTAACCGAAGCGAGCGGTAAAGATCTGATTGACGAAATGTATAACGATCTTCGTGCGAAGCAGGTGGAAGAAACGGTGAACGAGCCGTTCGCGCCGATCGTGAAATCGCCCACGTCCTCTGTTTTCAGCGGCGTGGAATACGGAATCAATCAGGATGCGGGCAGCAGCGGTTCGGGCAGCGGCTCGGACGACGATAAGGAAAAAGACGAGCGCGACGCGTTCAGAATGCGGGTGAAGCTGGGCGGCTTCTACGGCGTGAAGAAAAAAGACGGAGCGGAAACGCTGCTGACGGGCGAATACGACGTTACGCCGCTGTACGCGCAGTGGAAATTCGGCGCCGGAACGGTGGGCAGCTTTATGTGCGATCTGACGGGGCTCGTCAGATGGGACGGCTCGCAGTCGTGGTCGGCGGAGTTTATGGCGGACGCCAACGGGAAGAAACTGATTTTAAACATCATCGACAATCTGATGCCGCTTGAGGACATCTCTCCCGCGGCGTACGAATATCAGCTGACGGAGCGCAATTATACGAACACGCTGCGGGTATACGCAAATCTGGAAAACGGCGAAACGCTGGAGGCGAAATTGGTGTGCATGAGCGGCGGGACGGAAGATTATTCCGTTTCTCTGAACGAAAATTCCGACGGCGCGGACGTTTATGTGATTACGCCGTTCGGCAAATCGAATCAGTACAGCCGCTGCGAATTTATCGTGAAAAAAGCGGGCGTGTACAAGATTTTACTGACGAAGCGGAACGCGGACGGCGAAGAAATCGCGCAGCAGGCGGTGGAACTTTATAAAACGTTTGCGTTTTCGGAGGAATACAATCTTTACCCCGAAACGGACGACGCGGAATCGTTTCTTGTGCGGCTTGCCGCAAACGGAAACGGAAAGAAAATAGAAGACGTTACCGACCCGAAGGAAGTTTTCGAAGGGTTTATTACGGGCATCGAAAAGACGTTCGACCCGCGGTACCTGTTTGCGATTCTTTCCATCGTGTTGCTTCTTACGGATATCGCCGTGAGAAAATTCAAGTTCAAGTGGCTGCACGAAATCATCCGCCAAAAAAAACAGCAGAAAGAAAATCGGAAAGCGGCTTAGCCGCGGCGAAGCTTTGTTGCCCGGACAGATGAATTTTGTCCGGGCGGCGGGCTTGAAAGAGGAGTACGCTATGAAGAGATTAAAGAGTTTATTATTAACGCTGACGCTCGTCATCGCCGCGTTTTTTTCCGCATGCGCCAAAGAGGATGCGTTGGAAACGCCGACGAATCTGGCGGTGGATGTAGATAATAATTTAACGTGGAGCGAAATTTCCGGGGCGCGTACCTACACCGTGGAAGTTACGAACGTTTCAAGCGAAGAAAAAGAAGAAAAAAGCGTAAGAAAACCCGTGCTGGACCTGGCTTTTTTACAGACGGGCGATTACGTGCTGCGCGTACGCGCAAATTCGGGAAAACAGGATTCCGTGCAGTCCGCATGGTCGGCGGGGCTGGAATTCCACATGAATTACACCACGGGTTGCGTATACACGCTGATCAACAATAATTCGGAATATGAAATCACGCAGGTGGGCACTTCCACGACGGGCGCGGTTACGTTTGAGGACGAATACCGAGGCAAGCCGGTAACGAGCATTGCGGACGGCGCGTTCCGCGGCAGTTCGAGAGTAACGGGCGTGGTGCTTGGCGCGAATATGCGTTCGGTGGGCAAAGAAGCCTTTTACAACTGCGCGAATCTGGAAACGGCGACGCTGAACGACGCGCTTACTTCCCTCGGCGGCGGAGCGTTTCAGAACTGCAACGCTCTGACGACGGTGAACATTCCCGACGGCATCACGGCGATCGAAGAAAGCACGTTCGGGTATTGCTATTCGCTGGAACGCATAGAAATCGGTAAAAACGTGCAGACGATCGGCGCTTCGGCGTTTTCGAACTGCAGCGCGATGAAGGAAATCACGTTGCCCGATTCGGTGGTTACGGTGGCGCAATACGCGTTTTACGGAAATACCGAGGCGACGAAACTGACGACGGGAAAAAATCTTATGTACGTCGGCGTGCAGGCGTTCGGCAAATGCACGGCGTTGACGACGATTGATTTTTACGGAGCCGACGGAGCGGACAAAGGCAACCTGATTTCGATAGACAACAGCGCTTTCCGCGAATGCACGGCGTTGCGCGAAGTGAAAATTCCCGATACGGTGGAAACGCTTGGCTCGTACGTGTTCGCGGCCGATACGGCGCTGGAAAAGATCGTCATTCCGGACAGCGTTACCCGCGTTGGGGCTTCGCTGATTTCCGGCACGGCGATTGCTCGTGCGCAGGAAGAAAGCGGTTATATTTATGCGGATAAGTGGCTGACGCAAATTACCGCGGCGAAAAAGACGGAGCTTTCCGATAAAGACAATAAAGTCAATCTCAATGTGGCGATCGGCAGTACCGGCGCCAAAAAGACGGAAACGTTGCCCGCGGATACGCGGGGCATCGCGGCGTCGGTATTTCAGAATTGCGACGGCATCTACTACGTGATGCTGCCCGAAAGCGTAAAAACGGTGGGCGCGTATGCTTTTTCCAGCTGCGCAAGTCTGCTGTCGGTGCGTTCGGTGGCGGGCGGCGCGCTCAGGCTGCTGGATTCGTGCGCGTTTTATAAATCTTCGTTGCTTGCCACGGCAAGCTTCCCCGTAGATAATCAGACGGGAAAAATCGGTTTGCAGACGATCGGCGCGCTGGCGTTTTACGGTACCGCGCACAACGGTTCCAACATCCCCGCGACGGTAACGCGAATCGGACAGGACGCTTTTAAAGAGAGCAGCCTTTGGACGGCGACGAAAAACGACGGCAAAGCCGTGGTTACCGCGGGAAACTGGGCGGTAGGCTTCATCGACGGCACGGACGTGGGTTCGGTATCGATGGAAGGCAAGAAAGGCATTGCCGATTATGCGTTTAAAGAATGCGATACGATTTCCGATGTTACGGATACTTCCGACGTGGAATATATCGGCAGAAGCGCGTTTTATAAGAGTACGCTCCGCAGCATTTCGCTGGGCAGCAAGATTACGACCATCGAAGATTACGCGTTTTACGGCTGTCAGCTGAGAACCATCGATTTGCCTGTGAATCTTACGTCTATCGGGCGTTCGGCGTTTTACGAAACGCAGCTGGCGAGAGTGGATTTTTCGAGGTCGAACAAGCTGGAAACGGTTGGCGCGTATGCGTTTTTCGGCGCGGCGAGCCTTGAAAGAGTGAATTTCGGCGATACCGTGAAAGAAATCGGCGCGTATGCGTTTTACGGGTGCTCGGCGCTGGATTTGTCGCTTCCGGGGTCCGCGCTTCCCGATTCGCTGGAAGTCATCGGTTCGAGCGCGTTCAGAAAATGCGTAAATCTGAAAGAAGTAACGTTCGGCAACGGACTGAAAGAAATCGGAAGCAGCGCGTTCAGCGACAGCGGACTCATTTCGCTACATCTGCCCGACGGACTGGAAAAAGTGGGCTCGTTCGCGTTTTACAACAATGCGTCGCTGAAAGAAGTAACGTTCGGCAAGGGGCTGAAAGAAATCGGTCTTTACGCTTTTGCGGAAGATGCGGCGCTGACGGATATCACGCTGCCCGAAGGGCTGGAAACGCTGGGAACCGGCGCGTTCAGGTACTGCACGTCGCTCACTTCGGCAACGATCAGCTCCACGGTGAAAGACATCGGGCTGCACGCGTTCTACTGGTGCAATTTCCTTACGATATACACCGACGCGGGCGCGACGGACAGACAGTGGATTAAATTCTGGAATTCTTCCTATCGCCCCGTAGTGTATTCCTGCACGCTTTCGGAAGATAAATCTTACGTTGTATCGATTGTTACGGGCAATACGGAATATACGACGGCGGTGGGCGGCGTATCCGACCCCGCCAGAGCCGGCTATACGTTCGGCGGCTGGGCGACGAGCGCAAACGCGACGACGGGCGAATACACCACGGCGGAAGCGGCGGCGCTGCCCGCGGGCACAACGCTTTACGCCGTATGGACGGAACAGACCGGGGAAGCGGCATAAAACGAACTTCCTCTGCCCTGCGAGGAGTATCCTCGGGACAGGGGAAAAACGAAATAACTGTTTCAAGCGTGAAAATTTTATCACAAAGCCGAAAGCGCGGTGAAATTTGTTGATTTTTAGCGAAAAAAGTTTTATAATATTCGAAACGGAAATGATAGAGGGTAAGAAAATCGATTTTTTCCGTTGATATGAAAAGTCCGGAAACGTCCGGACGATACGATTCGAAACGATTCTGACGATGAGCAAAGAAGGAGATTGCAACATGAAGAATAAAACAAAGAAAAAATCTTTGCGCACATTTTTATTTGTACTGGCTGCGGCGGGCTGTCTGGGCGCGGCTTCCTGCGCGAAAGATAAGATTACGTTTTCTTTCGCGGTGAACGGCGGCGCGGAAATCGCCGCTGCGGAAGTGAAGAAGGGCGAGGAATATTCTTTGCCCGTACCTACGCGCGAAGGCTACGAATTCGAGGGATGGTATACCACGGAAGATTTGTCGGGCAACCCCGTCGAAAAAATCGGCGACGCGCAGGAAAACCTTACGTTTTACGCAAAATGGGCGAAAGTTTATACCGTAACGCTGAACTTAAACGGCGGAACGCTTTCCGTTACTTCCTTCAAAGCGAAGGCGGGCACGAATCTTTCCGGATTGCTTGCCGCATATACGCCCGTAAAGGAAGGGTACGTATTCGGCGCCTGGTTCGACGAAAACGACAAGGAAATTTCCAAAGCGGCAACGATGCCGGAGGGGGATCTCAGCCTCACCGCAAAATATAAGGTGAGCTATAAGGTGGAAATTTACCGCCAGAATCTTACGCAGGACGGCTACGATAAAGACGAGCAAGCGCTTGAATATTCCGATTATCCCGGTACGACGGTGATCGCGGAAGAACGTCTGCGCGGATTCAGAGAAGTAAAGAAAGACGGCGAGAACGGCACGCTTGCGAAAATCACGCTGACGGAAAATGCGGCGGAGAACGTAATGCGCCTGTATTTCGACCGCGAAACGTTTACGGTTACATACAGAGTAACGTATCCGGACGGTTCGGGCACGGCGAGAAGAACGGCGGATTTGTTGTACGGCAAGAGCATGAAAGTGCCCTGCGATTTTACGGCGCAAGGGTATGTTCTCAAAGGCTGGAGCACGCGCGAAAACGGCGAGGCAACCTATCTTGCCGATACGATGAAACATGCGCTGTACGGCGAGGAACAGGCGGAGGAAACTTCCGACGAAGTGGCGCCCGAAAGCAGCATGAATCTGTTTGCCGTATGGGAAAAGGGCTACACCGATATGTTCGGCGGCGGCGATTATCTGTATCTTTTCGATAAGACGGGTTCCGATATTTATCTTTGCCGCGGCGACAAGTTCTTCAAGGGCACGTACAGAGCTTCGAATTCCAGCTTCGAATTCAACGGCAGAAGCTTTAACCTGAACGGAAAACTGGTGAGCGACGACGCGTTTGCGTATCTGGACGACAGCCGTTCCGGTATGGCTACCGCGTTCGATTACGCGACGGGCAAAACGGACGACACCAGAACGATTACGTTTAAAAACGACAACACGCTGGAATATATCCGCACGGAGGGCGAACTCAATCATTCTTCCGAGGGTAAGTATCTGCTGGACAAGGACGGCTACTTCGTGGCGACGTTCTCCGACGGCGAACTGGAAGGCAAAACGCTTACGTTCTTCCGCGGCAATTTAAACAGCGGCGCAAAAGTTTTCGTGCAGAGAAACGACGAAGAAATCGGTTCGATGTACCGCCATATAGTAAACGGCTCGTCGCTGATTTTAAGCTCGATGTACGCCGACGGATACATGCAGCTTTCGCTGAACGGGTTCGGCATCGCATCGCTGAACGCGGGCACTACCGAGAATCCGCAGGTTTCGCAGTTCTATTACAAGATGGCAAACGGCGAAATCACATTGTATAATTCTTACCGTTTGCCGCAGTACACGCTGCGCGTGTTCGATTACAACGGTAAAACGGGCTGGATGTTCTATAATGCCGAATACGACCGCACGATTGAAGGCGAGAACGGCGCGACCATTACGATGGACGGCGTTTACAACCTTTCGTATAAAAACGCGGACGGAGTAATTACGGACGGCTTGTACGCAACTTCTTCTTCCGCGATGGGCACGATGGTGGGGATGAGCGTAAACGACGTGCGGTATAGTTTTATGATTACTTCCCGCACGGAAGAAGAAATCGGTTCCGACGGCAAGACGACGACGGTTACGAAGTACAGCTTTACCGAAAAACCTGCGGATTACGCCGAATATTATTTCCTGAGCGCCGACAACTCTAAGCCGCAGCCGGGACCGCTTTTCGTATTGAACGATAAAGCCGAGGGTACGGCTTCCATTTACGAATACGTATCGACGGCGAAATCGTATGTGATCGCTTCCGAAGGCACGTACACGGAAACGGACGGACTGTACACCTATACGGCTACGAAGAGCTACGAAGTAACGGGCGGTATGGGGCTGTACGACGTAACCAATCTGAAAACGGCTGTGCTTTGCCTGGATACCGCCAGCACTTCCTATCGCGTGTATTACTGGTATACAACCACGATCGGCGAGGAAGTGGAAAACTATCAGAAGGTTTATGCCTCTTCCAACGCAAAAGTTACGCTGAAGAAAATCGGCAGCATTATGGTGCTGGATAACGACGGTATCGTTACTTCGGGTACCTATTCCACGAGTACGAGCACGCACGTAACCGCGATTACGAACGGCAAGAGCACCGCTTACGTGAAAATCGACGAAGAGAAAGGTACGTTCGAAGTTCTCTGGACTTCTCCTTATTCTTCCTATCTCGTAAACGAGTACGGTGCCGCCGACAGAACGCAGTATCTTACGTTCGACGGCACGGGCACTTCGGCGGGCGGCGGCGCCTCATATACGGTGATAACCGGTTCCGGCGAAGAAAGAGTTACCACGACGTACAAGGGTACGTTTGAACAGACCGAAGAAAGCGATCCGTTCAATTCTTCCCTGTATGTGTGCGTATTCACGGGAAAAACCGACGACGATAAGGCAATCACTTTCAGATTCCTGCGCGTGAAAGGTTCTTCTTCGATCAATATTTACAAATATAACGAAAAGCTGAACGGGGAATTTACTTCGGCGACGGAAGGCAATCTGAATCTGGACGGATACGGACTGCTTGCCGAATACGTGGCTCCCAACGGCACAAGCGTGCGCGGCGTTTACAGCCTGGTGCGCGGCAAAGAAAATCTGCTGTATTTTTATTCGGCGGACGGCGATACGTATTATTTCGACCTTACGGAAGATAACGCGTTCAGAATCCGCGGCAACGAATACGGCACGTACTTCTTCATCGATAATCAGCAGCTGACAGGACTGGCGGCGGAAATGGACGGCTACGGAAAACTTTCCGTATACGACGTGGAAAAATCCACCTCCGAAAACAAAATTTACGTGGCGAAAAACGTAGATTATACGAGCAATAACGGCGAATACACGTTCACCTGGACGTACAACGGCGAAACCAAAACCGTTACGGGCGTCATCAGAGGGCTGTCGTCGGGTAAATCCACGATTCCCTGCTTTGTGATTTATCAGTCGGAAACGGTTGCGACAACGTACGTGAACCCCGACGACTTCTCGCTGATCGTTCTCGATAAACTGGGCGGCGCCGTGAAGTACGCGGCGAACGGCACGAAAGAAACCGGTTCGTACACGATGATCAGCGACAGCTTGTTCTACTATACGAATTCGAACGGTTCCGCCGCTTCCGTATACGGTTATGACGCAACGGCAAAGACGGTTTACAAGTGCGAATACGCGAACGAATTCAGCTATTATACCTCCGATCTCGACGCGATGCTTTTCACGTCTTACGGCGTGGCGGCAATCAACGGCGCAAGATATTATTATCAGAGAACGAACGAGGGCGTTGACCTGTATCGCAGAACCAACGCTTCCGGCGCCAACGAATACGGCTACGAAAAGACGAAAAACCTGTTTACGTTCGACGAAAACGGCGATACGCCCGCACAGCTGGTGTACGACGAGGACGGCAAGACGTATTACAAGAACGAGGGCTGGAACCTTTCGTTCGAACGTGCGGAAGCAACGAAGAATCTGTATCCGCTCACGTTCAGCGACGTAGGCGACGAAGGCGGCAAAGTTCCCGTTTCCGGATTGCAGTTCGCTCCGACGGGCACGGCGGAATTCTCCGTTTCCGGTACCGTCTGGTTTACGTATCACGAAAAGGTGCAGAAAACGGACGATGCGGGTAACCCCGTAAAGGACGAAAACGGCGATCCCGTATATGTTCCCGGCAAAGAACAGACCGTAAGCAGATCGTGCACGGTATCGCGTGTGGCGTTGAAAGACGCGGACGGCAACCCGCTTCTCGATAGCGAAGGCAAGCAGAAGTATCAGATGTACCTTACGTTCAACTCTTTCCGCTTCGATATTTCGGTGGAATACAACGGCGCCGAATCCGTGAACCATTACTCGGTGAGCGGATTGAATCTGATTCAGTCGTATTCGTCGTTCAATTACTCGTTCTACAGCGCGCTGGCTTCGATGATGGGGAGCGCTTCTCCGATTGCCAATCCCGGAACGCTGAACATTCAGATTAAATTCGACGAAAAGGGCGACGAAGTACATCGCCATATCGTATCCGCGTTCACGGAAGCGAGCGGCTATACGGATTCCGAGGGCAACCTGTTTGCAATCGACGATAATTACACGCTGAACAACGGCATGTACACTGCGGATTTCGTGGCGAAGGACGGTAAGAACTATCGCCTGTACATGCAGCAGATGAACCAGTACGGCATCAGCGGCTATTCGATGATGATTACGCGCCTCGAAACGTTGAAAGACGGCAATTTCGCCGTAACGGCAGAGCGCGTGGTTGCTTCCGAAGGCGGTTACAACAAGGGTTCGTACGTATCGCTTACGCTTGCAAAGGGCGAGGGCGACGGCAAGACGGAATATAAGGCGGATACGCTGTTCCGTACGGGCGCGACGGAGCCTTGGACGTACGTGGTGAGAGAATACGACGACAATAAGAGAATTACTTCCACGACGTATTTCGAAATCATGCTTACGGAAAAAACGGCGGGCGTAGGAGAAACCGGGCTGACGTTCTTCGAAAGCGTGAAAGTTACCGAAATAGCGATGCACACGTACTACACGGAAAGCGGCAAAAACGACGGCAAATCGTTTGTCGACATAGGCGCAGATGGCGTGAAGCTGCTGGCGCTGAACGGCAAGGGGTATGTGATTACGGAATGCACGGTTGACGAATCGACGGGCGTTTACACGGCTACCGCTTCTTCGGGCAAGAAATTCAGCGTTAAGGTAACGGGCGATACCGCCGAGATTACCGAAATCGTTGAAGGAAACGAATAAAAAATCTGTATTTTCACGGCGGAGCTGCGTTAAAGCGCTCCGCCGCGGAACGAATTTTCCGGAAAATGCCGAAAATGAACGAATTTTGCGAGAAAGAAACAAAACGTGCGCGGACGGCAGAGAAAAATCCGAAAAATTTTTCTTTATTTATGTAAAAAACAGAAAATTTGGCATACTACCGCTAATGTCGCTTTACATTTTTCAGATTTTTGTATATAATATTGTCGGTATTGTATGAAACTATAATCACACGGTATATAACGCTTCGCCGCCGCGGCGGACGGAAACGGGTTTTATGCGAAAACGTTTCTGCGGGCAGTGCGGGCGATCGGGCTACGTATAAGGATGACAAGATGACTAAGAAAGCAAAAAAATATTCCATAAGAATCCTTGCGCTGGCAATGGGCTTCGGCGCGGCAGGCGGATTCTTTTTCGAAAACTTGGGAAAAGAATTCGGCGACGGTTCCGCTTCCGCGGATCTCGCCGTTTCCCGCGTGGACGGCTTGGTGAAAACGAATACGGAAGATTACTTCGACGCGAACGTAACGTATAAACTTCCTGCCGCCGTTTCTTCTTCGCAGGAAATTTCCGTTATCGTTTCGATGAACGCGGATTCCGTGCTGGACGCTTACGAAAATTCGGATAATTCCCGTACGGTGAAAGAATACGTAACCACGGGCGAAGCCCGCGCTACCGCGCGCGCTTCCGAACGCGAGCGCAAAAAGCTGATTGCGAAACTGGATAAATCCGGTTTGAAATACGAGCTCGGCGAAAAGTACGATACCGTTTTAAGCGGTTTCGAAATCACCATCAAAGCGAAAGATTTCGCAAAGGCAAACAAGATTTTATCTTCCGACGCCACGCTGATTGTGGGCGACGTGTATGCGCCCGCCGAAACGCAGGTGGTTACCAACGACGTAGACGTGTACGATACGGGTATTTTCGACAGCTCGAATTCGAAATATCAGGGCGACGGCGTTGTTGTCGCCGTGCTCGATACCGGTCTCGATTATACGCATACGGCGTTTTCCGTAGATAATTTCACCACCTCCGACGAAGCGTTCACGCTTTCGACGGTGGCGGAAAAAATCGGCAGCACGGCCGCGGCGAAAAATTCCGTAGGGCTTACCGCGCAGGACGTATACGTAAGCAGAAAGGTACCTTACGCGTACGACTACGCCGATAAAGACGCGGACGTGGCGCCCATCAGTTCGGAACACGGCACGCACGTTGCCGGCGTGATTGCGGGCAAAGACGAAACGATTACGGGCGTTGCGCCGAACGCGCAGCTTGCCATCATGAAAGTGTTCTCCGATACGCAGTCGGGCGCGAAAACTTCGTGGCTGCTGGCGGCGCTGGAAGATTGCGTAACGCTGGGCGTGGACGTAATCAACATGTCGCTCGGTTCGGGCTGCGGCTTCACGCGCGAAGTGGACGAAAAGGAAGTGGCGGACGTGTACGATCAGGTGCGCGCCGCGGGCATTTCGCTGATTGCTTCCGCCGCAAACTCGTACAACGCTACGATGGGTTCGGAAAAGAACGGTAACAACGGACTGACTTCCAACCCCGATTCCGGTACGGTAGGTTCGCCTTCCACGTACGAAGCGGCGCTTTCCGTGGCTTCGGTAGACGGCGTGAAAACCCCTTACATGGTACACAACGGCGCAATCATTTATTTCACCGAGGCTTCCACATCCGACGCGCAGACGAAGAAGAGCTTCGTGAACGACGTGTTGAAAACGGTGGGCGACGACGTTACGGAACACGACTTCGAATACGTAACCATTCCCGGCATCGGCAGATCTTCCGATTATATGGAGCCGGACGAATATTATAAGGGCAAAATCGTGCTGGTAAAGCGCGGCAGCTCCACGTTCGAAGAAAAAGTGCGCGTGGCTCTGAAAGAAAAGGGCGCCGCGGGTATCATTATTTATAACAACGTTTCCGGTAACATTTCCATGTCGGTAGGCGCGAACATCGGCGCGGTGTGCTCGCTTTCGCAGGACGAAGGCGAAAAGCTTGCCGCAAGCAAAACGGGCATTCTGAAAATCTCCAAATCGCAGGCGGCGGGGCCGTTTATGTCCGATTTCTCCTCGTGGGGACCTACTTCCGATTTGAAAATCAAGCCCGAAATCACGGCGCACGGCGGTGAAATTCTTTCCGCCGTTCCCGGGCAGAAGTACGAAAGACTTTCCGGTACTTCGATGGCTGCGCCCAACCAGGCGGGCGCTACGGCGCTCATCCGCCAGTACGTGAGATATTCCGGCGTGTTCGGCAACGATACGCTTGCCGCAACGGAAGTTACGAAACGCGTCAACCAGTTGATGATGTCCACCGCGGACATCGTGCTGAACAAGAACGGGCTGCCCTATGCCGTAAGAAAGCAGGGCGCGGGACTTGTAAACATCACGAAAGCCACCACCACGGCGGCATATATTTCCACCTATAATGCCGACGGTTCCGAAATGGATAAAACCAAGCTGGAACTCGGCGACGACAAAAACAAGACGGGCGTATACGAAATGACGTTCGCCGTAAACAACATCAGCGACAAGACGGTTTCTTACAACGTCGATTCCGTGATGATTACCGAGGGCGTAAGCAAAACTTACACTTCGCACGGCGATACCACCGTTACGCAGGAAGGCTATCTTCTTTCCGGCACGCAGACGCAGGTGGTTTCCGTAACGGGCAGCGGCTCGCAGAACGGCAACGCCGTAACGGTGCAGGCGGGAAGCAGCGCCACGGTAACTTTGAAAATCACGCTTTCCGAAGCGGATAAGCAGTATATAAACGAATCGTTCGAATACGGCATGTATGTGGAAGGATTCGTGAAGATGGAAGCGGCAAGCGGTACGAGCGTTTCTCTGAACGTGCCCATGCTTGCGTTCTTCGGCGACTGGACGGAAGCCCCGATGTTCGACGAAGAATATTACGATACCAACAAAGACGAGCTGAACGCAGGTCTCGACGCCGAAGATAAGCTGATGGCGGACGCTTATGCGACGCGCGTTATCGGCGGCTTGTACAGCGATTATATCACCACGCTGGGCGCGTATGCGTTCACGCAGAATCCTTCGGCTACGCCGATTGCGGCAAACAAAGAGCATATCGCCATTTCCAATCAGGAGGGCGAGAACGGTTCCGTGAATAAAATCCGTTCGATAACGGCGGGACTTCTGCGCAACGCGAAGAGAGTGGATATCACTATTACGGACGCGGCGACGGGCAGAGAGATTTATTCCGAATCGAAATATAACGTGCGCAAGGCGTTTAACGGCGGCGGCTCGATTTACGGTTCGTCGATCGATCTCGATTTCAGCGCGCTGGAAAACAATCTGAAAAACAACACGAAATATCTCGTAAAGATGACTTCGTACATCGATTACGGTGCCGACGACGAGCAGAACAACGTGCGCAACACGTTTGAATTCCCGTTGTATATCGACTTCGAAGCGCCGATCGTTACCGACGTAGCTTACCGTACGGAATACGATTCCGTAACGAAAAAGACGAAGCTGTTTGCGGATATCAGCATTTACGATAACCATTATACGATGGGCGCTTCCTTCGGGCAGATTACTACCTCGCAGGATCCGAATTACCTCTTCTCGATGAAGAGCTTCGGCAAATACGTTACGCCCGTATATTCCGAATTCAACACGACTTCGGTGGTAACGCTGGAACTGACCGATTACGTGGCGCAGATCAAGAAAGATTCGCTGAACGTGAAAAACGAACACAGCAATACGTTTGTGGCTTCCTGCTACGACTATGCGATGAACCTCGCCACGTACGAGATTCGTCTGCCCGACGAAATTCTGGCAATGTATTTCGCCGAGGAAACGATTAAGCTGAACCCCAACGAAACGAAGCCGCTTTCGGAAGCTTTGAATATCTTCCCGAACGAAAGCTGGATTCAGACGTTGGACGTAACCTCGTCGGCTGCCGACGTGGCGGACGTATTAAACCAGACGATTATCGCCAAGAAGAGCGGCGACGCGGTGCTTACGGCTACCGGGTACGACGCGAACGGCAGAAAAGTAACGGCTACCGCTACGGTGCACGTTCTTGCCGAGGGCGAAGAGGGGTACGACGGATCGTATTCGCTGCAGACGGTGAACAAATTCGATCTGACCGGATATAAGACGAACAAAGCGTACTATTTGCTTTCGTCCTCCGAAAGAGAAATCGGCGAGACGGGCGGCACGTATTCGTTCGGCGGCGTGTACGAACTTTCGATGTATCCTTCCGAAAGCGTTACGCTGCAATATATCCTCGATTCCTACTATCCGGCGCTTACGAAGGTGGAATTTACCGCCAGTAACGGCAACGCCACGGTGAGCGAGGACGGCACGATTGTGGCGCAGAAAGAAGGCAGAACCACGATTACGGCGGCGGTTACCTACAACGGCGAATCTACGCTGCACATGCTTACCGTTGCGGTTACGGTGAAAGAACCGTTTGCCTTCAACAGCATTTATCTTAACACGTACAGAGGCCTCGGCGGCGAAGTAACCATTCCCGACGACCGCGGCATTACCACGATCAACGCGTTTGCGTTCTCCGGGTACGAGCTTGTGGAAAAGGACCTCAGCGCGGGCGACGTAATCGATAAAGAATCGCCGTATCATACCAAACAATCGGCGATCGGCGACGACACGATTACGAAAGTAGTGATTCCCGAAGGCGTTACCACCATCGAACAGTACGCGTTTGCGAAGCTTACGGCGCTGGAAGAAGTAGTGCTTCCTTCCACGCTGAACCTGATCGGGCTCGGCGCGTTCCAGGGGTGCACGAAGCTGTCGAAAATCAATCTCGAAAACGTACAATTCATTAACGAACGCGCGTTTTCCGGTTGCGCGCTGGCTGATACGCTGGGCTATGACGAAAGCGGCAAACCGAAAGCGGCAAAGATGGTTTCCATAGGAAACTATGCGTTTGAAAACTGCAAACTCGATACGGTGGCGCTGCCCGAAACGGCGCAGTCGATCGGTATCGGCGCGTTCTCGAACAACAAAGAACTGATTAACGTAGAATTCGAAGCGGCGAAAGTAAAAGTGGGCAAGAGCGCGTTTGCGGGCTGCACCGATCTTACTTCCATCGACATCAACGCGGCGGTTATTTCCGCTTATGCGTTCCAGGGTTGCACCTCGTTGTCGGAAGTGCGCCTCGGCAAGGACGTATCCGTCATCGGCGAATACGCGTTTGCCGGAACAAGCCTTGAAACATTCGATTTGTCCTCCGCGAATTCGTATCTCGAAACGAAAGAAAACGGAAAATATATCTGCAAGGGCACGGAACTGATTGCGGCGGCTCCCAAGGCGGGCAACAGAGTAACCCTCCCTGCGGACATCACGGCGATTTCCACGGGCGCGTTTGCGGGGAACTCCTCGCTGTTTGCGCTGACGGCAACGGGCGTTACAAGCGTGGGCGATTATGCCTTTGCCGATTGCACGGAACTGACGACGCTGAATCTCGGCAAACTGACGACGGTGGGCGCGTACGCGTTTGCGAATACGAAGATTTCCGTAACGCCCGATTTGTCCGAAACCGAAAATATCGGCAATTATGCGTTTGCGCTTACCAGAATTACAAGCGTGAATCTTCCCGAAAACGTAGTTGTCGGCGAATACGCGTTTGCTTTGAACGATAAACTGGCAAGCGTAACGATCGGCAACGGCGCAACGATCGGCGAAGCGGCGTTCTACTCCCGCATGAGCGATTATTCGTTCGAGGGTACGAAACAATTCACTCTCGGTTATTATAAAACGTACGAATACGAAGTGAAAGACGGCAACGGCGCGACGACGAACAAATACACGTATTATTCTTATGACGTGCTGAAAGGCAACGTGTCTTCGCTTACTTCGCTTACGATCGGCAAAAACGTAGCGATCGGCGATTATGCGTTTGCGGGCAATGCGAAACTTGCTTCGATTGCCTGGGGCGACGGCAACGGCGAGGGCGTAACGATAGGCAAATACGCGTTCTATAACGCGGCGTCGCTGGCTACGGCAGACCTTTCCGCTCTTGAAAAAATCGGCGAAGCGGCGTTCTCCGGCGTTCGCAGACAGGACGTGCGCGTGAGCGACAACTCGGTTTACCCCGCGTACCGTCTTGAATCCGTGGACGGCAAAGAGAGAATTCTCGGCTATATTTACACCACGGCGGCGGCTCCGCTTGCCGCGGCAAATCTGACGAGCGTTTCCGGACTCGGCACGGGCGCGTTCGCTTACAATCAGAAACTTGCTTCGATTACGTTCGGCGATAAGCTGACGGCGGTTCCCGGCTATGCCTTTACCGGAGCTACGGCGCTTTCCGCGATTACGTTGCCGGAAACGATTACGGAGCTCGGCGCGCAGGCATTCTATTCCGCGCAGATGACTTCCGTGGATTTATCTCACATCGACGTGATCGGCGCGCAGGCGTTTGCGAATACTCCGCTTGAAAGCGTAGCGCTGAAAGAAGGCGCGAAGATCGGTACCGGCGCGTTCATGAACTGCGACAGCCTTACGGACGTTGCAAATCTGGATAAAGCCGTGGAAATCGGCGCTTATGCGTTCAGAGGCGCGGCGTTTGGAAAAGTGAATCTCGCGGCGGCGGAAAGCGTAGGCGATTACGCGTTTGCTCTCTCCGCGGTGAAAGAAGTTTCGTTCGGCGAAAAACTTGCGACGCTCGGTGAAAACCCGTTCTACGGTTGCGACATCGAAACCTTCGGCAGGAAAGAAAAAGTTACGTTCGGCGAACAGGAAATCGGCGAAGAACTCAACGAAAATTATTCCGTCGGCAACAGCGTGAAAGTTGTGAACGGCGTTCTGTATCAGAGCGTTCCGAACGGACTGGAACTGGTTTCGTATCCGAAGCTGAAAAAAGCAACCGATTATTCGGTGGAAAGCGGTACGGTGAGAATTTCCGCGACGGCGTTTGCCGGCAACGAAAATCTCAAACACGTAACGATTGCTTCCACGGTAAAGGCGCTCGGCGATAAAGCTTTCTACGGGTGCAACAATCTTTCGGTGGCGGTGTTCCTCGGTTACGACGCTCCCGCGCTGGAAGAAGAATACGATTCGACGTACGCGGCAACGGAAAACCTGCCTTACAACAGCGGATCCGGCAACGTTTCCGTTTCGAAGTATTATATGTGGAACGCAAGCGCGTCGCACGGCGAACTGTTCTATTACGGCGCGACGTTTGTGGACAGAATCGGCACGAGCAATAAAACGCTGGTGATGGTTCGTCCCGCCAACGGACAGAATTACGATTCGTTTATTTTCGGGCAGTATTTCTCGGCGACGATAGACGGCAACAATGCGGCAACGCAGGAAACGTTGAACGTCATCGCGATGATTGCGGCGCTTGATAAGAGCATTACGCTTGAGGACGAAAAAGCCGTGGTTGCCGCGCGCGAAGCGTTTAATCTTCTCAATGCGGAACAGCAGGCGCTTGTTACGAACTTAGAAACGTTGACCGGCGCGGAAACTACGATTGCGTATCTGAAAGGATTGAATCCTCCCGCACCGGGGCCCGATCCCGACGATAACAATCCTTCGGGCAAGAATTACGGCTTTATCATCGGCGCGGCGGTAGCGGTGCTCGGCTGTGCGGCGTTCGTTATCGTGTTTGTACTGAATACGAAAAAGAAAGCTACGGCGTCGGCTGCGGGCGAAGAAACCGTAACGGAAGCCAAAGACGACGAAAATACCGCCGACGAAAACGAAGCGGATAACGGCGAAAAGAAAGATTAAAGCAAGATAGTATCGGGAAGCTTGCACCGGCAGGTTTCCCGATGAAGAAAAGAGAGAGCTTATGAAGAAGAAAATCTGCACAATTTTAAGCCTTTCCTGCATCGCGGCGGCGTGCGTTGCCGTGGCCGGGTGCGCGGAAAAGTCCGCTGTGGACGATTACCGCGAGAAGGGTTATAAAATTTCCGTAACGTACGACGCGAACGGCGGCAAGTTTATCGGAACGGAAAACGTCAAAATTATGCATATGTACAATCCGGACGATGAGCAATATATTGCGTCATCCGATGGTAAGAAGCATATCAGTTTAGTTGATCCGACGACGCTTACATCAAGTACGAATGCATCGGAAAAGATAACGCTTACGAAAACGGAACATTCGCTGGCGGGCTGGTATAAAACGCGCGAGCTGATGAAAGACGAAAGCGGCGCGGTTGTGGACGAAAACGGCAACGCCCTTACCGAAAAGGACGATATGTACTTTCTGAAGCTGACGGACGGCAAAGGCGAAGAGCGTGCCGTAGTGGTATACGACGGGCAGTATTTCTATGAAGGCGAAGCTTCCGACGGCGACCTGATTAAAGATACGGCTACGAACAAATACATTTACGAACGTTCGAAGGCGGAGGCAAAACTTGCCGAATCGGTTACTCCCGCCTATTCGTATTCCGATTACTGGGATTTCGAAACGGACGAAATCGAATATTCCGAATCGGACGGCGAAGTGAACATAACGCTGTATGCCGGCTGGGTGCCGTATTATCAGTACTACTATTACGCGAAGAACGAAAACGGCGAATGGGAAAAGTACGGCGAATCGTATTTCGATTACGTGCTGAGTACCACCGACGAACGCTATTCCGATCAGTGCGAAATGTCTTTGCCCGGCTGGGAGGGCGGCAACGGCGCGATGAACTACGTTTCCGCGTATAAGAGCGGCGCGACAAAAGAATTCCCTTCGATATCGGGAAAAACCTTCAAAGCGGCATACGCAGACGCGGCTTGCACGCAGAAGTATACGGATAAAATTACGCATAACGGTACGCTGGATACGACGACGGCTTTGCCGAAAAACAGAATTCAGAACGTGTACGTAGAATTTTACGACGAGGAGATGTTCAGAATTTCCACCGCCGAACAGCTGGCAGCCAACGCCAAAACGAACGGCAGTTACGAGCTTCTTGGCGATCTCGATTTCAAGGATACTCTGTGGCCGTCGGTACTTGCGGCAAATACGTTTACCGGTAAAATGTACGCTTCAAGCGGCACGGTTACGCTGAAAAACGTAAAAGCGCAGTATTCCGGCACCACACCGAACGGCGGTCTGTTCGGAGCGGTTGCCGCCGGCGCGGAGCTGAAAAATCTCCGGTTTGAAAACGTTACCATGGACTTTGCGTCCGCCACGTCGCGGGAAAGCGATACGGGTTACGGCTTGTTCAGCGGCAACATCGACGAAAATGCGGATATCGCAAACGTAACGATTGCGGGGGCTAAGCTCCGTCTGGGCTTGGTTCAGCTGCAAAACGGTTATAAAATCAATCTTCTTGCGAACGGTAACGTTACCGGGCTTACGCAGGAGGGCGAAACGGAGCTGGAAGTATACGGCGAAGAGGCAATCGGCTGCAGCTATTACTATTTCGCTCCCGAAACGATTGTTATCGACGTAACGACGAAAGAAATAAAACTTACGTTCCTGTCCGTTTCTGCCGAGCAGAAACGCAACTACGAATATTATACGATTACGTGGGACGAAACGGGTAAAACGACGGCAACGCCGCAGAAACCCTACGAACAGGATTCGTAAAAGAAAAAAACAGGTAAAAAACTCTTAATAGCGGAGGTAATGCAATAATGAAGAAGAAAGGCTTATACAGAGCGCTGGCGATAGCGCTGTGCGGCGCGATGAGCGCGGGCACGCTGGTTTCGCTGGCGGGCTGCAAGAAGAACAAGCGCGACGCGATCGTTCTGATGACGGAAGAACTCAGCGGACTTTTCAATCCGTTCTACGCTACGTCCGGCACCGATCAGGACATTGTGGGTATGACGCAGATCGGAATGCTTTCCACGGACAGCGACGGCAACACCGTTGCGGGCAAAGACGAGCCTACGGTGGTGCTCGATTACGAAGTAAAATCGGGTACGGCGGAATCCGTTTACACGTTTGTACTGAAGAACAACATCAAGTTCTCGGACGGCAAACCGCTTACGATGAACGACGTATTGTTTAATATGTACGAGTACCTCGACCCCGTATATACGGGTTCTTCCACGATGTACTCCATCAAAATCAAGGGATTATCCGAATACAGATTGAAGCAGAAATCTTCTTCGGGCGGAAGCGACGCGGAAGCGCAGCTGTCGGCAAACGCCAACAGATACGCAACCACCCGTATCAGAGAATTGATCGAAACGTATCAGGAAGCCGGAAAAATCGCCGGTTCGCAGAATACGTATCAGCTTTCCGAAGCGGATATGAAAGACGCGATTTCCAAGCGTACGGTATCCAACGGTTATAAGACGGCTGTGGCTTCCAAATCGGAACAGGCAAACTTCGATTATAACGCGCAGTTGCTTGCCGACTATAATCTGGCTTTAAAGACCTTTAAAGAAGAACTGGAAGCGGATTTCAAGGCGGCGAAAGAATCGTACGACCTTACCACGATGCCTTACAGCGAATGGAAAGACCTGCTTTCCAACGACGTATTCAAATTCTTCCTTTCCGAAGGCTATATCACCCCCAAGTACGAGCAGGTACAGGGCAGAGACAATAAGCTGAAGATTACGGGCTTCGACGGCGAAGTGGGTTCGTACGATACGGAAGAAAAGGCGATTAACCGCGTATACACCGATAAAGTTACCAACGAGCTGCACAACGTGCTGCAGGTATGGGGTACCGCGGGTACGCTGACCACGGAATTTGCCGCGAAAGCAAAGGAAATCATGCTGCGCGATACGCTGGGCGATTCCGCTACGAAATATCCTAATATTTCCGGTATCGTTTCGCTGGGGCACACCACGACGACTTCGGAAGTTACCGTGAACGGCACTAAGTATCAGGTAGCGAACGAACACAACGAGGACGGCACGCCGAAAGATTCTTCCAAGCACGACGTACTTCAGATTACCATCGAAGGCACCGATCCGAAAGCCATTTATAACTTCGGTTTTACCGTGGCGCCCGCGCACTATTACAGCGCCGACGCAACGCATCCCAACGGCAGAGAAATCAACATTGCCGAAAATAAATTCGGCGTGGAATATGCTACGGCTTCTTTCCAGAGCAAAGTGATTCAGTCGCAGCAGCATCAGGAAGTTCCTATGGGCGCAGGTGCATATCAGGCTTCCAACGAAAGAAACGAATCGAATCCTTCCGGTTCCGATTTCTGGTCGAGCAACGTTGTTTACTTCAAGAGAAACGATTATTTCAAAGATTGGCATAGCGAAGTAAAAACCGAGAAACTGCAGTTTCAGGTAGTCAGCCCCTCCAACGCGCTTGATACGTTGCAGAGCGGCGCGGTGGATTTCGTAACGCCGCAGTTCACGAAAGCGAACGTAGAACGCCTTCAAGGCATGGAAAGCAGCGGCTTCAACAAGCTTGAAGCATGGCAGCTCGGCTACGGCTATATCGGTATCAACGCGGGCAAAGTACCCAACGTAAACGTACGCCGCGCCATTATGTCCGCTATGCAGGCTTCGCTGGCTACGGAATATTATGTCACGGGTACCTGCGAAGTCATCGACTGGCCTATGTCCAATAAAAGCTGGGCGTACCCGAGAGAAGCGAACGGAAACTCCAAGCCGAACGGACACGATTACACGATGTGGACGGGAAAGGAACAGGCGATTGCGAAAGTGAAGAAATACATGCAGGCGGCAAATGTTCCCGCAGGCGATTCACAGCTGAAAATCCGCTTCACGATTGCGGGCGCTTCCATCACCGAACACCCCACTTACAGCGTATTCAAACAGGCGGCGGAAATTCTGAACGATTGCGGCTGGGACGTGGAAGTGAAGGCCGATTCGCAGGCGCTCACGAAGCTTTCCACGGGAGCTCTCGAAGTATGGGCGGCTGCCTGGGGCTCCACGATCGATCCCGATATGTATCAGGTATATCATAAGAACTCTTTGGCAACCTCCGTGTATGCGTGGGGCTATCGCGAAATCAAGGCGAACACCACGAAGTATTCTTATGAAAACGGCGTTATCAATAAGCTGAGCACGATTATCGACGACGCGCGCGCTATCGATGATAAAACGCAGCGTACTTCGATGTACGAAAACGCGATGAGGCTGGTTCTTGACCTTGCGGTGGAAATGCCCGTTTATCAGAGAAAGAACCTGTACGCTTACAACAGCAAGAACGTTACGGGTTTCAAGACGGAAGTGAACGCATACTCTTCTCCCCTTGAAAAAGTTTGGGAATTAGAGCTCGTAAAATAAGCGTCCGGCAATAAAAAAGTAATCAGACGATCTTTCGCAAACAACCCGACCGTGCTTTTTCGGCACGGTCGGGTGAAAGCGTTAAAAAATCCGTGTGCGAAGATTGCGGAAAATTTACAGGCAGTTGGTGTAAAAGATGTTCAAATACATTTTGAAAAGAATAGGGGCGGCGATACTCATCCTGTTGGGCGTATCGTTCGTTCTTTACGCGCTCCTCAGGTGCATGCCGACGGACTTCGTGGAAGCGAAGATCCTCGCGCTGAACACTTCGGGCGCAACGGTTACGGAAGAATTCAAGCAACAGATGTATAAAACGTACGGTCTGGACGGCTCGATCGTGCAGGGGTATTTCAGCTGGTTGGGCAATATTTGCCATCTGAATTTCGGCAAAAGCTTCATAAACCAGCGCGAAGTTCTTTCGGAAGTGTTCGATCCGGGCAGAATCGGCACGTCGTTCATCGTGGCGGCGGTAAGTACGGTATTCGAATTTTTAATCGCGATTCCTCTCGGCATCACGGCGGCGACGCATCAGTATTCGGTGCGCGATTACGTGGTTACGGTGCTGGTACTTGTGGGAATTTCGTTGCCCTCGTTCTTCTTCGGGCAGCTTCTGAAAGATATTTTCGCCAACAAGCTCGGCTGGTTCCCGGTAGGGCAGATGAAAACGGCGGGCGTTCCCATGAACGGCATCGAAAAATTCGGCGATTATCTCTGGCACATGTTCCTGCCCGTGCTCACCGTTGTAATTTTAAGCATCGGTTCGCGAATGAGAATGACGCGTACGAACATGCTGGAAGTACTTAATTCCGATTATATCCGTACGGCGCGAGCGAAAGGGTTAAGCGAAAGAACCGTTATTTACAAGCACGCGTTCAAAAACACGCTGATTCCTCTCGTAACCAGCCTTGCGGGTTTGATTCCCGGATTGTTTTCGGGCGCGATGATTACCGAATCGGTATTCGACCTCGAAGGTATCGGCAAATACGCGCTGAACGCGATGACGCAGGGCGATATTCCCGTAATCATGACGTACAACATGTTCCTCGCCGCGCTTTCGGTGCTGGGCATGCTTCTTTCCGATCTGATGTACGGCGTTGTGGACCCGCGCGTGAAACTTGCGTAAAGGAGAACGGAAATGAAAGAGAAAAAACAAGACGAAAAACTGAATTCCGTTCTCTCGGAGGCGGAAGAAGCGGAAAACAACGTGGAAGCAAAGCTTGCCATGGATGAAGAATTTCCGGAAGCGGCGGCAGAAGCGGAAGCCGTGCTTGACGCGGCGGAAGAAGAAAAGCCGCTGGATAAAAACGTAAAACTGATGTCGCCCATGCGCATGGTAATGCGGCGGTTCTTCCGCTCGAAACTTTCGATTGCGGGCATCGTGATGCTGGCGGCGCTGTTCCTGTTCTGCTGGCTTGGTCCGGTAGTGTACCACAAGTGGGGCGAAACGGAAACCGACCGTACGGGCGCGAACGATTACGGCACGCCGCAGATCGTGTATGTGAAAAACGACGAAGGCGAAGTCGTCGGCAGTTTCGTGCAGATTATCGTAACGGAAAAGGGTATCAACGCGCTGGCGAAACCTTCCGCCGATCACCTTCTCGGAACGGACGAGCAGGGCATGGATATTTTCGTGCGACTGATGTACGGCGGCAGACTTTCGCTTACCATCAGCTTTCTGGCGGTGTTTTTAACTTCGGCGCTCGGCATTATTCTCGGCGGACTGGCGGGGTATTACGGCGGCGTGGTGGATAACGTCATCATGCGTATCTGCGATATTTTAATCTGTCTGCCTACGCTTCCTCTGATGCTGATTATCGGTACGGTGCTCGATTCGAACGGCGTGCCGCAGGAATATTACATCTACCTGCTGATGGGGCTGTTATCCGTTTTCTCGTGGCCCGGCATGGCGCGGCTTGTGCGCGGTCAGATTCTTTTCCTGCGCGAACAGGAATATATGGTGGCTGCGGAAGCGATGGGGTATTCGGCAAAGAGAAAGATTTTCAAACACCTGATTCCCAACATTCTGCCGCAGATTCTCGTATCGATGACGCTTTCGCTCGGCAGCATGATTCTGTACGAATCCACGCTTTCGTATCTGAACCTCGGCGTGAGAATTCCTTACGCATCGTGGGGTACGATGATTGAAATTATATCGAAGCGCAGCGATATTCTGCAGAATAATTTCAACGTATGGGTGCCTTCGGGTATCTGCATCATCATCGCCGTGCTCGGCTTCAACTTTATCGGCGACGGCTTGCGCGACGCGCTCGATCCGAAGCAGAGGAGATAACGATGGGCTTAACCGATTTATTCAAAAAGAAAAACAACGACGGCGCCGACGGCGAACAGCCGAACAAGCGCTCGTCGGGCACGCATTATCTTACGGGCAAGGAAGTCCGCGAAATCGCCAAAGCCAACCAGCAGGAAATGCGCAGGCTGGAAAAGGAGAAAAAACGCAAGGTACCGCCTTCTGCCTACACTACCGAGCTGAAAGATCCCGATAATATTCTGGAAGTAGAGAATCTTCATTCGTATTTCTTTACCGATCAGGGCGTTGTGAAAGCCGTAAACGGCGTCAGCTTCAATATCCCCCTCAATTCCACGGTGGGCGTGGTGGGCGAATCCGGTTGCGGTAAATCCGTTACCTCCATGTCTATCATGCGCCTGCTGCAAGGTCCTTCGGGACAGATCGTAGAGGGCTCTATCCGTTTCAAAGCCATCGATTATATGCGGGATAAGAACGGCAAATTCATCCCCGAATACGAAACGGACGAAAACGGCGAGCCGGTTTACGAAGAAGTGCTCGATAAAAAAGGCAACGTAAAGCTGGACGCGCACGGCGTGGCGCTGAAACGTCCGAAGCAGAAAATCGACGAGAACGGGCTGAAAATTTACAAGAAAGAAGAGGTGGTGTACGACATCGCCAAAATGCCCATTCACGAAATGTACCGCCTGCGCGGCAGACAGATGTCCATGGTGTTTCAGGAACCGATGACTTCGCTGAACCCCGTGTTCACGATAGGCGAGCAGCTGGACGAAGTAACGCTTCTGCACGTACCCGACGCAACGAAACAATTCGCGAAAGAGCGTTCCGTCAAAATGCTGAACATGGTGGGCATCGCAATGGCGGAGCGGGTGTATGCTTCGTACCCGCACGAACTTTCCGGCGGTATGCGGCAGCGCGTCATGATAGCCATGGCGCTTGCCGGCGAACCCCGTCTGATTATTGCCGACGAACCTACCACCGCGCTGGACGTTACCATACAGGCGCAGATTCTTGAATTGTTCAACGACCTGAAAAAGAGAATCAACGGTTCTATTCTGCTCATCACGCACGACCTCGGCGTTATCGCGGAAATGGCGGACTATGTGGTTGTAATGTACGCAGGGCGGATTATCGAACAGGGAACGGCTTCGGAAATTTTCCATCATCCCTGCCATCCGTACACGCAGGGCTTGCAGAAATCGAAGCCCACGATGAAATCGAAGGACGCGCGCCTCTTCAATATACCGGGCAACGTTCCCAACCCCGTGGATATGCCGGACTACTGTTACTTCAAGGAAAGATGCGATCAGTGCGTGAAGAAGTGTTCCGGACAATATCCCGGCATGGTGCAGGTGAGCCCCACGCATTACGTGGCATGCCATTTATACGATTCGAAGGAAGATTGAGATGAAAAAACAAGAATTTGAAACGGACGCACTGCGCCGCGGTCCGCGACATGTAGTGGAAGTCGAGCAGAAAGAAGCGAACGCGCCCGTAAACGAAACGCTTGCGGCGGAAGAAACGGCGGCGCAAATGAACAATCCGGAAGCAAACGCGGCGCAGCCGCAACCGGAGGGAGAATTCGCGAATTTCGACGATCAGGCGGAATTCGGCAAGGAACAGGAATTGCGCGATCGGAAAATCGCCGAGGACAGCGCGCTTCCGCCCGACCCGGACGCGATACTGGAAGTGCGCCATTTAAAGAAATATTTCACGCTGAAAAAGACGGTGCTCGGCAAGCCGCTTTCCGAACTGAAAGCGGTGGACGACGTTTCGTTCAAGATTTACCCCGGCGAAACGCTGGGTATCGTAGGCGAATCCGGCTGCGGTAAATCCACGATGGGGCGCGCGATTTTAAAGCTGCATCAACCCACGGCGGGGCAGATTTTCTTCAAGGGCGAGGACATCGCGAATTATAAGCAGAAAGAAATGCGCCCGCTTCGCACGAAGATGCAGATTGTATTTCAGGACCCGTATTCTTCGCTTCCCCCGCGCAGCACGGTAGGCGATATTTTGTCGGAACCCGTAAAAGTGCATAAACTTGTGCCGAAAGAACAAATAAAAGACTATGTGCTCGATTTGATGGAGCGCTGCGGTCTGCGCGATTATTATTACGAGCGTTACCCGCACGAATTTTCGGGCGGTCAACGCCAGCGTATTTGTATCGCGCGCGCGCTTTCCGTGAACCCCGAACTGGTGGTTTGCGACGAGCCTGTTTCCGCGCTGGACGTATCTATTCAGGCGCAGATTATCAACCTTCTGAAGAGCCTGCAGGAAGAGCGGAAACTGACGTATTTGTTCATTTCGCACGATTTGTCTGTTGTAAAATTCATTTCGGATAAAATCGGCGTTATGTATCTCGGTTCTCTGGTGGAATTCGGTACGAAAAAAGAAATTTTCGATAACCCGATGCACCCGTATACGCACGCGTTGTTCTCCGCGGTACCCAACCCGAATCCGGATGAAAAAACGCAGCGCGTCGTGCTGAAAGGCGATATTCCTTCGCCCGCCAACCCGCCGCTCGGTTGCAAATTCCACACACGCTGTCCGAAAGCCATGGAAATCTGCAAACACATCGCGCCCGCGTATAAAGAATACGAGCCGGGGCATTTCGTAGCGTGCCACTGCTATCCGCAGGAGTAAGCGATGTCGCATAAAAAGGCAAAAAAGAAAAACACAGCCAAAAAACAGAAAGAAAAAGTGGTGTATTACGACGATAATTCCACGATTTTCGATATGAGCGGCGTGCGGGATTCCCGTCGTCGCGGTTCGTCGG